>ERZ802830.20-NODE-20-length-123520-cov-29.3937_pt1 | contig 123520 bp, 117 predicted proteins | sample MGYA00345654_ERZ802830 | MGnify/ENA primary metagenome ERZ802830 (study PRJEB30503, sample SAMEA104212375) | marine metagenome | biome: Westerlies Biome; feature: [SRF] surface water layer (ENVO:00010504) within the epipelagic zone...; material: water...
ATGAATGTTGCTGGATTCTGTAGAAACTGTCTTTCACGTTGGTACGAAGAGTCTTCCTCTGAGATCGGCAGGGAAATATCTAACGAAGAGGCCCGAGAGAGAGTTTATGGAATGCCTTACAGTGAATGGAAAGAAAAATATCAAATCTAGTAAGGTTGTATAAAAATAAAGCCCATTTATACTGACTTAAGGTAAGTAAGCTTCAAAATTAAATTTGGTTAAAAAAAAACTAGAAAATATGTACTTTTTCACGTAACACATATTACCTTATTAATTAATAATAGATTGAGTTAAATGAAAATTTGTATTTTAAAAGAAACAGATGAAAATGAAAAACGTGTGGCTTTAGTCCCAGACGTTGCAAAAAAACTTATTAATGATGGATTTGAGATTTTCATAGAGTCAGGGGCAGGGAAGCAAAGTGATTTTTCTGACGAAGATTATAAAAAACATGGCGTTCAGACGGGAGATGCAGATACAGTTATTCCCAATGCCGATATAATATTTTCTGTAAAAATGCCCGATATTGAATCAATCAAAAAAATGAAAGCTGAGGCGTGTTTAATTGGTTTGCTTAACCCTTATGACAATCACGATCAGTTAAAGGCCTTGTCTGAAAATAGCATAAATGCTTTTTCCATGGAGCTTGTTCCAAGATCACCAAGAGCTCAATCAATGGATGTTCTCTCCTCGCAATCAAATTTAGCTGGTTATAAGGCAATAGTTGATAGTTCATCTATGTTTAATAGAGCAATGCCAATGATGATGACAGCAGCTGGTACTATTGCACCTGCTAAAATTTTTATTATGGGCGTTGGTGTTGCTGGCTTACAAGCTATTGCGACCGCTAAAAGACTGGGTGCTGTTGTTTCTGCAACTGATGTTAGAAGGGCTGCAGGTGAGCAGTGTGAAAGCTTAGGTGCATCATTTATAATGGTTGAAGAGGAGCAAGACTCAGAGGACTCAGGTGGTTACGCAAAAGAAATGTCAGAAGATTATCAAAAGAGACAAAGTCAATTAATTGCGGATCATCTTAAATCTCAAGATATCGTTATTTGTACTGCTTTGATACCTGGAAGACCCGCTCCAACATTATTAACTGAAGAAATGGTTTCCTCAATGAAAAAGGGATCTGTTATTATTGATATGGCAATAGAGCGAGGCGGTAATTGTGTATTAACTGAAACAGATAAGACAATTAACGTTAATGGTGTAAATATAGTGGGTGATACAAATTTGATTAGTGGTTTAGCACCCGATGCTTCAAATCTATACTCAAGGAATCTTTATTCTTTTTTATCACTATTTGTAGATCTAAAAAGTGATGAAAAGTTAAATTGGAAAGATGAGATTGTTGAAGCCATGTCTGTTGTAAGAGATAAGAAAATTTCTGAGAATTTTAATAAGTAATATAGAGGAAAGTAAATGGATATTAGCCCTTTAGTCTATTATGGAAGTATTTTTGTTTTAGCCATTTTTATTGGCTATTATGTTGTTTGGTCGGTTACCCCAGCCTTACATACTCCATTAATGTCAGTAACAAATGCAATTTCAGCTGTAATTATTGTTGGTGCTATTGTTGCTATGGGTACAGAAAGCACTGGAGTATCAGGGGTAATATCGAAAATAGTATCTTTCTTTGCTCTTATTTTTGCTTCAATAAATATTTTTGGAGGTTTTTTAGTTACACAAAGAATGCTTGAAATGTACAAAAAAAAGGTAAAGAAAGATGTTTAATAATTTAATGTCAGTTGATTTAATTGCGTCACTATACCTATTGTCGGGCGTATTCTTTATTATAGGTATAAGAGGCCTATCCTCTCCTGAAACTGCTAGAGCCGGAAATTATCTTAGCATGTCCGGCATGGCCTTAGCATTTATCGTGACAATTTTGAATCTTGAAGATAATTCTTTGGTAAATCTTATTTTAATAATTGCTGGTATTTCAATAGGCGGTACTATTGGAACAATTTTATCTAAAAGAGTTGCAATGACAGATATGCCTCAAATGGTTGCAGCTTTAAATTCTATGGGAGGTTTGTCTGCAGTTTTAGTTGCTTGGGCGGCTTTTTTATCGCCAGCTGCCTTTGGTTTAATGACAGGGGGCTATATTAAAGCCTCAAGTATGGTCGAGATGCTTTTAGGTATTCTTGTGGGGGCTGTTACTTTCTCTGGTTCTGTAGTGGCTTTTTTAAAGTTGCAAGGGTTAATGAAAAGCGCTCCAATTATTCTGCCTTTTAGACATGTTTTAAGTATTGGCATTTTATCTGCTATATTATTTTGCTCTTATCTAATATTAGCTGGCTCTGAAATCGATCAACTCTTATTTTTAATTATTAGTATTTTATCCCTAGCCTTAGGATTACTTCTTATTATTCCTATTGGTGGCGCAGATATGCCTGTTGTGATTGCAGTACTGAATTCATATTCTGGTTTTGCTGCTGCAATAATAGGTTTTACTCTAAGTAATTTGGCATTGGTTATAACTGGTGCTTTAGTCGGTTCCTCTGGAGCAATCCTGTCATATATAATGTGCACAGCGATGAATAGGTCTTTTTTCTCAGTGATTATGGGTGGTTTTGGGGACGAGGTTGGAGGATCTTCAGATGCTAAAGAAACAAGACCTGTTAAGATTGGCTCTGCAGATGATGCGGCATTTATTTTGAAAAATGCAAGCTCTGTAATTATAGTACCTGGTTATGGTATGGCAGTTGCAAGAGCTCAAAACTCCCTTAAAGAAATGGTTGATAAATTAAAAGAAATGGGAATAAAAGTTACTTATGCAATTCACCCAGTAGCTGGTCGAATGCCTGGTCATATGAATGTTTTATTGGCGGAAGCCGATGTTCCTTATGATGATATTTTTGAGTTAAGTGAAATAAACTCTGATTTTGCGCAAGCCGATGTAGCATTTGTTATAGGTGCAAATGATGTGACTAATCCAGCAGCAAAATCTGATCCTCAAAGCCCAATTTTTGGAATGCCTATTTTAGAAGTTGAAAATGCTAAAACTGTCTTATTTGTAAAGAGAAGTCTAGGTATAGGATACGCTGGTATTGGCAATGATCTTTTTTATAGAGAAAACACTATGATGCTTTTAGATGATGCAAAAAAGATGTCTGAAGACATATCATCTAGTATATAAATTCTAATTTTAAACTGGTAATTAATTAGTAGGATTTTCTTTCGTCAGTTGTCTTCTTCATAGGAATTAGACCTTCACGCATTGCTCTTTTTCTGGCTAATTTTCTTGCTCTTCTAATGGATTCTGAATGCTCTCTAGCTTTCTTTTCAGATGGTTTTTCATAACAATTCCTTAATTTTACTTCACGGAAAACACCTTCTCTTTGCATTTTCTTTTTTAGAACACGTAAAGCTTGTTCAACGTTGTTATCTCTTACTGAAACTTCCATTTAAATCCTTTAATTATTAATTATTACGCTTGAGTACCAAAGGCTAACGATAATGTCTAGTAAACAAATCAATTATTATTTGAAAACATTATACTTATTCGAAGGAATGCTGTTTTCCAAATAAGTAGGTAACATGACCCATTTTCCTACCTTCCTTGATTTCAGACTTATTATAAAGGTGAATTTTAAAGTTATCTGTATTACTTTTATCAATCCATTCTTTTATATCATCACCAATTAAGTTAATCATATGGGCATTATTATTTAATATAGGCTTTTTAATCTTCTCACCAGCCACACATAATATATGTTGTTCAAACTGGCTAACATCACAGGCATCTATAGTCCAGTGACCTGAGTTATGGACTCTTGGAGCAATTTCATTAACTAAAATACTATCTTTTGTTACAAAAAATTCTACTGCCAGCACACCAACATGATCTAACTCAGTTATAATTCTTTTTGAATAAGAAATTAACTTATTTGTTTGCTCATCTGTTAGCTGTGTTGGAGTGTAAGTATGTTTTAAGATGTGATTTTGATGAACATTTTTCCCTATTGGGTAATGGTGTATATTATTTTCTAGATCTCTTGCTATTATTACTGAGACTTCAAATTCAAAAGGTATTTTCTTTTCAATTATGGATTTCAGTTTAATTTTTTTAAATACCTCACTATAATTATTTTGGTTTTCTATAGACTCTTGGCCTTTACCATCGTAGCCAAGGGTTCTAGTTTTAATGATACAATCTTTGAATTCTTTGTGAGCCTTTTCTATATCATTTGCAGTTTCAATAGCCATATAAGGGGCGATTGGTATATTTAAACTGCTAAGAAATTCTTTCTCTGTTAATCTATCTTGTGTAAGTAATAGGCTTTTCTTTCCAGGTCTAATTTTTTTATTATTCTTTATGAAATCAATTGTTTCTATAGGTATATTTTCAAATTCATAGGTTATATAATCAACTTGCTTTGAAAACCTCTCTATCTCAGCTTTATTGTTGTAATCCTCTTTTGTAAAAAAATCTGATGAGAAACTGGCAGGACATTTGTCCTCTGGACAATAAACATGTGTCTTTATACCAACTCTTTTTGCCGCATCACTTAGCATCATTCCAAGCTGGCCACCTCCAAGTATCCCTATTATTGGTTTAGTCATCAACAGGGCTTAGGTCTACATTTTTTGTTTGATTAAGTCGCCATTTATCTAATGCTTTAGAAATCTTTATATTATTTAATGATAATATTGAGGCAGCTAAAAAAGAAGCATTTTTTGCTCCAGAAGAACCAATCGCTAACGTTCCGACAGGTATTCCTGCCGGCATCTGGACAATTGATAGAAGGCTATCAAGCCCATTTAAGACCTTACTTTGAATAGGAACACCTAAAACTGGAATAGTAGTTAATGATGCAACCATGCCCGGCAAATGAGCTGATCCACCAGCACCAGCTATAATGACTTTAATTCCCTGCTTTTTAACTTTTTTTGAGTAATTAAATAATCTATTGGGAGTTCTATGAGCTGAAATAATTTTAGTTTCAAAGGGAATTTTTAGCTGTTTAAGTATTTCACAGCATTCTTTCATAGTATCCCAATCTGATTGGCTTCCCATTATAACAGAAACTAGAGCTTTATTATCAGATTTTTGTTTCACTTTAATTCCTAATTTTATTCGCTTTCTTTTAGCTCATTCAATTTTGCAAAAACATTATCAGACGTGTATTCTTTGTTAGGATCTTCTTCTGTATACTCTTCTGCAATAATTTCTTTTTCCTCATTATTATTTTCTAATGAAGACTCTTTATTTTGCTCTACTTTAAAATCATCAGGCTCAGTTATACCTTTACTTATAGTACTATCCTGATCTTCAGCTTTTCTTTTTTCAATTCTTTTAAATGCTTTTTGAACTGCCTTATCAAGATCAACTTGAGAGCACAACCCAACTGATACAGGATCTAATGGTGAAAGATTTGCTGAATTCCAGTGGGTTCTATCTCTAATTGACTGGATAGTGCTTTTAGTTGTTCCAACTAATTTACCAATTTGCGAATCAAGAAGTTCAGGGTGATTGCGAACTAACCAAAAAATAGAGTCTGGTCTATCCTGTCTTTTTGACAAGGGAGTATATTTTTTGCCAACTCTTCTTGCTACATCAGGGAGATCACCCCTTTTTTGGATAGCCTTTAATCTAGACTTACTGTCCTTTTGGCAGTCTTCAATTTCTAGCCTAGTTAATTGTCCTGCAGCTATTGGATCTGCTCCTCTAATTCCATGATCAACATCACCATCGGCAATACCTTTGACTTCAAGTATATGTAAACTACAGAAATCTGCAATTTGGTCAAAAGTGAGAGCTGTATTATCAATTAACCAAACAGCTGTTGCTTTAGGCATTAATGGTTGAGTCATTTTTTTCTCCAAAACGGAATATATAATTAATTACAAAACTTATCGGCAATCTATATAAGATAAAATACAATTTGTAAAAAATTCTATACATTATTATTTGATAAATAAATATATTCTTATAATTATATATTAAAATATTTGTTTTAATATTAAGAGTTATAAATTATGAATGATGAAATTATTAATAAAAAATCATCAATTGAGACTTTAATTACTGAACCTTTAGATCAATTAAGTATTAATGAATTAAAAGATAGGGTTAAGTTTCTAGAATTAGAGATCAATCGATGTAATGAGAAAATAGTTAGTAAAGAATTATCAAAAAGCGCAGCAGATAGTGTCTTTAATTAATATTTAATTAAAACTACTTTTTATTATCTTCTGAAGCTTCAGCTTTTTCTTCTTCAGCTACTTCAGGTTTTACTTCTTCAGCTACTTCAGGTTTTACTTCTTCATCAACCTCAGCCTTTGCTTCTTTAGTAGGCTCTGGGGTATTATTTTTTTTTGATTTTGATGAATCCCCAAGAAAACCTTCAAACTTCTTATTAAATTTTCCTACTCTACCATCTCTATCTAAGATTCTAGTTCCACCACCAGTCCATGCGGGGTGTGTAGTAGGGTCAATATCTAGAACAAGAGTTCCATTTGCTTCGCCCCAAGTAGAGCGAGTTTCAAAGCTAGAGCCATCAGTCATTTTGACTGTGATCTTGTGATAGTCTGGATGGGTATCTTTTTTCATTATTTTACCTATTTTTCAATCGTTTTACATTGCATTTTCTAGCCATGCAAGCGATTTAATAATCAAATTTCTAATTTTTTTATTAAAGTATTAATGATATCTTCATTTCCTGAAATTAAATTACCATTCCACATATCACTATCTTTACCATTAAGGCCTTGGGCATACCCTCCCGCCTCTCTTATAAGAAGAATTCCAGCAGCTATATCCCATACTTCTAGACCTCTCTCCCAAAAAACATCATATCTACCAGCAGCTACCCATGCAAGGTCTAGGGCAGCAGATCCAGATCTTCTTATACCCGCAACCTCTGGAATTAATATTTCTATTTCTTTTAGGAATAAACTTCTATCGCCTCTTCCAAGATGAGGAATTCCAGTAATTAAAATAGATTCAGATAATTTTTTTCTTGATGCGACTCTAATTCTTTTATCATTAAGAAAGGCACCTTTTCCTCGCTCAGCAAGGAACATTTCATCTGTTATTGGAGAATAAACTAAAGCCGCTTCAAGTTTATTATCTATTTCCGCTGCAATTGAAATTGCAAAATTTGGATTCCCATGCATAAAATTTGTTGTTCCATCAATTGGATCTATTATAAATTTTGAGTCAGGTTTATTACCTATAACTTGCTTTGATTCCTCCATTACAAAAGACCAATCTGGTTTTGCATAAGATAGCTCATCAAAGATTATATTTTGTGTTCTTATATCTGATGCAGTAACAAAATCTGCAGGGCCTTTTGTCATAACTTGAAGATTTTCTAATTCATTAAAATCTCTTCTTAAACCTCTAGAGGCTTTTTTAGCAGCCTTAACCATAATATTAATTAAGGGCGAATCCATTATTCTGCACGTTTAACATAGGAGAGGTCTTCGGAATTTATTACTACACTTTCATCAACTTGAACAAATGGAGGAACCATTATACGTAATCCATTTTCTAGTTCTGCTGGTTTATATGATGCCGCAGCAGTCTGACCTTTAACTGTTGGTTCTGTGTCCACTACTTTAAGAGTAATATGGTCAGGAAAGGCAATATTTATTGGCGTTGCCTCATGGCTTTCAATTTCAACATCCATACCATCCTGGAGTAAAGTAATTTTCTCTCCTATAAAATCTAATGATAATTCGATTTGCTCGAATGTTTCTTTATCCATAAATGAAGCTAATTTTCCTTCAGTGTATAAATATTGATAAGTTTTATTTTCTAGACGAAGTCTTTCAACAGTTTCTGAAGCTCTAAATCTTTCATTAAGCTTTGTTCCTTCAGGAATTTTTTTCAACTCTACTTGAGCAAATGCTCCACCTTTACCCGGTTTAACATGTGATGTTTTTACAGCAACCCATATACTATCTTTATGCTGTATGATATTGCCTGGTTTTATCTCGTTACCATTAATTTTCATTTGCCAACCTTTTTGAAGTATTAATTTTCTTCTTGGCCACTCCAATTACCTTTGGTGGCAAGAGAATTCATTTTCGCCCGATGTGTAAAAGCTTTTGAACATAATTCTTCATTTTCTAATTTACCCTGCCAAGCTTGAAGAGCAGAACTCTGTAATGCTCTACCATAAGAAAAGCTTAGCTTCCAAGGAGTATTTTCAATTTTATTTATTTCATTAAGGTTTTCGGTAGCTTCAAGTTCAGATTGTCCTCCAGATAAAAATACAATTCCCGGAACTTCTTCAGGTACAGACTCTTTAAAGCAACTTACTGTCATCTCTGCAATTTCTTTCGGAGAAGATTTTTTTGTGGTCTCTGACCCATCGATGACCATATTTGGCTTTAAACAGATTCCCTTTAAATCAACATTATGAGTAGTTAAATCATCAAATACTTTTAAAAGTGTTTCTTTGGTTACATCATAACATTTTTGAATATTATGAGATCCATCCATAAGAACCTCAGGCTCAACAATTGGGACTATTCCTGATTCTTGACACAGGGCTGCATACCTTGCTAGCGCATGTGCGTTAACATTAATGCATAAAGCAGATGGATTTTTTTCCGATATAGAAATTACTGCTCTCCATTTAGCAAATTTAGCACCAAGCTCTGAATACTCTTGAAGCCTTTCTCTAAGACCATCAAGACCTTCTGTAACTGTTTCATCATGCATTGTTGCTAATGTTTTAGCCCCCATATCCACTTTTATTCCAGGTAGACTTCCAGATTTTTTTATAATATCAACTAGTCTCTCACCGTCATTATTAGATTGTCTTATTGTTTCATCAAAAAGAATAACTCCTGATATATAATTTTCCATTGCCTCTGATGACTCAAATAAAATCCTTCGATAATTCATTCTATTTTCTTCTGAAGAATTTACATTAATTGTATCAAATCTTTTTTTTATTGTTCCAGAGCTTTCATCGGCGGCTAGTATGCCTTTGCCTTCAGCAACCATTTGTTTTGCAATTTCATTTAAATTTGTCATTTTTCCTCACTTTATTTTTTTAAAACTTCTATACCAGGTAAATTTTCTCCAGCAAGCAACTCTAGGAATGCACCACCAGCAGTTGAGATATAGGTAAAGTCTTTATTATAATTTGACTGGCTTAAAGCTGCAACTGTATCTCCACCCCCAGCAACTGAAACGAGCTTTTCTTCCTTTGTAAGTTTTGAAATTTCTTTTGCTACTGAAACTGTTCCAGTTTGAAAAGGGTTTAATTCAAATAAACCTAATGGACCACACCACACTGCAGTACTTACAGTACTTAAAAAGCTATTTATACTTTCGATTGTTTTTGGTCCGATATCTAATATTAGAGCATCATCAGGAACTTCATCAATCATGACCTCACTGAAAGATGTGCCTTTTTCCATATCATTCGCTATTAAAGCATCTACAGGAAGAATTAGTTTACAATTTTTATTTTTAGCAGTTTCCAAAATATTAACCGCTGTTTCAAGCATTGTTTTCTCACATAAAGATTTTCCTATTTTATAGCCTTTAGCCAATAAAAAAGTATTTGCCATGCCTCCTCCAACAAAAAGAATATCTAATTTTTCAGTTAGATTTTCTAAAACTTTAAGTTTTGTTGATATTTTTGAACCGCCTATAATACCTAATCTTTTTCCATCACCAATATTAAGCGCTTTATTGATCATTAAAATTTCTTTATCTAAGTAAAGTCCTGAAAATGACGGTAAGAATTCTGATAGTCCAGTGGTAGACATATGGGATCTATGTGAAACTGAAAAAGCATCATTAATAAAATAGTCAGCATTTTTAGAAATATTTTTTGCTAGGTCCTTATTATTTTTTTCTTCCCCTAAATCAAATCTAGTATTTTCAAATAATATAATCGAATTTTGAGGGCTATTATCCAAAATAGCTTCAACTTCTTCTCCATAAAGTGTTTCTGAAAAAATTATCTCTTCTTTTATGTATTTCTTTAGACTCGGGATTATTTGCTTTAATGAGAGTTCTTTATTGAATTTTCCATCAGGCCTTCCAAAATGAGATAGAAGACAAACCTTACAACCATTTTTTTTTAATTCATTGATTGTAGGTAAAATTCTCTCTATTCGCGTTTCATCGAGTACTACATTATCTTTTATGGGGATATTCAGATCAACTCTCACAAATACTACTTTGTCTTTTAAATTATTTTTTAAAAGTTGATCAAGGCTTCTTAAAGTAATCATTTAATTTTTAATTAGCTTTCCAATAACTGCTGCAGTATCACTCATTCTGTTAGCAAAGCCCCATTCATTATCGTACCAGCTTAAAACTCTACCTAATTTTCCACCGATAACCTCTGTTTGAGTTAGATCAAAAGTTGAACTAGCGGGATTATGGTTGTAGTCAATCGAAACTAATGGTTCATCAGATACATTAAGAACACCTTTAAGAGGTCCTGAAGAAATTTTTACCATTGCTTGATTAATCTCCTCCACAGTAACTTTTTTCTTAGCATTAAAGACAAGGTCTATCATTGATACATTTGGGGTAGGGACTCTAACAGCAGTTCCATCTAATTTTCCCAATAATTGAGGTAGAACCAAGCCAACTGCCTTGGCAGCACCTGTCGAGGTTGGAATTATTGATTGTGAAGCAGATCTTGCCCTTCTTTTATCGGAGTGAAGTGTATCTAAAATGGCTTGATCTCCAGTAAAGGCATGAACAGTTGTCATATAACCTTGATTAATTCCACATAATTTATCTAGAACCATTGCTACTGGAGCTAAACAATTAGTTGTGCATGATGCATTTGAAATTACTTTGTGACTTTTTCTTATTTTTTTGTGATTAACTCCATAAACAACAGTGATATCTGCATCTTTTGATGGAGCGCTAATAAGAACTCTTTTAGCCCCGGCATTAATATGAAGTGAAGCTTTTGCTTTATCAGTAAATATACCAGTACATTCCATAACGACATCTACATCTAACTTTTCCCAAGGTAAATCTTCAGGGTTTCTCTCTGAAAAAATTTTAATAGGACCAAGACCAGCATTTATTGATGTTTTAGATGATTTGACCTTATAAGGAAACTGCCCATGAATGGAATCATACTGAAGAAGATGTGCATTAAAATCAGGAGTTCCAAGATCATTAATGGCAACAACTTGTATATCTTTCCTTTTTGACTCAACAATTGCCCTTAAGGCCAAACGCCCAATTCTTCCAAAACCATTTATTGCAACTTTAGTAACCATTTTTTTCACCTTATATTTTTAGTTTTTCTTTAATAACTTTTAAAACATTTCCTTTATTTATATTGAAATGATCAAATAAATCTGGACCTGGTGCGCTTGCGCCAAAACCTTTCATTCCAATGAAAAATCCATTATCTCCAAGATATTTTTCCCAACCTAAGCCTATAGATGCTTCAATACCGATCCGAATACCATCAGTTTCTAGAAGTGACTTCCTATATTCTTCAGGTTGCTTATCAAATAGCTCGAAGGAAGGCATAGAGATTACTCTGCAGGATATACCCTCATTTGAAAGTTCTTTTTTTACATCTCGAGCAATAGATACTTCGCTTCCTGTAGCAATAATGCAAACTTTAGGCTTAGTAGAGTCTGATTCTATCTCATACCCGCCTAGCTCAGATTTGTTTGAACTTTCATAGGTATTCCTAAAATGTTCACATCCTTGTCTACTAAGAGCTATAACACTTGGATTTTTAGATTTGATTGCTAGTGACCAACACTCTGCTACTTCTGTAGCATCTCCAGGTCTAAATACATTAAGATTAGGTATAGACCTAAGACTAGGTATTTGCTCAACTGGTTGATGTGTAGGTCCATCCTCTCCTACACCTATTGAGTCATGAGTCATTACATGAATAACTTTAATTCCCATAAGAGCAGCTAATCTTATTGATGGTCTACAATAATCAGAGAAAATTAAAAACGTTCCTGAATAGGGAATTATACCCTTATGAAGAGCCATTCCATTCATCGCAGCAGCCATTGCATGCTCTCTTATACCGTAATGAATAAACCTTCCTCCAAAATTATTTCTCTTTATTGGGTCTAGTGATTTAGTCTTTGTATTATTTGACGGTGTAAGATCAGCGGATCCACCAATCATTTCTTCTATTATGGGGTTAACGACTTCTAAAACTTGTTGTGAAGATTGTCTTGTTGCAAGTTTTGGAGATTCAGAGGAATATTTCTTTTTTAATTCATTAATCTCTTTATCTAGTTCCTCAGAAATATCACCATTTACCGCATGAAGAAATTTTATTTTTTTATTATCATCTAAATCTGAGAGTCTCTTTTCCCAATCTTTTCTTTCAGAGGTATTTTTTAAACCTACAAGCCTCCATGCATCCTTAATATTTGTAGGAATGCTAAACGGCTCACTATCCCAATTGAAATTTTCTTTCATATTCTTTATGTCTTCTTCGCCAAGAGGAGCTCCATGTGAAGATGATGTTCCGGCTTTAGATGGTGAGCCAAATCCAATTATTGTCTTACATGCAATAAGAGAGGGTGAATCAGTTTTAAGCTCTTCTTTTATTGCCTTTTCTATCTCGTCATGATCATGGCCATTTACCTCTCTAGTACTCCACCCCGAGGCTTCAAATCTTTTTAACTGATCAGTTGAATCTGATAGATCCAATGATCCATCAATAGAAATATCATTACTATCGTATAATACTATTAGTTTTGATAAGCCTAGGTGGCCTGCTAAACCAATAGCTTCATGACTTATTCCTTCCATTAGATCACCGTCTGATGCGATAACATAAGTATTGTGATCTATAATTTTATCACCGAAACGTGCATTTAAAATTCTTTCTGCTAAGGCCATACCAACAGCCGTTGAAATACCTTGCCCCAGAGGACCGGTTGTTGTCTCTACACCCAATGTATGGCCATATTCAGGGTGTCCTGGTGTAACAGAATTAAGCTGACGAAAATTTTTAAGCTCTTCAATTGTCATATCTTTATACCCAACAAGGTGATGAAGCGCATAAAGAAGCATAGATCCGTGTCCAGCTGATAAAACGAGCCTATCACGATCATGCCAGTCAGGAACCTTTGGATCTATTTTTAAAAATTTTGAATACAAAACTGTTGCAAAATCTGCAGCACCCATAGGCATCCCAGGGTGTCCACAATTTGCCTTTTCGACTGCATCAATAGCAAGAAATCTTATAGCATTAGCCATATCAAGCTGAGTGACATCCGTTTCGTCTTCTTCTATTTTTTCTAAATCATTCAATTTTTTGTGACGTTTTTTATAAAATGTAATTTGACGAAGGAATCCTGAAACGTCAATCTGAAATTTTAATTATTCGTTTTTTTAATATAAAGTTGAACGAATTTAATATTGATGTAATTATTAAAATGTAATGAACAAGACTTTTAAAAATTTAAAAAACCATATAGATAACGTGGATTACAGCATTTCACGCTTACTTAAACTTTACTCAAAAAAATCTTCAGACCTCGAGAAAGCAAATCAAATTATTGAAGAACTCTCCAAGAAGTTATTGACCAGTGAAAATGCAATTCACAACACAAAAAAGCAAGTTGAGTCGTTAATAGATTTGGTAAAAAAAAATTAGGATATAAATTTTGTTATGGCAAACGTATCAATTGAAATAAATAACCGTGAATTTCTAATTGCATGCTCTGATGGCGACGAAGAAAAAGTAAGAATGCTGGGAAAGAAATTTTCAGAAAGAGTAATGAATATTAAAGGTAAGGTTGGTGATTTAGATCAACAAAGACTTTTTTTACTAGCGGGTATTTTAGCGGAAGAAGAAAATCTTGAACTAACTGATGATCTTGGTTTAGAAGAAATGGCCTCTGTTTTAAAGAGTATTACAGATAAAATAGATGATAATATTTAAAAGTTCTAATTTTAAATAATAAAATTTTAAATGGATTATTCAAAAGAAAAAAACAGAATAAGGCCTTTTTGGAAGGCAAAACGAGAAAAGCTATTTTCTAATGTATCAGATCACGATAATGAGACTTTTTTAAAAAATTTTATATCCATAAGCGGAAATCTTAAAGGTAAGGTTATTGCCGGCTATAATCCAATGGGAAGCGAAGTTAATTGTCTTGAGATATTAAGGTATTCAATCTCAAAAGGTGCCTTAACCTGCCTTCCATATGTTAATGAAAAAAAAATTATTGAATTTAGAGAATGGATTGACGGCGATAATCTAAAGCTTGATTATTCGAATATTCTTGCACCCTGTAAGGATAATATTTTAATGCCTAATATAATACTTATTCCTTTATTATGCTTTGATAGTAATGGAACAAGGCTCGGCATGGGCGGAGGTATTTATGATAGAACACTTCCATTTTTTAAATTAAGTGATAAGTTCGGCCTTGCTTTTTCTGGTCAACAAGCAAGCCGTATTAATAGAGAAGATCATGATTACCCTATTGATGGGGTTATCACAGAAAAAAGCGTTATTTTTTTTAAGGGGAAAAAGAATTGAGAATTTTGTTTTTAGGTGACGTTGTTGGCCGCTCAGCAAGAGAGGCTGTTATTAAGGAAATACCAGAAATTCGAAGAAATTTTTCGATAGATTTTGTTATTGTTAATGGTGAAAATGCAGCGGGTGGATTTGGAATTACCGAAAAAATTTGTGAGGATTTCTTTTCCTCCGGTATTGATTGTATAACTACAGGGAATCATGTCTGGGATCAAAAAGAATTATTTGACTACATTAAAAACGAAAATAGATTACTTAGACCTATTAATTATCCTGAAGAGACACCTGGTAAAGGTTTTGAAATTTTTCCAAATCAGTTAGGAAGAGTTTTAGTTGTAAATGTAATGGGTAGATTATTTATGGAGTCTTTAGATGACCCCTTTAATGCGATAGAAAAAGTTTTAGATGAAAATCCTCTTGGTATTACATGCGATGCAATCGTTATTGATATTCATGCAGAGACAACATCTGAAAAAACCGCAATGGGCCATTTTTGTGATGGAAGAGTTAGCTTAGTTGTTGGAACTCATACACATATTCCTACTGCTGATTATCAAATTTTACCCTATGGAACAGGCTATCAAACTGATGCAGGGATGTGTGGTGATTATGACTCAGTCATTGGGATGGAAAAAACTGAACCTATACGAAGGTTTGTCGAGAAGACACCTGGTGGAAGATTTAATCCAGCTCAAGGAAGCCCAACCTTGTGTGGAGTTATAATTGAGACTTCACCTGATGGTCTTAGTGAGACAATTGAGCCATTCAGGTTAGGCGGTATTTTATCGCAAACTAAAAAGTAAAATTAGTCATATTATATGGATATTGTATAATAAAACTATAAAGAGAAATTGATTCGAAAATGGCAGGACATTCAAAGTTTAAAAATATTCAATTTAGAAAAGGTGCTCAAGATAAAAAAAGAGCAAAACTTTTTGCTAAAATATCCAAAGAAATAACAGTTGCAGCTAAACTAGGCCTTCCTGATCCAGCGGCTAACCCAAGACTTAGATCTGCAATAGCTCTAGGTAGAGCTCAAAATATGCCTAAGGATAATATCGAAAGAGCGGTTAAAAAAAGTTATGATGAAAATGCTGAAAATTATGAAGAAGTTAGATATGAAGGCTTTGGAATTGAAGGAGTTGGTATTATTGTTGAGTCTTTAACAGATAATAGAAATAGAACAGCGGGCGATATTAGATCTATTTTTTCAAAACATGGAGGAAATCTAGGGGAGACAGGATCGGTTAGCTTCATGTTTAATCACTTAGGTATTATAAAATTTTCAAAAGAGGCAGGGGATTTTGAGGATGTTTTTGAAATTGCAACTGACGCTGGAGCCCTTGATTGTGATTCTACAGAAGATGGCTATGAAATCTCTTGTTCGACCGATGAACTTCACCAAGTTACTGAAATGATTGAAGGTAACGTTAAAATTCCTATAACAGCTCAATTATCTTGGAGGCCTTCAAACCTTATTCCTTTGGATAAGGAAAAAGCCTTAAAGGTTCTTGGTATGATAGATGTTTTAGATGATCATGATGATGTTCAAGAGGTGTTTGCAAACTTTGATTTGCCTGAGGAAATTTTCAATGAAATGTCTTAGAGTGATTTTTTAAAATGCCATCCCCTCAAAAAGTAAAAGGAAAGTCTTTTGAAAATGCTAAAGCAAAATTCCTAACTGAAATTTTTGGTGAAAAATTTATAAGAGTACCAACCTCAGGAGCATTTTTAGGTGGTCAAAATTATGACAGAAGGCACTCTATGACACAAGGTCAGGTAATGGCTTTTAAAGGAGATATTATACCTCCCGATAATTGGTTATATTTTAATTGTGAGTGTAAATTTTATAAAGATTTTAAATTCCATTTATTGCTAAATGAGTCAAAAGTTCTTGATGGCTGGATAGATGAAACTCTAGCTACAGCCAATGAAGATGATTTAAATATAATTTTTATGAAATTTAACAATATTGGAGAATATGTTGCTTACCAGAAGCATGAAAAATTTCGTGTTAAAAATTTTATAACATATTCTAGGGGGTGGAACTTCACTTCACATGAAAGCTTCTGGAATGAACATAATATTAATAAAATTAGAGATAGATCCATAGGAATTAATATTTAAGATCAAAACTTTTTATAAAAAGATAGAAATCTCAATGATAAATAAAATTAAAAAAAATAATATTCTTTCAGAAATTAATTTAGTTGAAGAGTACTATAATACTGATCCTATAGCCCTGGCAGTTTCTGGGGGACCTGATTCTATGGCTATGATGTTTCTTGCCTCTCAATCAAAGAAAATAAAAAAAGAGAATGTAACTATTTTAACTGTAGATCACGATTTAAGAAAAGATTCTTTTAAGGAAGCCAACATAGTAATGCAAAATGCAAAAAAAATTGGTTTTAAATGTAAGATTTTAAAATGGAAGGGGTTAAAGCCCACAAGTGGCATTCAAGAGGCTGCTAGAAGGTCAAGGTATGACATGATGTTATCCTGGTGTAAGAAAAATAATGTTAAAAAACTTTTTCTTGCTCATCATATGGATGATCAAGTTGAAACTTTTTTAATGAGACTTTCAAAAGGTTCAGGTATTGACGGGCTCTCATCGATGAGTAAAAAATCCAATAAAGAAAATATAAATATTATAAGACCATTTCTAGAAATACCTAAAGTTAAACTGGTCGAAATTGCTAATTTTTCAAAAATGGAGTGGATTTCTGATCCAAGTAATTCAAACTTGTCATATCAGAGGTCTAGAATAAGAAAATTAATACCAGTTTTATCAAAAGAAGGAATTGATTCTCACCATATTAATCTTGCTATTAAAAGAATGGACTCAGCTAAAGATACTTTAGTTAAAATAACCAATAGAGATATATCTAAATATGTAAAAAATATGGAGGATATTGCATACTCTTTATCTTATGAAGCGATTGATGAGCTGTCCTCTGAAATCTTATTACGTATTTTGGATAGGGTTATTATGGTTGCTTCAGGATCAATTTATCCTCCTCGAAGAGCAAAAGTGGAAAGTATTTTATCTTGGTTAAAAAGTGATAGTAAAGTAACCGCAAAAACTTTGAGTGGAACAGTTATAAGAAAACGAAAGGATTATATAATATTTTATAGAGAGCTAAAGAGCTCTCAGAGATCACCTAATATTTATCCTTTAACAAACCGTTATTTGTCTTGGGATAATCGATTTTGTATAAAATTAAATAAATCAAAAAAGCTTGAAGTTCGGTCTTTGGGGGATAAAGGTGTAAAAATATTGAAGTCTAAAAAAATTCTAAAGAAAAAAGGGTTAAATAATATACCACTGTCAGCATGGAAGAGTGCTCCGGGAGTATGGTCAAAAAAAAGACTTATTTCAGTGCCATCTTTGAGATATAATGTTTTTGATAATTTTAAGATTTATTTAAAATCTTTGCGAAAACCCTAGTAATTCAAAAAAAAGTAACTATTTATAAGTTACATATAAATTGAAAGGTTAAGAAATTGAATAACGGTAATATAAGAAATTTAATTGTTTGGGTCATATTGGCTTTTTCTTTATTGGGTTTATACAACCTAATTGACAATCCAATAGCGGTTAATAACCAAACTGAGATAACTTTTTCTCAGCTTTTGGCAGAGGTTGATGCAGGTAATGTAATTGATGTTGAGATTTCTGGAGATGATATTTCGGGTCACTACTCAGATGGAAGATCCTTTAAAACATTTGCTCCTTCAGACCCTACTCTAATCGAAAGGCTTTATAACCGGGGAGTTTCAATTTCAGCAAAGCCAGCTAAAGAAGGGGGCTCAGTACTTCTTAATATTTTAATTTCTTGGTTTCCAATGCTATTGCTTATTGCTGTTTGGATATTTTTCATGCGTCAGATGCAAGGTGGCGGAGGAAAAGCCATGGGCTTTGGTAAATCGAAAGCAAAACTTTTAACTGAAAAAAACGGTAAAGTTACATTTGATGATGTTGCTGGAGTTGATGAAGCCAAGGATGATTTGCAAGAAATTGTAGAATTTCTTAAAGATCCATCTAAATTTCAAAGGTTAGGTGGCCGTATCCCAAAAGGTGCTTTACTTGTAGGCCCGCCAGGAACAGGAAAAACATTGCTTGCCAGAGCCATTGCTGGAGAAGCTAATGTACCTTTCTTCACTATTTCAGGATCAGATTTCGTTGAAATGTTTGTTGGTGTTGGTGCAAGTCGAGTAAGGGACATGTTTGAACAAGCTAAGAAAAATGCACCTTGTATTATATTTATTGATGAAATTGACGCTGTTGGAAGGTCTAGAGGCGCTGGCTTAGGTGGCGGTAATGATGAAAGAGAACAAACTTTAAATCAATTATTAGTTGAAATGGATGGTTTTGAGACTAATGAAGGAATCATTCTTATTGCAGCAACAAACAGACCGGATGTTCTTGATCCAGCGTTACTTAGACCAGGTAGATTTGATAGACAAGTTGTAGTTCCTAATCCAGATATTATCGGACGTGAAAAAATACTGAAGGTTCATATTAGGAAAGTCCCAATTTCTTCTGATGTTGATATTAGGGCTATAGCTAGAGGAACACCTGGTTTTTCTGGAGCTGATCTAGCAAATATTGTTAATGAAGCTGCTTTATTAGCTGCTAGAAGGGGTTTGAAGCTAGTTTCTAATGCAGAATTTGAAGACTCTAAAGATAAAGTAATGATGGGACCTGAAAGAAGATCTATGGTGATGTCAGATGAAGAAAAAAAATTAACAGCATATCATGAGGCTGGTCATGCTCTTGTTTCATTGAATTACTCTTCTTCGGACCCAATACACAAGGCTACTATTATCCCAAGAGGTAGAGCTTTGGGTATGGTAATGAGACTTCCTGAAAGAGATCAAATTTCGATAACTAGAGAAAAAATGTTTGCTAATTTAGCAGTAGCTATGGGTGGAAGAATTGCTGAAGAAGAAGTTTTTGGTTATGAAAAAGTAACGTCGGGAGCATCTTCGGATATTAAGCAGGCAACTCAACTCGCTAGAGCAATGGTTATGCAATATGGAATGTCTGATAAGCTTGGCTTCTTATCATACGGAGATAATGAAGAAGAAGTTTTTCTTGGTAGATCTGTTGCCAGAACTCAAAATATGTCTGAAGAAACTCAAAAACAAGTTGATTCTGAGGTCAAGGTTATCGTCGATAAATCATACATAGATGCAGAAAAAATTATAAAGGAAAAAAGAAAAGATTTAGATATTATTGCTAATGGATTGCTTGATTATGAAACATTAACTGGCGATGAAATTATAAATCTTTTAAAAGGAATAGAGCCTATTCGAGAAAATCCTTCAGATGATGATACTGGGAGTACAACTTTATCAGGATCCGTTCCTAAAACTGGAAATAAAAGTACTTCTAAGACAGAGCCTGGCCTTCAAGGTACATAACCTTAATTTAATTGAATAAGGGGGATAGGTGACTAAAAAATTCTTTGGTACCGATGGAATAAGGGGTACGGTAAATGAGTCTTATCTTACCGCTGAAACTGCTTTAAAATTAGGTATAGCAGCAGGAAAAGTTTTTACTCGAGGGCCACATATTCATAGAGTTGTGATTGGCAAGGATACCAGAGTTTCAGGTTACATGCTTGAAACAGCCTTAACATCTGGCTTTACTTCTGTGGGAATGGATGTTTTTTTATTTGGCCCTTTACCAACTCCCGCTGTTGCTTTTCTTACTCAAGCTTTGAGAGCGGATCTAGGCGTTATGATAACTGCTTCTCATAATACCTATGAGGATAATGGTTTTAAATTATTTGGGCCTGAGGGATATAAGCTATCCGATGAAAATGAACTTGAGATTGAAAAATTAATTCTTTCTGATGAACTTTTAAAGTTTCCAAAATCTAAATATATAGGTAAAGCAAAAAGGATAGATGATGCTCAGGCGCGATATATTGAGTATGCAAAAAGATCCTTCCCAAAGGATAAGACTCTTGAGAATATTAAGATTGTTTTAGATTGTGCAAACGGCGCATCATATAAGGTTGCTCCTGAAACTTTTTGGGAGCTTGGTGCAAATGTTATAGTCATTGGAAATCAACCAAATGGTAAAAATATTAATTTAAATTGTGGATCTACTAGTACAGAAAACTTAAAAGCAAAAGTTATAAAAGAAAATGCTGATATTGGGATTGCCTTAGACGGTGATGCTGACAGAATAGTTATTATTGATGAGAAAGGTAATGAGGTAGATGGAAACTTATTATTTGCTTTAATAGTAAAAAATATGAAAGAAAAAGAACTTTTAGAGAATAAGACAATTATATCTACAATTATGGCAAATATGGCCCTCGAAAAATACTTATCTGAAATCAACCTAGATTTAGTTAGGGCGAATGTTGGGGATAGATATTTGGTAGAAGGCATGAGAAAAAATAACTCCAATATTGGTGGTGAGCCTTCTGGGCATATTGTTATGGGAAATTTTGGTAAAACCGGAGATGGTCTTATTGCGGCACTTCAGATTCTCTCAATAATGTGTTCAGACGAAAGACCAGTAAGTGAAATTGTAAATCTTTTTAATCTTTATCCTCAAAAAAATATTACTATCCCAATAAATGGCGAAGATCCATTGACTGATAAAGATGTTCAAAAAGTCTTGAAAGAACAGGAGAATATTTTAGGAAGTTCCGGGAGAATTATAGTTAGAAAAAGCGGTACAGAACCAATAGTAAGGATTATGGTTGAAAGCCTAGAAGCTGAGCTAGCTAATGACGCTGCTAATCAAATAAGTGTTTCTATAAAGTCATTAATTAATAAAAAAAATTAAATTAATAAATTTTTATCAGTTTTAGTTTGACTAAAACTTTATTAAATTATATCCCCTTAATTGGGTTACCCCTCCCCAACGGGGGGCAACTATCTGGAAGGATAGATTAAAATGAATGATAAAAAACCAAATACTAAGCCAGTATGTATTAATTTCTCATCTGGACCTTGTACAAAAAGACCAGGGTGGACCGTAAACTCACTTGATGATGCCTTATTAGGTAGAAGTCATAGAAGTAAACCTGGTAAAGAAAAACTTCAAAATTCTATAGATCAAACTATTGACCTCCTGAAGATTCCTAATGGTTATAAAGTAGGTATTGTTGCGGGTTCCGATACTGGTGCAATAGAGATGGCAATGTGGAATCTCCTCGGCTCAAGACCTGTTGAAATTTTAGCTTGGGAGGTTTTCGGTAATGACTGGAAAAAGGACATACTGGAACAGCTAAAAATAAGTGACTCAAATACACATGTTGCTGATTTTGGAGAAATACCAGATCTTTCTGCATTAAATTTTAATAATGATGTGATTTTTACATGGAACGGAACCACCTCAGGCGTAAGGGTTCCAAATGCAAACTGGATACCAAGAGAACGGGAAGGTTTAGTTTTATGTGATGCAACATCTGCTGTTTTTGCTCAAAATGTTGAATGGGATAAGCTTGATGTCATTACTTTTAGTTGGCAAAAAGTTCTTGGTGGAGAAGCTGCGCATGGAATACTTGTATTAAGTCCAAAAGCTATTGAGCATCTTGAGAAATTTACTCCAAGTTGGCCAATACCAAAAATATTTAGACTAACAAAATCTAAGAAAGTTATTGAAGGTGTTTTTAAAGGTGAGACACTCAATACCCCTTCAATGCTATGCGTAGAAGATTATTTAGACGCGTTAAAATGGGTTAGAGAGATAGGCGGACTTGAGGCTTGTATAAAAAGAGCTAATGATAGTTTTAATTTTATTAATGATTGGGTAAGTAATTCTAGATCTATTGATTTTTTATGTCAGGAAGCATCTAACAGATCAAATACATCAGTCTGTTTAAAATTTAAAGATGATAGAGTTATAAATCAAGCTGAGGATACTCAGAGAAATCTTGCAAAAGAAATTGGCGTTTTACTCGAAGATGAAGGTGTTGCACTCGATATAGTCAATCATAGAAGTGCCCCTCCTGGTTTAAGAATTTGGACAGGTGCTACAGTTGAACCAACTGATGTAAGGAATTTACTACCTTGGATTGATTGGGCTTACAATCAAGCATTTAATAAGATAATTGGAAGATAGGAGTTTATAATGCCTAAAGTTTTAATATCAGATAAACTAAGCCCTAAAGCAGAGAAAATTTTTCTTGATAAAGGAATAGATGTTGATGTTATAACAGGACTTGATAGAGATGATCTTATAAAGATTATTGATAAATACGATGGTTTGGCAATTCGTTCTTCTACAAAAGTAACAGAAAAAGTACTTCAGGCCTCTGATAATCTCAAGGTTATTGGTAGGGCTGGTATTGGAGTTGATAATGTTGATATACCAGTTGCAACATCCAAAGGTATTGCTGTTATGAATACACCTTTTGGTAATGCAATTACAACTGCTGAACATGCTATTTCTATGACTATGTCTTTAGTAAGAAATATTCCACAAGCGAACCAATCAACTCATCTTGGTAGGTGGGAGAAGTCAAAGTACATGGGTACTGAGATTACAGGAAAAACTATGGGTATTATTGGATGTGGAAATATTGGCTCAATAGTAGCTGACAGAGCCTTAGGTTTAAAGATGAAGGTTATTGCTTATGATCCATTCTTAACTGAAGAAAAAGCTTTGGAAATAAAAGTAAAAAAAGTTGAATTAGATGAATTACTGAAATTAAGCGATGTAATTACACTTCATGTTCCTCTAACTGACCAAACTGAAAATATTATTAATAGAGAGTCTCTTAAAGATTGTAAGGATGGTGTTTTTATAATTAATTGTGCAAGAGGAGGTCTTGTTAATGAAGAAGATTTAAAAGACAACTTAGACTCTGGCAAGGTAGCCGGAGCTGCTATAGACGTGTATGAGGTTGAACCGGCAAAAGAAAGTATTTTTTTTGGAATGGAGAACGTTATATGTACTCCTCATTTAGGAGCATCTACTTTAGAGGCTCAAGAGAATGTAGCTTTACAGGTTGCGGATCAAATGTCTGATTTTTTATTAACTGGGGCAGTTTCTAATGCTATTAATATGCCATCAATATCTGCAAGCGAAGCTCCTATTCTAAAACCATTTGTAAAGGTATCTGAGCAGTTAGGTTTGTTTGCTGGACAATTAATGCCACTAAATTTTGATGAGATAGCAATTGATTATGTTGGCGATGTTTCAGATTATAATTGTGCGCCAATAACTTCTGCAGCTGTAGCTGGAGTTCTTAGTTCAACCCTACCTGATATAAATATGGTAAGTGCACCAACTATTGCTCGTGATAAAGGTATTGCAATTACTGAAACAAAAAAAGATGAACACAGCGCTTATGAAAGTTATATTCGAATAAGCTTAGTTTCTAAAAAAGAAAAATTCTCAATTGGAGGAACTATTTTTTCTGACGGTAATCCCAGAATTGTTCAAATTAATGGTATTAATTTAGAAGCTGGTCTCATGCCAAATATGCTATATGTAACAAATAAAGATGTACCAGGCCTAATTGGCAGCTTAGGGAATATTCTTGGTAATGAAAAAATTAATATAGCAAGTTTTAATCTTGGGAGAACAGGCCCTTTAAAGGATGCGATGGCCTTAATAGGAGTTGATAAAGCAGTCAATGAAAATGTCATAAAAGAAGTTGAAAAACTTGATTCTGTAGTTCAAGTTAAAAGTCTAAATTTTAATATTATTTAATAAGGTAAATCAAAATGGCTAATGTCGCTGTTATCGGTTCACAATGGGGTGACGAAGGAAAGGGCAAGATTGTTGATTGGCTTTCTAATAGATCTGACGTTGTAGTTAGATTTCAAGGAGGGCATAACGCAGGCCATACATTAGTTATTGATGGTGTAACCTATAAATTAGCTTTGCTTCCATCAGGAATAGTGCGAGGTGGTAAACTTTCTGTAATTGGAAACGGAGTTGTTATTGATCCATGGGCTTTATCTAAGGAAATAAAATATATTACTGACCTAGGGATAAAAGTGACACCTGATAGCCTAAAAATTGCAGAAAATGCAACGTTAATCTTACCACTCCATCAGAGTCTCGATTCTTTAAGGGAAGGCGGTAATGAAAGTGTCAAAATTGGAACAACAAAAAGAGGAATAGGACCAGCCTATGAAGATAAAGTTGGACGAAGGTCTATTCGAGTTGCTGATTTGGCTAATAAAGAAACCTTATTTGTTAAGATTGAAAGATTAGTTGATCACCATAATATTATTTTGAGAGGAATGGGTTACAATGAACTTAATCCTAAAAATGTTTTTGATGAATTGGTATCTATTTCTAATGAAATTCTTCCTTATAAAGCAAGGGTCTCTTCCATTTTGTCAGATGCTAGAAAAGCAGGAAAAAGAATTTTATTTGAGGGTGCACAAGGTGTAATGCTAGATATTGATCATGGAACATATCCCTTTGTAACGTCATCTAATACAATTTCTCCAACGGCACTTTCAGGAGTTGGACAAAATATAAAAGCTTTAAACTTTGTTTTAGGAATAACTAAGGCTTATACAACTAGGGTAGGGGAAGGACCTTTTCCAACAGAGCAAGAAAATGAAATTGGCGAAGAGTTGGGAAAAAAAGGACATGAGTTTGGAACAAACACCGGAAGGAAAAGAAGATGTGGGTGGATTGATGCTGTAATGGTAAGACACGCCATTGAGGTTGGTGGAATAGACGGAATTGCTTTAACCAAGCTTGATGTCCTTGACGGCTTTGAAACTATAAAAATATGCACCAGTTATGAATTAAATGGAAAGAGAATAGATTATCTTCCTATTGCATCAGAAGACCAATTTAAAGTTGTACCAATATATGAGGATGTAAAGGGTTGGAGTGATTCAACTTATGGAGCAAGAAGCTGGAATGATCTTCCTGCGGAGGCTATAAAATATGTAAAAAGACTAGAAGAACTTATTGGATGTTCAGTATCACTTTTGTCAACAAGTCCGGAAAGAGAAGATACTATTTTAGTCAAAGACCCTTTCGAGGATTAAAAATTACTTGTAAGTTTTTTTAAACAGTTGTATCACTCTTTTTGTCCAAGGGGTGCCTTAAGGCTGAGATGGAAATTACCTGTCCCTTTGAACCTGATCCGGTTAATGCCGGCGTAGGAATGGATTTTTTCTCTACCGCCACATTAATAATCGTTTCTGCTTATTAAATTAGTAGGAGTTTTTAATGAAATATTTTTTGCTTGCATTTCTTTTAGTTTTAAATTGTTTATGTGTTTCAGCTAAGGAGACTCAATCTGGTAAAGGAATAGACGAGATTGTTGTAACGGCTGAATTTAATCAGGATAACCCATTTAATCTCCCTTTAAGTGTTTCGGTATTAGACTCTGATGATATTAATAAAAGGAATGCTAGTCATCTTGAGGATTTATTGTTTATGGCGCCAAATGTAAACTATTCAACAGGTGCCTCTAGAGGAAAATTTTATCAAATAAGAGGTATTGGAGAAAGAAGTGAATTTACTGAACCAGTTAACTATTCTGTTGGTGTTATTATCGATGGTATTGATTTTACAGGTATCGCTTTAGGGGCATCAACCTTTGATATTAAACAAGTTGAGGTATTAAGAGGTCCTCAAGGAACATTATATGGGGCAAATGCACTTGCGGGCTTAGTCAATATGGTAAGCAATAATCCTACAAAAGTTTTTTACTCTCAGATTGAGGGGTTAGTTTCAGAATATGGCGGAAGAAACATAAACGCATTAATAAGTGGAACTTCTCAAAGTAAAATTGGATATAGGGTTGGTATCAAGAATGCTAAAAGTGATGGTTATGTTAGAAATGTATATTTGAATAAAGATGACACTAATAATTTAGATGAAACTATAGCAAAAGCAAAATTCACTAAAACTATCGATAATACGAATCTAATATTGAATATTTTTCATGGAGATATTGATAATGGTTATGATGCTTTTAGCCTTGATAATACCAGAGTCACTTATTCTGATAACCCAGGTCATGATAGACAAAAGACTACTGCAACATCATTAAAAATAGAGAGAGATCTTCAAGGTAATAACCGTTTTGAGGCTCTAATAAGTTATGCTGAGTCAGACCTAAATTATGCTTATGATGAAGATTGGAGTAATACTGATATTTGTAATAATACACCATGTGATTCCTCTATCCATGGTTTTGATTGGTGGTACTCATCTTTTGATAGTTTTAAAAGGGATAATAAAAATCATACTTTAGATATTCGTTATGTTTATGGTTCAGAGAATTTTCCTTGGGTCATTGGTATTTATAATAGAGGTCAGGATATCAATTTAATAAGACAATATACCTACTTAGAGAATGATTTTAAGAGTTCTTTTGATACTAAGAATTCTGCTATTTATGGTCAATTTGATGGCAATATTACTAAGAAAGTTAAAATTATTGGTGGCTTGAGATTCGAAAGGAGAAAAGCTGATTATACTGATAATAATGCACCAGCTCCTGAAGGATTTTTTTGTATTGCAATATATCCTAGACCTGAAAGTTGCCTATTCAATAATCAATACTCTAATTCTGAAAATTTTTGGGGTGGAAAGCTTTCTATACAAAATAAAATTAATGAAAGAACAATGATTTATGGATTAGTTTCTAGAGGCTACAAACCTGGTGGAATAAATATAGATGGTAAGATTAACCAAGAAAATCTGAATTATAAATCTGAAACAATGTGGAATTATGAGACAGGTGTAAAAACTAGTTTGTTTAATGAGACTTTATTCTTACAGGCATCTCTTTTTTATCAAGATAGAGAGGATGTCCAGACAAAACAGAGCCTTGTTACCTCAATAAAAAGCGGTATTGAGGGAGATGAATGCCCATGTACTTTTACTGACTACATAGGAAATGCAGCTTCAGGAAACAACTATGGGTTTGAGTTAGAATTTCTATGGATAATTAATAATAAATTAGAGGTATCTTCATCCTTAGGTATTCTTGAAACTGAATTCAAAAATTTTAGGAGTTATTCACACATTAATGCAGATCCCGCAAATGGCACTTTTTTTGATTTGTCTGGAAGAGACCAATCACATGCTCCGAATTATCAATTTAATTTTTTAATAAACTATAACTTCAATGAAAATATATTTATTAATTTTAATATTGAATCCAAAGATGAATTTTATTTCTCTGATAGGCATGGCTCCAAATCAGACAGTTACACTCTATTAAATTTTCTTATAGGGTATAAGATTAATACATGGGAAATAAATTTATTTGGTAAAAACTTAACTGATGAGGATTATCAAACTAGGGGTTTTGGAAGTTTTGGTAATGACCCAAGAAAGTTTTATATTACCGAGCCTTATAATCAATATGCTGCGCCAAGAGTTATAGGTGTTAGTGGAAAGAAGAGCTTTTAAATTATAATTATATGATGATTTTTTTTGAAGCATTAGCAGTCATATTCGCATTAGCGTATCTTTATTTTGCAATGAAACAAAATATTATATGTTGGTATGCGGCATTCCTTAGTACCAGCATTTATATTTTTTTATATTGGGATGTTTCGCTTTATATGGAGTCTTTGTTAAATTTTTATTATTTAACAATGGCTGTTTATGGTTGGCGGCAATGGAATAAACGTAAGAAAGAAAAATACTCATCAATAACTGTATGGTCAATGAAAGAGCATGTATTAATTATTTTATTAATTATTCTTCTATCCTTTTCATCGGGCTTGTTTTTAAGTCATTCTGATGCCGTAAGGCCTTACCTAGACTCTTTTACAACATGGGGTTCTGTAATAACGACTTATATGGTTACTCAAAAAGTATTATCAAATTGGCTTTACTGGATTGCAATTAATAGTGTTGGTATTTTTCTTAATTTAGATAGAGAGCTTTATTTAACTGTTTTATTGTTATTAAGTTACCAAGTAATTTCTATTTTAGGTTATTTTGAGTGGCGTAAAACTTATTATGAACAATTATAACCATATTAATAAAATTTTAAAAGACTGCCCTGATCTTGATATGGATATAAATGAGGTAAAATTTAAAAAATTATCCTCAGGTAAAACAAACCAAAGTTTTTTGGTTGAAGGCGATTTAAAAAAATATGTTTTGCGTTTAAATTCAAAAAAATCTCTTAACTATAATATTGATCGCAAGAGAGAATTAGAGATACTTAATTCTATTAGGAATAAATCTATTGGGCCTAAGGTTGTTTATTCTGATGATGCTTATAGTTTTTTGATTACTGAATTTATTGAAGGAACACCTTTGTTGCTTGATAATATTTCTAACCAAGAGGCTCAGGATTTAAATGATTTAATTGATAAATATCAGAAAATAGAAATTAATATCCCAAGGTTTAATTATTTAGAACATTTAAAAAAGTATGAGACTTTTATATCTAATAATTCTTGTATAAATTCTGATTTATCAGAGAAATTAGAAACCTTTTATCCTCACCTTGAGGATTTTCAGAATCAAGGATGGGAACCAGTTCTGTGCCATCATGACTTATCAACCTTTAATATAATAAAAACAATTAATGGATTGAGAATTATTGACTGGGAGTACTCTGCATATGGCCATGCTTGTTTTGATAAAGAGTATACTAGGCTTTCAAAATCTAAGGATAATTTCTTTAATAATTTATTTGGGATATTAGATGAGATGTGGTCTTTGATAAATAAAATCTAGATATCAATAATATTTCTCTCATTCATGCTCTGTTCTAACGCTTCCTTAACTTTCTCTAGAGCTCTGACCTCGATTTGTCGAATTCTCTCTCTACTTATATTATACTTTTCACTTAGCTCCTCAAGTGTTGTTGGTGTATCACTAAGTTTTCTGGTTTGAATAATATCTAGCTCACGGTCATTAAGAACTTGAAGAGATTCATTGATCATCTCCTTTCTAAGGTTTTCCTCTTCTTTTTCGGAATAAGACTCTTCTTGATTTGGTTCATCAGATTCAAGCCAATCTTGCCATTCACCGGTTTGATCTCCATCGGCCTTAATCGTTGCATTTAGCGAAGGGTCACCCCCCGAGAGTCTTCTGTTCATATTAATAACTTCTTTTTCAGGAACATTAAGTTGATTAGATATTTTTTCTAAATTTTCTTGCTTTAGGTCGCCTTCTTCATAAGCTTGTATTCTATTTTTTGCACTTCTAAGATTGAAGAATAATTTTTTTTGAACTGCTGTTGTTCCTATCTTTACTAAAGACCAGGATCTAAGAATATACTCTTGCATTGCCGCTTTTATCCACCACATCGCATAAGTAGTTAATCTAAAGCCTTTTTCAGGATCAAATTTTTGTGCTGCCTGCATTAATCCAATATTACCCTCAGAAATAATATCGGTTATCGGAAGGCCATAACCTTTATAGCCCATTGCAATTTTAGCAACTAACCTAAGATGGCTTGTTACTAATTGATGTGCAGCATTGGTATCTTTATGCACTTGCCACCTATTCGCTAGCGTATACTCTTCTTCAGCGCTAAGCATAGGAAATTTTTTAATTTCTTCCAGGTAATTTTTTAACCCAATATCACCTGATAAAACAGGAAGATTCATAATTTTTCCTTTAATTTAATTAATATTATATGGTTATATTTGATACCTGTGTAAAGGGGTAAATTTATATTAAATTTATTATATCCAGCATTTCTTTGGGCGGATCTGATTGAAATATATGATTTTCTTTTGAAAGCGGATGTTCAAATCCCAACCGTTCTGCGTGTAATGCTTGTTTATTATCAAGTTTTTCTAATAAATTCTTCATATTAGTATCTAGTGTTTCCATTTTTGTTTTATATCCTTGACCATATAAGGGATCTCCAATTACAGGATGAGATAAGTAATCTAAATGAACTCGTATTTGATGAGTTCTACCTGTTTCTAATTTACATTCAATCAAAGATATATTATTGGAGGTATCTTTTTTTAAAACTTTCCAGTGTGTAATAGCTATCTTTCTTCCAGGTTTTTCATCATCATAAACTGCTACTTTTTTTCTATTTTTTACTGACCTTCCTAGAAAAGTAGATATTGTGCCTGAGGAAAATCTTGGTATACCCCATACAATAGCTTTATATGATCTAATTAATCTTCCATCCTTACCATGATTTTTAAATTGCTCTGATAACCCATTATGAGATTTATCATTTTTTGCAACAACAATTAAACCACTTGTATCCTTGTCTAGGCGGTGAACTATTCCTGGTCTTTTTTCACCGCCTATACCAGATAAACTTGAGCCGCAGTGATTAATTAAAGCATTAACAAGGGTCATACTTTGATTACCTGGAGCAGGGTGAACAACTAGTCCCTTTGGTTTATCTATAACTATTACGTTTTCATCTTCAAAAACAATCTTTAATTTAATATCCTCTCCCTTTGGAGTTGGATCCTTTGCCTCTGGAATAAATAGTGTAAAAACATCGTTTTCTTTTATTTTATAGGATGGGTCGTTGATTATATTATTATCTAGCTTTAATAACCCTTCGAGTATAAGACTTTTTATCCTTGTCCTACTAATGTCTTTCTCATTATTAGCTAAAAACTGGTCTATTCGTTTACCAGCGTCATTCATAAGAGCTTTATATGATAGTATTTTTTCCAAGAAACCCTCTCAATGATAAAATTCAAAATTAGACGATAAAAAAGACTTTTAAAAGAGAATTATCATTGCCTTTAATTAGAGTATTTTTTGTTTCTTAAAGAGATAGAGCATTTAAGTTCTATTAAGTATTTTTTCTTCCTACATTATAAAAAGTAGACCACATTTTAAGTCCAAATAACAACGATAATAGCCATAAAATAAACTCAACCCAGTTTGGGTTACTGTTGTATCCAAAGAAACCTTTTAGAAAAACACCTATAGACCCTTTATCATGAAGTATGTGGTAATATTTCTCTTCGGATGTGTTATATGAATAAAATATTTCGTTACTATCTGATTTTAATGTATTTGAAGGTTGGTGAATATCCCAGACTCTTACGATACCAGATTTTTCTAATTGACCACTTTTTGCTAAGTATGATTCACCTTCGTGAGTTCCGTAAGCAATCATACCTGATGCAAAGAAAACAAGAAGTAATGTTGTTGCCTTAAAGAAGGATCTTAGATCAACTTTTCTTCCCTGAATAACAACAAGATAGCCTATTGATACAGCGAAAATGATACCAACTGAAAAGCCTAAATATGAAAATGTTCCAGTATTAGTAAGGCTAGCAATTAAAAATAAAGCAGTTTCAAACCCTTCTCTTAGAATGGCAAAAAATACTAACAAAAATAAAGCTAAGCTAGATCCTGCAACAGCTGTTTTAACTGAACTTTCAATTTCTTTTCGATCACTTACATGCTTTGCTAACCAGAAAATGACGTAGAATAAAATACCTGCAGTTATATACATAAATATTGCTTCAAATAACTTTTCAAAAGAAGTGTTTCCTACAACATTATTAATTGATGCAAGACCTATACCTACAATTATACTCGCACTAAGAGAGGCTATAACTCCATACCAAAGGACCTTTTTTTCCTGTTGTAAGTTATTTTTATCAAGTACTGTATAAATAATACCAACAATTAGGGACGCCTCTAGGCATTCTCTAAAGGTAATAATAAATTCATTCATGGTAGCGTTCCAATTATTTGATATTGATAATCATTCTTAATATGATAAATATTTAATCTAATTATTATTAATAATCAATATAATAATAGGGTAAGAAAATTTATAAACTTCTTTTAATTGTAATTATCTTTCACGTATTATTAAAACTTTATTATTTGGAGTAGGTTTATGTCAGAAATATTTAGCTTGAAACTTTCAAGTTTAAAATTTGCCTATAACCAAAATAATTTTATATTAAAAGGTATTGATCTTAATATCCACGAAGGAGAAATTTTATCAATACTCGGACCTTCCGGATGCGGTAAAACAACTCTTTTAAGATTAATTGCTGGTATAGAGAAGTTAAATCAAGGTCAAATAGAAATTAATAAGAAAATTGTATCTAGCTCAAAGGTTTATACCCCTCCAAATAAAAGAGACATCGGCCTGGTGTTTCAAGAAAAAGTTCTTTTTCCTCACCTATCTATCCTACAGAATGTAAAATTTGGTATTTGCGGTAGTAGCAATGCTCGTAAAAATAAAGCGTTAGAGTTTTTAAGACTTTTTAAAGTAGATCAGTATGCAAACGCATATCCTAGTACTTTATCAGGTGGAGAGCAGCAAAGGGTTGCTATTGCAAGAGCAATTGCTCCTAATCCTAAAATTTTATTGATGGATGAGCCTTTTGGATCTCTTGATGATGATTTAAAAAATGAATTAAGAGATGAAACAAAAAAAATAGTTAAACAAAATAAGACAACATGTATTTTAGTTACCCACAATATGAATGATGCGTTATCTATATCAGATAGAATAATAAGGCTTAAGGATGGAAAAATTGCTGAAGAAACGTGAAAATAAAGGTTATTTAATAAGGATTTTATTTATCATTACATTAATGGCCATAAGCACTCATGCCTTTTCTGATGAAATGATAATTGGTAAAGAAAAGATACCGCCAGGTATTAATTTAATTTTTGAAGGCGCTATTAAAGATCATATTGAACCAAAAGAATTTTATCTTCAGGAAAAAGACTCAGACATTCACATAGAGGCTTTAGTTACATGGTCTTCAGATGGTCCTGAAAAAGGTGATGTAGGTTTTCATTATGATTGGAGAGAGAAAGTTAACAAAAATTTAATTTCTAAAAAAATATTTACCTATAAGAATCAAAACTTCGAAAGGCAAGCCTCTTTAACAAGAAGATAATTCAATTATTTCAATAGTTTAAAAAAATATATAAAATCTCTATTTTTTTGTTGCGAATGATTATCATTTACATTATAACTGCGAATAATTATTATTAGCAAAAACAATTTTTATAAATTGGGGAAAAAAATTATGATAAAAACTAAACTTACAAAGTTTTTACTATTTGTATTGGCAATCAATTTATCAATGACAACAAATATATTTGCACAATCTGACCCTGAGGAAATTATCGTAAAAGGTGAGGTTCTATATTCTGATCAGGTAACTGCACTCAAAACTCCTGTACCAATTATTGACGTCCCTCAGACACTTTCAATTGTTACTGATGAAGATATTCGTAAACAAGGCTTTAGAGAGCTTGGAGATATTGTTCGTTATACTCCTGGCGTTAATACTTCACAAGGTGAAGGTCATAGAGACTCTATAGTTTTCAGAGGCGTAAGATCAACAGCAGATTTCTATCTTGATGGTGTTAGGGATGATGTTCAATACTATCGTTCACTATATAATCTCGAACAGGTTGAAATTTTAAGAGGGCCAAATGCTCTATTATTTGGACGTGGTGGAACTGGTGGTATTATAAACAGAGTAACAAAAAAGGCTGTACTCGGAGATGCTTTTGGATCTTTCGATATGGGTGCTGATACTTTTGGAGCTTTTGATTTTGCTGTCGATTATAATGTTCAAACTGGTGAAAATTCAGCTTTAAGAATAAACTTTCATTCTGATACATTAGAAAATCACAGAGATTATTATGATGGTGATCGCTATGGTTTTAATTCAACATTAAGAGTTCAACTTTCACCACAAACTACTTTAGATCTTTCATATGAGCATGCAGATCACGAAAGATTTATTGATCGTGGAGTTCCAACACTTAATGGAGAACCATTAGAAGCTTTTGAAGAAATAGTTTTCGGTGACACTGATACTAACTTAACAACTCTTAGAGCTGATATTTATCGAGCTAATATTAGTCATGAATTTTCTGATACTCAAAAAGGTAATTTTGTTATTCAATATAGTGATTTTGCAAAAATGTATAAAAATTATTATGCATCAGGTTATTCTGGTGGGAACACATTTACAGCAGATGGCTATAAAGACCCTACAGAAAGAACTAATTTAATAATTTCTGGTAACATTGTGAATGAATTTCAAACTGGTTCAGCAAAACATACTTTATTGGTTGGAGCTGAAATTATTGACACAGAAAATGAAAATTTCCGTTACAATACTTTCTTCATTACTACTGAGGATGATAACGAAGTATTCAATATCACTAGACCAATTAACTTTGGAGTTAATGCTTCAGGTATAAGAACATATAATGATTTTACTGCAGATCTAAAAAGTAAAACTGCGTCTGATATTGAAGTGATATCTTTTTACATTCAAGATCAAATTGATGTGAGTGATAACTTAAAGATTATGATTGGTGGTCGTTTTGATAGTTTTGATATTACTGTTAGAGATATCAAAAAAGGAACATCTGAAACAAGAGAAGATGAAGAAGTTTCACCTCGAGCAGGTTTAATTTTTAAGCCTCAAGAAAACTTATCTTTATATGTAAGTTATAGTGAAAGTTTTCTTCCTAGATCAGGTGAACAATTTAAAAGCTTATCCTTTAGTTCTGCTAGATTAGATCCAGATGTTTTTGAAAGCACTGAAATTGGTGTTAAATGGGATATCAGAGATAACCTCAGCTTTACAGTAAGTTATTTTGATAGCGAACAAACACAAGCTGTTAGAGATAGTGATACTGGCGAGAATTCAGAAATTGTCGGTCTTCAGGTTGACGGTATTGAGTTAGAGCTTAAGGGTCAAGTGAGTGATAAATTATACTTAGCACTTGGATACAGCGATTTAGACGGTGAAACCGGCAAAGGTGGTGAACCAAGAGAAATTCCTGAGCAAACAGCATCTTTATGGGCAACATATCAAGTAAATGATAATTTTGGTTTAGGTTTTGGTATTACTCATCAAGGCGAGTCTAATATAAAGAATGATAAACCAGGTCTTATTTTACCTGACTATACTCGTGTTGATTTTGCAGCTTACTATGATATCTCAGAAGATCTAACTCTTCAGCTTAATGTTGAAAATATTACTGATGAGTTATATTTCCCGCATTCTCATAGTACTCACCAAGCATCTGTTGGCGAACCACTAAATGCAAGATTTTCTTTGAGAAGAAGATTCTAAAAAGTAAATAATGCAGCTTCATTATCGATCAATGCATCGGAAATTTAGATTATGCGACATATTGTCTGAAACATATTTAACACAAGAAATATTAATTTTCTTGGGTTATTGTCGCCAAAGTTATAAAATTACACACTTAAAAAGGATTGATAATGTATAAAATATTATTGTTTATTGCTCTAGCTTTTTCATCAAATACTTTATTTGCTGCAACTTTTGAAGTTGAGATGTTGAATAGGTTGGGTAAGGAGAGCATGGTTTATTCTGAAAATATTGTAAATGTTAAAGCTGGGGATACAGTAAAATGGATCTCAGCGAGCAAAGGACATAATGTTCAGTTTTTAACAGTGCCTGAAGGTGTAGACCCTTTTAGGAGTAAATTAAGTGTTGATACAGAATATACATTTACTATCCCAGGAATTTATCTCTATCAGTGTACTCCCCATAAAAGCATGGGAATGATTGCAGTTGTTGTTGTAGACGCGAATAAAGATAACCTTGATGCAATTTCATCTACAAGAGTAGGTGGTAAAAGTAAAAAGAGACTTGCTCAAATCTTAGATACGCTTAATTCTTAAAAATTTAATTTTAAGCGAGAGAATGAATATTATTTTTATCCTCTCGCTTAAAATCTAATATATCCCAAGCCTTATCTATACATGAAATAAAATTATCAATATCTACCTTATTATGTTTTGGTGTAATCGTTACTCTTAGTCTCTCTTCACCTTTAGGTACCGTTGGGTAGAAAACAGGTTGAATATAAATCCCAAAATCATCCAAAAGTAGTTTGGAAATTTTTTTACACTCCAAAGGCCCATCTACTAAAATTGGAACTATATGACTATCATTATTTATAAAGGGAATGTTTATTGATTTAAGACCTTCTCTTATCATAGATGAATTATGCTTTATTTTTAATCTTAATGTTTCCGCAACTTTTGAAATTTCTATACTTTTTAATGAGGCTGCAGCAACAGATGGATTTATTGAGGATGTAAATATAAAACCAGGCGCAAAACTTCTAATGTAATCAATTATCTCATTATTAGCTGCTATGTAACCACCCATTTGCCCAAAAGCTTTTGATAATGTTCCATTTATAATATCAATATCATCTGAAATACCAAGCTCAGCAGCTACACCACTTCCACCAGGTCCATAAAGCCCGACTGAATGAACTTCATCTAAATAAGTGAGAGCGTTATATTTTTTTGCTAACTCAGAAATTGCTTTTAAAGGAGACCTTATTCCCTCCATTGAGTAAATAGATTCACATATAATTAATTTAGGTGAGTTTTGATTAGCTTGTTTTAAAAGCCTCTCAAGGTCCTCAACATCATTATGTTTAAATATGTTATATTTTGCTCTACTATTTCGAATTCCTTCAATTAACGATGCATGATTTAATTGATCAGAAAAAATTTCTATATTTTCAATATTTTTACAAAGAATTGAGATCGTTGATTGATTAGCTGTATATGCTGAGGGGAATACTAGGGCTGCTTCTTTATGATGTAATTCTGCTAAACACTTCTCTAAACCAACATGATAAGAAGAGGTTCCCGAGATATTCCTTGTGCCACCTGAGCCTGTTCCTAACTCATTAATAACATCTATACAGGTCTGCATTACCTCTGGATGTTGACTCATATTTAAGTAGTCATTTGAGCACCAAATTTCAACTTCTCGATTTTCCCCACGGTTATATTCAAGTGCTTTTGGGAAAAGGTTTTGGTGACGATCGATCTCACGAAAAGTCCTGTAAAGACCTTCATCCTTAAGGTCTGTAAGCTTGTCTTGAAAGAATTTATCGTAGTTCAATTTTTTTCCCCATACTTAGATATTATAATGGATATAGATTTCCATATTTTAAAATACCAATAAACAATATGCTAAATAATATTTTAGACATTATGTCGCATATTTCTATCAAGAAGGATAAAATAAGTCGATACTTTAAAATAAAATCGTGAGAAATTACTTTATGATTAAAATTATTTCAAGAAAAAGTGATTTAGCTATTATTCAGGCTAAATTAGTTGGTGAAGCAATTGCTAATTTTCATCCTGAATTGAATATTGAATATATTCATAAGGACACAAGGGGGGATATAGATCTTACGACTCCTTTAAGTAAGCTTCCAGAAATAGGCGTATTTACATCAGATTTAAGGCAGAGCCTTATTGATAACGATGCAGATTTAGCTGTTCATTCATGGAAGGATTTACCAATATCATTGGAAAAAGGGACTTCAGTCGTAGCTACTTTACCTCGTGCAGATATGAGGGATATACTTTTGATTAAAAAAAATAATATTAATTTAATAAAAAAAAGTAAATCTATAGAGATATCAACATCATCACCGAGAAGATCGTATAATATTTCTTCTTTTCTGACTAAGGCAACTCCAATTGATATAAAAAAAATATCCTTTAGTGATATTCGAGGTAATATTCCTACTAGGCTAAATAAATTTGTAAGAGGTAAATCAGATGGCATTATTCTTGCAAAAGCAGCGCTTGATAGGATTCTAGAAAATAGTAACAAAGATTTAGCTCAAAAAATTATAAATATTCTTCAAGAAACTCTTTGGATGGTTTTACCTTTATCAGAAAATCCTTGTGCACCTGCTCAAGGTGCTGTTGCAATCGAGGTTAATGATAAAAGAAATGATATAATTGATATTGTTAAAAGCATAAATCATTCAGATACTTTTGAAAGTGTCAAAATAGAGAGAGATACCCTTGAAAAATATGGTGGTGGTTGTCATCAAAAAATTGGTGTCAGTAATGAAAAAACTATATTTGGTGATATTTTTACAATTAAGGGTATTACAGAAGATAATGTTGTTTTGAGCACACGAAAATTAAATAGAAAGAGTAAAAATGAGGATTTATGGAAATCGATCAGTTTAGAAAATATTTTTCCTTTAAATCTTGAAAAGTATAATATTTTTACTCGACAAGAAATTAGAAAAAATATTGAGAAGGCTTCTAAGCTAAAAAATTATAATATCTTAGCTACAAGAGGAAATGTTCTTGATGGTATATCTCAATTGGATTCCACAAATACTCTTTGGACTAGCGGTGTCAAGACATGGTATAGCCTAGCAAAAAAAGGTTTTTGGGTTAATGGAACTTTCGATAGTATTGGTGAAAATCAAGATCCGGCAATAGATTGTCTATCAATAAATAAGAATTGGTTAAAATTAACTCATGAAGATTCTAGTGAGTTTTTTATAAAAGAAAAATTATCAACTTATAGATTAATTAAAAGTGAAATTAATGAAGATTTATCAAAAAAAACTCATTTCTATTGGATGAGTGGGTCAGCATTTTTACATGCCCTAGAGAAATTTCCGAATATTACAAATAAATATCATTCATGTGGGCCTGGTAACACCTATGAAATTATTAAAAAGAATGTTACGGAAGGTCATATTAAGATATTTTTAAGTTATAATGATTGGAAAAATGAGATTACCAATGAGTCAGGTTGATAAAAAACTTCATCGTTTAAAAAGTAATAAGTTTCTAAGGGATTTATGCTCAGAGACTGATTTTACAAAGGCAAATTTCGTTCAACCATTGTTTGTGAATGAAACTATAGTGAACAAAGAAGAAATAATAGGCTTAAAAGATAATTTTGTTATGAATTTAGCTGATACCCTTAGGCAGATTGATGAGGATATCTCTAATGGCTTGAATAATTTTTTATTATTTATTTCATCTAAAAATAAGTCTCTAGACTCTTTTAATTTAACCTTTCATGAAAAGGTAATTAGCTCAATCAAGGATGAATTTAAGGGTAGTATTAATCTTTGGACAGATGTTTGTCTTTGCTCTTTAACGGATCATGGGCATTGCTGTCTTTTTGATAAAGATAAATCTATAAATATTAATACTACCCTTGAAGAAATTTCTAAAATCGCTCTTACATATGTTGAAGCAGGGGCTGATATTATTGCTCCTAGCGATATGATGGATGGAAGGACATTGAAAATTAGAGAGGTTCTAGATCATTCAAATTTTTCTATGACACCCATTATCAGCTATAGCACAAAATTTTCTAGTAACTTTTATGGCCCTTTTAGAAATGCCGCTGAATCAACACCGATGTTTGGTGATAGAAAACAATATCAGTTAGACTATAGAAATAAATCTGAGGCCATTAGAGCAAGCATTAGATGTGCTGAAGAGGGGGCTGATATGTTAATGGTTAAACCAGCAATGACTTCTATAGATTTAATTAGAGATATAAAGGATAAAACTAATTTAATGGTTGGAGCTTATCAAGTTAGTGGTGAATATGCAGGTATTTGTTTGTCAGAAGAAAAAGGATTGCTAAATATGGAAGAAGCACTCAGGGAAACATGGCATGTAATGAGAAGAGCTCAAGCGCAATTTATTATAACTTATGGCGCTAGGCTTGCAAAAAAAATAGGTTTTTAATGACTAATTTGCTCTTTAGAAACGCTTTGAATCGATTACCTCAGGCTACTCCACCAATTTGGTTTATGAGACAGGCAGGTAGATATCATTCTCATTACCAAGCTTTGAAAAAAAACCATACTTTTGAAGAATTATGCAAGAATCCTGAATTAGCTGCAGAAACTGCTTTAGGCCCAATAAATGATTTTGACTTCGATGTCTCGATTTTGTTTAGTGATATATTATTTCCTCTTGAAGCTCTTGGTATGGGGCTTAAATATGATCCGGGTCCTATCTTTAATAAGTTTATAAATCCAAATAATATTAAGGAGCTTATTTCAGTTGATGAAGCAATTGTAAAATTAATGTTTCAAAGTGATGCTTTAAAACTTACTCGTGAGTTACTTCCAAAAAATAAAAGCCTTATTGGTTTTGTTGGAGGTCCTTGGACAGTTGCCTCATATGGAACTGGTATGAATAAAGGGGTAGATTATAAAGACGGTATAAATAATAAATTTATTCATGAGCTTTTAGAAAATAAAATTTTTCCACTTTTAAGAAAAAATATTGAATTACAGATAAGTTCCGGAGCTGAAATTGTTATGATTTTTGACACTGATGCTTCTAGAATAGGGAATTCTGAAGATTACAAAAAATATTCTAGAATCCTACACAAAGAGTTAATACTTCCTTTTGGAAATAAGGTTGGATATTTTGCAAAACACCCTTTTGAGTATGATTATTTCATTGAGAAAATTAATTCAGATGATGAAACTTCTTTATCTGGTATAGGGGTGGATCATACTAAACCAATAAGTGAATGGCTGAAAAAAACAAAACGTGGTTTTTTACAAGGTAATTTTAATCAGGATGATCTAACAAAACCACTTGATGACTTTAAGTTTGCTTTGGAAAACTATATAGAGCCAATTATGAAGCTAAGTGTAAAGGAGAGAGCTGGCTGGGTTTGTGGCCTAGGTCACGGAATTCTTAAAACCACTCCTGAAGAAAATGTTAAATATTTTATAAAAACTATAAGAGAAACTTTTAAATGACATCAGAACTTATTGATAAAGAAAAGGAAATAGCAAGAAGTTGGTTCCGTGAGCTCAGGGATCGTTTTTGTAAAAAATTTGAAGAAATTGATGGAGAGAAATTTTCTAGAAAAAGCTGGAAGCATTCTGGTGAAGGTGGAGGTGAAATGAGTACCCTCAAAGGAAATGTCTTTGAGAAAGTTGGTGTTAATATATCTACAGTTAAAGGTGCTTTTAAAGAGGATTTTAGAAACCAGATATCTGGTACAGAAAATGCTCCAGATTATTGGGCAAGTGGCATAAGTGTTGTTGCCCATATGAAATCACCACATGTTCCAGCTTTTCATTTTAATACTAGATATATTGTTACTGGAAAAAGATGGTTTGGTGGTGGCGCAGATATGACTCCGGCAATTCCTAATAAAGAAGATGTAGATATTTTTCATAAGTCAATTGAAAGCGTTTGTAATAAACATGATAAAAATTATTATAGAGATTTTAAAAAGCAGTGCGATGAATATTTTTATCTTCCTCATAGAGATGAACCAAGAGGGGAAGGAGGAATATTCTTCGATCATTTGAATAATAAAAACTTTAAATCTGATTTTAATTTTATTCATGATTTTGGAGATGATATTTTAAAGACAATTTCACTAATTATCGAAAATAGAATGAATAAAAAATGGACGGATAATGAAAAGGATATTCAATTATACAAAAGAGGTAGGTATGTTGAGTTCAATCTTTTGTGGGATAGGGGGACATTATTTGGCTTAAAGACAGGTGGATCAACTGAGGCCATTTTAATGTCGATGCCTCCTACAGCTAAATGGGAATAGAATTGTTTCTCTGGATTAAAATAATACATATACTAGCTGTAATTTCATGGATGGCAGGTCTTTTATATCTTCCACGATTATTTGTGTATCACTCGGAAAATTCTAAAGATAGTCTATTAAACGATACCTTTAAAGTCATGGAACATAAATTATTTCGTTTTATAATGTCGCCTGCAATGATGGTCGTTTGGATCTCAGGTTTAATTCTTTTTTATAATTCTGGTTTTCAATTATGGCTCATTTTAAAGTTTTTATTAGTCATCCTTATGACGTTATTTCATATTTTTTTAAAAAAATGTATTACAGGCTTTAACGAAGGTACAAATAAGTTTTCATCAAATTTTTTTCGTTTTATTAACGAAATACCAACTATTCTGATGATTTTTATTGTTATTTTAGTAGTTTTAAAGCCATGGTCATAACTTTAAATTAACTATTTTGAATAGCTTCCCATATTTTATTTGGTGTTGCAGGCATATCAAATTCCTTTACACCTAAAGGCCTTAGGGCGTCAAGAACAGCATGAATAACTGCTGGTGGAGCTGCAATTGCACCTGCTTCACCACAACCTTTTACACCCAAGCCATGAACTGAAGGAGTAACTTCAGTTTTTACAATCATTGAAGGAATATTATCTGCTCTGGGCATCGTATAGTCCATAAATGATCCATTTATTATTTGGGCAGTATCTTCTTCATAAATGCAATGCTCCAGTATTGCTTGGCCTATCCCTTGGGCTACTCCACCATGAACTTGACCCTCTACAATCATTGGATTCATAATAATTCCAAAGTCATCAGAAACTGCGTAATTTACAATATCGGTTTTTCCTGTGGATGGATCAATTTCTATCTCACAAATATGAGCACCTGCTGGATAGGTCATATTTGGTGGATCATAAAAAGAGGTTTCTTCTAAGCCAGGTTCTAATTTATCAAGAGGATAATTTCCTGGGACATAAGCTGCACCAATAACATCTGCAATACTTACAAATTTATTTGTTCCTTTAATTGAAAATTCTCCATTTTCGAAGTTTATTTCTTCTTCTTGCGCCTCTAGGATATGGGCAGCAATTTTTTTTCCTTTTATAATAATTTTATCCAATGATTTCATTAGTGCGGGTCCGCCTACAGCTAAAGACCTTGATCCAACAGTGCCTACGCCATAAGGAACTCTTCCAGTATCTCCATGAACTATATCTATTGAGTCAAACGGTATACCAAGAGTTTCATGAACAATTTGTGCAAATACTGTTTCATGGCCTTGTCCATGTGAATGTGAGCCTGTAAAAACAGTAACTGATCCAGTTGGATTAACTCTTACTGTTGAGGACTCATAGTATCCGCCTCTACCGCCTGCCTCCAGGGTCATTTTAGAAGGGGCTACACCACAGGCTTCAATATAACATGAGATACCCAAGCCTCTAACTTTACCCTCAAGTAATGATTTATTTTTTCTTGATTCAAAATTGTCATAATCAATCGCTAAAAGAGCAGATGTTAAAGTTGCATCATAATCTCCAGAGTCATAAGTTAAATTACCTGGAGAGGAATAAGGAAATTGATCTGGTTTAATAAAATTTCTTCTACGCAGTTCAATTGAATCAATACCAGTTTGAATTGCTGCAGCTTCAACTAATCTCTCAGTCACATAAGTTGCTTCAGGTCGACCAGCCCCCCTATAGGCATCAACAGGAACAGTATTGGTAAAGACTCCCTTAACATCACAATAAATATTAGGAGTCTTGTATGGACCAGGAATAAGGGGTCCATAGAAAAATGTTGGTATCGCTGGGCCTGATCCAGATAAATAACCACCTAGAGCAGCCAATGTATTAACTCTCATAGCTAAAAAATTCCCTTCTTTATCAAGTGCCAGCTCTGCTTGAGTTATATGATCTCTTCCATGCCTATCGCTAATAAAAGCTTCACTTCTTTCGGATGTCCATTTAATTGGCCTAGCCAATTTACCTGCTACCCAAGTAACTATTGCTTCCTCAGCATAGTGAAAAGCCTTTGATCCGAAACCTCCACCAACATCCAATGAGACAACCCTTACCTTATGTTCTTCAAGCCCTAGAACAGTGCATACTAACATTCTTATAATGTGAGGAAGTTGAGTGGTAGTGTGAAGGGTGTATTCTTCTTTTCCTTCTTCATAGTTACCAATATATGACCTTGGTTCCATTGCGTTTGGAACTAAACGGTTATTCTTTAAATCAATCTTTACGTGATGTTCGGCTTTTTTGAATGCTTTTTCTGTTTCATCTTTATTACCTAACTCCCATTCAAAACAAATATTATTAGGGATTTCCTCCCAAATATTGGGCGAGTCATTTTGAATAGCTTTCGATGGAGATACGACGGCTGGTAAATCTTCATATTCTATATCGATAAGCTCACACGCATCTTTAGCTTGGTTAACTGTTTCTGCAACTACAACGGCTATTAATTCTCCAACAAATCTTATTTTTTCCTTTGCTAATATTGGCCAAGCTGGTTCATGCATTGGAGGTGTTCCTGGTTTTGTAGGAGTTTCCCAACCACAAGGAAGTGATGCATCAATATCTGCTCCAGTATAAATAGCATTAACTCCTGGAGAGTTATCTGCTTTTTCAGTATTTACTGAGATTAACTTTGCATGAGCAACAGGTGATCGAAGGAAATATGCATATAATTGATTAGGTTGAGAGATATCATCAGTATATTGTCCTTTACCTGTTATAAATCTAAAGTCTTCTTTTCTTAAGACTGATGATCCCATTCCTTTTTCAGACATGATTTATTTCCTTAATAATAAAAAAAATATAAATTTTTATATTTTAAAGCTTATATTAGTTATGATGCATTATATATAATAAAGAATAATTTTGGAGATAAAATGGATTTAGGACTCAATAATAAAGTTGCTCTTGTAACCGCTGCTAGCCAAGGACTTGGTAAAGCCTCAGCTATTTCTCTAGCAAATGAAGGTGTAAAGTTAATTATTTGCTCAAGAGATAAGGCTAAGATTACTAAAGCCGAAAAAGATATTAAGGAATTAACCGGCGCAGATGTGGTTTCTTTTCAGACTGATCTAAATTCTTCAAAGGATATTGATAGCATGATTAAAAAAGTCATGGAGCAATATGGTAGAGTTGATATTTTAGTAAACAACACCGGTGGTCCTAAGGCTGGATTTTTTGATGATTTAACCGATGAAGATTGGATTTCTTCTTTTGAGAATACATTTTTATCCGTTGTAAGGATGACTCGAGCAGTTCTTCCATCAATGAAAAGAAATAAGTGGGGAAGAATAGTTAATATTAGTTCAGTATCAGCAAAACAACCGATTGATAATTTAATACTTTCAAATGGTATTCGTATGTCAGTACATGGTTGGGCTAAAACTTTATCAAATGAATTAGCTTCGGATAATATTTTAATAAATAACGTTTGTCCTGGCTTTACTAAAACAGAAAGGGTTGATGATTTAGTTGCTAATCAAGCCAAAGATATGGATATGGCTGAAGAAGAAATTGTAGAAGCAATTGCAAATAATATTCCTGCCAAACGTGTTGGAAAACCTGAGGAACTAGCTTCGTTAGTTACTTTTTTATCCTCAGAAAGATCAAGTTATATAACCGGACAATCAATTGCGGTTGATGGAGGGGTCTCTAGTTTACCAATTTAGATTATAAATTTGTTAAGCCCAAACCAAGACCGCCGTCAACATCAAGAATAGCTCCAGTAGTCCATTCTGAACATATAAGATATTCAACTGCTTCAGCAATTTCTTCTGGTGTTCCAATCCTTCCCAGAGCATGTATGGAAGCCATTTTTTCTAATCGTTTTTTTGCAGTATCATTATCAAAAATACCTGCTCTTTGATTTATTTCTGTATATACTCCGCCTGGAACAACACAGTTAACTCTGATTTTTTCATCCCCTAGTTCAGCTGCTAGAACTTTTGTAAGTGTTTCAAGAGCTCCTTTTGTTGCAGCATATGGCGAGGCTCCTGGAAATGCTCTTCTGTTGTGAACTGATCCAATAAAAATATTAACGCCTTTAGTTTTAGCAAGATATTTTTTAGATTCTCCTAAAAGCATCATTCCAGATATTACATTTGTATTAAAAATATTGATAAGTTCATTTTGATCTAGATTATCAATAGCCCCTCTATACATATTTCCTGCATTATTAACGAGAGCATTAATTTTTCCACCATGATCAAGCCCCGCTTGAATTAGTTTCTTTCTATCAGAATTTTTTGTAATATCCGCTACTATTGCTGAAACGTTATCACCTAAAATTTCTTTAGCATCCTTAACTTTATCTTCCCTTCTTCCGCATATTGTAACTTTAGCGCCTTGTGAACTGAACCTTTTTGCCATTCCAAAACCTAAGCCAGAACAACCTCCTGTAATAATTATCGACATTTCTTTTGTACTAAGCATCCTTGTCTCCCGAAACCCATTTTACAGATTTTTTTATAATATTAACCATTTCAGGCTTAAGTAATGATCTGGAGTCATGGCCAAGAGCGTTATACACAACTTTTCCATTTTCATAATTATATGTCCATCCAACGATATGTTCCTCATTGGTCTCATTAGTTTTTGCTTTAAGGAATGGTTTTGAGTCTGGCTCTAGATAAAGATTATGATAAACCTCATCTTCTATCTCAAATGTATTTAAATTATTACTTAAGAAATGATTTTTTATCGGATTAACTTCTACCTTTCCTTGTGGAGGATGAAATGATTCATCCCAAATCCATTTTCCACCTAATATTTTTGACCAACCATCCCAATTATCAAAACAAATAGATGAGGTGTGAAATGCAACCATAGAACCTCCACTCCTTATATAGCTATCAAGAGTATTTTTTGATTTTTCTGATATACTAAATTGCCATTTATCAAGATAGGGAATATATTTCTCATGATTTAACATTCTCCATCGCAAAGCATTGAATGTAACTAAATCAAAATCATTAATATTTTTAATTCCTTCTTCTACATCTAAGGTAATCTCTGAATCATAGCCCAAAGAATTTAGAATTTTTGATAATGTATCTGATGTTTCAGAAAAAGGATGAAAGATCCCACCTGTTATTATTAGATTTTTTTTCATTATTCCCTTGGAAGTTGAGCTATTACGCTACTAGTAACACCACCATCAACAACTAAATTATGTCCATTTATATATGAGGCATTATCAGAGTCTAAAAATAGAACTGCATTGGCGATATCATCTGCTTCTCCTAATCTACCTGATGGAACGGCCCCGCCCCTTAATGCTCTTACCCTATTATCTTCGTAGATAGGTTTCGACATGCCTGCATCAATAAAACCCGGAGAAATGCAATTTACTCTTATACCAAATTTACCCCATTCTATTGCCATTTGCTGTGTCATAGAAATAATTCCAGCTTTTGAAGCTGGGTACGCACCTATACCTATGCCTGGATTTATACCGTTTATTGAAGACATATTTATGATAGAGCCACTACCTCTTTTTATCATGTCAGTTATCAATATTCTGGAAGTAATGAAAGATCCTAAAAGATTAATATTTAAACTTTTGCTATAATCGCTTATTGAATGCTCTTCGAGAGGACCAAACAGAACAATTCCAACATTATTAACTAGTAAATCTGGTATTTCGCCAAATTCTTTGAACGCTTCAACAATAGATTCTTCCTGAGTTACATCTCCATAAAGAGGAGTTGTGTTATCAATTTTTCTTGATGCTTCTATTACATTATCTTGATTTAAGTCCAACATACCAACACGGTAGTTATTATCACTTAACTTTTTTGATATTGCTTCGCCTATTCCAGCTCCAGCACCTGTTACTATTGCGCTTTTCATAATTTTTCTCCAAAAATAATTGGGTAAGACCCCCAATTTAGCCTTTCAGTGTTAAGATCTGATTTAGGTTTATTTTTAGGATCTGGCGAACCTTTTTCATCTAAAATTTTCTTAACTAATAAAGTCACTATACCATACTGATGATTATTTGGGTCGGTCTTTTCATTTGAAACAATACCACCATCAAGATCTCTTCCAAAGCACATATGAAGACCTATTCCAAAAGTGAGGCCCCAAAGGAATTGATTTTTTGGAATAACTCTATAAGGATTAAAAATATCAGAGTCATCTCCAAATATTTTTTTATCTTGGTTTGCTTTGTGAAGATCCATAATAATTAAATCATCTTTATTTAGCTCTATATTATTATCTAATTTAACTGGGCACTCAGATTTTCTCCATGCTACAGGACTTGCGGGATGTAATCTCATGCTTTCATGAACACATTTTTGAAGAAATAGATTATCATTTTTTATTTTTTTATAATCGCTAGGATTATTTTCTCCCCAGGTAAAAATTTCATGTAATGCATGCGTCATGGAATTTGCAGTACTATGAGACCCTGCTTGAAGATAAAAGGCTATTTCTCTTTTTATTAAATCCTTATTAAGAGGTATTTTGTCTTCATTTATTAGTAAAATTGTAAGGACATCACGAGGCAGTTCACTTTTTTTTATTTCATGCTTTTTAAATTTTTCTATTAGCTTCTCTCTCCTTTTTTTAGATGGGGAAAGAAATTTTTCTTCAAATTTATTTAAAGCTATTAATACCTCTTTATTTACTTCATCGTGAGGTCTTTTCGAATGAACAAGTGTTGCTCCCTGACTAAATACTTTTACTAATGATAAAAGATCTTCAGTTTCTTCTGGCGTTTTTTTAGGTCTATCAATCCCCGCAAAATCCGCTGTTAGATTCATTGTTATTCTATATCCAAAGTCCAAAAGATCTGCCCTTCCCTTGTTTAAGAAAGGTTTAATAGTTTCATTTAAAGTTTTTGGAAATAATTCATGCTCATAATATTTAAAAAAATCTCTTTGAAATACTTTATGTTCTAGCTTTCTTCTTTTTCTGTGCTCTTCACCATGTAAAGTTAAAAGAACTCCATCCATAATAACTTTACCTTTATCGTAAAGTGCTTGTTTAAGGTTTCTATTAACTAAAGCTGATTTAATGGTTTTGTAATCAGAGGTTTCTATTTTATTCACTTAAATTTTCCCTAGCACTAAAAGTGATAGGGTAGTAGCCCCAGTTTGGCCTTTTAGTTTTTTCATCCATTTTAGGAGAATTGTTAATATCAGGTAAAGCATCGCAAGAGATTAGTTTTCTCATTATCATTGTGACCGTTCCATAATGATGATTATTAGGATCGGTATCAGATTTTGAATTAACACCTGCCGCTAAATTTCTTCCAATACATGAATGCATACCAAGTCCAAAAGAAAGACCGTATAAGTTTTGTCCATTAGGTGTTTCACGATCAGGATTAAACTTTTCAGCATCACTACCAAATATTTTTTTATCACGATTTGAATTATATAAATCAATTACAACACTATCATCTACGTTGGCGTTTTTATTACCAGGTAGCTGAACAGGACATACTGGTTTTCTAAGTGCCACAGGGCTTGAAGGATGTAATCGGGTGCTTTCTAGGAAACATTTTTGAACGAATATTGGATCATTTTTGATATCATCTTCTCTTTCAGGGTTTTCTTTTAACCAAGAGTGAATTTCGTGAAAAACATGAACCAAGGAGTGAATTGATGTTTGCGCACCAGCTAAAAGATAAAAAGCTATTTCTCTTTGTAAAACATCATAAGGCATATTTAATTGATCATCATTTACTAAAAGTACTGTAAGAATATCATTTGGTAGATCCTCACTGCGGCCTTTCTTAATAATTGCTTTTCTTCTCTCAATCGAAGGAGCAAGAAAGTTTTTATCAAACTCTTTTAAAGCATCTCTAACTTCACTTTTAACTTCCTCATGATCTCGTGTTGAGTGATGAAGTGTTGCCCCTGAAGCAAATATTTTAAGTAACTTCAAAAGTGTTTCAGTTTCATTTTTTGATTTATTGGGTCTATCTATACCCGAAAAATCAGCCGTAAGATTTAATAAAACTCTAAACCCAAAGTCGACTAAATCCATTTTTCCTGATTCTTCATAAGGCTCTAAAGTTTCATTTATTGTTTTTGGAAAAATAATATTTTCATATTTCTGAAATACATCTCTAGTAAAAATTTTATTCTCTAATTTTCTTCTTTTTTTGTGCTCATCACCATGAAGACACACTAAAACTTTATCCATGATTACTTCACCATCATCATATAGTGATTGCTTTAAATCTTTAATTCTTAAAGCTTGAGTAGCATCATTATAGTCTGTAAAAATATACTCTGCCATTTTAGTTTTCTATGTTAGCAATTTTTTGAGTTAAAATTTGATTTGAGTAAGGGGAAAGCCTCCAACCTTGAGGTGGGATTATTTCTTTTGTTGGCTTGTTTTGATCCACTTCATTTCCATTGAGAATTATATGGGATAATTTAGATTTATCGCCTAGAACAGTTATGTCATCAAGCGGGTTTCCATCTACTACCAAAATATCAGCAAGCATACCTTTTTCAATAGTCCCAACTTTACCCTCCATTTTAATTGATTTAGAAGCATTTTTAGTTGCGCAAACGATTGAATCCATATTACTCATTCCTATATCTTTAACAAATACCTCAAGCTCTCTATAATGCCATTCTCCATAAGGAGTCATCGAAAAGCCACTCTCTGTTCCGCAAAGTAAAGGAACACCGGCATCATGAACTCTTTTTAGAATTTGAGAATTTTCTTCTATTTCCTTTCTGAATATATCTCTATAATCTTCAGATGCTCCTATGGACTCACCAAAGTCTGCAAGATTTGCTTGAAAAGTAAATGTTGGTACTATCGGAGTTTTATATTCACAAACCATATCAATTGCTTCCTCATCCATATAAGTTGCGTGCAGAATCATATCCATACCTGCTTTAATACTATCTTTTACACCTTTAGCATTTCTAACGTGACCAACTACTGGTGTTCCTAAATCATGGGCTAGATCACAAACTAATTTTAATTCCTCGTAAGACCATACTGAAATTTCTCCAGATTCACGTTGATTCGGAATTAGCCCAGTAACATGAACTTTAATCCAATCAGCGCCATTTTTAATTTGCCTTCTAACTTCTGCTATAATTTCATCTTGATTTTGTACAATCTTTGCATAACCTCTTAATCCTTCATCTGGGATCAATCTGCCAGCGGTTCCTCCTACAGAGGTCATTAAAGCATTGCCACCTACTGACATTCTTGGGCCTTCAATATATCCACTATTAATGGCGTCCCTTAAGTCCACTCCAATTTCATGAAGACTATCAGGATCACAAAAGCTAGTAACCCCAGCTAATAAAACTTTGTGTGCGTTATGACCTGCTATAATTGCCGATAATGCCTGCCTTCTATGAAAAAAAAGCTCATCATTTGATGTCGGTTCATCAAATGTTATATGACAATGCGCATCTATAAGACCCGGCATTACAGTCTTACCAGTTGCATCAATTTTCTTTATTTGATTATCTTCTAAATTTGTTTTTGCTTCTTTTCCTATTGCTGAAATCAGACCGTTTTCTAATAAAACACTATCAACGTATTCTTTAGAACCTGTTCCATCAATAATCATGCCGTTTTCGATTAGGATTTTTTCTTTCATATTATTACCTCAGGCTTTTATAATGACTAAATTAGTCTATATTCACAATCTAAATATTAATTTGTTATTGTTATAATAAAATAATAATTTAAGGAATAAATTATGCTATTAAAATCGAAAGTTCAATCAGTTGGTATGCTAAGAGCATTTTTGTTTATAATTATTATTGTTTTTGGATTTTGGCTTTTAAATGAAAGAAGCCTTCTCTTGATTGTTTTAGAAGGGGATAAAAGTCATATTTCAAAAATTATTGGTTTATTGTGGGTTGTAACAAGTTTTTATTGGTTGGTTTTATCTAAGAATATCTCTGATGAAAGAGATTCTTTTGATAATTTTGATTTTCATAATAAAAATTTATCTACAGCAAAGTTCTTTAATGGTCTAAAAAATAAAAAAGAAAAAGATATTCTTTTAAATGCATTAGAATCTGATTTTGAAAAAAAATTAAGTTATGGATTAATAGCTGCTGAGATTTCTTTAAAGTTAGGGCTTTTAGGTACAATTATTGGTTTTATATTAATGCTCCAGCCCATAGCCAATTTAGATAATACAAGTGCTGAAAATTTAAAAATAGCGTTGGCTTCAATGAGCTCTGGTATGGCTGTTGCTTTATATACAACTTTATCAGGAATAGTCGTGAATACTCTACTGCGTATTCAGTTCCATATTAGCTCAACTTCGATAACAGCTTTGTTAAATGATCTAGCTTTTTATACGGAAGAAAGTATTGAGTAAAAAATTACTATTTCATGAAGATTCAACCGGTGATGCTTTTACAGATCTTTTATTTAATGCATTACTTGGTTTTGCATTTATGTTTTTTATATCTTTTGCCTTAATACAAAGTCCAAAAGATGGAGGTGATATAGAATCTAAAGCAGAATTTATAATTTCTGCTGAGTGGGAGGATCATCATCCTGATGATATAGACTTAGTTGTAGAAGATCCTAAAGGTAATGTAGTATATTTTCAAAAGCAACAATCTGGCTTAATGCATTTAGATCGGGATGATAGAGGAACACTTGCAGATCGACTCGTTATTGATGGTGTAGAGGTTGAAAATCCAGCAAATCAAGAAGTAGTAACAATAAGAGGCTTTATGGCCGGAGAGTATGTTGTTAATTTGTTATATTATAAATCAAATTTTGTGACTCCATTAAAAGTAAAATTAAAAATCGAAAAAATTAACCCTAGATTAGAGGTTATTTTTTTTAACGACTATTATTTGAAAAAAACTGGTGAAGAGATAACAGCTGTAAGATTTCTACTTGATAGCAAAGGAAATGTTATGGATTTAAATCAATTACAAAAAGCAATTATTTCAGGTGGTTTAAAGTAGAAATGTTAAATACTTTAATTATAGGAATATCTTATGCTGTTTTATTCTCATTATTACTTAGTTTAAATTTTCTTACTAAATTTTCATTTAAAATAAAATTATTTTTTACCATCACATCTCTTTTGTTTTTTATAACCTCATATACCTCTATACGTGAAATGCAGGGTAGGCCATATAAGGATAATAACTTAACAAATGATTATAGACCTTATAAAATTCTTTGGCATGGAGTTAATGAGCCCAATAAGTCTAAGGGTGTTAACGGCAAAATATATATATTACTTCAGTCTCTTAATGAGGATGGTGTTATTATTGATGAGCCTCGATTAGTTGAAGTTCCTTTTGATCCTTTTCTATATGAAAAAATGGAAGAAATTGAAAAAGTTACTAAAAATGGTATTCCTATTTTAGTACGTTTTACAAATCTAGATGTTATAAATGATAATGACGACAATTTTCCAAACTCAATAGACGATATTGATAAGTTTAATTCGCTTTCTGGTGACATTGATATCAAGTTTGAAGAAATTAAAAGTCCATCTCTTCCCAAAAAATAATTAATTTTGATTTTGCTCTACTCGAGCTTTGGTTGCAGCATTTATAATATATGAATGAATTTGATTTGCTTCCTTTTTGTTAATCAGAGTTGAAAAATTAGCCATTCCGTTCCCTTCTAGTAATCCGCCTAAAACAACCTCATTAAACATCTTATGTTTATCTTTAGTAAGGTATCTAAGGTCTATTATTGATTTTCCCCTTACACCAGCGCCATGACAAGCTCCGCAATAATTTGAATATAATTTTTCTCCCATCAATATATCTTCTGAGCTAGCATTTATGATAGGTTGTTCAGGAATTAGGGTATTTTTTTTCTGTAATATAGGTAATTTTGATTTTCCGTTTAATTTAAAGGATAACAGTCTTCCATTATTTCCATATAGGATTGCCGCAATTTCCTTATCAGCACCAAAATTATCTCCAATAGAATTTCCAGCTCCACCGTCACCAGCAAGTATTGAAATATATTGCTCCCCATCTATTTCATATGAGATTGGTGGAGCAATCATTCCTGTTTGTACTTCTTTGCTCCATAAGATATCCCCATTTAAAGAGTCATAGGCAACTAGTCTTCCAGATGAGTTTCCTTGAAATGTAATCCCGCTTATTGTTGATAAAGTTCCACCATTCCAAAAATGATTATGAGCGACAGTCCATTTAGTTTCTCCTGTAAGAGGATCAAAGGCTTTAATAGCCCCAGTAACTGGAGGAATACCGGACATTTTTGCAGCCGCATCATTTACATAAAAATCAGTACCTGTATTAAAGGTTCCAGGTTTCATTTTATAGTAGCCTTTGATTGGAACAAAAATTCCAGGTACTTCATGGGTTGGTATATAAACTAATCCTAGATTTGGATCATATGACATAGCCTGCCAATTATGCCCTCCATAACTACCAGGCAAAACCCAATCAGGATTTTTAATATAATCTTTATCTTCATTAATAACAGGTCTTCCTGTTCCTATGTCAACATGAGTAGCCCAATTTGTAGGTACATAATTGTGTGCCCTTAGAAGATTTCCATTTTCTCTATCAATAACATAGAAGAAACCATTTTTAGGAGCTTGCATTAAAACTTTTTTATCTTCTCCGTCAATATTCATTTCAGCTAACATAATATCTTGGGTCGCAGTATAATCCCATTTATCTTCAGGAGTAGTTTGATAATACCAGTTCATTTTTCCAGTATCCGCGTTTAAAGCAAGTATTGAAGAAAGGTATAAATTATCCCCTCCTTCAGGTGATCTAATTTCTATATTCCATGGCTGCCCATTACCCGTTCCGACATATAGTTGATTAAAATCAGGATCATAAACAATTGAATTCCAAGCTGTTCCACCACCCCCCATTGTCCACCACTCACCACTCCAAGTTTTTGCAGCTTCTTCTAACTCAGGATGTTCAAATGGCAAAGATGGATCACCTGGAATAGTATAAAAGCGCCATATTAATTTTCCAGTTTCTGTATCATATGCTGATACGTATCCTCTCACACCGCCCATATCAGCTCCACCGTTTCCAATGAAAATTTTATCATTTGCAATCCTAGGAGCACCGGTAATTGTATAATCAAGTTCTCTATTTGTTATAGTATTTATTTCCCAGATTAATTTTCCTGTTTTGGCATCAAGTTTTAATAGCCTTCCATCTAAGGTTGCTGAATAGACATAACCCTTCCAAACAGCGACACCACGATTAACAACATCACAACAAGCTTTTTTTGACCAAATTTTGGGAACATCTGGATCATAAAACCATAATTCTTTACCTGTTCTAGCATCAATTGCATGAACAATACTCCATGCATTTGTAACAAACATAACTCCATTATCTACAATTGGTGTTGCCTCTAGTCCTCTTGTAGTGTCCATATCCAAAGACCATTCAAGCTCAAGTTGAGATATATTATCTTTATTAATTTTTTTAAGAGGAGAGAATCTTTGTTCACTGTAGTCTCTGCCGTGAGCTAGCCAGTTGTGAGGTTCATTATCAGCGTTTATAATACGTGACTTATTTATATTACCAATAATATTTTTTTCTTTAGTATTAATAACTTCATCTTTAATTTCATTTAATTGATTATTTCTATCAATAGAAAAAATACTTAGAATAATTGATATAGTTAAAATTAATATTGAAAGTATATTAATTAATATTGCTGAATTTCTGCTTAAAGATGGATGCTTCATTTTTGCCTTTCTTCTTATAATTATTATTTAGTTGCTTGTTGAATTTTACGGTCATTCTTAGCTGTATCAACTATATAATGATAAATATTATTTACATCATTTTTAGACATAACATCAGAAAAAGCAGTCATTCCATTTTCACTATAAATTCCATTGTAAACAATTTCATTAAATAATTCATGGCTATCATTGCTCATCATTCTTAAGTCAGGTAGAGCCGGTCCAGACCTTACTGCTGTCCCATGACAAAAGGCGCAATATTCACCATAAAGTTCTTTACCTCTAGATATTTCAAATTCTGTAGAGGTTATCTTTGGTTGCTCTGGAATAGTTCTGTCAACGAGATCTAGTCTTGGAAGAGTTTTCTTACCATCTATCTTAAATGCTAAAAGTCTTCCATTATTTCCATATTTAAGCGAGGCAACATGTTCAGTATGAAAACCGAGTGTATCCCCTCCATGATTATTCCCTCCACCTGTTCCAGCAAGGATTACAATATATTGTTCGTTATTAATTTTATAGGTCACCGGGGGAGCAATCATGCTGGTTTGAATATCTTTAGACCATAAGATTTCTCCGTTAGAAGAATCGAAAGCATTTAAAGCCCCCATTCCGTTTCCTTGAAATGTTAGACCTGATTTAGTAGATAATGTTCCCCCATTCCAATGTTGAGGATATTTTACTTCCCACTTTGTTTCACCTGAAATTGGATCAAAAGCCTTTAAAGAACCGGTACCTATAGGCGCATCTAATGTTGTAAGGGCTAAATCAAGGTATTTTGCTATTTCAATTCCAGTATTCCAGGACTTAGCCTTATATTTAATCTTACCAGTTTGCTGCCACTCCTCAGTCATTTGATAAATAGTAGTAGATTTTTGTTCAGGAATAAAAACTAAACCTAAATCAGGGTCATAGGACATAGCCTGCCAATTATGCCCACCAAGGGCTCCTGGAAGAATCCATTGCTTTTCATTTGTGTAGTCTTTTTCAGGATTTTCGATTGGTCTACCTGTCTCTAAATCAACATGAGTTGCCCAATTTACCTCAGTGTATTTATGTGCTCTCAAAAGCTCACCATTTTTTCTATCTAGAACATAAAAGAATCCATTTTTAGGAGCTTGCATTAGAACCTTTTTTTCAGTTCCGTCTATTTGCATATCGGCAAGCATTATATCTTGAGTGGCAGTATAATCCCAGTTATCACCTGGTGTTGTTTGATAATACCATTTCATTTTCCCAGTATCAGCATCTAAAGCCACTATAGATGATAGAAAAAGGTTATCTCCACCTCCTGGGGATCTTATAACTCTTGTCCATGGTGAACCATTTCCTACGCCGATATATAAATTATTGAAGTCCGGATCATAAACAATAGTATTCCATACAGTTCCGCCACCACCAATTTTCCACCATTCTCCGCCTTTCCATGTTTTTGAGGCTTCTTCTAGCTCAGGATGTTCAAATGGCAAAGATGGATCACCAGGAACAGTATAAAAGCGCCAAACTAAACTTCCGCTATCAGTATTATATGCAGAAACGTAACCTCTTACACCATATTCAGCGCCGCCATTACCAATAAAAATTTTATTATTAGCAATCCTGGGCGCTCCAGTAATTGTATAATCTTTATTCCTATCTATTAATGTGTTTACTTCCCATATCAATTTACCGGTGCCTGCATTAAGTTTAATTAATCTTCCATCCAGGCTTGCGAAGAAAACATTACCGTTCCATACCGCAACACCTCTATTAACAACATCACAGCATGCTTTTCTTCCCCAAGCCTTTGGTACCAAGGGATCATAACTCCATATTTCTTCACCTGTCTTTGCATCAATTGCATGAACAATACTCCATTCGCTTGTAAGAAACATAATTCCATTATCAATAATTGGTGTCGCTTCTAAAGCCCTTGTGCTATTCATATCGAAAGACCAAGCTAGATTTAATCTTTCAATATTTTCTTTATTAATATCCTCTAAAGGAGAATATCTCTGTTCTTCATAATTCCTCCCATGTGATAACCAATTACCGGGCTCGTTATCGGCTTTTATAATTCTTTGAGTATTTATATTTCCAATTAGTTTTGATTCAGTATCTAGTGGAAGTGGAATATTTTTATTTTGCGGAAGTGGAATATTTTTCTTTATATCAGGTTTACTTATATTAGATGTTTGCAACAATGTACTAAAAAAAATTAACAATAATAAGGCTAAATTTATTAAAGTCGCACCTTTGGTTTTTAATGTTGGATGACCCATTTTATTTCCTAAATAATTTTTAATGCTATTAGAAATGAAATTTTATTACTAGTAAATTTTAATAATTTATAGCGATAAAAGGTGGATTAATAAATTTTTCTTCTTCATGTCCATATTGTAATTCTTTACCATCAAGATGATATACATTTCCTCCTGCTGCTTTTAAAATTGCATGTCCTGCAGCTATATCCCATTCACATGTAGGCGAAAGTCTAGGGTATATATCAGCCTTGCCTGAAGCAATTAAACAAAATTTATAAGATGAGCCAAATAAGAGTGTTTCCTTAATATCATAATTCTTTAAGAAATCACTAGTCTTAGAGTTAATATGAGATCTACTTGTTATTGCTGTTAAAGCTAACTTTTTTGAAGAATTAACGTTTATTTTTATTGCATTATCTAGTGGTAATGACTCAGAAAAGTTATTCTTAATTTTTAATTCAAAGGCATTACTTTCTGTATCACAAAAATACATAGCTTTCATTGCTGGAGCATAGATAACACCCAACCTAGCATAACCATTCCTTACAAAACCGATATTAACTGTAAATTCACCATTTCTTTTTATGAACTCCTTAGTTCCATCAAGCGGATCTACCAAAAAGAACTCTTCAGAAAAATTTGGAACAATCCCATTTGAATAAGCTTCCTCAGAAATAACTGGAATATTTGGGAATTTATTATTTAATTCATGGAGAATTAATTTTTCAGCACTTTCATCGGCGATTGTCACAGGAGAATTATCGTTTTTTATATCAATATGAAAATCTTTTTTATAAATATCCATTATTGTAAGACCGGCCTTATAGGCAATATTAACTAACTCTAATGGTAAATTTTTTTCTAGCATTTAAAGATTATTATCAAGTTTAATAATTAAATGGAATAAATAATAATATAATTAAGAAAAGGTTTTTGTTAATTAATTGCATTAATTGAATAAATTTTATATTTAATTTATATGATACCAAAAATTAATCTTGATATTAATAATTCTGATGAAAAAGGAAGAATAGTTGTTGCAATGTCTGGAGGAGTTGACTCTTCTGTTGCTGCAGCTCTCGTCAAACTGTCAGGTTATGAGACTATAGGCGTTACACTTCAGCTTTACGACTCAGGATCATCACCAAAAAAGAAAGGATCTTGTTGCGCTGGTCAAGATATTCACGACGCAAAGAAAGTAGCATCGTCTCTAGATATTCCTCATTATGTTCTTAATTATGAAGAAATTTTTAAAAAAAAAGTAATTGATGATTTCGCACTTTCATATGAGAGGGGTGAAACTCCTATCCCATGTGTCTTGTGCAATGAAAAAGTAAAATTTGATGACCTTTTCGAAGTAGCTAAAGATCTTGATGCTGATGCCTTAGTTACTGGTCATTATATATCATCTAAAGAAGGAAAGTTGGGAAGGGAAATGTATCGTGCAAAGGATATCGACAGAGATCAAAGTTATTTTTTGTTTAAGACAACAAGAGAACAACTAGAGTTCCTTAGATTTCCTCTTGGTGGTTTTACCAAACCAGAGATTCGTAAAATTGCAGATGAATTAGATTTAGCAGTTTCACAAAAACCTGACAGTCAGGATATATGCTTTGTTCCTGATGGTAAGTACTCTAATGTTTTGTCAAAATTAAAACCCGAAGGTTATAAAAAAGGAAGAATTGTTTCAAAGGATGGTGACTTTTTAGCAGACCATGATGGTATTGTGAATTTTACTATTGGTCAAAGAAGGGGTTTAGGCTTAGCTATTGGTGAACCATTATATGTGGTAGATATTGATCCTATTTCATTAGATGTGACTGTTGGCTCCAAAGAAGACTTAAAAAAAGAAACTCTACATCTTCGCGATGTAAATTGGATTGGTGACGAAGACTTCATTAATCGAAGCTGTAAGGTAAAAGTGAAAATTGGTTCTACGCTTAACCTTGAGGGTGCTAATCTTATTTCTGAAGGTGATAAAGTAAGTATAAAATTAGACGCTGGTTTAAGAGAGGGTATTTCACCAGGTCAGGCTTGTGTCTTTTATGATGATCATAATTCTTCAAGAGTTTTAGGTGGCGGTTGGATTTATGATAATCGTTTATCTTGACATCATATGATTAACAGCATTATTGAACATATATACTTTGTGGCGGGGTAGCTCAGTTGGTTAGAGCGGCGGAATCATAATCCGCGTGTCGGGGGTTCAAATCCCTCCCCCGCTACCAAGTAAATTAATATAAATTAACTCATTTTCGAAGGAAAAAGATGAATAATAGACTTTTGGAACTTGATGGAGCATCAAACTTTAGAGACTTAGGCGGTTATGAGACCGGCGATGGTATGAGATTAAAAAAAGGGCTTATCTTTCGATCTGATAGCCTTTCTTATTTATCATCAGATGACATAAAAAAAATTCAAGACATTGGTATTAAAACAGTTTGCGACTTTAGAAGTGATATTGAAATGAAAGAGTCTCCGTCACCTTTTAGTTCTTCAACTATTCCTAAATTAAATCACTTACCAATTAAGACGCTTGGCACTCAAGATTTAAGAGAGTTATCTGCAAAAGAGAATGTGACCAGTCAAGAGTTGGCAAATGAGCTCCAAGAGCACTATGTCTTGTATGTAAATCAACATAAAAAAGTTTATTATGAATTTATCAACACAATCGCTAATGGAGAAATCCCTCTTGTATTTCATTGCTTTGCTGGAAAAGATAGAACAGGTTATGGCGCCTTACTTTTTTTAAGTATAATGGGGGTAAAGAAAGAAATTATTATTGAGGATTATTTATTAACTAATCAATTTTACAAAGGTCCTTTAGTTAGTGAGGAATGGCGGGATAGTAATTCTGAGCTTCTTAAACCATTATTTGAGGCTCGGGTTGACTATATTAACGCAGCTTTTGATGAAATCTTCAAAAAGTATAATAAAATAGAAGATTTTGTGATTAATGAATTACAGGTAGATATAAAAACAGTTGATAATATGAAAAGAAGGATATTAGAGTAATTTATTCTTCTTTGACAAAAGTAACAGCATATAATTGTTCACCATCAAATAAATCTTTAGCATCCTCCACACCTTCGATCATTTGAAATTTCCTTGGAACAATAGTGCCTTCCATTCTATAACCTCTAGCACTCATGTTCTTTCTATGGAACTCCATTGCTGCAGGTGTAAAGTCTCTAGCCAATACTGTAATTCTTTCAGATTTTTTTTCATTTGATGAGTTCATATTAATCTCTCTTGTTTGATTTATAATACCATATAATTTTAGTTTTTTCCGTAAAAAACAAATCCTGGTGGTTTTTTTCCTTTTTTAAACTCTTTTAGATTTTCCAAAATCGAATTTGATCGCCTTGTATCCGAATCCATTGTATGCGCTGAATTATGAGGAGTCATTATAACATTTTGTAATGTGTGAAAAGGAAAATCCGAAGGCCGAGGTTTTTTTTCTGCTTTAAAGCCTGGTTTAGGTCTATCAGGATATATCCACCAGGTATCAATTGCTGCACCAGAAATAGTTTTATCTCTTAAACAATTAAATAAGTCTTCTTCATTGCAAACATCACCTCTTGCAACATTAATAAGAAAGCTATTTTTTTTCATCTTAGATAAAGTTTTTTTATTAATTATATTTTTAGTGCTCTCATTTAAATCACATGCAAGAACAAGAAAATCACTTTTTGTTAGAAGAGTATCTAATTCTTTAATACTACCGTGCCAGTCTAAATATTTAGGTTTATTAGCTTTTGCGGTCCTATTAATTCCAAATGTTCTCATTCCTAAAGATTTCGCTCTTTTAGCGGTCTCAATTCCTATCTGGCCATAACCTAAAATTCCTATAGTTTTATTGTAAATTTCGTTATGCATGCTTGAGGGATCGGATAATGTTCCTGTTTTTTCCCATGAACCAGATTTAAATTCATTATGAGTAGTTATAAGATCTAGACTTAAGGCCAGGGCTGCTCCAATAACATATTCAGCCATAGCTTGTTCATGACCTGAGGCATTTGCCACCATTAAATTTTTTGGTAATAAATTAGGATTAAGCCAATCTACTCCAGCAAAAGGTATTTGAAGTAACTTAAGATTCTTTGATGAGGATATATATTTAAAAATATTACCATAAATTAAAGCATCTGATCCTGTGATTGCAACATCCGCAGTCTCGAGAAAATTTACCAACTTATCGGGGCTTTCTGATGGTTCCCAATTAAATATATTCCATGAATTATCTAGATCCTTTTCCAGATCACCTTGAATGGCTATACCTTTTTTTCCAAGAATTAAGAGATTCATTTTTCACCTAAGTAATTGTAACACCACCATCAATGACAATATTTTGACCAGTTGTAAAAGCACCCGCATTACTTGCTAAATAAACTGCAGCACCAGCTATTTCATCTGGATCACCAATTCGCCTTAATGGTGCGCGTGATGTAGTCTGTTTTAGTATTTCTGGATTATCCCATAGTGCTTGAGCAAAGCGTGTTTTAACAATTCCTGGAGAAATACAATTTGCTCTAATATTATCAGGGCCATGCTCGACAGCTATATTTCTTATTAATTGCATATCAGCCGCTTTTGAAATTGAGTAGGCGCCAAGCATTTCAGACCCTTTTAATCCTCCTATCGAAGAAATAACTATTACTGAGCCGTCTTTTCTCTCCTTCATTTGGGGTAATACAAGATTACACAACCAATGATTAGATTTAATATTAGCACTAAGTATTTTATCAAAAGCTTCATCTGGAATATCCATTGATGAGCCAAAAAAAGGGTTTAAGGCTGCATTGCAAATTAAAATATCAATACCTCCAAAAGCTTCATTTGTTTTTTTTACAAGATTTTTAAGTTGATCCTTTTCATTAATATTACATGGAATTGAAATAGCTTTGTCTGGAAAATTTTCGTTAATACTATCCCTTACATCAATGCAAGAATCTTCTTTTCTGCTAGAAATAACAACTTTTGCTCCATGCTCTGCTAACCTTTCTGCAATTGCTTTGCCAATTCCTTTTGTTGATCCAGTAATTAAAGCTCTTTTTCCATTTAAGTTAAATAATTCCATTTCATCTCCTTTTTTGAAAGAATATCAGAGTTTAAAACTAATTGAAGCCAATAGTTGACGAATAAGTCACAGTATACTAGTGAATCCTTAATGGCGAATACTATAAAAAATCCTATTAAAATTAATAATTTCTCTGAGATAGATGAAAAATATGACTCTATAATTTGTGATATTTGGGGGGTTATTCATAATGGTCAGGAATTATTTAATTCAAGCGTTGAGTGTCTTTTGAGCTATAAGGAAATTGGTTATCCAATAATATTAGTTACTAATGCGCCAAGACCTAGTGACGAAATTAAAGGTATTTTACAAAAAATGGGTCTCAATAAAAAATGCTATGACAAAATTATTACATCAGGGGATTTAACACAAAAGATTTTAAATAAAGGGGATCTTGGTTCAAGTTGTTATCATATTGGGCCCGATAGAGACCTTAAAGTTTTTGATGGCGTTAATGTGGAGAGAGTAGACTTTGATTGTGCAGATTTTATTTTTGTAACTGGCCTTAATGACGATGAGACTGAAAATGATGAGAGCTATCTTCCTTTATTAGAGTTAGCCAAAAAAAGAAACCTTAAGTTATTGTGTGCAAATCCAGATATCTGGGTTCAAAGAGGAAAAGATTTAATTCCTTGTGCTGGTGCTATATCTCAAAAATATAAATCTATTGGCGGTGAGACCATTAATATTGGAAAGCCCTTTGCCCCTATTTTTGATGAAGCTATTAAGAAAATTAAATTTATATCGGGAAAAGATATAAACTCCACAATAGTAATTGGCGACGGGATTGATACAGATATCAAGGGAGCAAATAATTATAATTTAGATAGTTTATTGACCTTAGGAGGTCTTTTCTCAGGTCAAAGAAAAGAGGAAATTATGGAATCAATTAATAAAAAGAATGTTTTCCCGACTTACTATATAAACGAATTAGTTTAATAAATATTATTGAAGAAACTATTTAACGGTAATTGTGTGATGGAAATTTTTAGAAATTCTACTAAAGATTTGGTGAATGCTCGAGGGGGTGTTTTTGCATTAGGTAATTTTGATGGGGTTCATTTAGGTCACAAGGAAATAATTTCTAAAGCAATTTCAATTGGTAAAAAAAATAATATTCCTTCTGGTGTATTAATTTTTCAGCCACACCCAAGGAAGTTTTTTAGACCCAATGATGAAAATTTTATTATATCGGACATAAAAACTAGATCATATTTATTAGAAAATTGTGGTTTAGATTTTTTAGGTATTTTGGACTTTGATAAAAAAATGTCCAATCTAACACCTTACGAATTTGTTGATAATGTTATCAACAATGCAATAGATGTCTCACATCTAATTGTTGGGTATAATTTTAAATTTGGAAAAGACCGATCTGGTGATGTCCAAGCCTTAACAGATATATGTAAGAAATTAAAGATTGATTTATCAATCATAGATAAGGTTGAAGGTGATAATTATATTTTTTCATCATCTTCAGTAAGGGATTGCTTGAGGAAGGCTGATTTAAAAGGAGCAAAGAAAATTATAGGTGACTATTGGACTGTAAAAGGTGAGGTCATTAAAGGCGATCAAAGAGGGAGACAGATTGGTTTTCCAACAGCAAATATTTCAATGGAAGGCTGGATTGAGCCTTTATTTGGAGTTTATGCAGTAAAGGTAAGTATTGATGGTCTTCTCTATAAGGGTGTCGCTAATCTGGGTATTCGCCCCACCTTTGGACAATCCTCACCCCTTCTCGAGGTTCATTTATTTGACTATTCAGGTGATCTTTATGGAAATGATATTGTTATTTCTTTTATTGACTTTATAAGAGAAGAAAAGAAATTTGATGGAATTGAAGCATTAAAAAAGCAAATAGAGATTGATTCAACTAAAGCAATAGAATTGATTATTGAAAATTAGAGTATTTTAGTTTTTATAGGTAAATAATGTCAGATAATAATGAAAATAAAGTGGATTATAAGGATACTCTTCTTTTACCAAAAACAGATTTTCCTATGAGAGCAAACTTACCAGATAGAGAGCCAGGCTTTCTTGATTTATGGGAAAAAAATAACTTATTTTCAAAACTAAAGGAATCTTCACAAGGGAGAGAGAAATTTATCCTTCACGATGGTCCTCCTTATGCAAATGGAAATCTTCATATGGGAACCGCTTTAAATAAAATCTTAAAGGATGTTATTGTGAGATCAAGACGGCTAGACGGCTTTGACGCTGAATATCGACCAGGCTGGGATTGCCATGGTTTACCAATTGAATGGAAGGTAGAAGAAAAATTTAGAGAAGAAGGAAAGAATAAAGAAGAAATTCCAATTAATGATTTTAGAGAAGAGTGTCGTCTTTTTGCAAAAAGTTGGATTGATATTCAAAAAAAACAATTTATGCGTTTAGGTATTAACGGAAATTGGTCTAATCCATACACAACAATGGAATTTTCTTCAGAGAGTGCAATAGTAAGAGAGTTTCATAAGTTTTTAATGAACGGAAGTCTATACAGAGGTTCAAAACCAGTAATGTGGTCTGTTGTAGAAAAAACAGCACTTGCGGAAGCTGAGGTTGAATATTTAGAGCATGTATCACCTACAATATGGGTTACTTTTCCGATCAAGGCGGATGACTCTGATTTAAATAATGCAAGTATTTTAATATGGACAACAACGCCTTGGACAATACCGGCAAATAGGGCTCTGGCCTTTTCATCTAAATTTAAATATGGGCTTTATGAGGTCTCCTCTATTGATGAAGGTAGTCTTGCAACATTAGGTAAAAAAATAATTATCAATACATCGCTCAAAGAGAATGTTGAGAAAGCTTCAAAATCAGAATTATTATTTATCAAAGAAATAGACTCTTTTGATAATTTCAAATGCAGTCATCCATTTAAAGATATTGGATATGATTTTGATATTCCACTTTTAGAAGGAGATTTCTTAACTGAGGATGCTGGAACAGGATTTGTTCATATAGCACCTAGTCACGGTCAGGATGATTATGAATTAGCAGTCAAAAATGGAATTGAGCCTCCTTTTATATTAAATGATGAAGGTGTTTACTTGGAGGGTGTAAAGTTATTCTCTGGTAAAAGAGTTTATAATAAGGACGGATCTCTTGGCGATGCTACAGGATCGGTAATTTCTGAATTAATAAATTCAGATAATTTATTTGGTAAAGGTAAATTGAGACATCAGTATCCTCATAGCTGGCGTTCAAAAGCACCTCTTATTTTTAGAAATACTCCTCAATGGTTTATTTCAATGGAAAAGAATGACTTGAGAGTCAAGTCACTATCAGCAATCGACGAAGTTCAATGGATTCCTGAAAGAGGAAAAAATAGAATTAAATCAATGGTTGAATCCCGACCTGATTGGGTTGTTTCCAGGCAAAGAGCTTGGGGTGTCCCTCTCGCAATTTTTGTTAATAAAGAAACAGGTCAACCTCTAAAGGATCAGCAAGTAAATGATAGAATAGCGAAGTCTTTTGAGCAAAGAGGTTCTGATGCATGGTTTGATACCAGTTCTGAAGAGTACTTAGGGAATGAATATAATACAGGTGAGTGGGAAAAAGTTAATGATATTCTTGATGTATGGTTTGACTCTGGGTCAACTCATGCATTTGTTCTTGAGGGAGAGGATGGCCTCGGATCTCCTGCAAACTTATATTTAGAGGGATCTGATCAACATAGAGGGTGGTTTCAGTCCTCACTTCTTGAATCATGTGGAACTAGAGGCAAGGCACCTTTTGAACAGGTTCTTACACATGGATTTGTTATGGATAAAGATGGAAGGAAAATGTCAAAATCTCTTGGTAATGTTATTTTACCTGATGACCTAATTGATCAATATGGAGCAGATGTTGTTAGGCTCTGGGTTGTTTCATCTGACTTTACTGAAGATCTTAGGGTTGGACAAGATATTATGAAAGCAAATGTAGAGTCTTACAGAAAGATTAGAAACACATTTCGATTTCTTTTAGGTAATTTGGATGACTATAAAAGTGAAGAAGCCTTATCATACAACGAAATGCCAGAACTTGAGAAATATATTCTCCATAAGTTATCTATTATCGATAAAAAAGTTAAAGATGATTATAGAAAGTATGATTTAAAATCAGTTTTTCAGAGTTTGTTAAATTTTTCAAATCTAGACTTATCTTCTTTTTATTTCGATATAAGAAAGGACTCATTGTACTGTGATAGCCCTAAAAGTTTATCAAGAAGAGCCACTCGAACTGTTTTAGATATTCTTTTCAATTATCTCGTTGCTTGGTTTTCTCCTATACTATGTTTCACAGCTGAAGAAGTAATGAAATCAAGATTCCCAGATAATCATAAGTCTGTTCATGAGTTACATTTTTCTGAGATTAAAGATGAATGGAATAATGAAAAACTTTTCTCTAAATGGGAAAAAATCAGGTCTGTTAGAAAAGTTGTCACAGGCGCTATTGAATTAGAGAGAAAAGAAAAGAGAATTGGCTCAAGTTTGGAGGCTTTTCCTACTGTCTTTGTTTCTGACAAAGAGTATTTTGAAATCTTTGAAGGAATTAATTTAGCAGAAATTTTTATTACATCACAGGCTAACTTAAAAGAGGGGGAGGGACCATCAAATGCTTTTAGGTTGGATGAGATAGAAATGGTTTCTGTGCAATGTGATCTTTCAGTTGGTGGAAAGTGTAATCGTTCTTGGAAAATACTTCCTGAGGTTGGAACGGATCCTGATTATCCCGACTTAAGTATAAGAGATGCAAATGTAATGAGAGAGATAAGTGGTTAAAAAATTTTCTAATATTAATTTTTTAATAACAAGTCTAAGTATTTTTTTTATTGATTTCCTTTCTAAATATTTTTTATTAAATTTCTTTAATTTAGAAAACAAAGGAAAGATCTTTGTAGCACCTTTTATGGATTTTGTTCTTGTTCATAATCCCGGTATTAGTTTTGGACTTTTTGGAAGTGGAGGCGAAATCCAAAGAGCTATTTTAATAATTTTATCACTTTTGATAATTTTTTATTTAATATATTGGATTAGAAATTCTAACTCAAATCTTATCTCTTATGGAATTTGTTTAATTATTGGAGGCGCCTTAGGAAATATGGTTGATAGAATACTGTATGGAAAAGTTATCGATTTTATTTCCCTTCATGTTTATGATTATTACTGGTATGTATTTAATATAGCTGATATATCAATAGTTTCTGGCGGGATATTTATCTTAATATATTCTGCAAAAGATTCTTTTAGTAATTCTAAGTGAGGATTAAATGTTTTTTAGATTATTTTTAAGTTTAATTTTTATTTTTAATTTGTCCTTACTTTCTGGATGTGGAAGCGAGTTATCTGATGTTCTTGGAACAAATAAACTACCCCCAGATGAATTTACAATTTTAACAAAGCCACCCTTAATCGTTCCTCCAGAATATAATTTGAGACCCCCTGCAGAAGGCGAGATAAGACCTAATGCTCAGCAGCCTAATAGACAACTCCAGTCAATTTTGTTTGGACAAAATAAGACAGATGATTTTAGCTCTTCTGAGATTAGCTTAATGACAGGCTCTGATGTTGCTGAGGCAATACCAAATATTAAAGAGGTTTTAGACTCTGAAATGCGAGATGTAGAAGAGGTAAGCCCAAATCTAGAAAGTCAGGTTTTAAACTCAACTTCAGAAGTTTTAAAATAATTTAATCTTCCTCTGAAGACAAAAAGCTCTCTACTTCTAAAGCTGCCATGCATCCCATTCCAGCAGCTGTCACTGCTTGTCTATATTTATCATCAGTAACATCACCGGCAGCAAAAACACCGACTGAAGATGTCTGTGTTGAGTCAGGTTCTGTAATTATATAACCAGATTCAGTAATATTTAGCTTATTATTAAAAATTTTTGATGATGGGCTATGGCCTATTGCTATAAATACACCGTCTGCTTCAAGCTTTGTTTCATTATTGGTTTTTACATTTTTTACTATTATACCCTCTACACTTGGCGGGTTATCTTTTCCAACAATTTCCTTAATTTCGCTATCCCATATAACTTTTACCTTAGGATGATCAAAAAGTTTCTTTTGCAATATTTTTTCAGCTCTTAACTCATTACGCCTATGAATAAGTGTAACTTCCGAAGCAAAATTTGTTAAAAATAAAGCTTCTTCAACTGCTGTATTACCACCCCCAACAACAGAAACCTTTTTATTCTTATAGAAGAAACCATCACATGTTGCGCAAGCAGATACTCCATAGCCCATATATTTAGTTTCAGATTCTAACCCAAGCCATTTTGCTTGAGCACCTGTGGATATTATTAATGAATCACAAGAATATTTTTTTTCAGAATCTGAACTTAAGATAAAAGGTCTTTTTGAGAGATCTACATCTATTATTGTATCCATAATAATTTGAGTTCCAACTTTTTCTGCCTGCTCTTTCATTTGATCCATCAGCCAAGGACCTTGAATAACATCAGAATATCCAGGATAATTTTCTACATCTGTAGTTATAGTCATTTGACCACCCGGTTCCATCCCTGTTAGTAAAATTGGCTCAAGCATTGCTCTTGAGGCGTAAATTGCTGCTGTATAACCAGCTGGACCTGATCCAAGGATTAAGACTTTGGAATGAATAGTTTCTGACATATTTATCTCTTTAATGTTGGTTATATTATAAAGGATTCTTAAATTTTATTAATATAATTTTAGAAGTGATCAAGTGTTTTTATATAATTTGCTATTACAGAAGTAGCATTAGTTTTCTTAATATCATATATTTCAATAGTTTCATTAAATTCTTTTATGTATTTTTCTCTTTTAAGATTTGTTAAAAAGCTATTAATTCTTTTTGATTTACACTTTAAATCAAAAATAAAGGTCGGCAAACCGGCTGTTAATGTTTCACTAAGCATATTAACAGAATCAGGAGTTACTAAGGCAACATCTGATAGTGCTAATATTGCATAATAAGGATTTTCACCCACATTATCATAAAAATAATGAGGCTTATCTTTTATTAAATTTTTTATATCCAAGGCTAATCTTTTTGGAGTTCTTTTTGATGTAGATATTAGAGGTGTCCAGCCCAAGTCAATTGCTTGATCTATTTTTTTTAGAATATTTAAACAATCTTTTTCAGAAAAATTAAATGCCTTACTTTTTCCTCCAATTAATATTGCGATATACGGTTTTGGGAGCTTCAAAAATTTATCTTTCCATTTAATTCTTTCGAGATCCAAGAGTTCTTTAGACACTCTACCGGGAGATAGTAATGTAGAAATTACATTTTTTCCTTTAATATTGTCATGATTGGGCGCCCAAACAAGACCGAAGTTATCAGAACTGATTTTTGGATTTTGTAAATAAACGGTAAGACATCTATTTTTAGAAAGTCGTTTAATATTTTTTATATATGGAATAACCTTTCTGCCTGCTCCAATAATAATTTTTGGATATGGAGTATTAATTCTTTCATTTTTTTTTGGTTTTCCAAAAGGAGCTATGATAGATAAAAGTTTGGAGGGATTAACCCTTTTGATTTCATATTTTAAATTTAGCTCTTCAGCAACTCCAATACATTGATTTTCGCATCCAATCAAACCTGAGGAGATAATCCAGCAATCTAGTTTTTTTTTATCCACCATTTAAATTTATCCTTGTAATAATCTTGCGTGATTATATGACAATGTATAACATAATTTATATGAAACGAGATAATTTAGATAATATTGATATAAAAATTCTTTCACTCCTGCAGGAAAATGGAAGAATAACAAATGTAGATCTTGCTGAGGAGGTTGATTTATCAGCACCACCATGTCTGAGACGAGTAAGGTCTCTCGAAAAAAATGGTTTTATCAGGGGTTATCATGCAGATCTTCAAGCTGAAAAATTGGGTTTTGAGGTAACAGTTTTTGCTATGGTTGGACTTCATAATCAAGCAGAGGCAGATTTAAAGCTATTTGAAGAGAGGATTCTTTCTTTACCCTATGTAAGAGAATGCCATATGTTAAATGGTGAGATTGATTTTATTTTAAAATGTGTTGCCCCAGATCTATCAACATTTCAGAGTTTTTTAACTAAGGAATTAACTTCAGCACCCAATGTTGCAAGTGTAAAAACATCTCTAACAATAAGACAATCAAAGCATTCGCCAGGTATTCCTATTAATCTAAAAGATTAATAATCGATAATTTTTCCTGGATTCAGTATATTTTTACTATCGATAGATTTTTTAATACCTTTCATAATATTTAGTTCATCTTTTTTATATTTTTTTAATTCTGCTTTTCTCGTTACCCCAATTCCATGTTCTGCACTAAAAGATCCATCTAAACTCATTGTTAAATCAACTAACTTTTTTCTAATTTTTTTTTCAAATTTGAAAAAATCATCTTTTTTAATTTTTGTAGGCTGTGAAATATTAAAATGAATATTTCCATCTCCTATGTGTCCAAAAATAACACATCGTGATCCGGGTATAATTTCTTTTGTAATGCTAATTCCTTTTTTAATAAATTCATCGATAAATTTTATAGGAACAGAAATATCATTCTTTATACTTCCACCTTCGGCTTTTTGTGACTCAGAAATACTTTCTCTTAATTTCCACATTTCTTTTGACTGACTCAAGGAGCTAGAAATTACTCCATCTTCAATTAAATCTAATTCTATTAATTTATTTAATATACTTTGTATTTTTTCTATTTCATTATCATTTGTTTCAAGTGATGAAAATTCTATAAGAACTATCCATTTAAAATCAGAAAAGGGAGAGATTGTATTTGGGATATTCTTAGTAACAAATTGAACTGAAAGCTTATTCATTAATTCAAAAGCTGTTAATGGAGTTGAAATATTTTCTTGAATATATCTTAAAGTTTTAATGGATTTTTTGGGTGAGTTAATTTTTAAAATTGCTGTATATTTTTCTTTTGGAAGAGGAAATGTTTTTAGTGTTGCCGCAGTAATCACACCAAGAGTTCCCTCCGATCCCACGAAAATATCTTTTAGAGAATATCCTGTATTGTCTTTAACGAGTGTTTTGAGATTATGAATTATTTCTCCACTTGGAGTAACTACCTCAAGACCAAGAACTAGATCCCTTGTATTACCGTAATATAATACTCCTACACCACCAGCATTTGTTGCTATGTTCCCACCAATTGTGCATGTACCCTCTGAAGCTAGTGATAAAGGAAAAAAAGTATTATTTTGTATACAAAAATTTTGTAATTCCATTAATGTTAATCCAGATTCAACTGTAATAGATCTATCTAAACTATTGATACAAATAACTTTATTTAATCTTACTAGATTTAAAATTATATGATCTGGGTCAAATGATATTTGTCCACCTACGAGGCCAGTATTACCACCTTGTGTGATTACAGGCGTATTTGTGTCATATGCAACCTTAAGTATTTTTGAGACTTCCTTTGTAGTCTTTGGTTTTAAAATTACCCCAGCCTTTCCCTTGTAAACACCTCTCCACTCAGTAAGGTATTTAGCCATATCAGCTTTATTAGTTACGGCATTACTTGCGCCAACTATTCTTATTAATTTAGATAAAATTTCTTTATTCATGAAACTACATTACCAATTGCTTTCTTTTTATAAAAGAAAAAGCATTAAGAAATATAAATTAATGTATTATGTTTAAAATGTTTAACCGAATTCAAAATATATTTCTTGTTGCAAGTGATATAGAAAAATTTAGTAAAGATTTTTCTTTATTTTTTTCCAGCAAACCATCTTTCCAAGGTTTTTCAAATGATCTGGGAATAAAAATTCATACTTTTAATATTAACAATCTTAGTATCAGTATAATAAATACATATAAAGAAGGTTTGTGGTCTAAGAAAATTTTAGATTTTAAAAAAGATAAGCGGGAGGGTTTTTTTGGATTAAATTTTATGTCTGATGATCCTAAAGTGGCGCATAATGAATTAAAAGAGAAAAAGATTTCTTTAAGCGAGATTCAGGAAATTACTTTTGAAGATTATAATAATAATATATTTCATTCATTTTTATTTTCTATTAGTGAAGACTTAACTTCTAACTTAAATATTTCTGTAAGTGGTGATAATAAATTTTTTATAGGAAAAGAAAAAACAACCTCTGACCTGTGTGTTAAATCTGTAAATCAGGTGGTCATTAATACAAATAATCCTGATGGGATTATTAACTTATTTGAAAAAAATTTGAAAATACGATTAGCGCTAGACAAGACTTTTAAAGAATGGTCTGGACGTATGTTATTTTTTAGAATTGATGGCGTTACTTTAGAGGTTGTGGAGAGTGATCAAATACATGGTTCTTCTGATTTTTATGGCATTGGATGGCATACAGATGATTTTAAACTATCTTATGAGAGTCTTATTGGTAAAGGGTTTGAATTATCTGAAATTAGAAAAGGAAGAAAACCTGGCACCTTGGTATCAACATTAAAAAATCCTATATTAGGTATTCCTACAATTTTAATTGGACTAGATGGAGATGTTATTTGATAAAGAAACTACTAGTTATTTTTATGTTGGCTTTATGTTCTTGCTCTGAAGAGGGAGAGAATATATCAACAGAAGATAATCTTATTGAGATCACATTTGCAACCGATTGGAAAGCACAGGCTGAACAGGGTGGATTTTATCAAGCCTTGGCAGCGGGATTATATGAAAAAAACGGCCTAAAAGTAAAAATTATTCAGGGAAGTGCAAATGTTAATGTACCTAGATTAATTGCATCTAATTCCGTTGAATTTGGAATAGGTTCTAATAGTTTTATTCCTTTAAATATGGTTGCGAATAAAATTCCTGGAAAAGCAGTAATGGCCATTTTTCAAAAAGATCCTCAGATTATAATGACACATCCTGATAGTGATATAAGAAATCTTAAAGACATGAGAGATTTACCTATTATGATTTCCGATGCAAGTATTGGAGCTTTTTGGCTTTGGTTAAAATCTAAATATGACTTTAATGATAATCAAATTAGAAAAAAAACTTTTAGCTTAGCTCCTTTTTTGAGCAATAAATCATCAATTCAACAAGGATATTTGACATCAGAACCTTTCTTAGTTGAGAGAGAGGCGGGGTTTACTCCAAGGGTTTTTCTTTTAGCTGATTATGGTTACCCAAGTTATGGTACAATGGTCTTGGCATCCTCTAATGTATTAAAGAATAATCCAGAAATAGTTAAAGCCTTTGTAGATGCAAGTATTGAAGGTTGGAGACAATATATTTACGATGACCCTTCTCTAGGAAATGAATTAATTATGCTTGAAAATAATGAAATGAAAGAAGATATTTTATTGCAGGCCATAAAAAAAATAAGGAATTACGAGCTAGTTTCTAATGAGATTTCAAAAGGTTTAGATATCGGATTAATGACAGATATTAAGTGGGAAAGTTTTTTTAAAACCATGTCAATTAATGGCGTTTATGAAAAAGATTTAGAGTGGAGAGAATCTTTTACATTAGATTTTATTAATAAGGAAAATTGATGCTAATTTTCAAAGGTATTACCAAAAATTATAAAGAGCCTGTATTAGGACCTATTGATATAGATATTAAAAGTAAAAGTTTTGTATCGATAATAGGTGCCTCTGGCTCAGGAAAATCAACTTTTTTAAGAATCGCATCTGGTCTAATTAGTCAATCATCTGGATCGATAAGCTATAAAGATAATATTAAACCTAAGATGGGATTTGTTTTTCAAGATTCTACTTTACTACCGTGGAGAAATGTACTTGATAATATTCTTTTGCCCCTAGAGTTAACAAAAAAAATAAACCCTGAGTCATTAGAAAAATCACACAACTGGTTGGAAAGGGTAGGGTTAAAAGGAAAAGGAATGTCTTTCCCAGGTGAATTATCTGGCGGACAAAAAATGAGAGTTTCTATTGCCAGGGCAATGGTTCAAGGAGGGAATTTTCTACTTTTAGATGAACCTTTTTCCGCTCTTGATGAGGTTACAAGGCGTAGACTAGAAGACGATCTTTTGGAGATTTGGGAGACTAATAATATTACCGTACTATTTGTTACGCATTCTGTAACACAAGCAGTTTATTTATCACAAAGAGTCGTTGTTTTGTCTTCGGGTCCTGGAATGCTTTTAGAAGACCTAGCGATTGAAAAAAATTTTAAAGATGGCTTTGAGGAGACTCCTCAATTTTTATCACAAGTCAGGCACTTAACTAATATTTTAAAAGAAGAAGGCGGTGAGATATGATTAGATATCTATCATATATTGCTCCACTTTTGACTTTTGTAATATTACTAATTTTATGGGAATTTTTAGTTATATTAAATAAGATTCCTCTTTATATTTTACCTGCTCCTAGTGATATTTTTTCATCGCTCTTAGTTAATTATAAAGACCTCTTCTCCTCAGCTTTTGTTACTTTAAGGATAACTATCATAGCATTTGCTATTGCATCATTTTTAGCAATATCTCTGGCAATATTATTTTCACAATCAAAACTTATAGAGTTATCTCTATATCCAATTGCAGTAATTTTCCAAGTTACACCTGTAGTGGCAATTGCTCCTCTTATACTTATATGGGTAGGCTTTGATAATGCTGAATATGCGATATTAATATTGGCAACTATAGTAGCTTTTTTCCCAGTTTTGGCTAATACGAACCTTGGAATAAAATCTGTTAATAATAATCTTCATGAGCTTTTTAGTTTATATGGCGCTAGTAGGTTCCAAAGATTAATTAAACTTCAAATTCCTTTTGCTCTACCCTTTATCTTAACTGGAATGAAGACATCTATTGGCCTTTCGTTAATTGGAACTGTTGTTGCTGAATTTGTTGCAGGTTCAGGAACCTCAACTGGTTTAGCTTGGAGAATAATTGAGGCAGGAAATCGGCTTGATATAGCAAAGTTATTCGCAGCATTAATACTACTGGTTATTTTAGGGATATTTTTATTTTTATTAATTTCATATATAGAAAAAATTGTACTTAAAAAGTGGCATGATAATTCAATAAGATAGAAGGAGAATTAAAAAGATGAATAATATATTTGGGAAATCCACTAGTGTTAGCGATGCTTTAGATACGAGATTGACTTGTAGGTCCTTCTTAGACAAAGAAATCAATAAAGACATCATTTTTGATATATTAGATAAGGCTAGAAGAGCGCCTTCTGGTGGCAATCTTCAACCTTGGAGAGTGTGGGCTATTTCTGGAGATCCACTAAAAGAATTTAAAAATGAAATTAGAGATAAGGCTATACATAATCCAAGAGGTGAAGGAACAGAGTACAAAATTTATCCCCCAGATCTAAAGAATCCCTATGAGCAAAGAAGGAGAGATGTTGGAGAAGGCATGTATAGCGCTCTAAATATTTCCAGAGATGATAAGGCGGGGAGAATAAAACAATTCATGAGGAATTTTGAATTTTTTGGAGCTCCATCTGCTTTATTTTTTGCAATTGATAGAGATATGCAAGAGGGTCAGTGGTCTGATTTAGGTATGTTTATTCAATCAATAATGCTTCTTGCTAGAGAAAATGGTTTACATACTGCCCCTCAAGAGGCTTGGGCTATATGGTACAAAACAGTTAGTAAATTCTTAGAAATACCAGATGATCTGATGTTATTTTGTGGAATGGGAATAGGATACGCTGATCCAAACAATCCGATTAACTCTTTTAGAAGTGAAAGAGAAGAGGTTGACGGATTTGCAAAGTTTATTGGATTTTAAATAATTCTTTTCTCTTTGAATTCTTTAATATTTTCATCGTTAAATCCAAGATTTTGAAGAATCTCCTCAGTATGTTCACCTAATAATGGAGGTCTTTTTTTAATTGTATTATCAGAATCTGATAATTTAACAGGTAAACCCATAACCGGAGATTTACCTGGTAAGCCAGGATATTCAATATCTTGAAAAAAATTCATTTCTTTTACATGTGGATCATCTAGTGCGGCTTGCAGATCATTAACTGGTCCAGCAGGTACACTTGCTTCAGCAAGTAAAGACAATGCTTCATCATTGGTATATTGAGATGCCCATTCACTAGTTTTTTTACTTAATAATTCTCCATTTATACCTCTATTAATATCTGAATTAAATCTCTCATCATTTAAGAATTCTTCTGCCTTTAATAAAACTGCCCACCTTTTAAATAATGTATCCCCTAAAACCTGAACAACTATCCATCCATCTTTTGTTTGAACCATATCAACAGGTCCAGCATAAGGACTTCTATTTCCAATAGCCTTTCTATTTCTTTTTGTAATAGATTGCTCAATTAGATGAGTATTCATAAATGCTAATGAAGTTGCAAATAATGCACCTTCGACAATTTGGCCCTTACCAGTCTTGCCTCTTTCTATTATTGCAGCAAGAGTTCCCATAGCCGTAAGAGATGCAGTTCCATAGTCAATATAGGGTGAGTAAGCTTTTATTGGCTCATCATCATTCCCTGTAAGATAAGCCGCACCAGACATTGCTTGACCAACTCCATCAAAGCCAACTCTTTCAGAGTATGGCCCACCAGCTCCAAAAGCTGAAACAGTTGTTAATATGATACCAGGGTTATATTTTGATATTGTTTCATAATCTATTCCCATCCTTTTAAGTGTTTGAGGCGGTAGATTTGCAACTACAACATCAGCGGATTCTACTAATTTCTTAACTATTTCATCGGAGCCTTCTTTAGTAGGATTTAAGGTCATGCCTTTTTTATTTCTATTCATTTGCATAAACATTGCGCCTTCTCCACCATCATCTTTTAGTGGATGAACAAATCTATCCTCTGATCCACTTAATCTTTCTATTCTTATTACCTCTGCGCCAAGATCGCCTAGTAAGGCAGCACAATATGGACCCGCAATATACCTTCCAAAATCTAAAACTCTTATATCTTCTAAAATATTCAATTTAACCTCTCCTTAACATTAACAATAATTAATCATACAGAAATGTACTGGTAAAAGTATTACTGCACTATGTATTTGTTAGTAGCAAACATTTGACTGTACCTGTTCTATCATAGCTCCCCAATAATAATAATAGGTACAGTCAAATTAATTACTAACTTTTCTCATGTATATATATTATCTTATGACGGGAGATAAAAATGCATATTTTGCTTATTGAAGATGACATAAACGCAGCCCGTTATGTTATTAAAGGGTTAAGAGAAAGTGGTCACGTTGTCGATCATGCTTCAGATGGTGAAATGGGTCTAGATATGACACTTTCATCTAGTTTTGATGTAATTGTTATTGATCGAATGTTGCCTAAAATTGATGGATTATCCCTTATTATAAAGCTAAGAGAAGAAAATATAAGAACACCTATTTTGATTTTATCTGCCTTAGGTGAGGTTGATGAAAAGGTAAAAGGTCTTAAGGCTGGAGCAGACGATTATTTAGCAAAACCATTTTCTTTTTCAGAGCTTTTGGCTAGAATTGAAGTTCTTCATAGAAGAACAAATCCTGAAACAGAAGAGACTTTTTTAAAAGTTGGAAATTTATCAATGAATCTTCTTTCTAGGGAGGTCCATCGCTCTAATATAAAAATTGATTTACAACCGAGAGAGTTTAGACTTCTAGAGTTTTTAATGAGAAGATCTAACCAAGTAGTAACAAGAACAATGTTACTCGAGGGTGTTTGGGAATATCACTTTGATCCTCAGACAAATGTTATAGATGTTCATATCTCTAGATTACGATCAAAAATCGATAAACCTTTTAATGAAAATCAAATGCTTTTTACTGAAAGAGGGGCAGGTTATGCCTTAAGAAGTAATGATTAATTTATTTCGCTTAACAAGTTTTCGTCTAATTTTTATTTATACAATTCTTTTAGTTATTTCAGTTTTTTTAATCGCATTTTATCTTCATTTATCAACCTCCAGAGACTTAAAAAATAGGGTTGATGAGGATACTATTAAAGAAAGTAAGATGCTTATTAGTGTTTATCAGAGAGGTGGTGTAAATCGTCTTGCTCGTTCCATTGCTCAGTTATCACAAATACCTAATGCAAACCTCTACGCCTTAAGAAATAATAAAAATGACATTATTGCTGGTAATTTCAAGGATAAAGAATCGTTATGGAACTTAAAAAGGTTAGACGATGGCTGGGTTTCATTTTCTTCAATTAGAAATCAAGAATCTATAAATCAAAGTTTGCCTCCAAAAGAAAAATTTTTTCGAGGAAAAGAATTTATTCTTCAAGGAAGTTATAATCTGATAATTGGAAGAGATGTTAGTAATGAAGTTTATCTATGGAAAAGATTTCTAACAAATATAATTAGCGCAACATTTTTTGTTCTTATTTTAGGCTTATTTGGCGGTTATGTTTTAAGTAGAAATATCCTTAATAGAATATCTGCAATTAATAGAACAAGTATTGAAATAATGGATGGTGATTTATCACAAAGACTTCCAGTTGGATTAATAGATGATGAGTTAAACCAGCTTTCAGCTAACTTAAATCTAATGCTAGATAGATTAAATAAACTAATGATAGGAATGAAGGATGTAAGCGATAATATTGCCCACGACCTTAGAACGCCCTTAAATAAAATTAGAACTAATTTAGAGGTAACTTTAATGTCTAATCCAACTTCTGAGAATTATAAAAATTCTATCCAAGAGGTCATTCAGGATATTGATATTGTTATAAATACTTTTAATTCTTTATTAGCTATATCAAGAGTTGAATCAGGATCTCTATCACTTGATAAAGAAAAAATAGATATTAATAAGATGCTAGAGAATGTAATTGATTTATGGGAGCCGCTTGCAGAAGAGAGAGAAATTATTCTAATTAACCAGTGTGATCAGGATGTCCAACTGGAAGGCAATAGGAATTTACTCTCACAGGCTATTTCTAACCTTATCGATAATGCAATCAAATACGGACCTAACGGTAACAAAATTAATGTTGGGGCTAAACTTGAAAAAGATAATGTTATTCTGTGGATCTCAGATAATGGTCCTGGAATTCCTGATTCTGATAAAGAAAGAGTTTTGGAAAGGTTTACCAGGCTTGACATAAGTAGGAATACTCAAGGAACTGGCTTGGGTTTAAGCTTGGTTAACTCGAGTATAAAGTTTCACAAGGGTAGCATAAGTTTGCTAGATTCGAATCCTAATGGTTTAATTGTAAAACTAGAGCTTCCTAAGATTAATTAAAGTCCACCAGAGACAAATAAGCACTGTCCAGTTATCCAGCCTGAAGACGGTGAGGCCATAAAAACAACTGCCGCCCCAATATCTTCTGGTTTACCCCATCTTCTTAAAGGAATATTGATATGCTTTTTTAACTGTTCTTCTTTTTCAGGTGTATCCATATTCATAGAATCAATGAAATTTTCTGTAGGTATTGGGCCTGGTGCAACAGCGTTAACCCTTATATGAGGAGCTAATTCAATTGAGAATGTCGATGTTAAACTATTTATTGCTGCCTTTGATGCTCCGTAAGGACCATTTTTTATATTAGGACCCATATTTTTTGATGATGTTGATGATATATTAATTATTGAACCACCCTCACTACTCATATGATTTGCAGCAACTACACATCCTGACCAAGCAGCTTTTATATTAAGTTCAAGCTGAGCGTTGAATTGTTCTGGTGAGGTTCTTGTTAAGTAACGCGGCGTTCCATCGGGAAGTCCCCCAGCATTATTAACCCAAATTGAAAGTTTACCAAATTTATCAACAGTCTTTTGACCAAGATTTTCCATTGATTTTGTATCAGTAACATCTGTTGTAACTACCAAGGCTTTTCTTCCTAAAGATTCTATTTCCGAAGCTACTTTTTTAAGCTCGTTTTCACTTCTTGATGCCAAAACAATATCTGCCCCAGCTTCTGCAAGGGCAATAGCAATCCCTCTTCCTATCCCTTTTCCTGCTCCAGTTACAACTGCTACTTGATCTTCAAGCTTGAATAAATCTAGTACTGACATATCTTCTCCTTTTTCGCTATTTTATATTGTACTTGCTAAACCTTTGGAGGATAGGATTTCAATCCAATATCCGTCTGGGTCTTTTATAAAAGCTAATCCTTTCATATTGCCATCATCAGGTTTTTTTTGGAATTCTACCCCTAAAGAGTCAAATCTTTCACATGCCTCATAAACGTCTGGAACCGTAATACCTATATGACCAAAACCCCTTGGGTCCGAGTTTCCATCATGATGAGAGAAACTTTCATCATCTTCTGTTCCCCAGTTATGTGTTAATTCAAGAACGGCTTTTTGATTTAAGGCATATGCAAATCTATCTTGCTTATTCTCTGGGACAGGGTCGTCTTCAGATCGGAGGTAGGATAAAAAAAATAAAGAAAATTCATAATCTGGAAAATCTAATTTTTTAAGGATAGTCATCCCTAATATACGAGTATAAAAATCTAGAGATTTTTCAGGATCTTTAATTCTGAGCATTGTTTGATTAAAAATATAATTAAGAGTTTTTTCATCAGGGTTTTGAGACATCTCTTCCATAGTTTTCTCCTATCTAGATAGGTTTATTATAAATGAGATAATAAAAAAGGGCTATACAAGTATAGCCCTTTTAAGTTTTATTTTATTAAGTATTAGAAATTAGCTGATAGTGTAATTCCATAAACTGTTCCTACAGAAGGAGAGCCAAAAATCATAAGACTGGATATATCCCTTACTGGACTTGTAATTTCATCAGTAAGATTTCTACCAAAGAGACTAATCTTATAATTATCTTTTAAGAAAGTTATAGAGGCATCAATTTTCTCAGTAGAAGGAACTTTACCAACATCTCTATTATCAGTAATAGAATATAATTCATCAACAAAGCTATATTTTGCAAATAGTTGAAGCTCACCATCACCTAAATCAGCAGTATAAGTACCACCAAACGATGCAGTCATTTCAGGCGCATATTTTGGTGTGAGATAGTCGTTATTTGTAGGTTCAACTAATCCTTCAGCGTTTGCACCATCAAGATCCGCAATGAAACCATCATACTCTGCATCAAGTAGACCCACGTTCACAAAAGCTTCAAAGCTCTCGTTTACAAGAAAGCGTGACTCGATTTCAAGTCCTTGGTATAAAACTCCGGCAACATTATCTATAACTGTAACAACGGTTTTGGTAGAAGGATCTAATTTAATTGTATCCTCTTGTTTGTCCTCAAAGTCATTTCTAAATGCAGCAATGTTTAACTGGACTCTTTTGTCCATAAGTAAACTCTTCATTCCTAACTCAAGTGTTTTTGCGTATTCCGGGTCATAAGTGTTTTTAAAGTCTGCAACATTTTGATTACGGCCAAAGAAACCACCGCTTTGGAAACCTTCTTTATAAGTTGCATAAAACATAAGGTCCTCAGTGTACTGATACGATAACCCAACCACACCCGAAATCTCATCATATTTCTTATTTAAAGTCGCAACACCAACTTCACCAGGAAGACCAATGCTTTCAAAGTTATTTATATAAGCTCTTTCAAGAGACGTTAGGTAAGACTGACCACCGGTAAATTGTTTTTCTTCTTCAGTATATCGTAATCCACCAGTTAGCATTATTTTCTCATTAAGCTGATAGTCAACATTAACAAAAACAGCCTTTGACTCAGTGTTTTGAGTTTGAAGTAATTTTTGTGCATAGTTTTCACCCAATGTTGCGCCTAGTCCAGGCTCGCATCGAATAGCGCCTAAACCAAACTGTTCACAAATTGGATAAAGTTCAGGAGCAACTAGTGTTGACCAAAATGATCCTCTAGTAACCCAGTCTTGTCTATAAGTACTATCCCAAAAATATGCACCAGTAGTAATATTTGCTTTATCGGTAATAATTTCTAAACGAACTTCGTGACTTTCTTGTTCGTAAGCATTAAATGCATCAATCCATATCCAAGGCATTGGCGTACCATCATACTCCCAAGTTGTTTGTTCACCTTCTTCACGGTAAGCACCAACATATGTTAAGGTCATACTGTCGCTTAAATCATATGTCATGTTTAACGTATAAGCATCAGTATCAAATTGACCTGGATTGTGATCATTTGTAGCATTTTCAGTAGGCCCTAAACCAGCTGTACTTTTACAGGTTGAGTAACCACCGGGATTATATTTAGCAATTAGTCCAGGAACACCTCTTGAAGGGTCATAGAGGTTGCATATTAATGTTGTATCATCATTTTCATTTGTCCATGCTCCAACATCACTTCCGTCATCATACTGTTCTATGGTTAGTAAAGCTTCAAATCTATCATTAGGTGTGAATAGGAAAGTTGCGCCATAGTTTGTATAATCTTTTTTAGGTCCATCAATTTTTAGAAATGTATTATAGATATGCCCATCATTCTTAATTGTTGTTCCAAATACTTTTAGTGCAAGAATATCTTCTACAATAGGAGTATTGATTAATGCTCTAAATTCCTCTTGGCCATTATCACCAATCGTCATCTCAACTTTTCCGCCAAATTCACCAGTAGGTCGTGATCGCATAACTCTAATAACACCACCGTTAGTATTTTTACCAAATAATGTTCCTTGAGGTCCTCTAAGTATTTCAATTCTCTCTAAATCAAAATTTTCAATTATTTGTCCTGAGTTAGTTCCTATAGCGACTCCATCAAGTTCAACTAAGATTTTAGGATCTAATGATTTATCAGACTCACTTGAATTAATACCTCTAAGAGTAATAGCTGACCCACGAGCTCGAACTGAAGTTTCTCCGATAATCACATTTGGAGCAAATGCACTTAAGTCGGCAATATTTCTAATTGTTGCATCTTGGAGTTGCTCAGTTACTGCAGTGATAGCAATAGGAACATCTTGAAGTGATTCCTCTCTCTTTCTTGCTGTAACAATAATTTCCTCAATTCCTAGGCTAGACGCTTCCTCATTGTCTTGAGCTGAAACTGGTAAAAAACTAGTAAAAATTAGTAAACTTAATGTTACTAAACCCATTATTAAACGATTAAATATAATCATTAATTATCCCCTTTTTTTATTTTTTTTGTTTTAGTAAATAATTATTTTTAAATTTGACTATACTTTTTTTATTTTATCAACACATTTTTACTTAATAGATGCTTGTAAAAAAAAATTACTAAAAAATACAAAAAAAAGGGCCATACAAGTACAGCCCTTTAAATTATATTTTTTTATTAGTAAATTTAGAATCTAGCCGATAGCTCAACTCCAAATCTACGTCCTTCATTGATAGTTCCAATAGCAAATAACGGCATTATTGGATCAACAACTTCATATTGTTCATCAGTTAAATTTGAACCATAAAGAACAAGCGACCAATTATCAGTATAGTATCCAATTGATGCTGTTAGATTATCTATTTCAGGAGCTCTGGCAAGATTAGCATTTAGAAGATCTGTTTCTTGTTCACCAATTACAGAGAACTTAGCGAATACATCAACCGTTCCTTGTCCAGCTGGCACAGATAATGTACCACCAACACCCCATGATTCTTCAGGGGCAAATCTTGGTGTTAAGAAATCAGCAGATTCAATTTTTGTGACTCCATCACTTTCATTGATATCCGTAAAGAAACCTTGGTAGGATGCATCTAAAGTTCCGTAATTAGCAAATACTCTCAAATACTCATTTACAAGAATTTGTACATCAATCTCAAAACCTTCATATTCAGCTGCCGCAACATTAGACCAGAAGGACGCAACTGTTTTAGTTTGAGGATCAACTTGAGTAGATTCCTCTTGCTTACCAGCATAATCATTCATGAAGTAGGCTGCATTAAGCTGGACTCTTCTATCAAATAAGAAAGCTTTATACCCTAACTCAGTACTTTCTGAGAACTCAGGATCATATTGATTCCTTCTCATGTGTTTAGTTTGCTGAACAACAGCATAGAAACCACCAGAGTGGAAGCCTTCTGTATAAGTAAGGTAAGCTAATGAGTCTTCATTTATTTGATATGTTAAACCTAATTTAATTGAAGTATCATCCCACTTTTTTTGAAGATCAGCATAATCAGGGAAATTACGTCCTTCACCTATATCATGTCCAGCAAGATAAGCTTGTCCAGCATAGAAATCTTTCTCTTCTTCTGTCCACCTAACACCAGTAGTAAGCGTCCATCTATCAGACACTGACCAATCCGCTTGAGCATAAGCTGCAATGGACTCTGTTTTTTGCGTTGAATAAAGGATTTGATACAAAGTACCTTCAGGATATGCAGCTTCAGTTGGGTCACAAGCTACAGAATATGTTGGTTCAAAAAAGTCCTGACAAAGTTCCCATTGACCAGGTGCTGATAAAGCTCCTCCAAAAAGAACTCCCCAAAATGTTCCACCTGTTGCCCAATCTTGAGTATGTTCTTTTTCAAACATATAAAGACCAGCAGTAAATTCAACATTATTATATGAACCGTTAAGCTGTATTTCATGACTTGTTTGATCATAAACATTCCATCTCTCAAGAGTGATGAAAGGGGCTGCAGATCCATCATAATCATAAATACGGTCTTCAGTTACATCTCTATAACCAAAAATATACTTAACAGTAAGGTTTTCATTTAGCTCATATGACATATTAAGCGTAATAGCCTCTGTTTTAACTGAGGCATCATGTTGAGTGTCGTTTTCAGCATAAGGTAACTGATCCGGAGAAGTTCTACATGCTTCTGGATATATCGTACAAGCTAATAATCCACCGCTAAAATCTGTTGTATTTGGACCTGGGGGTGGAGGGGCTATGACACCTGGCGCAACATTAAAGTTCTGATTGTAAGCTTTAAGCGCACTTTGATCATCCATGCTTTCAACTGTTAAAAGAGCTTCAAATCTATCATTTGGTGTAAATAAGAATGTAGCACCATAAGCAGTGTAATCTTCATCACCATTATTTCCGCCTATAGTAATATTTGGAATCCAACCATCAGCTTGAATTGATGTTGCGAAAAATTTTGCAGCTAAATTATCTGTTAAGGCAGTATTTATAACTGCTCTAAATTCTTGACGATCATTTTCACCCAAAGTTACTTTAATTTTCCCCCCAGGTTCACCTGTAGGGCGTGTTCTGATAACATTTATCACACCACCAGTAGTATTTTTACCAAATAAAGTACCTTGAGGACCTCTTAAAATTTCAATTCTTTCCATATCAAAATTATCTAATAAAGAACCTGCATTTTGGCCAAGATATATACCATCAATATTTACGGCAATAGGTGAGTCAAAAGTATTATCTGTATTAGTAGCAGCAGCGATACCTCTAATTTGAATAGAACTGGCACCACCTCTTCGACCTTCACCACCTAGAACAACATTAGGAGCATATCCAGTTATATCTGCAATATTTCTTATTGTTGAACTGAGAAGTTCTTCGCCCATAGCTGTTATAGAAATCGGAACATCTTGAGCAGATTGCTCTCTCTTTTGCGCAGTAACGATAATTTCTTCAATTTGAAGCGAATTATTTTCTTCTTGAGCAAAAGCATAATTATTATTCGTTATTAATAGAGCTAAAAAAACAAAGCTCAAAAATATGTACTTAAAAGATTTCACTTTAAGTCCTCCCCATTATTATTTTTATTATTATAGGCTTATACAAAATATAAGACTTAATTTTTAGATATTTAAAAATAAATAACTTTATAAGTCAATTTTATTGTCAACAAATTTTTAAAAGGATTATGAAGAGTATTGAGTATTAATAGAATTAAAAAAAGGGCCGGTAAAAAAACCAGCCCTTTTAAATTTAGTCTGTTAGAATTTTTTAAAATTCAGCTGATAAAACAACGCCAAATCTTCGGCCTTGATTAATAGTTCCAATAGCAAATAATGGCATAATTGGATCAACAACTTCATATTGTTCATCAGTTAGGTTCTGACCATAAAGAACAATAGACCAGTTATCTTGATAATAGCCTATTGAACCATTAACATTATCAGTTTCTGGTGCTCTACCTAAATCTGAATTAAGAAGATTTGCTTCAAATTCACCAATTCTAGAGAATTTAGCAAAAATATCTACGGTTCCTTGACCAACAGGTAATGACAATGTTCCTCCAATACCAAAAGATTCTTCAGGAGCAAATCTTGGGGTTAAGAAGTCAGCATTTTCAAGTTTAATAATTCCATCGCTTTCATCAATATCCGTAATAAAACCTTCATATGTTGCATCAAGAGTTCCATAATTAAAGAACATTCTAAAATACTCATTTATTAAGATTTGTGCATCTAGCTCAAAACCTTCATATTCAGCATTTGCAACATTCGACCAGAATGAAGCAACTGTTTTTGTAGATGGATCTTGTTGAGTAGATTCTTCTTGTTTATTCATGAAGTCATTTAAGAAATAATTCACATTTAACTGAACTCTTTTATTCATTAGTAATGCTTTATATCCAATTTCTATACTTTCAGATAATTCTGGTTCATATGAGTTTCTTCTCATATCGCTAGTGTTTTGAACAACTGCGTAATAACCTCCAGAGTGAAAGCCCTCGGTATAAGATGCATATATTATAGAATCACTGTTCAAATCATACGTTAAACCAAGTTTAACAGAAGTATCATCCCATGTATTTTGAAGATCAGCATAGTCAGCAAAATTTCTTCCACCACCAATATCATGAGCAGCTAAATATGCTTGACCGCCTATGAAATGCTTTTCTTCTTCTGTCCATCTAACACCAGTAGTTAGAACTAATCTGTCAGTAACAGACCAATCAGCTTGTGCATATGCAGCTATAGATTCAGTTTCCTGTGTGGCATAAAGTATTTGATATAGAGTACCATTCTCAGGATAGGCTGGAATTGTTACATCACACTGAACGGAATACCTACCGTCAAATGCTTGACAGGCTTCCCATTGACCAGGTGCTGATAAAGCGGCTCCAAAAAGGACACCCCAAAATGTACCACCAGTTGCCCAATCTTGTTCAAACTCTTTTTCAAACATATACAGGCCTGCAGTAAATTTAACATTATCATAAGAGCCATCTATACGTAATTCATGGCTAGTTTGATCATATTCATTCCATCTTTCAATAGTAATAAAAGGAGCTGAAGAACCATCGAAATCATAAATTCTATCTTCTTTTACATCCCTATGACCCATAATATAAGTAAGGGTTAGACTGTCGTTTATTTCATACTTCATATTTAAGGTTATTGCATCAACTTCATTTGAAGCATCATGCTGCGTATCATTTTCTGCATAAGGAAGCTGATCTCGAGATGTACGACATGAATCCGGATAAATTGCACAAGATAAAAGTCCACCGCTGAAGTCAGTTTGATTGGGCCCCGGAGGAGGCGGAGGTATTACACCAGGTGCAACATTGAAGTTTTGATTAAAAGCTTGAAGTGCACTTTGATCATCGATTGTTTCAATAGTCAGAAGAGCTTCAAATTTTTCATTTGGAGTAAATAAGAAAGTTGCTCCATAAGCTTGATAATCTTCTTCACCATTGTTTCCACCAATAGTAATATTAGGTATCCAACCATCACTTTGAATAGATGTAGCAAAAAACTTAGCTGCTACAGTATCTGATAATGCAGTATTAACTACAGCTCTAAATTCTTGACGTCCATCTTCACCAAAAGTTGCTTGTACTTTAGCGCCAAATTCTCCAGTTGGACGTGTTCTAATTACATTAACAACACCACCAACAGTATTTTTACCAAATAGAGTACCTTGTGGACCTCTTAATATTTCGATTCTTTCCATATCAAAATTATCAAGTAAGGAACCTGCTGATGTTCCTAGGTAGACACCATCAACATTTATAGCTATTGGAGAATCATAAGAATTATCAGTTGCATCGGCTGCACTAATACCTCGAATTTGGATATTTGTTCCGCCAGGTCTTCTACCTTCTGAACCTACAACTACATTTGGAGCATATCCAGTAATATCTGAAATATCTCGAACTGTTGCGCTTAATAACTCATCAGATAATGCTGTTATAGCAATAGGAACATCTTGAGCTGATTGTTCTCTTTTTTGAGCTGTAACAATAATTTCTTCAATCTGTAAAGAAGAGTTTTCTTGTGCAGAGACATCTCCTTGGTTTACAGAAAAAAGAAAACTTAAAGCTATAAAGCTCATTGTCAAATTTTTATAAAAAGACATATATTTTCCTCCCCGGAATTTATTAAATAACGATTTATTTGATTTTTTTTATTATTATTGCGACTTCTTAAGTTAAAACTTACTAATTTTTTTATTAATTACAAGTATTTTATTGATTTTAGTAATAAATTTTGTCGATTTTAATAATATTAATTATGTAATAAAAAAAGGGCCATTAAATGGCCCTTAGTTAAATTGTTTATAAATTAAAAGATCTAGACCTTTGGACCTAACCATAATCTTCCAATTATTAAATATCCAACAGAAATTAAGAAAAGTATTCCAATAGGATCTGGAGTTAATGAAAATTCTGGAACAGTTGTAGAACCATTCATATTTTCAATTGTTGATATTGCTCTTGCAGATAAATCTCCTCCGGACTCTTTTAAAACAGCAAGGCTATGTGCAGCTGTTTCAAAGCTAAACCTTACCCAGCTTGCTGAAAGATTGAATTGAAAAAGACTAACTAAACCAAAGACAGTAACGGCAATTTTCATAACTATTCCTGCACCACTTTCAATTGCAACTGAAGCTGAACGACCAGCAACCCATAAGAGAAATGCCCACATTATTCCAAATAAAGCTGTTGTTGCTAAAGAATTACTTAATTGACTGTATATTTCTACTTCACTCATAATAAACTCCTTTTTTAATCGTTACTAGAATCACTCATCCATATACCTGAAAGAAGGCATAGAGCTATTGATATGACTAAAATTAAACCAGCAGGTTCATTGACAAGGCTAAAAGTTGGAACGTCTGTACTTCCTCCAAAAAAATCTATCAAACTTTGACCTCGCGCACTTATTGAGCCTGACTCTTCTTTTAACACAGCCATAGAGTGAGATGCGCTACTAATACCAAGCGCAACATAAGAAAATTGCATGTTTATGTACCATAATGAGCTTAGAGAAAAAGCGCTCACAACTATTTTTCCAAATAGATTAGCATTTCCTTTTTCGTGCATAATTACTGAAGCCCTTCCAGAAAACCAAGCTAAAAAAGAAAAACCTATTAAAAAAAGACCATTCATTGCCAGTCCAGAATTAAGCGTGGACCATATTTGAAATTCATTCATATTTTTACCCTCCATTTATAAATGATGATTTATGACATCATAATAGTTTTTATATGTAAAGATTTTATGACTATAGAAGTTTCTATACTTTTAATCTTGTCAAGATTGGTATACGAAGGTTATAGGATATATCAACTATACTGATTCCATATATTGGGGCGTAGCCAAGCGGTAAGGCAACGGGTTTTGATCCCGTGATGCGTAGGTTCGAATCCTACCGCCCCAGCCATAATTAAATTTATCTATACTTTTATTTTTATTTAATTATTTTACCTTCATGACAAAAAAAGCACTCATAACAGGAATTACTGGACAGGATGGCGCATATCTTGCGGATTTTCTATTAAAAAAAGATTACAAGGTTTACGGTGCCGTTAGAAGAACATCATCTATTAATACCGCGCGTTTATCTGATATAGGGGTTTTAGATAATATTGAGCTTGTTTCTATGGATTTAGGTGAGATAACAAATATTCAAAGAGTTATAGAGAAAATAGAGCCTGATGAAATATACAACCTTGCCGCCCAGAGTTTTGTTCAGACATCTTATGAACAACCTATATATACTTCTGATATTGACGGAATTGGTGTAACAAGGATTCTTGAGTCGGTTAGAAATTTAGGTGGAAACCCAAAATTTTATCAAGCTTCTACATCTGAAATGTTTGGTAAAGCTCATGAAAGTCCTCAAAATGAAAACACTCCTTTTTATCCCAGAAGCCCATACGGTGTTGCAAAACTTTATTCTCACTGGATGACAGTAAACTACAGAGAATCTTGGGGCATACATGCATGCTCTGGTATTCTTTTTAACCACGAGTCTCCGCTTCGAGGTTCAGAGTTTGTTACTCGAAAAATTTCTTTAGGAATGGCTGAAATAAAAAACAAAAAAAAGGATATAATTCATTTAGGGAATCTTTCGGCTGAGAGAGATTGGGGGTTTGCCGGTGACTATGTTGAGGCTATGTGGCTTATGATGCAAAAAAAAGAACCTACAGATTATGTTATTGCAACCGGTCAAACACATAGTGTAAGAGATTTCACGGAATATGCTGCAAGTGCGATAGGTATTGATCTTGAATGGAATAAAAAAGGTCAAAGTGAAGAAGGGTTATGTAAAAAAACTGGAAAAATTATTATTAGTGTTGATCCAGCTTATAATAGACCTGCTGAAACGGATCATTTATTGGGAGACTCTTCAAAGGCACAAAAAGACTTAAAATGGAAACCATGTATAAATTTTGAATCTTTAGTTGAGATGATGGTTGATCATGACTTAAGGCGAGTTGAAAAAGGTTTGGTATGGTTTTAATTAACTACCTTTTTTCTAATAATTCATTAAAAGCCTGATCATATTGATCTTTCATAGTTTTAACCAGAGAATCTACTGATGGAGCATCTGTAATTCCTCCAATACCTTGACCTGAACCCCATATATCTTTCCAAGCTTTTGTTTTCATATTCCCGCCTGAACCAAAATTCATTTTAGATTTATCGGCTCCAGGAAGATTGTCGGGATCTAGACCCGCTTTAGCAATTGAGGGCTTGAGATAGTTTCCATTAACACCAGTAAATAATGATGAATAAACAATATCATCTGCTGCAGACTCAATAAGCATATCTTTATATCCTTTGTCAGCATTTGCCTCTTCTGTAGCAATAAACCTCGTTCCTAAATAAGCCAGGTCTGCTCCCATGGCTAATGCACCAGCAATTGAATGTCCATCGCCAATAGAGCCGGATAATAAAACTGTTCCATCAAACCATTCCTTAACTTCGCGAACTAGTGAAAAAGGAGACAGGCTTCCTGCGTGACCACCTGCTCCTGCGCATACTAAAATGAGACCATCAACGCCTTGTTCAGCTGCTTTTTTTGCATGCTTTACATTGATGACATCATGAAAAACGACACCACCATAACTATGAGCGGCTTGAACAATTTCCAAAGGAGGTCGAAGACTTGTTATTATAATTGGAACCTCATGATCAACACATGTTTGCATATCATCCATAAGTCTATCATTTGATGCGTGACAAATTTGATTGACTGCATATGGAGCAGAAGGGGAATCAGGGTTTTCTCTATCATGTTCGGCAAGCTCTTCTTTTATCCTAGTTAACCATTCACCAAGCATGCTTTGTGGCCTTGCGTTTAATGCAGGAAAAGAACCTACAATTCCAGCCTTACATTGAGCTATTACAAGTTCTGGTCCGGATACTATAAATAAAGGCGCCCCAACTACTGGCAGCCTCAACTTTCCTTCTAATGATGGTACTAGAGCCATAGACAAATCTCCTAAAATTTTTTATGCATAATAATCATAAATTTAATAATTGAAACATTCTTTTTTAAATGAATAATAAGAGTGTGGGATATAAAATAAAAAATAATAATTCTTCGCTCGGAGTCGAGATTCTTGATTTTGAATATGATCATATTTTTGATAAAAAAAAGGTGGAAGATCTAAGAAATTTATGGCTTAAATTTTCAATAATAATATTTAAAAATTTAAAATTAACCCATAATCAGCTTGAGAAATTTAGCTTATCTTTTGGTGTTTTTGGGGATGATCCTTATATTGATTCAATTGAAGGACATGAAAATATTATTGAAGTAAAAAGAGAGGCTAATGAAAAAGCCCCTCCTTTTGGTGGCTCCTGGCATTCTGATTGGTCTTTTCAGGAGTGTCCTCCGTCAGCAACATTACTTCATTCAAAAATAATTCCTCCAATTGGAGGGGATACATTGTTTATTAATACTCACAAAGCTTATGATGACTTATCAGATGATATAAAACTCAAGATAGAAAATTTATTGGTATCTCATAGTGCTATAAGACCTTATGCTGATGATGGGTTTTATGCTTTAGAAAAAGATAAAGACAGATCCATGAAAATAATACCTTCCCCAAAAGCAAAAGAATTTTTCTTACATCCTTTAGTTAGAACTCACCCTGAAACTAAAAAAAAATCTCTTTTTATTAATCAAGTTTATAGTATTGGAATTGAAGGATTAAGTGAGAAAGAGTCTAACGAATTACTAACAATTCTTTTTTTACATATGGATCAAGAGGAATATATCTACAAGCATAGATGGGAGTCAAATATGTTAATAATGTGGGATAACCGTTGCGTTAATCATTGTGCACAAGGAGGTTATCAAGGCTATAAAAGATTGCTTCATAGAACAACTTTAGCCGGAGATAGACCTTTTTAAAATACCATGACTCCAGAGAATAAATGCGTAGGTAAACGCGACCTCCTTTATTTGGTTGTATCTACCTGCCATACCCCCATGACCAGCCTCTGTATATGTTTTAAGAAATAATGGATTGTTATCAGTTTTTATATCACGAAGTTTTGCAACCCATTTAGTTGCTTCCCAATAAGTTACTCTAGGGTCGGTTAAACCAGAAGTTACAAGCATTGTTGGATAGTTTTGCTTTTTTACATTATCGTATGGAGAATAAGATGAAATATAATCAAAATCATTTTTATTTTTAATTGGATTTCCCCACTCCTCCCATTCTGGAGGTGTTAACGGAAGCGAGTCATCTAGAATTGTATTTAAAACATCTACAAAAGGAACTTCAGCCACAGCAGATTTAAAAATATCTGGCCTCATATTTAATGAGGCTCCAACTAATAAACCACCTGCACTACCACCTTGAATAGAAATATCGCTAGAAATTTTTTCTTTTTTTAAAAATAATGCAGAACTAATAAAATCTTCGAAACTATTAATTTTTTTTTCTTTTTTTCCATCTTTATACCATTTTTTTCCTTTATCCATTCCGCCGCGTATATGTGCGATAGCATACACCATACCTCTATCAACAAGAGATAATCTTGATGCTGAAAAACTCGGGGGTATAGAGATTCCATAGGATCCATAACCATAGAGTAGTGTAGGAGAATTTTCTAAAGTATTATTTCTTTTTAAAATCGAAATAGGTATTTTCTCTCCATCTTTAGATTTTGCGAATATTCTTTTTGTAATATAATTTTTTGGATTATGACCTGAAGGTATTTCTTGTTTTTTTAAAACTATTTTCTTTTTTTCAACAAGGTTATATTCATATACCACTTGCGGTGTTGTCATTGATGAGTAGTAAATTTGAATTGTATTAGATGAGTATTCATTACCTTCATTAAAATCTAAATCATAAACCTCTTCATCAAATTTTATAATATTTTGTTTATTATTTTGTTTATTAATTGATAAAATTCTAGGAATTCCATTTTCAAGTTCTTGAACAATAATGAAATTCTTTAAACATGAAAAATCTGTTATTAGAATATCTTTTTTATGGGAAATAAATTCATACCAATTTTCTTTATCAAGAGCATTTTCATCTGTTTTCATGATTTTATAATCAGTCGCATCATTAATATTAGTTAATATTAAAAATTCAGAATTTTCTTGATCATGCTCAATACTATATTCAATACCTTTTTGCCTTTTTGTAAAAAGTATTAATTCTTTATTTTCCTTTCTTTGATCAATAATTCTCACTTCACTAGTTTCGTGATTATGGATTGATAGAATAAGGAATTTTTTATTTAAGGTTTCGCTTATACTAAGAAAATAACCTGTATCTTTTTCATTATAAATTTCATAGTCTTCATTTTCTTCAGTGCCGATATTGTGAAACCATAAGCTTGATGGTCTATGATTTTTGTCCATTTTAATAAAGTAAAAACCACTTCCATCAAGCGACCAAACCATATTACCATCTGTATTATTTACCTGATCATGAAAAATTTTGTTATTTTTAAGGTCTTTAATTTTTATAGAAAAAAACTCAGAGCCTTTTGAGTCAAAACTCCAAGATAAGAGGTTGTGATTAGGTGAGCATGAAGCAACACCCGGCTTAAAATAATCAAAATCTTTACTCTCATCATTCCAATTATGGAAAATTACCCCTTCCTCTATCGATGTATTTGTTTTGTAACGTTTTAGTATCGAATACTCTTTGCCTTTTTTAGTTTCAGAAAAATAGAACCAAGGACCATCTTTTTGAGGAAGGGATATGTCCTCTTCTTTCATTCTCCCTTTGATTTCATTATAAATAACTTCTTTTAAGGGTGATAAGTTTGATAGTTTACGATCAGTCCACTCGTTTTCTTTATCTATATAATCTCGAATTTCCTTTTTTAAGACATTTGGAGAGTGAAGAACCTCTTGCCAGTTATCATCTCTGATCCAATCATAGGGATCAACTAATTTATAACCATGCTGATTCGAGCTAACAGGAATTTTCTCTGCGCAAGGCGGAGAGTCTTTTTTAATAGAACTCATTTCTAAGAATTTTATTCAAAAACTATTGAAACTGTTTCAGCTATCATAGCCGGCCTATCTTGCCCTTCAATTTCAATACTTACTTCTGAAATTAATTGTGTTCCTCCTGCCTTAGATTGGGCCTCTAAAAGTTTAGATTTTGCTCTTACTTTTGAATTAACTGGAACCATATTTGTAAAGCGAACTTTATTTGTTCCATAGTTTATACCTCTTGTTACGCTTGATATTTTACTTATTTGAGATGTAAGCATAGGAACAAGTGAAAGTGTTAAAAATCCATGAGCAATAGTCGGCATTCCTAATTCAGATTTTGCTCTTTCAGGATCAACATGAATCCACTGATGATCACCGGTAGAGTCAGCGAAGTCATTTATTCTTTCTTGATCAATTGTAAGCCATTCGCTTACTCCAATTTCTTCACCAACACAGGCCTTTAGTTCATCAACATTTTTAAAAACTCTCATTTAATACTCTCCTTATTATAATATTTTATACTATTTTAGAATCCTTATTACCCCAATATCGATCTTTTAAAAGTCTTTTGTATAATTTTCCTGTGGGATGTCTAGGAAGTTCTTTTTCGAAATCTATTGTTTTTGGGCATTTAATGCTAGAAAGATTTTTTTTACAAAAGTTAATTATTTCTAATTCAAAATCTTCACCAACATCTTTCCAGTTTATCGGCTGAACAACAGCCTTAACTTCTTCGCCAAATTCTTCATTTGGAATACCTATGACTGCACAATCATAAACTTTTGGATGTGTGATAATTAAATCTTCAGCTTCTTGTGGATAGATATTTATACCACCTGATATTATCATAAATGCCTTTCTATCTGTAAGGTAAAGAAAATTATCTTTATCAAGTTTACCAATATCCCCAAGCGTAGACCAGGTTGATTGCTGGGGATGTTTTGATTCTAATGTTTTCTTTTCATCATTGTGATAGGTAAATTCAACATCGCTTTCAAACCATATTGTTCCCTCTGAACCGACAGGTAGCTCTTTACCTTCTTCATCGCATATATGAGGTATTCCTACTATTGGCTTTCCTACAGTTCCTTCATGAGCTAGCCATTCCTCTGAATTGCATGCGACAAATCCATTAGCTTCAGATCCTGCATAAAATTCATGAATGATATTTCCCCACCAACCAATCATCATTTTTTTTACATCAATTGGACAAGGTGCAGCTGCATGTATTGCACATTTATGAGAAGAGAGATCATATTTTGTTCGAATCTTCTCTGGTAGTTTAAACATTCTCACAAACATTGTTGGAACCCATTGGCTCATAGTAACTTTGTATTTTTCTATGAAAGATAAAGAGTGTTCTGCATCAAAGTTTTCCATAATTATATTTGTTCCACCAAGATAATTAACACCCATAGTAAATCTCAATGGAGCTGCATGATAAAGTGGAGCAGGTGATAAATAAATTGTATCAGAATTTGTCTTATATAAGGTTGTAACTATACCCATGAGTCCTTCTGATTGCTCTATAGGAATATTTTTAAGAGGAATTCTTATCCCTTTTGGTTTACCTGTTGTTCCTGAAGAGTACAACATATCTTGACCCATTTCTTCATCATTTATTGGTGTTTTAGGAAATTCTTCTATGGCTATCTCAAATGACTCCCAGCCTTCTTCTGTTCCATCAACCATTAAATGATTAAGTGTATATGTTGTCATCTTTACAAGATCTTTTGCTGTACTTGCTAAATAGCTAGATGAAATTATAAGTTTTGAGTTACAGTCGCGATGAATATATTCAACCTCTCCAGCTGTTAATCTTGATGAAATTGGAGTAAAATATAAGCCAGATCTTTGGGCGGCCCAACATATCTCTAAAAACCTTGCATTATTTTCCATGAAAAGTGAAATACCATCCCCAACTTTTAAACCTCTTGCTCTAAACAAATGGGCTATTTGATTAGATCTTTCATCAAGCTCTTTATAGGTTGTTATTTTTCCATTAGAAGCCATGATAAATGCTGCTTTATTTGGGGTATTTTTTGCATGTATATATGGGTGCATAGGATTCCTCTTTTAAATAATTAAAAATTATATATGTTTTAATACAACTTAAAAATTATTTTATTTGCAATATATTTCTGGAGAATGAAATGAACTACACCGCTATCCTATATGAAGTAGAAGAAAATATTTTAACAATAACTTTAAATAGACCTGAAAAATTAAATGCATTTAACAAAGAAATGCAAGATGACTTAATCGATGCAATTGATAGGGCTAACAAAGATGATGAGGTTAAGGCTATTATTGTTACAGGAGCAGGTAGAGGTTTTTGTGCTGGAGCAGATTTGTCTGCAGGAAAAGATACTTTTAATATGGAGGCTAGGGAAGACAGAAAAGGAGCTATATCAGAGGATGGAAAAATAGACTGGTCTAATTCTGCAGTTAGAGACGGAGGTGGTCGTGTAACTCTTAAAATGTATGAATGTCTTAAACCTATAATTTCTGCATGTAATGGTCCTTCAGTGGGGGTTGGGGTTACAATGCAATTAGCGATGGATATTCGACTAGCATCTGAGCAAGCTAAGTATGGTTTTGTTTTTGCAAGAAGAGGGCTTGTACCCGAGGCATGTTCATCATGGTTTTTACCAAGAATTGTTGGAATTTCAAAAGCATTGGAATGGATTTATTCTGGTAAGGTTTTTGATCCAAAAGAAGCTTTAGAAGGTGGATTAATTCGTTCAATCCATGCTCAAGAAGATTTAATTCCAGTAGCTAGACAAATTGCTCGTGAAATAATTGATAACACCGCCCCTGTTTCTATAGCATTATCAAGACAAATGATATTAAGAATGGCAGGGGCTAAGCATCCAATGGATGCTCATAAAATTGATAGCAGAGGGATTTTTGCTAGAGGAAGAATGTCTGATGCTAAAGAGGGTGTTGAGTCATTTCTTGAAAAAAGATCTGCTGAATTTAAAGACAGCGTTAGTAATGATTTACCTGAGTATTACCCGTGGTGGGATGAAGAAGAGTATTCATAAATTATTTTGGAGATTTTATTTTCCAAATATTAGTCTTGATACTTAAAATTGTTAAAAACGCAATTCCTACAATTGAAGAAGTAAGAATATTGGCTCTTAATCCATAATTCTCTATAATATTTCCTGATATAATTGCTCCAATAGGACCAGAAGTCATGAATGCAAGCGTATAAACAGATAACATTCTTCCTCTGTGACTTTCTTTTGCAAAGGTTTGAGTGATTGTTCTTCCCATTGCAATAACTATCCCAGCGCCTCCTCCCCATAAGAAAATTATCATACAAAGTCCATAGAATGGCATATTAAAATATAAGGATGCCAAAATCGGAATACCACTGCTCATTGCTATCATAAGGGCTGTTCCCCAGTTTTTTAGATTTTTATTTAATGCAAGAATACTATTTGAAAAAAAAGTTCCTAACCAGAAGCAAGTTGAAACAGTTGCAAAGCCTGATGCTCCAAGACCGTATCTCTCAGTTGTTATATAAGGAAGGGTTACTAAATTATTTCCCATAAAACATAATCCAACCATTATCATTGAGATTGAAACTGGAAAAATTTCTTTTGACTTTCTAACCTCTACAAATGCTTCAGTAATCTCATCTTTAATTTTTCGTATATCAAGGGATTGTTTTATAATTTTTGGCTTAGGAAGTTTAAGGGCATAATAACATCCAATTAACAAAGAGACACCTTGAGCGATAATTAATGGCATAACCCCAACACTATCTGCAAGACCACCAACAACCATTCCAGTAAGTTGAAATCCAAATTGAGTAAGCATTGCTATAACAACTGTTTTTTGAATTTCACCTTCTGATATTGTAGTAAGGAGTGCGTCTCTTGAGGGGATAACAAAAGCAGATATACTACCCATTGCTAACCCATAAATAATCATTACTTGAAAGCTTAAAAAACCAAACTGTATTGAAAATAAAATCAATAATAATGGAAATGTAGCTAAAAAATGAACAATAGCTAAAAGAATACGTGTATCAGTTTTGTCAGCTATTGTTCCGCCAAGTACAATTAAAAATATTGATGGTGCTAGTAAAGATACTTGAGCTAAACCATAATTAGATGGTGTTACACCGAGCATTAATATTAAAATTGTAGGAAATAAAACCATCTGAAGGCCATTCACAAAATACCATGATGCTTGACCAGTCATATAAAATAAAAGATTTTTTAATGATGATTTTTTCATAATTTATTAGTTAGACTCTTTTTTGTGCCTCACTAATCACTTTATTGATAACTGATGTCAAACCATTTGATCTTTGTTGAGAAATATTTTCCTTGAGATTTAATTTTTTCAACTCATTGTCATAATTTATTTTTAAAATATCTGAGGGTGCTTTTCTTGAAAAAATTGAAATAATAATTGTTAAAAGACCTTTTACCAAAAAAGAATCTGAATCTGCCTTAAACTCTAAGATAGTTTTTTCTTTAATTTGTTCTTCTTTTATTACTAACCAAACTTGACTAGCGCATCCATCCACTTTGTTTTGTTTGTTATAGTCATTCTCAGACAGAGGGTCTAATGACTTTCCTAAGTCAATTATATATTTATATCGGTCTTCCCAGTCCTCAATAAATTCAAAATCCTCAACAATTGTTTCTAAGTTCATTAAATATCCTATTTAAGATTTCTTAACTTTTATTTATCTGCAATTTTGACAAGCATTTTGCCAAAGTTTTGACCTCTAAATAACTTCAAGAAAGCACTGGGGGCTGACTCTATTCCTTCGTCAATTGTTTCTTTCCATTGCATTTTTCCTGATTCAATCCAGGATTTCATATCTGATAAAAATTTTTCAGATAAGTCTGAATGATTGGATACTATAAAACCCTCAATTTTCAAAGACTTTGCAATTGCTGCCATTAAATTATTGGGACCTGGCCTTGGTGAAGTATCGTTATATTGTTCTATCATACCACACAAAGCTATTCTTCCTTGTGGTCTCATTATGCTCAATGCTGCCTCTAAATGTGATCCGCCAACGTTTTCAAAATACACATCAACACCTTCAGGACATGTATTGTGGAATGATTTAATAAGATGTTCAGACGTTTTATAGTTGATGGCTTTGGTTATACCTAAATCTTTTTCAAGGAATAAACATTTTTCATCTGACCCAGCCGTTCCGTAAACTTCACAACCTTTTGCCACTGCTATTTGTGAAGCTACTGTCCCTACTGCTCCTGCAGCAGCAGAAATCATAACCTTATCTCCCTCTTTCAGTTCACCAATTCTTAGTAAACCAACATACGCTGTCATTCCAGGCATACCAAGTGTACCCAAATAGGCTTGAAGAGGGCCTATATCAGGATTTATTTTTTTTATAAATTTTCCTTCAGTAGTAAAATATTCTCTCCAGCCAAAGTTAGAATTAACAAAATCACCTTCTTTATATTCTGAATTTTTTGATTGAATAACAACTCCAATAGCGCCCCCTTCAAGAGTTTTTCCTAATTCAAAAGGAGGAACATAACTTTTTCTATCAATCATCCTACCTCTCATATAAGGATCAACTGACATCCATAAGTTTTTTATTAGTACTTCATTTTCTGAAACTTCATTTACTATCACCTCTTTGAGAAGAAAATTTTCTTCTGATGGTTCGCCATTAGGTCTTGAAATTAAATGTATTTCTTTACTTTTCACTATACTCATATTTGATCTCACTATAGTTTTTATTTATATAAACTGCCATGTAATATGTTTTTAGTCTATTAGGATACTAATCTTTAAGTTGTCCATAAGGTTTAAGCAAGCTATGAATTATATCGGATATAAAAATGAAAATTGTTGTTGCACAGTTAAATAATATTGTTGGAGATGTTCAAGGTAATGTTGATAAGGCTATTAGAGTTTTATCTGATGAAAAAACAATTAAATCTGATTTGGTAGTTTTTTCTGAGTTATTTATCTCAGGTTACCCTCCTGAAGATCTTGTTTTAAAGAATTCATTCTTGGATGCTTGTTATACAGGGCTAAATTCAATAGTAGATTTTTCAAAAATAAATAATAAATCATTAATTATTGGACTACCTTTAATTGAAAATAATAATATTTATAATTGCTCTGCATTAATTGATAACGGAAGTATTATTGGGTTTAGTAAGAAGCAAAACCTTCCCAATTATAGTGTTTTTGACGAGAAACGAGTTTTTTCTCCTGGTAAAAATTCCGAAGTTTTTGATTTCCGTAATATTCGAATTGGTATGCCAATATGCGAGGATATCTGGAACAGAAAAGTTTGTGAAGATTTAAAAAAAGATGGTGCTGATATCATAATTACACCAAATGGATCACCTTTTGACAGATATAAAAAAAATTTAAGATTAGAGACTGCAATTGAACGTGTAAAAGAAATAGGAATTCCATTGGTATACGCAAATCAAATTGGAGGACAGGATGAATTGGTTTTTGATGGATCAAGTTTTGCAATTAATTCAGATCAATCAATTGTCTCTCAAGCACCTGCTTGGAAAGAGTCTTTTTTAGAGCTTGATTTTCATAAAGATAAAGGATTGAGTTCAAGTAATCCGATCAGAATAAATCAAAGTAATGAATTGACTGATATTTATTCTGCAATGGTTTTGGGATTAAAAGATTATGTAAATAAGAATAATTTTCCTGGAATTATATTAGGTTTGTCTGGAGGTATTGACTCAGCTCTATGTGCTGCAATTGCTGTAGATGCTCTTGGATCAGATAGAGTTTCATGTTTTATGCTTCCTTTTAGATATACTTCTGATCAGAGTTTTATAGATGCCAAAGGGTGTGCAAAAAATTTAAATATTAACTTAGGCAGTTTAAATATAGAAGATTCATTTAATAGTCTTGAAGATGTATTAACCCCATTTTTTAAAGGTCTTCCAAAAGATGTAACTGAAGAAAATCTTCAGTCTAGGATTCGTGGCGTGTTATTAATGGCTCTATCAAATAAAGGCGGAGACATGGTAGTGACAACAGGAAATAAGTCAGAGGTTTCAGTGGGTTATGCAACTTTGTATGGTGATATGAATGGTGGCTATAATCCTATAAAAGATATTTACAAGACCGAAGTTTATGAGCTTGCAAGATGGAGAAATTCTAATTTACCGTTAGGTGCATTAGGTCCAGCAGGAGAGGTAATTCCTTTGTCTATAATTGAAAAAGAACCCACTGCTGAGTTAAGGGATAATCAAAAAGACCAAGATTCTTTACCGCCCTATAATGAGTTAGATGATATTCTCGAATCTTTAATTGATTACGAGATGAGTGTTTCTGATATTGTGAAGAAAGGTCATGAAAAATCTTTAGTAAAAAAAATAGAAAATCTTTTGTATGTTTCAGAATATAAAAGAAGACAATCAGCTCCAGGTGTTAGAGTAAGTCAGAAAAATTTTGGAAGAGACAGAAGGTATCCTATTACCAATTTATTTAGAGATGAAAATTGACAAAAAAAATTATAACAAGGTTTGCTCCTAGTCCAACAGGTTTATTGCACGTAGGAAATATTCGTACAGCTCTTTTTAATTACCTTTTCTCTTTAAAAGATTCAGGGAAATTTATTTTAAGAATAGATGACACTGATTTAGAAAGGAGTACTGAAGAATTTTCTGATCAAATTTTAAAAGACCTAGATTGGCTTGGTATAAAAATAGATGAAATATTCAAACAGTCTGAAAGATTAGAAATCTATAATAAATATTTTCAAAAATTGATTGATAATAATTACGTCTATAAGTGTTATGAATCAGCCGAAGAGTTAGATTCTAAGAGAAAGAGACTAGTTGCTCGAAGAATGCCACCTGTTTATGATAGGGCCTCTCTTTTTTTATCAAAAGAAGAAATTGAGAAATACATAGAAGAAGGTAGAAAACCATATTGGAGATTCAAGCTTTCTGGAAAAAGAACAAATTTTAACGACCTAATCCGTGGCGAGGTTTCAGTAGACACATCGGCCCAATCAGACCCTGTGATTGTTAGAGAGGATGGAGGTTTTCTTTACAATCTTCCGAGTGTTATTGACGATATTGAGATGGGTGTAACAAATATTATTCGTGGTGAAGATCATGTTACAAATTCAGGTATACAAGTTGAAATGTTTAAATGCTTTGAAAAAGAACATCCGATATTTGGTCATCATCCTCTCTTAGTAGATGAAAATGGAGATCCTTTTTCTAAAAGAAACTCTGCAGCATCAATTAAAGGTTTAATGGAAGAAAATTATGAGCCAATGGCAATAAATTCATTAAATACATCCATAGGAACATCTTTAGAAATTAATATATTTAAGTCTTTAAATGATATTGCTAGTGAAATAGATCTTACTAAAATTGCTAGAGCTCCTGCTCGTTTTAGCATGAATCAACTCTCAAGGTTAAATTCTGATATCTTGAGCATGCTTGATATTGAAACAGTTTCAGAAAGATTAGAATCTAACGATATAATATTCGATGAAGCAATTTGGGATGTTATAAAATCAAATATAAAAAATATAAATGAGTATAAGGAATGGTATGAAATCATAAATGGATCGATAAATGTAGAAAATTTAGACCAAGATTTTATTAATTTAGCTGAGAGTCTTTTGCCGCCTGAGCCTTGGGGGGATAGCACTTGGGGGGATTGGATTTCCTTGATAAAGGAATCCTCAGATAAAAAAGGTAAAGATTTATTTTTACCTTTAAGAATAGCAATTACAGGGTTAAGTGATGGCCCAGAATTAAAAAACATTATTTTATTAATGGGTTATGATAAAATGAGAAATCGACTTTTGGGGAGTTAATTGATTAAAGAAAAAATATATCTATTTGATACAACTCTTCGAGATGGCCAACAAACGCAAGGCGTGGATTTTAGTGTTGATGATAAAGTCGCTATTGCAAAAGCTTTGGATGATTTAGGACTTGATTATATTGAGGGAGGTTGGCCGGGGGCTAATCCTACTGATACTAGTTTTTTTGAAACTAGACCAAAATTTAAAAATTCAAAATTTACCGCTTTTGGAATGACAAAGCGCTCTGGTCGTTCAGCAGACAATGATCCTCAACTTAGAGCCTTAATTGATTCTGGAGCTGACAGTGTTTGTTTGGTTGCCAAAACCTGGGACTATCATGTTGATGTTGCTCTTGGTATTTCTCTTGATGAAAATTTACTCTCTATAAAAGATTCTGTGAATTCAGTTCGGAATAATAAAATTGAACCTCTAATTGATTGTGAACATTTTTTTGACGGATTTAAGGCTAACCCTGATTTTTCACTATCATGTATTGATGCTGCTTTAAGTGCACAGGCTAAATGGGTCGTTTTATGTGATACTAATGGCGGTACATTACCAAATGAAATTTTTGATATAGTAAGTAAGGTTTCAGAGAAATTTTCTGGAGAAAATATTGGTATTCACTGTCATAATGATACAGAAAATGCTGTTGCTAATTCTCTTGCTGCAATAGACGCTGGTGCCCGGCAAATTCAAGGAACTTTAAATGGCTTAGGAGAGAGATGTGGTAATGCTAATCTCATATCCTTAATACCCACTTTGTTGTTAAAAGATATTTATTCTAAAAAATACGATATATCTATTTCAAAAAAGGATTTAAAAAGTCTTAAAAATATTTCTCTTCTTTTAGATGGAATTTTAAACCGCCAGCCAAATAAACATCAACCGTATGTAGGTGATAATGCCTTTGCACATAAAGGCGGGCTTCATGTCTCTGCAGTTATGAAAGATCCGTCCACTTATGAACATGAGAATCCTGAAGAAGTTGGTAATACAAGAAAGATTCTGGTTTCCAATCAAGCTGGAAAGTCTAACCTTCTATCTAGATTATCATCTGTTGGAATAGAAATTAAGAATAATGATGAAAGGTTAAATGAGCTTCTTGAGGTTGTTAAAGAAAAAGAATTTAGAGGTTATTCTTATGATGGTGCAGGAGCATCTTTTGAATTATTAGCAAAAAATATCCTTGATAAGGTTCCAAATTTTTTTAGTGTTTCTGATTATGAGATTTCTATAAAAAAACAAAACTCTAATAATAAATCAAATTTAACATCCGAGGCATTTGTGAAAGTTAGCGTTGAGGGAAGGGAGATAAAATCTAATGGAAAAGGAAATGGACCAGTTAATGCTCTAGACAAAGCCTTAAGGGGTGATTTAGGAATTTATGATGATTATTTAAAGGACTTAGTCTTGGTTGATTACAAGGTTAGAATATTAAATGGAGGAACTGAAGCGATTACAAGAGTAGTAATTGAAAGTATAGATAAAGATGGAAGCAGTTGGTTTACTGTAGGTGTCAGCCCTAATATTGTTGAGGCCTCATTAAAGGCTTTAATGGATTCTATCCAATACAAGCTTATCAAAGATGACGCCCCTTTGCCTAAGAAATGTTGAAACTAGGGTGATTTGATAGCTCGTTAAGGTTTTTTACTACAAATAAATTCTTTAAACTTGAGTGATTAAGATTTTCATCACCTTTGGATCGGATAAGACCGCTTTTCTTCATATGCTCAAGCATTTGAATAAATGGATCCCAGAAATTATTAATATTAATTAGAAAAATAGGTTTTTTATGCTCTCCCAAAGCAGCTCCAGAGATAACATCTGTAACTTCATCTAGGGTTCCAACCCCACCAGGGAGGGCTACAAAAATATCTGAAATTTTAATCATCTTTTCTTTTCTTTCAGCTAGAGTCTTTGTTTTTACTATTTCATCAGATTTTGAGAAAATTATATTAGGTTTATCGAGATATTCAGGGATTATAGAAATAACTTTTACTTTATGTTTAAGTGCCGATTTAGCGGCAATACCCATTAAGCCAAGGGATCCGCCACCATAAAGGAATGAATATTTCTTTTTGGCTAAAATTTCTCCAAACTCTACAGCATTTTTTGAAAAAAATGGATCATTACCATCTAATGAGGCACAAAATAAACAAACTGTTTTCATACTTCTTATTTGGCTGATTCTATAATTTTGAAAAACCTTTTCTCTAAATGTTCTTTATTGTTCTTTATATAAATTGGTAAGGCTAATAATGTAGGTATTAAAAATAATGTTAATAAACTTGAAAAACCTAATCCCCAAATAACGGCCGTTGAAAAAGGAACCCACCAAGCAGACATTAATCCTCCAAACTCAATACTTCTTCCAAACCAGTCTATCGTTATTTGAAGCGCAACTGGTGTTAGCCCGATCATTGTTGTTGCAGTGGTTAATACTATAGGTCTAAGCCTTTGTGCTGCAGAATGGATAATCGTTTCGATAGGATCAACCTCATCATCTTTTAGCCTATTATATGTGTCTATAAGAACAATTGAGTTATTAACGATAATACCAGCTAATGAGACTATACCTAATCCGCTCATTATAACTGAAAAAACCTGGCCTGTTATTAAAAGACCTGTTAAGGCTCCAACAGTCGATAAAACAACAGTTGATAGGGTTATCGCAGCTTGATAAAAACTATTAAATTGTGTCAGGAGTATTACAAACATTAAAAACAACGCACCTAACATTGCTCTTCCAAGAAATGCTGCGGACTCTTCACCATCCTCATTCGTTCCAGCGAATTTAATATTTACCTGATTAGAAAAATTTTGACTTTTAATCCAATCACTAATTTCTAAATTTTTATCAAAGGGTAATATTTTTTTGCCAGTTGCCGGATCAATAGAAGTATTAGCTCTTATCTTTAAAATTCTACTTCCATTCTCTCTATCGATAGAAGAAACTCTTTGCTGAGGAATTCTTTTGACAAAATTTGATAATGGGACAGCTCCGTCAGGAGTTGGAATTCTAAGTTGATCAAATTGTTCTAACTGACGATATTCTTTTGGAAAACGAACTCTAATATCAACCTCGTCCTCTGAATCATCAGGTCTATATTTATCCACTAAGATTCCATTTGTAACAAGCTGAACTATTGCCCCAATAATTGAAACATCAACACCGTATTTGCCTGCCAATTCTCTATCAACTTCAATAACCCATTCAATACCTGGAAGTGATCTAGTATCATCAACCTCAATTACTCCATCCATTGCTTTTAATTTATTTGATACTTTTTCAGTTACTTTTGTAAGTTCACTATTATTTAAAGAGGTAAGCTCTAATTGAATATCTTTTCCAGATTCAGGTTTTCTTTCAATCTTGTAGGCTTCAACAAAAATACCAGGGATGGAAGAAGTTTTTTTAAGAATCTCTTCACGTAGAATATCAGCATGTCTTCTCTCGTGTACAGGATTCAACTCAATCATCATCATAGCGATTTCATCACTTCTACTTTCGGAATCATTCATAATCATTTGATCCACAGATCCACCACCTATTATTGAAGAGGCAGTTTTAATTCCTTTTACAGATCTAACTGTATCTTCAACCTCTAGGGCTAATGATAGTTTTTGTGAGGGTGATAAATTACCTCTGGCAATAACATGGACAGTCATTTGGTTTGTATCACCTTCAACTGAATAACGTGCTCCAGCATTAAAATTCGCATACAAATTGAAAAGAATTACGACAATTATTAGTGAAGAAACTATTGTTACTATTGGTGCTTTAATAAGCTTGCTTAATATTTTTACATAGGCTCTAGTATATCCAGTGAGCTTGTTGATATCAAAATTTTCATTTAGACGTGTGATATTAGTTTTTTCAGTTTTTCCGAATAAAGAGCCCATCACAGGTATAAATATTAAAGCAGAAAATAATGATGAAATTAAAACAAGGCTTACCATAAACGGCATCCATTTCATAAATTCTCCCGAGACGCCTGGCCATAATATTAGAGGAAGAAATGCTGCTAATGTAGTCGCTGTAGATGATACAATTGGCCAAAGCATTCTTTTATATGATTGGGTGTAAGCATCAAGCCTATTTAAACCTTCAGCCATTTTTCTATCAGCGTATTCAACCATAACAATAGAGCCATCAACTAAAAGCCCAACGGACACTAAAAGCCCAAACATAACCATCATATTAATGTATCCGCCCGTTGCTCCCAATATTGTAATTGCAAGAAGAAATGAAGTTGGAATTGAGATACCCACCATTAATGCAGATCTTATTCCTAAGGCGGCAATAACAAGAATCATTACAGATACAATAGCGTTGATAACAGCAGCTTGAAGAGAGTTTAACATTTCTAAAATGTAGTCGGAGTTATCGCTTGTAAAATCTATTTTAATATTTTCTGACAAACTATTTGTATATTTTTCAGATTCTTCTCTTACTATTTTATTTATTTCTAAAACATTTTCACCTATTCTTTTTTTTACCTGAAGAGCCACTGCAGGTTTTCCATTAACTCGAGCATATGACTCAGTGTCTTTGTATGTTTTTCTAATTTCGGCTACATCTCCAAGAGTAACGGTTCCTTCACCTGAAGAAAATATAACTAGATTATATACATCCTGAGCACTTTCATAAACCGCAGGAACTTTAATAGAGAATTTACCTTGACCTTTATCAATTGAGCCAGCTGCGACTAATCGATTATTTCCAGTTATAGATTTAATTAAATCCATTAGTGATATGTTGTAATTTTCTAATTTAGATGGACTAACTAGTATCTCCATCAGATCTTCTCTATCTCCTGTAATTGGAGCTTCTAAGACACCAGGTATCGCTTCAATTTTTGTCTGAAGTCTTTTTGCGTGGTAAAAAAGTGTTCTATCGGGTATATCCCCTGAAAGAGATATTACTAATGTAGGCATTTCAGCCATATTAAACTCTAAAACTACTGGCTCTTCGGCATCAGAGGGAAGTTTTGATTTAACCATATCAACCTTTTCTCTTACATCCCCAAGAGCCTTATCTTTATCAAATTTAATATCAAACTCTAGTAGAACAGAACCAAACCCATTAACTGCTGTTGCCATCATATCCTCAAGGCCTTCAATTGTTTTTAATTGATTTTCAAGAGGCTTTACTATTAATCGTTCTGCATCCTCAGGTGAAATACCTTGGTGAGCAACACCAATATAAATAAATGGAATATCAATATCTGGCTCGGCATCTTTAGCTATATTTATATAGGTTAGGAGACCAATTGAAATAACTATAAGCATTAAGAAAACAACGGTTCTTCTTGCAGCCATTATGTAGTCAATAATATTAATCAATTTAAGATTCCTCTAATGTATAATTTACTGTTTGATTTTCCATTACAAATTCTTGACCAACTGTAATTATTGTTACTTTATTAGGAAGTCCTGTAACCCAGACTAATTCACCTTTGTCTCCAACTATTTCAACACCAGAAAAAATAACTTTATTATTATTATCTATATGCCTTATTCCAATCTTTCCATCTTGATCTAAAGTTAATGAAGAGGGAGGAATCAAATGAGCAAGAACTTTTTGAGTCGGTAGAAATAGCTCAGCCGTAATACCATCTTTAATTTTAAAATCAGCATTCTCAATTTTTACCTCGACTCTAAATGTTCTAGTTTTTTTGTCAGCAGTTTTAGAAATATAACTCACTAGACCCTCTAATTTCTCTCCTGTTGATAAAATTGTTTGGGCCATTACTCCAGTTTTTACTTTTTTAATCTCTTGCTCAGATATTTGACCTGTTACTAAAATAGGATTGTAGTCGATGATTTGCCCGCATGGCATCCCTATTGCAAGAAAGTCTCCTATTTCGGATAAATTATCATTAAAAAAACCATTAAAAGGTGCCCTAATATTAATGTTCTCCAGTTCTTTTTGCATTTGAATAACTAAAGCTTTTGACGCATCGAAGGCTGCTTTGGATCCGGCAGCTTTTGTTTGCGATCTATAACCTTTTTCGACTAAAACTTTTGATGCTTCCCACTCAAGTTCTTTCTGTCTCATAAGGGCTTCTGCTTCATCTAGTTTGGCCTTCCTAGAATCTACGGATAGTTTACAGATAATTTGTCCTTTTTTAACTTGATCTCCTTTATTAGATAAAATGTTTTCAACTATTCCATTTGTCTCAGAGGAAATAAGTACACTTCTATTAGCCTCAGTTCTACCTTGAATTGCAACTGATGAAAGTCTTAGCTCTGAAGAAAATTGTTTTGCTTTGACGTTAATTATATTTTTTTCACTATCTATTGCTATAGATATTTCAGTATTATTTTTAGGGTCACTAAAAAAGAAACCAGATAACATCCATACCACTAAAAGTGATAAAACTATCATTGCTGTTTTGGTTGTTTTATTCATGATTCCCGTTAATAAATAAGTTTACATATGTATATGAGTAATAAAAAAGATGACGCATCCGTCATTTTTAAGAAACATATAAATTAATTAACAAGGTATTACAAGGATTTTAATGTTTTTTTTAAAAAAATAAAAAAAATTCATTTTGGGGTTTGATTATAATACTTATGACTGCTAATAATTCGTGCTGTTAATCTTTTTTGGGAAATAATAAGAAGTTTAGCACAGGGGTTTATAATAATTATTAAATTAGTTACTAGGGGTTTTATTTTAATAGATTTGTAATTTATGTTTTATGATTGTTATAGTTCAAGACTATTTCTTAGACGTACAAAATAAATATTTTAGAGAGGACTAAAATGACTTTAAATTTTCGTTTTACAAAAACAGCTCTGTTGTCTTTTTTACCAGTATTAGGTCTGGTTTTAATTTCAACTTTGCCTTTGAAAGCTCAAAAAGAGGTTGATCCAACAGTTCAGTTAGATCCTGTTAAATCACTTTTTGCTCAATCAAATAAATCTGGAAAAGAGGTTCAATCAGAAATTGATGCTATTGATGACTCTACAAATACAATTGTTCAAGAATTCAGACAGAACTTTCAACAATTAAAAGATTTAACTCTTTATAATGATCAGCTTGCCATTCTAATTGATCGTCAAGAAAGAAAGATGGTTAGAGTTGAGAAAGATATCGCAAGTATAAGCAGTCTAACAAGATCTGTAATGCCTTTAATGTTTAAAATGATTGATGCGCTAGATAACTTTGTGGAGCTTGATGTTCCATTTCTAATAAATGAAAGGCGTCAAAGAGTTGCTGGTTTAAGAAATTTAATGAATAATCCCGATGCATCTCCTGCTGAAAAATATCGTAAAATTTCAGAAGCTTATGAAATTGAAAATGAATATGGTAGGACTATTGAAGCTTACACTGGAAAAGTGAGTCCCGATGATGATAGGACTGTTAATTTCTTAAGAATTGGAAGAAACTCTTATATCTATCAAACACTCGATGGCGACGAAGCTGCCGTATGGAGTCGTAAGTTAGGTGACTGGAAAAAATTAGGAGGTTCTTATAGAACTCCAATCCAAATGGGTATTCGTATAGCTAATGAACAAGCGGCACCAGATTTAATGGTTGTACCTCTTGAAGTAACTTCAGAGTAAAGGTAAGAAAATGAAAAAATTAATTAAAAATTCTTGTAAGTTTGGTCTTGTATTTTTAGCAATTTTTGCTTTATCAGCATCACCTCTTAAAGCAAAAGATGACGAAGTTGAGATTCCTAAGGAAATTACTTCATTGAATGAACTTTTAATGAAAGTGCAAGAAGAAGCATTATATGATAGCGAAGAAAATAGAGCTAGAGTTGCAAAATTCATGGCTGAGCAAAGTACTCAAAATCAAGTTCTTCAAAAAACTTTAGCTGATTTAAAAGTTCAAGAAGATAGAGCTGTTATTCTAGAAAGAACATTTGATGAGAATGATGTTAAATTAAGCGAACTTGAAGACCTTAAGGCTGAAAGGCTTGGTGCTTTTGGTGAACTATTTGGTGTTGTTAGAGGTACTGCCAGTGAAATGGGGGCGCAAATTAAAGAATCAATTATTAGTGGTGAACTTCAAGGACGTTCAGGCACATTAGTTGATTTAGCTAAATCAAAAGCTCTTCCCTCTAATGAAGAACTAGAAATGTTATGGTATTATTTGCTTGAAGAAATGAATGCTCAAGGTGAGGTTAAGCATTTTACAGGAACTATTGTTGATACAGACGGTAACTTTTCAGAAGAAGAGGTTATTCGTGTTGGTCCTTGGACAGCCTTTGATAGAAAAGGAAATTTCTTAGGGTATTTGCCTGATGATGAAAGATATCGAGTTCTTGGTCGTCAACCACAAGCAAGATTTTTAGACTTAGGTGATAATATAGTGGACGGTGATGCAGGTGAAATAGTTAAAGGCGCTATCGACCCTTCACGAGGTGCTATCTTAAGTTTGTTAATTCAAACACCTGGTCTGTCTGAACGTATTGGTCAAGGTGGAGTTGTTGGTTATATAATCTTAGCTCTTTTAGCTGTTGGATTAGTATTATCAATCGAAAGAATTTTTAGGCTTACACTTACAGCTAGAGCTGTAAGCGCTCAATCAAAAGATGTTGATAATCCTAGCGATAATAATCCGCTTGGAAGGGTCTTAGGCGCATATCATTCTAATAAATCTGCAGACGTAGAAACTTTAGAACTCAAACTGGATGATGCGATTTTAAAAGAATTACCTTCATTAGAAAGAGGTATTAATTTCATTAAATTATTATCTTCTGTTGCCCCTTTACTTGGCCTTTTAGGTACTGTTACGGGTATGATTGTTACTTTCCAAGCAATAACTTTATTCGGTACAGGGGATCCTAAGTTAATGGCTGGTGGTATTTCTCAAGCATTGGTTACAACTGTTCTCGGTTTAACAGCTGCTATTCCTCTTGTTTTATTGCATTCAGTTGCTCAAACAAGAAGTAGATCAATTCAGCAGGTTCTTGACGAACAAAGTGCTGGTTTGATTGCGGCTAGAGCAGAATCTAAGTAATATAGTTAGTTTGAATTTGAGGACTTAAATGGGTGACTTCCTTTTAAAATTAATTAGACCAGACCTTGCTTTTAGTAGTGTTAGAGATTTCTTAGAGCTTGGTGGAGATGTTTTATTAGCTTTAATGCTGGCAACATTTGTTATGTGGATACTAATAATTGAACGTTATTGGCATTTTGCAACTGCTCATAAGACTCTTGCATCAACAACAATTGACTCATGGAATAAAAGAACTGATCATGACTCATGGTTTGCAAGAAGAATTAGAGAAAAACTCATAAGTGAGGTTAAGCAGTCCAGTGAAAGAGGTTTAATATATATTAAAACTCTTGTTGCAGCAGCTCCTTTACTTGGTCTACTGGGAACTGTAACAGGTATGGTCGAGGTTTTCGATGTTATGGCAATAACTGGATCTTCAAATGCTAGGGCTATGGCAGCAGGTATTTCTAAAGCAACATTACCAACAATGGCTGGAATGGTTACATCGCTTTCTGGAATATTTTTTATAGCTCAAATTGAATCTAAAACGCGAAAAGCTATTGCAAATGTTGAGGATGAGTTACCTCTATCATAAAGTGTAAAAGGATAAGGAGAATATAATGAGACGTAGAGTAAGAGTTGAAGAAGAGAGTGAAATAAATATTACACCACTACTCGATATTGTTTTCATAATGCTTATATTTTTCATTGTTACTGCAACATTTGTTAAAGAATCAGGAATTGATGTAACTAGACCAGACTCCGAAACAGCGCAGCAGCAAAATAGAGTTGGTATTTTAATTGCAATAAGCGATAAAAATGAAATCTGGATTAATAGAAGAATGGTCGATATGGATGCTGTTCAAGCTAATGTTGAAAAGCTTCATGCTGAAAATCCTCAAGGTGGAGCTGTTATTCAAGCTGATGAGAAATCTGAGGTAGGTTTAATGGTTCAAGTTATTGATGCTGTAAGATTAGCCGGTGTTGAGCAATATTCAATTGCTGCTTCTGAAAAGTAGGGTATAAAATTGTCTGAACTTATAAATAAAATAAAAACACAAATAGAAGGTCTCCTTAATCTAAAAGTCGGCGGGCTTACAATTAAAGACTCTTTAAGCCAGATTGATAGTAGAGCTTCAGCAATACCTATTGCAGCAGTTATAACAGTTTTTTTATTTTTAGTAATGCAGGCTTTGGTAACGAGTAACGAGTTTGATCTTGGTGAAGAGGGTGCAAGTATTAATATAAGCTTTCTAAGACAGCTTCAAGATACTGAAACTCAAACTGCAAAAAAGAAACCAAATCGTCCAGAGCAAGAGCAAGAACCAGATCCTCCTGAAATGGATATTCCAGAAACTCCTAGACCTGAAATGAACTCAGAAAGTGTCTCTACTCCAGATTTTGGCGGTCCACAATTTGGTGCATTTTCAGCATCAACTGACGCTGATGTTTTACCTATAGTTAAAGTACCACCTCAATATCCCAGAAGAGCTACCCAAAGAGGAATAGAGGGTTGGGTTTTGGTTGAGTTTACCATCACTGAAACCGGGGCTGTTGTTAATCCAATGGTTATTGACGCTGATCCTCCAGGAATTTTTAATAGATCTGCTCTAAGAACTATTGTTAAATGGAAATATAAACCTAGGATTGTTGGCGGTAAAGCAGTTCCAAGATCTGGTGTACAACATTTGATTACTTATGAATTAGAGGACGGAAGGTAATTATGGATAAGATTTCAAGAAAATTTATATATTTTATTTTAATACTTTCTCTGGCTTTACCAGTTTCAGTGATTTTTGAAGCAATTTCTTTAAGTGAAGTTTATGCGGCAAAAAAAGAAAGAAAAAAACCACCTAAGGCTAGACGTACACAAACTATGTCAAAGAAAGTCGGGGCTGATTTTATTAAAGCCCAGGAAGCCCTTGGTGAGGAACAAGCAGATAAAGCCCTTAGCATATTAAATAATTTATTAAGAAATCAAGATTTAAGAGATTTCGAGAAAGCAACAATTGTCCGCTTAAAGGGTTATGTATATGCTGAAAAGGAAGATTACCCTCAATCAATGAAATTTCTCAAAGAGGCTCTTTCCTATAATGCTCTAGAGCCACAAGCGCAGCTTGATTTACAATTTGGCATAGCTCAGCTTTATTTAGCTGTTGATCAGTGGGACAAAGGCTTAAGTGAACTTCTTGAATGGTTCGACAATGCCGAAGCTATGGGTAATCCCCCTGGGCCTTCTGCTCATGCACTTTTAGCCCAAATATATTTATATTTCGCCTCTGAAACAGAAAAAGATTCTCCTGAAGAGAGAGCTTTCTATAAAAAAGCTGAACCTCATGCTGAGATAGCTGTTTTACAGGCTGCTGAGCCAAGAGAAAATTGGTATCAAATATATTTATCTGTCCTTCTCTTTGATGATAGATATGAGGAATCAGTCCCTCTTTTAGAAGCTATGGTATACAGGTTTCCTGATAAAAAAACTTATCATAGGCAACTTGCAGCCCTATATGCTGAATTAAAACGTGAAGATGATTCATTTCAAATACAGCAAATTATGTATTCAAAGGATATGCTTGAAAAGCATAGTGAACTTTTGCGTTTGGCTCAATTATACCTTTATTATGAGGTTCCATATAAAGCCGCTGTAATTCTAGAGAGAGAGCTTGAGGCAGAGAGAATTAAAGATGAAGAGAAAAATTGGGAACAATTAGCTAATGCTTGGTTATCTGCTCGTGAATGGACAAAAGCTATTCCCCCTCTTACAAAAGCCGCTGAGATGTCAGAGGACGGAGGTCTTTTTCTTCGTTTAGGTCAGACATATATGCAGGAAGAAGATTGGAAAAATGCTGAAAAGTATATTCGTTATGCAATTAAAAAAGGTGACCTTGATAATCCAGGTAGAGCTTGGCTTTTATTGGGTATAACTAGGAATAAAAAAGGCATTAAGTTTGAAAACTCTGCTTTATTTGCCTTCAAGCGATCTACTGGATATGAAGATATGGAAGCTGATGCTAGAAGATGGGTTAAGGTAATTGAAACTAAACAAGCAAGAAGAGAGGCTGATAGATTGGCTGCTGAAGCAGCTGAAGCAGAACTTGCTGATGATACAATATATTTTAACTAATTATATTATAGCATCTAAATGTTTAATAATTGGTCTACCTTCAATACATTCTCCTAATTTAGGTCCAGCAGCCCTAAAGTGATCACTTTTTCCATGCAAATCGACACTTTCTTGATCAATATAATGTTCCATGACTATATATGTTAATGGCTCATCTCTGTCCTTGGAGATTTGATAAAAAATATTTCCTTTTTCCTTTTCTCTAACTTCTTTTGATAGATTGATAAAGGTTTCTTCAAATAAACCTTCTTTTCCTTCTTTCACTTTGATTGTAGCCAGAATGCATATCATTATATTCTCCTTATTTTTTATTTATTTTTAACTTTAATAGAGTTTTTAAAAGATCTCTATTTTCGTTTGATAATATTAGATTTTGCTTATGAAGATTATCTAATTGATCTAAAGCTTTATTTATATGTAGTTCTGCATTTTCGAGCAAGGATATGTGCTTGCCTTCTCTTTCTTTATAAGTTTTTAATTCAGACTCTTGTCTTTCAATAAAAAAAGCTGCTTGTGACAATAATTTCTTAACATCTTCAGTTATAATATCTTGATTGGTTTCTAATTGCTCAATAACCTGACTTTCTTTTATAATCAGCTTTAAAGAATTTTCACTTATTAATAAGTTTCCACCCTCGGTTTCAACTGCATCAAGCTTTCCCTCAGCAATCATTACCTTTAAATCATCTGGATCAAATCCGGCTTTACGAGCCGCTGAGGCCAATGTTAAAACTCTTTCCTTATCATCCATTTACCTACCCATCAGAATTTTTTTTATTTTTATCTTCTCTATAGTCGCCAAACTTTGAATCTCTGTCCGACAAGGCTTTTGTAAGTCCTTCTTCTTTTACTTTTTTAAAAAACTCTTTGGCTGACTTAGTATGCATTGATAATTGTTGCATTTCAGTTCCAGCTCTTATTCCAGATCGAATTCCCATAATTTCCATTTGTCTGTGAATAGCTCTTTTATTAAATTGTTGAACGTCATGTGGAACACCTGCCACATTGATAGCAACTTTCAAAACTTCTTCTTCTAGTTTATCTTTTGAAAAAGATGCATTGGCAAAGCCACATTCGACAGCTTCTTTTCCAGACATTGAGTTTCCTGTTAGCATTAATTCCATAGATTTTCTCATTCCTACAATCCAAGGGTAGAATTGATTATCTGGAGGTGATATATTCCTTACAACTGGATAGCCTATTGCAGCATCATCAGATACATAGATGAGATCACAAGATTGTGCCAATTCTGTTCCGCCAGCTAGACAATATCCATGAACTTGAGCAATCACAGGCTTGGCTAAATCCCAAATCTTAAAACAACCTTCCACAACATGCCTAGGCCAATGCCCTAAACCACCTGCTGTATAATAAGGGTCTAGCTCATCCATATCTTTTGTAAGGTCATATCCTGCGCTAAAGGCTTTTCCTGAACCTCTTATAATTGTAACACTTATATCTGGATCTTTATCATTAGACTCTAAAACTTCAAAAAGCTCTGTTCTTAACTTTGCACTTAAAGAGTTTCTTTTTTCTGGTCGGTTAAGTGTAATTCTTGAAACTTTCTCATAAGGATTATCAACTATTATAGACTTGTAATTGGTCACTTTATTTCTCCAGTTTTTTTACTTTATAAGTAAAGATTAATTATTTGAATTATTTAATTGTAAAATATAATTCATTCTTGTTTTCTTTTTTATAATGTAATTTTTTTCTTCTAATAATTTAATTAAGTCATCTTTCCAAAGTTCTCTATTATTTTCAATTATTATTATCAGAGGGAGGTTTTCATTTTTAGCATCTTTTAAAAATGGTATTAGTATTTTCTCTTCATTGCCTTCGACATCAATTTTCATAGCAGAAATTTTTTCAATCTTTTCATCATAAATGAAATCTATTAATTTCTTTGCAGTAACTAAGTTTTTACCTTTTTTTGATATAACCCCTTGTCCAAGATTTTCATCAGGTGCTGAAAGACCAAATTGACCAGATTTATCCATCAAAGCGATCTCTCTTGGGTGTATTGGAAGATCTTTATTTAATGAAACATTAAAGGACAAGCGCTTAAAAAGATCAGGATGGGGTTCAATTGAGAAGATTTTTGTATTTTTATATCTTTTGTAAATATTACCAATGGAAAATGAATAAAGTCCAATATTTGCACCAATATCTATGAAAATTGAGTTATCTTGTGCTCTTTCAGCTATAAATTCTCTCTCCTCTTCTTCAAAAATTTGAGGTGAAAAAAGGGCTCTCTTTTCGCTCACATTTCCTTTTGTATACATCCTTAAGTTCGCATTAAAGAGGTTTGTATCTATACAATCTTTTGAAAGAATTATAGCAATACGTCTTAAAAGAAATATTATTCTTTTGGATAACCATCTATTTCCAATAGATCTTGTTATTAACATTATAATATTAACAAGTGTATTGGGTTTGTAAAAACCAAATTTTGAAGTGCTATCTACCGGTATCATTTTAATATTTTTTTTGAGTTTATTATCTATTTCAAACAAACAATAACATATAAGATATGATTATGAGTAAAAAAGAAAAAATATTTCGGACTACTAAAGAAGTTCTTAAAACTGCAAAAAGAAGAAAAACCTCTTCAACGCGCTGGCTTCAAAGACAAATCAATGATCCTTATGTTCGTCAAGCACAGGCTGAAGGAAAAAGATCTCGTGCTGCCTATAAAATCATTCAAATAGATGAGAAGTATAAGATTTTTAATCTTGGCGACTCAGTTCTTGATCTTGGGGCTGCTCCTGGAAGTTGGACAGAGGTTGCTTTAGAAAGAGCTGGTGGATTCACGCTGGCAATTGATATCCTAGATATGGATAGTATTAAAAAAGCTGTAATTTTAAAGGCTGACTTACAAGAAGAGGAATCTGTAGACCTTATAAAAAAATTAAGTGTTGATAAATTTGATGTTGTTTTATCAGATATGGCTGCATCTACAACTGGTCATAAATCAACTGATCACATAAGAACTCAAGCTTTGGCTGAGCTTGCTGCCTTATATGCAGTTGATTTTTTAAAAAAAGGGGGAACGTTTTGCGCAAAGGTCTTTCAAGGAGGGACGCATGGAGACCTTCTGTTAGAGCTTAAAAAGAATTTTAAAACCATTAAGCACTATAAACCAGATGCAAGCAGAAAGGGTTCTCCAGAGACCTATGTGATAGCAAAAGGTTTTCAAGAATAGTTTAAATTTCAAAATTTATTTGAACTTATTTCAAGATAGGTTATAAGCAGATGTCAACACAACCTAATAGCAGGAGTTGACATGAAGATACGCGAAGGCATTACTTTTGATGACGTTTTACTTGAACCAGCAAAATCTTCTGTGTTACCGGCTGAGGCAACCTTAAAAACAAAAATTACTAAAAATATTAATTTATCGATTCCTTTAATTTCTGCTGCAATGGATACAGTTACAGAATCTGAAATGGCAATTGCTATGGCACAATCAGGTGGCTTAGGGGTTATTCATAGAAATCTTGATTATGAAGTCCAAGCAAATGAAGTTAAAAAAGTTAAAAAATTTGAATCAGGGATGGTTGTTGATCCAGTAACCATAAGCCCTGATCAATCCTTAAAAGATGCCCTAGATCTTATGCAAAGTTATAATATTTCCGGTATTCCTGTTACTGACCCATCGACAAAAAAACTTAGAGGAATCATTACAAATCGGGATGTCAGATTTGCGTCTAATCAAAATCAGAAGGTTAGTGAGTTAATGACAAATGAGGACCTTATCACGGTTGATGAAAGCGTTACTCAAGCAAAGGCTAAGGCAGAACTTCACAAACATAGGATAGAAAAGCTTTTAGTTGTTGATAAACAATATAGATGCATTGGTTTAATCACTGTCAAAGATATGGAGAAATCAAAACTTCACCCCACAGCCTGTAAGGATAGAAAGGGAAGATTAAGGGTCGCAGCAGCTACATCTGTAGGCGATAAAGGTTTTGAAAGAGCTGAAGCGTTAATAGATGCTGGTGTTGATCTTCTTGTTGTTGATACAGCTCATGGACATTCCTCCCAAGTTCCTCAGATTGTTAAAAGAATAAAAAAACTCTCAAAAACTACACAGATAATTGCTGGAAATGTTGCAACAAAAGAAGCTACCAAATCTTTGATAGATGCTGGAGCAGATTGTATTAAGATTGGAATAGGTCCAGGCTCTATTTGTACTACACGGATTGTAGCTGGAGTTGGTGTGCCTCAATTAACAGCCATTATTGATTGTGCAAATGAAGCTAGTAAATCAAATATTCCAGTTATCGCTGATGGAGGCATAAAATTTTCTGGAGATTTTGCTAAAGCATTAGCAGCTGGTGCAGATGTTGTAATGATAGGATCATTATTCGCTGGTACTGCTGAAACGCCCGGTGAAATATTTCTTCATCAAGGAAGACGTTTTAAGTCATACAGAGGTATGGGATCCGTAGCGGCTATGGCCGATGGCTCCGCTGACAGATATTTTCAATCAGATATGGGTAATAATAAAAAACTCGTCCCTGAAGGTGTTGAAGGTCAAGTTCCTTATACAGGATCAGTTCATGATATTATTCATCAAATGATTGGTGGGCTTAGGGCTTCAATGGGCTATACAGGCTCAAAAACTCTTAGAGATTTTCAAACAAAGACTAAATTTATTAAAATTTCACCTGCATCCTTAACAGAAAGTCATACTCATGACGTTTTGGTTACTCGCGAGGCTCCTAATTATCCTGTCAGAGGTTAATCTTTGATGAATTATAAAAGATATCTCATAGTAATCCTTTCTTTTGTATTACTTACTGGTGCTTATTCTTTAATTGATGTTTCAAATAAACTTTCAAGGGAAGCTTTAGAGGCTCTTAAGAATGATAATATTGAGGCCTTATCTTTATCAAAACAAAGCTTAGTAGCCGATCCATCAAATGCTTTCGCTTGGGCAGTTTTTGGAAAAATTTTACTGAAAAATGGTAAGGTACAAGAATCTCTAAACTATTTTGAAAGATCTTTATCGTTAAATTCATCTTTAAAGGAAGGTCTCTATTGGGCTGCAGAAGCAGACATCGTATTAAAAGATATTAATAGTGCAGAAAAAAAATTAAATATTTTAATAAACTCTTGTTCAAACTGTAGTGAATCAGAAATGTTAAAGCAATTAATTGAGTCTTTTAAGAAACAAGAGTTAAAAGCTAATGATACAAAAGAAGAGAGTAAATTAAATGATTGATAGTATTCAAAATGACAGAATACTTATTTTAGATTTTGGTAGTCAAGTAACACAATTAATTGCCCGCAGGATAAGAGAGAGCGGAGTTTACTGTGAAATTTATCCTTACATGAAATGGAAAGAGGGCATTGATGTTATCAAACCATTGGGAATAATTTTATCAGGAGGACCTGCTTCTGTTATAGAAGAATCCTCACCCCAAGTCGCTAGAGAGGTTCTAGATTATAATGTTCCAATCTTAGGTATCTGTTATGGACAACAAACACTTTGTTCTCAACTAGGAGGTAAAGTTGAAAACTCTTCAAAAAGAGAATTTGGAAGAGCAAATATCGAAATTATTGAAGACTCAAAATTCTTTCATGGTTTTGATAAAAGCAATTTAAATGAACCTGTATGGATGAGTCATGGCGATAAAGTGAGTAAGATTCCTGAAGGTTTTAAAGTTATAGCTAAAAGCGAAAATGCTCCTTTTGCAGCTATTTCAAATGAAGAAAAACAGATTTACGGTGTTCAATTTCACCCAGAAGTTGTTCATACCCCAAATGGATCGAAAATGTTAAAGAATTTTACTCATTTAATTTGTGGTTGTGATGGTGACTGGACAATAGAGTCATTTAAAAGTGTTGCTATTGAAAGAATTAAAAATCAAGTCGGAAGCGGAAGAGTGGTTTGTGGGCTTTCAGGTGGAGTAGATTCATCTGTTGCCGCGGTCCTTCTTCATCAGGCAATAGGCGATCAATTGACATGTATTTACGTTGACACAGGACTAATGCGAGAGAATGAAACACAAGAAGTTGTTGATATGTTTAAAGGCCATTTTAATATTCCTTTAGTTCATGTTGATGCCAGTGAAGCTTTTTTAAATGATCTTAATGACGTAAGTGATCCAGAGAAAAAAAGAAAAATTATTGGCTCGAAATTTATAGATATTTTTGATGCTGAGGCTTCTAAGCTTGGGGGAGCAGATTTTCTTGCTCAAGGAACTCTTTATCCGGATGTGATCGAGAGCGTTTCTTTTATTGGGGGTCCCTCTGTAACAATTAAAAGTCATCATAATGTTGGAGGTCTTCCAGAGAGAATGAAAATGGAATTAGTTGAGCCTTTAAGAGAACTCTTCAAGGATGAGGTTAGAAATCTTGGGAGAGAGCTTGGGCTACCTGATCGCTTTATAGACCGACACCCATTCCCTGGTCCTGGTCTGGCGATACGTATCCCCGGTGAGATAACAACCGATAAAGTTAAGATATTGAGAAAAGCGGATACGATTTATATCGATGAAATTAAAAAAGCGGGTCTTTATAATGAAATATGGCAAGCTTTTGCAGTTCTTCTGCCAGTACAAACCGTTGGAGTTATGGGTGATGAGAGAACTTATGAATATGTGTGTGCCTTAAGAGCTGTTACATCTTTGGATGGTATGACAGCGGATTATTATCCTTATGAACAATCATTTTTAGCAAATGTTAGTACAAGAATTATAAACGAGGTAAGGGGGATTAATAGAGTTGTTTATGATATTACCTCAAAACCACCAGGTACTATAGAGTGGGAGTAAATGACATATCTATAAGTTATTGATTTTATTGAGTAAATTAGAAAAAAGTTACAACAAACTAACAACAAACCAATAGTCAGCATTGATCACAACAACTAACCCTAAGAAATGTTGAATTATTCAACATCATTAATTTAAAAATTAATTATTTTCTATGCCCAGCGGAATATTGCTATCAATAATAATACCTGAAATATACCAATGCTCATTTTCTTTTATAAGAATGTAATTTACATCTGATGTTAAATATACATTCCCATCATTATTAATTCTTGAAAAATTTAGTTGTGTAATAGCTGATTTATTTTTTTCAAGAAGAAGTGTTAAGGAATTAATAACTGACTCACTCCATCCAGTTTTTTTAATTTTTTTAAAATTTAGGAAAGTGGAAATATCATTATGAATAGTTTTTTTGCCATTTTGTATAACCATTAATGGAAATGAAAAGTTTCTTTCAACCATTGTTATATCCTGAGCATTAAAATCGCTAAAATAATTATCCATTAGTTCTTCAGGCGTTTTACATGCAAAAACACTTCCATTCATGATTATGGCGATTACTAAACCTAATAATACTTTTTTCATTCTATTTCCTCTAATCTAATGGATGTGAAATCTTTTTGG
>ERZ802830.21-NODE-21-length-122715-cov-13.4304_pt1 | contig 122715 bp, 123 predicted proteins | sample MGYA00345654_ERZ802830 | MGnify/ENA primary metagenome ERZ802830 (study PRJEB30503, sample SAMEA104212375) | marine metagenome | biome: Westerlies Biome; feature: [SRF] surface water layer (ENVO:00010504) within the epipelagic zone...; material: water...
GCTGCTGCTGAAGAGGAAAAGGCAGAGGGATAATGGCTGCCGGCCGGATATGTCTTGGTGTGATTGTTGGTGTTCACGGTGTGCGTGGGCATCTAAAAATCAAGGCCTACACAGACAATCCGGCGGCGCTTGACCGTTACGGGCCGGTATCTTTGGACGATGGGAGACTATTGCATCTCAAAGTTAAATCCGTGTCCCCGAAAGGTCCGGTCATTGCCATGGCGCAGGAGGTGACAGATCGCAACGAGGCAGAGCTGATGCGGGGCCTTGAGCTGTTCATCAAGCGTGACGCTTTGCCACCAACCGCGAATGATGAGGTCTATCACACCGACCTTGTTGGCCTTGAGGCACGCGACAATGATGGCGTGGCAATCGGTGTCATCGTAGGACTTCATGATTTTGGCGCTGGCGACATCATTGAGGTAAAACCACCCTCAGGGCCGACTATGATGTTGCCCTTTGCGCCCGAATATCGGGACGAGATGAGGCTTGAGGAAGGATTTGTCACGCTGTTACCGCCACAAGGAATGATGGAGCTGGCAGGGATGGACGGCAAGACTGAAGACCCTGACGAGCGAGTGGACCGGAGTAAAGCGCACAGTACCCAAAGCAAGGGTGCATTGGAGTAGTCAGATGACGGTCTCGCAATGGGATGCAACTGTTTTGACCCTGTTTCCACAGATGTTTCCGGGACCCTTGGCCTCGTCTCTGGCAGGAAAATCGCTGAATCAGGGTGTCTGGACGCTGAAAACACTGGACATTCGGGACTTTGCAAGCGATAAGCACCGAACTGTTGACGATACCCCCCTCGGGGGCGGTGTTGGCATGGTGTTGAAGCCTGACGTTGTTGCAGCTGCGTTGGCGCATGTCGGCGATGTACCCGGACCCAGAATATACCTCACCCCGCGGGGCAGGGTCCTGGATCAACAGACGGTCCGCGATCTAGCGGAACAGCCCGGTGCTGTTTTTCTGTGCGGGCGGTATGAAGGCGTCGATCAGCGGGTGATTGACGAGACCGATATGATGGAGATCAGTATCGGTGATTACATCCTGTCTGGTGGCGAGCCCGCCGCGATGATAGTGATGGATGCGGTTGTCAGGCTTTTGCCCGGGGTGATGGGCAAGGAAGAAGGGCACCGCGACGAAAGTTTTGAGACCGGGTTGCTGGAGCATGCGCAATATACGCAGCCCAGAGTCTGGCAAGGGATTGAGGCGCCGGCGGTTCTGGCGTCAGGCCACCACCAAAAAATCGCCGAATGGCGGCTGGCGGAGGCGAAAAGAGAAACGCGGGAGCGACGTGTAGATTTGTGGGAACAATATTTGCAGACGCAGCAAACGCAGAAGACAGAAAAGTAGATGATTTGTCTGCCAGAATGCAGGCGTGAAATTGGAACAAGAGAACGAAGGGACGCGAGCGATGAACATCGTTGACCGTATTGGCAAAAAACAGATGGAAAACGCGTTGGCTCAACGCGAAATTCCCGAGTTTGCACCCGGCGACACAGTGCGGGTTGATGTTAAGGTGGTTGAAGGCTCGCGCGAGCGTATTCAGGCCTTTGAGGGCGTATGTATCGCCCGCAAGAATAATGGGGTAAATTCCTCATTTACAGTCCGCAAACTATCTTACGGTGAGGGCGTTGAGCGGGTGTTCCCGTTATATGCGCCCCAGGTTGCTGGATTGACAGTCGTGCGTCGTGGTCGTGTAAGGCGCGCCAAGCTGTATTATCTTCGTGGCCGCACGGGCAAGGCAGCCCGAATTGCGGAAAAGACAACATACCGCGAGGCATCTTCTTCCTGATTGGCCTGACCGGCAAGGGAGGAAGTCCTCGCCGGCAGACATCAGGAGAAAATCATGTCGGCTCCAAAAACACTGTTTGATAAAATCTGGGATGCGCATGTTGTGCATCAGCAGGAAGATGGCACCTGTCTGATGTATATCGACCGGCACCTTGTTCACGAAGTGACAAGCCCACAGGCGTTTGAAGGTCTGCGCAACACCGGACGCGCCGTGCGCTCGCCTGAGCGGACGCTTGCGGTGGCTGATCATAACGTGCCAACAACCGACAGATCGCAGGGCATTGCCGACGAGGAATCACGCATCCAGGTCGAAACGCTGGCAAAGAATGCAGCTGATTTTGGCGTCCCCTATTTTGCGATGAATGATATCCGGCAGGGGATCGTCCATGTGATCGGGCCGGAGCAGGGGTTCACCCAGCCGGGCATGACCATCGTCTGTGGCGACTCCCACACGGCAACACATGGTGCTTTTGGCGCCCTTGCTTTTGGCATTGGTACATCTGAGGTTGAGCATGTTCTAGCGACACAGACATTGATTCAGAAGCCAGCGAAGAATATGCGGATCACGGTTGATGGTGATCTGGCCCCCGGTGTTACTGCCAAGGACATCATATTGGCAATCATCGGTAAGATTGGCACAGCTGGCGGCACGGGCCATGTGATAGAATTTGCTGGATCTGCCATCGCGGGTCTTTCAATCGAAGGCCGCATGACTGTCTGCAACATGGCTATCGAAGCGGGTGCAAGAGCGGGTATGATTGCGCCGGATGAGGCAACGTTTGCCTATCTCGCCGACAAGCCGATGGCCCCAAAGGGCGAAATCTGGGACCAGGCGGTTGCCTATTGGCGCAGCCTACCATCTGATGCTTGTGCAAAGTATGATACTGAGATCGTTCTGCCGGCCTCTGAGATTGCGCCGACGGTAACATGGGGCACAAGCCCAGAAGATGCGTTGGCAATCACTGCTTCGATTCCGAATCCCGATGCCGAAAAGGATGAAATGAAGCGGGCGAAAATTTTGCGGGCCATCGAATATATGGGCTTGTCTGCCGGTCAAAAACTGACCGATGTAAAGATCGACACGGTCTTCATTGGTTCCTGTACAAACAGCCGGATTGAGGATCTGCGTGCCGCTGCGAGCCTTGCCGAAGGGCGCAAGGTTGCCGATGGAATGCGGGCGCTTGTTGTTCCGGGGTCAGGTCTGGTCAAGGAACAGGCGGAAGCAGAAGGTCTTGACCAGATTTTCCGTGACGCGGGCTTTGACTGGCGCGAGCCGGGCTGTTCAATGTGTCTGGCAATGAACGCTGACAAGTTGGAGGAAGGCGAACGCTGTGCCTCCACTTCAAATCGGAATTTTGAGGGTCGGCAGGGTCGTGGAGGCCGCACCCATCTCGTCAGTCCACAAATGGCGGTTGCCGCTGCCGTGACTGGGCATCTGACAGATGTTCGCGAATTTTGAGCCAGGGGGGTTTGAGCAATGCAGAAATTTGATCAGCTGACAGGTGTTGCGGCACCGCTAAACATTCTGAACATCGATACGGATATGATCATCCCCAAGCAATTTCTGAAAACCATCAAGCGCTCGGGGCTTGGCAAGAATCTTTTTGATGAAATGCGCTACTCAAGAGATGGTAAGGAAATCGCCGATTTCGTTTTGAACAGAGAGCCGTACAGGCAAGCAGAAATCATTGTTGCTGGTGATAATTTCGGCTGTGGATCGAGCCGTGAGCATGCACCGTGGGCGTTGTTGGATTTTGGTGTGCGCTGCGTGATCTCGACGAGCTTTGCCGACATCTTTTTCAACAATTGTTTCAAGAACGGCATTCTGCCAATCGTTGTGTCAGCCGATGATCGTGACGCATTGATGGCAGATGCGTTTGACAGCGATAACCCGGAATTGTCGGTCGATCTGGTTGCGCAGACTATCCGCCGCCCAAACGGCGTGACGATCTCGTTCGAGGTTGATCCTTTTCGCAAGACATGCCTGCTGGAGGGGCTGGATGACATTGGGCTGACGCTGGAGAAATCAGAAAACATTGCCAGCTTTGAGGAAACACGAAAATCCAGCCAACCTTGGCTGTAAGGATAAGAGCTTGTTTAGGGCACACATGTGGTGAGCACCGCCATTTTTGTAGTGGTGATATCCAGGTAAAAAAGGGGATATATTATGGCGTCAAATCGTAAAGTCATGGTGTTGCCGGGCGACGGCATCGGTGCTGAGGTGATGCAGGCCAATATGAAAATCATCGACTGGCTGGCCAAATATCGAAGTCTTGATTTTGGCATGTCTGAGGGGCTTGTTGGCGGTGCGTCCTTTGATGCGCACGGCACACCGCTAACCGATGAGGTTCTTGCCGATTGTGTTGCCTCTGACGCGGTTTTGTTCGGCGCTGTCGGTGGTCCCCAATATGACAATCTGGCCTTTGATCTAAAGCCTGAACGCGGTCTTTTGAATCTGCGCAAGGAAATGGATCTGTTTGCCAACCTACGCCCAGCGATTGTCTTTCCGGCTCTCGTCGAGGCATCAACATTAAAGCCGGAGGTTGTTTCGGGCCTTGATATCATGATTTTGCGTGAGCTGTGTGGCGGATCTTATTTTGCCGAGCCACGTGGCATCGACGATTTGGGTGATGGCATTCGCAAGGGCTATGACACCAACGCCTACACCACCCCCGAGATTGAACGGATCGGTCGCGTTGGTATTGATCTCGCGCGGAAGAGAAATGGCCGCCTTACCTCGGTTGAAAAGGCCAATGTTATGCATTCTGGTGTTTTATGGCGCGAGATCATGACGGAGCTGCACGCCGCTGAGGGTGACGGCATCGAACTCAACCATATGTATGCTGACAATTGCGCGATGCAGTTGGTGCGGAACCCAAAACAGTTTGACGTGATTGTGACTGATAATCTGTTTGGTGATTTGCTCTCGGATTGTGCGGCGATGCTGACAGGCTCGCTCGGTATGTTGCCATCGGCTTCGCTTGGCACGCCCGACCCGGAAACAGGTCTGCCAAAGGCCATGTATGAGCCGGTACATGGCTCTGCACCTGATATTGCGGGCCAGGACAAGGCCAACCCGTTGGCCCAATTCATGAGCTTTTCGATGATGCTGCGCTACAGTTTTGATCAGATTGCCGAGGCTGATTTGGTTGATCAGGCGGTAAATGACGCTCTGTCGTCAAAACGCACTGGTGACATCATGGCCCCCGGCTGCGAACAGACCGGCACGGCTGGCATGACCGCTGCGGTGATCAATGCGCTTGATCATCTGGCACGTTAAGACTGACAGGCAATCAAATGTGGTGGATCATCCACCTCGATGAACGAGGATGAAATGGGATATAGAGTAGCCGTTGTCGGCGCCACGGGCGCCGTTGGCCGTGAAATGCTGCAAACACTGGCTGAACGTAATTTTCCAGCTGACAAAGTGCACGCGCTGGCGTCATCGAAATCGGCTGGGCGAGAATTGTCCTATGGTGAAGATGTCACGCTGACTGTTGAGGCACTGGATAAATTTGATTTTGCTTCAGCCGATATTGCGTTGTTTTCTGCTGGTGGCGACACCTCCAAGGCGTTTGCACCAAAAGCAGCTGAGGCGGGGTGCCTTGTGATCGACAATTCATCCGCCTATCGCATGGATGCGGATGTGCCGTTGATCGTTCCCGAGGTCAACGCCGATGCGGTTTCCGGCGTGACCCGTGCCAATGGCGGACGCAATATCATTGCCAACCCAAACTGTTCCACAGCTCAGCTTGTTGTGGCATTGAAGCCGCTTCATGAAGCCTTTGGTGTCCGTCGTGTGGTGGTTTCAACCTATCAGGCGGTTTCGGGTGCAGGCCGCCCGGCGATGGATGAGTTGTTCAATCAGACACGTGGTGTTTTCGTGAATGATTCGGTGCAGCCTGAGCTTTTCACCAAACAGATTGCCTTCAATGCGATCCCTCATATTGATGTTTTTCTTGATGATGGCTTCACCAAGGAAGAATGGAAGATGTCAGCCGAGACAAAGAAAATTCTCGACCCATCGATCGAGCTTGTGGCGCAGTGTGTGCGCATTCCGGTTTTCATCGGTCATAGCGAGGCCGTATTTATTGAGACTGATCGGCCGATGGCTGAGAACGCGGCGCGCAAGCTCTTGCAGGATGCAGAAGGGTGCATTGTTGTCGATCATCGGGCCAATGAGGGTTATGTGACGCCGCAGGAGGCCGCCGGCGAGGATGCTGTCTATATCAGCCGGATTCGCAAGGACCCGACAATTGATAATGGACTGGTGTTCTGGTGTGTCTCCGACAATCTTCGCAAAGGGGCTGCCCTTAATTCTGTGCAGATTGCCGAACTGGTGGTCGCGCGCGGCATTTCTGGCCGCTAATTGCCGGTTAACTGGCTGGGCTCTTCTGATCAAGCAGGTGCAATTGTTCCATCAGTGCAAGATCGCGTGTGCCTGTGCTATTGGCGATGATGCGGTGCGCCATCTGACTGGCATTGCCAGCGGCCTCCACCAGATCCATACCATTAGCAAGATTGCCAGTCATGATAGCGGTCAGAAGATCACCGCCGCCCGGGATATTCTTTGGCGAAATAGGCCCATCATCTGAGGCTGGCAGCCACAAGGGCGCATCATTTTCGGCGATCAGCAGATCACCAATACCACCGGCCATGTCTGCCTCGCGGCTGATGCCGGTGGCGATTACAGCACCCAGCTTTGGGTGAGTGGTAAGAAGTTTCTGCCCAGCATCGATGGCGGCATCAAGATCGGCGATCTCGCAGTCAGCTAGAAAGCCGAGCTCAAATCGGTTGGGTGTTATGATGTCGGCCAGAGGCAGCAGCTCTGCTTGCAAGGTGGCAGCTATCTGCGGTTTTACATACAGGCTGTCAGCATCGCCCAGAACCGGATCAAGAACATAGATGCCGTTGTCGACCTGTCGCCGCCAGGCGTTAAGTGTATCTTTGATAGGTGCCGCCTGACCTGCTGTACCCAGATAGCCGGTGATCACGAAATCAACCCCGCTAAGAGCATTAAAATGCGCCAGCGCCTGCAGAATTTTGGTGAAATCTTCAGTTGCGAGAACACCACCGCTGCGGGTGCCATATCCGGGATGGGCGGCGAGTGCTATGGTGTCCACAGCAAGGGGATGATGCCCCATTGCGGTCAACACGGGTGCTGCCACGCTGTTTCCCACAAAACCAAGTGTAACTGATGACTGGATGGACAAAATTTGTTTCATGGCAAGCGTTGTGCCGCCAAAATGATGAAAAGGCAATTTGAAATGACAGAATTCAGTCTGGCAGATTGCGGACTGGGGCGTTTCGCATTGACTATCGCTGGCTGTTAAATCATAAACACAGCTCAATTTCACACTAATTAGTCCGATGAGGTATGTCATGGCGAAGGCACGACCAATGTCACCGCATTTGCAGGTTTATCGTCCGCAGCTGACGTCTATCCTGTCGATCACGCACCGGGCGAGCGGAGTCGTTTTGACGACAGGAACACTTGTTCTTGCTTTGTGGCTTATTGCGGTGGCCAGTGGTCCCGAAACCTTTGCCATCATGGCGGCGATTGTCGGCCACCCATTGGGTCAATTTGTCCTATTCGGATATTCGGTCGCGCTATTCTATCATGCGTGCAACGGCATTAGGCATCTTAGTTGGGATCTCGGTTTCGGCCTGACCATTCCGGACGTCTATCGCAGTGGCTATGTTGTGCTTGGCGCGACATGTGGTCTCACGGCGTTGCTATGGCTTTCGGTCTGGTTTTAGGTGGAGGTGATTATCAATGGCTGATTTCCCCGCAGGAATAGACCACCGGCCGCGCATTTCGGGAGTCCGGCACTGGCGCTGGCAACGGATCAGCGCTCTCGCCCTGTTTGTGGCGATGGCGTATTTCGTTTTTGTTGTCTCACGGCTTGGTACGCTTGATCATGCGCAGGCTGTGGCATTTGTGACTGCGCCGATCAATATGCTGGGCCTTGTCTGCCTAGTTGTCATCGGTCTTTTTCACGCCTCGTTGGGGCTGGAAGTGGTCATTGAGGATTATGTTCCTTTGAATAAGGGCCGCCGGCCCCTTATCTATACAGCGAAGGCGGCGCTCTTAATTGTCGGTGTGGCCAGCCTGTGGTCTCTTGTCGTAACGGCTTTTTGAGATAGAAAGCGGAGCTAATGTCCTCATACGAAATTACTGATCATCATTATGACGTTGTGGTTGTTGGTGCCGGTGGCGCTGGTTTGCGCGCGACGCTTGGCATGGCTGCGTCCGGGCTAAAAACAGCTTGTATCACCAAGGTATTCCCAACCCGCTCGCACACGGTAGCCGCACAGGGCGGCATAGGCGCCGCGCTCAATAATATGGGCGAGGGCGACAATTGGCAGTATCATATGTATGACACGGTCAAGGGGTCGGACTGGCTCGGTGATCAAGATGCCATCGAATATATGTGCCGGAACGCAATTCCTTCGGTGATCGAGCTGGAGAATTACGGCGTGCCGTTCTCGCGTACCGATGAGGGTAAGATTTATCAGCGGCCTTTCGGTGGCCATACTCTTGATTATGGCAAGTCCATGGCCCGCCGCGCCTGCGCTGCGGCCGATCGGACGGGGCATGCCATTCTGCATACACTCTATCAACAATGTCTGAAACATCAGGCGCATTTCCATATCGAGTATTTTGCCCTTGATCTGTTGATGAATGATGAGGGCGAATGTGCCGGTATCATCGCGCTCTGCATGGAAGATGGCACATTGCATCGCTTCTGGGGCCAAGAAACGGTTCTGGCGACCGGTGGTTATGGCCGGGTCTATTTTTCATGCACCTCGGCGCACACCTGTACCGGAGATGGTAACGCGATGGCCCTGCGTGCGGGGCTGCCATTGCAGGATATGGAGTTTGTCCAGTTTCACCCCACCGGCGTTTATGGCGCGGGTGTGCTGATTACCGAAGGCGCGCGTGGTGAGGGTGGTTATCTGACAAACTCCGAGGGTGAGCGGTTCATGGAGCGTTTTGCCCCAACCGCCAAGGATCTCGCCAGTCGTGATGTCGTCAGCCGGGCAATGACAATCGAAATCAATGAAGGTAGGGGCGTGGGGCCGAACAAAGACCACATCATGCTGCATCTGGAACATATCGACGCTGATACGCTGCATCAGAGGCTACCGGGAATTACCGAAACGGCGCGCATTTTCTGCGGTGTTGACGTGACCCGCGAACCGATCCCGGTATTGCCGACGGTGCATTACAACATGGGTGGAATCCCGACAAATTATCATGGTGAAGTGATCTCTCCAAACGGCAATGATGAAAATGCAGTGGTCCCGGGACTGATGGCGATTGGTGAGGCCGCTTGTGTCTCGGTGCATGGCGCCAACCGGTTGGGAACCAACTCACTGCTTGATATCGTGGTGTTTGGCAGAGCTGCAGCGCACAGGGCGGTCGAGACAGTGACCCCCGGTGCTGCCACGCGAACCGCACCACAGGCCGCCACCGAAAAGGCCCTCGAACGTTTCAATCGAATGCGCAATGCCAGCGGCAGCGAGAGCGCTGCTTCGATCCGGCTTGAAATGCAGCATGTGATGCAACGTCACGCCGCTGTTTTCAGATCCACTGATAGCCTGTCTGACGGTGTGCAGAACATGGATAATGTGGCTGGCAAGATGGCGCACATTGGGGTCAAGGACAAATCCCTGATCTGGAACACAGATCTGGTTGAGGCGCTGGAACTGGAGAATCTTGTTGGTCAGGCATTGGTGACAATCCGTTCGGCGGAGCAGCGCCAGGAATCACGCGGCGCCCATGCCCATGAGAACTGGCCTGAACGTGACGACGACAAATGGATGAAACACACCGTCATGCGTCTGGATGAGGATAATAAGTCTGAACTTTCATACCGCAATGTAATCATGAATACCCTGAGTAACGATGTGGCGCCAATTCCACCGGCACCGCGTGTTTACTAGGGGTAGTTGGCGAGGCATCAATGGCTGAATTCGCACTTCCTGCAAATTCCAAAATGACCAAGGGCGAGTCGCATTCGGCGCCAGCCAACGCACAGGATGTGAGAACATTCCAGATCTATCGCTGGTCGCCCGATGACGATGCCAATCCGCGGATCGACAGTTTCGACATTGATCTTGATGATTGCGGCCCGATGGTTCTGGATGCGCTGATCAAGATCAAGAGCGAACAGGACAGTAGTCTGACATTTCGCCGGTCATGCCGTGAGGGAATCTGCGGATCATGTTCGATGAACATTGATGGCACGAACACGCTGGCCTGTCTGAAAAGCATTGCTGAGGTGAAGGGTGATGTGAAGATTTTCCCTTTGCCCCATATGCCTGTGGTCAAGGATCTCGTGCCGGATCTCAGCAACGCCTATCGGCAACTGACTTCAATCGAACCGTGGTTGAAAACTGACAAGCCTGCGCCGGAGGGACAGGAACGGCGCCAATCGCCTGAAGAACGCGAAAAGCTTGATGGGCTTTGGGAATGCGTGCTGTGTTTCAGCTGTTCAACCGCCTGCCCGAGCTATTGGTGGAACAGCGATGAATATTTGGGGCCGGCGGTATTGCTGCAGGCCTATCGCTGGGTTGCTGACAGTCGTGATGATCACACCAGCGAACGTCTCGATGCGCTTGATGATAGTTTTGCCCTCTATCGCTGTCACACCATCATGAATTGCGCAAAAACATGTCCAAAGGGCCTGAACCCCGGCAAGGCCATTGCCAGCATCAAGTCAGATCTGGCGAAGCGCTAAACCCTGCACAATGTCGGCCGGAAGCGGCACGTCGATGTCGGCACAGGGGCTTTGACTGGTCGCGGATTTGCTGATTTGATACGTTGCGCCTGCCAAAAGACAGAGATGAGCGAATGGCTGAACAATCCCTGATCCCGAGCAAGGCATTGGCACAACGCGTTGCGGCCGGTGATTTGCAGGAAGATGCAGGGCAGTACACCACCGCATGTCAGCTGGACCAATTGCGCGCCGCAATCATCGACCAACAGTCGCATGGCTGGCTGAGGAATTTCATCCGCCGAACGGAACCTATGACTGGTCTTTATATCTATGGAGGTGTTGGCCGCGGCAAGACGATGTTGATGGACATGTTCTTTGCTTCCCTGCCCCACGGCAATGGCGTTCCGATCGGCTGGCGTCTGCATTTTCACGATTTCATGGTGTTGGCGCAGGATTTGATCCATGCAGCGCGGGAAGCTGGCACGGCCAACCCAATTGCACAGGCCGCCAAGCAGTTGGCTGGCAGAGGGCAGGTGCTGTGTTTTGACGAGATGGAGGTGCGTGACATCGCTGATGCGATGATTCTCGCGCGCCTGTTCACGGCGATCTTTGATGAGGGTGTCACATTGGTTGCTACCTCCAACAGGCATGCGGACGATCTCTATAAGGATGGGTTGCACAGGGACCGGTTCCTGCCATTCATCGCTCTGCTGAAACAACGCTGCGAATTGGTTGAAATTGCAGAAGGGCCAGACTGGCGTGGTTCGGTACTGGCGGACATGCAGGCTTGGTACACTCCCGATGACAGTCGCGCCGCGGTGGCGTTGGAACAGGTATTTGACGCGCTGCGGGGAGCGAGCGAGGCCACCCCCTCCACTTTGCGTGTGGCTGGCCGCGATGTTGTGATTGAGTGCAGTGCGGGGGATGTTGCGCTGGTCACCTTCGCTGAATTGTGCGAAGCGCCGTTGGCTGCACGCGACTATCTGGCGGTTGCGGGAAAATATGCCGGTATCGTAATGCGCGGGGTTCCCAGGTTTGGTGATCAGAACGAAGCGTCTGCGCGGCGTTTTATGTGGCTTGTCGACGCGCTCTATGACCGGTCGCGCTTTCTCATCGCCTCCGCCGCGACGGATATCGACGCGCTCTATGAGGGGCATCATTTTGCATTCGAGTTTTCCCGCACGATGTCTCGGTTGAGTGAAATGACCTGCCGCGGAAAATTGTTTCAAACCGACATATAAAAATATGGTTTCCCCGCTTTTCACGGCTTGGCTCTTGTGTCATCGGGTTTAATTTTGTAAACACGCCGTGGAAATCTGTCTTTAAACCAACAAGGTTTTAAAGGCCTTCTCTCTCACTCTCTTTTTGGATTTCGGATCATGGCACGAAATAAAATCTCTCTCGTTGGTGCGGGCAATATTGGCGGCACATTGGCGCTGCTCGCCGGTTTGAAAGAGCTGGGCGATGTAATGCTTTTTGATATTGCCGAGGGCATGCCGCAAGGTAAGGCGCTCGATATCGCGCAGGCAAGCCCGATTGAGGGCTTCAACGCAGATGTGTCTGGCGCGAATGATTATGCGGCGCTTGCTGACAGTGATGTTGTGATCGTGACAGCTGGCGTTGCCCGCAAACCGGGAATGAGCCGCGATGATCTGATCGGCATTAATACCAGTGTGATGAAGCAGGTGGGCGCAGGTATTCGGGATAATTGCCCTGATGCCTTTGTGATCTGCATCACCAACCCTCTTGATGTCATGGTTGGTGTTTTGCAGGCGGCTTCAGGCCTGCCAAAGTCGCATGTGGTTGGCATGGCCGGTGTTCTCGACTCAGCCCGCTTCCGCTATTTTCTGGCAGAGGAATTCAATGTTTCGGTTGAGGATGTCACCGCCTTTGTCCTCGGCGGGCATGGTGACACCATGGTGCCGCTCGTACGCTATTCAGCGGTGGCTGGCATCCCAGTACCTGACCTTGTTGAAATGGGATGGTCTACCACCGAGAAGATTGACGAGATCGTCCAGCGAACACGCGATGGCGGTGCCGAGATTGTTGGTCTGCTGAAAACAGGCTCTGCCTTTTATGCGCCAGCCTCGTCGGCGATTGAAATGGCTGATGCCTTTCTCAAGGACAAGAAACGTCTGCTCCCCTGCGCGGCCTATGTTGATGGCACCTATGGGCTGGACGGACTTTATGTCGGGGTGCCGGTGATCATCGGCGCTGGTGGCGTCGAGCGTGTTGTCGAGATTTTCCTCAATGAGGAGGAACAGGCAATGTTTGAAAATTCGGTTTCTGCTGTGAAGGCGTTGAACGAAATTGTAGCGGGGCTCGAATAACGGATGGCGGGCTGATGCCCGCCTTTTCTTTTGGGGGATGTGTTTCAATGAATATTCATGAGCATCAGGCAAAGGCCCTGCTTGCTGAATATGGCGTGCCGGTTCCGCGCGGACAGGTCGCTTTCTCGGTTGACGAGGCGGTGTCGGCGGCGAAGGAACTGGGCGGTCCGGTCTATGTTGTAAAAGCGCAGATCCATGCCGGTGGCCGGGGTAAGGCTGGCGGCGTGAAAGTTGTCAAATCCCTTGATGAGATAACTGACGTAGCGGGTGAGATTCTTGGCAGAACTTTGGTCACGCATCAGACTGGCCCAGAAGGGCGTGAGGTTCGTCGCCTCTATGTCGAAGATGGCTGTGATATTGCGGATGAGCTTTATCTCTCGATGCTTGTTGATCGTGGCACCAGCCGCGTCACGATCATCGCTTCGAGTGAGGGCGGAATGGATATCGAGGAAGTGGCGGCCAGTCAGCCAGAGAAAATTCTTTCGTTGGCGATTGATCCTGCCACTGGCCTGCAACCGTATCATATGCGACGGCTTGCCGGCATTCTTGGTCTGTCTGGCGGCACCGCCAAGCAACTGCCATCTTTTCTGCACTCAATTTTCACGGCATTCACGGCGCTTGATGCCTCGCTCGTTGAAATCAATCCTCTCGTGGTGACCGGAGCTGGCGATCTGCTGGCACTGGACGCGAAAATGAGCTTTGATGACAATGCGCTGTACCGCCATCCCAATGTGATGGAGCTGCGTGACCTCAGCGAGGAAGATCCCGCTGAGGTGCGTGCCAGCGAATTTGATCTCAATTACATCAAGCTGAATGGTGAGATCGGCTGCATGGTCAATGGCGCTGGTCTGGCCATGGCGACGATGGATATCATTGAGCTGAATGGTGCCTCACCGGCAAATTTCCTTGATGTGGGCGGCAGTGCCACCACCGAACGCGTGACCGAGGCTTTCAAGATCATTCTCTCGGATGACAATGTGAAGGGCATTCTGGTCAACATCTTTGGTGGAATCATGCGGTGTGACATCATTGCCGAGGGTGTTGTTTCGGCAGCGCGGAGTCTTGGCCTGGACAAGCCCCTTGTCGTCCGGCTTGAGGGAACAAATGTCGAGGAAGGCAAAAAGATCATGGCTGAGTCAGGGCTTTCGATCATTCCAGCTGACAATCTTGCCGATGCTGCGACAAAAATTGTCGCGGCCATCAAGTAACCGGGGAAAAACCATGTCCGTTCTCGTTAACAACCAGACCCGGGTCATTTGTCAGGGTCTCACAGGCTCACAAGGCAGCTTTCATTCCGAACAGGCAATTGCCTATGGCACCACTATGGTTGGTGGGGTGACGCCGGGCAAAGGTGGACAAACCCACCTCAATCTGCCGGTTTTCAATTCGGTTGCCGAAGCCATGGCGCAGACCGGGGCGAATGCGTCGGTCATTTATGTGCCGCCGCCATTTGCCGCTGATTCTATCCTTGAAGCGATAGATGCTGAAATACCACTGATCATCTGTATCACTGAAGGCATTCCGGTGTTGGACATGGTACGGGTAAAGCGCGCGCTTGATGCCAGCAAAAGTCGCCTGATCGGACCCAACTGCCCGGGAATCATCACCCCGGGTGAATGTAAGATCGGCATCATGCCTGGTCATATTCATCAGCCTGGCAAGGTCGGCATTGTGTCACGGTCGGGTACCCTGACCTATGAGGCGGTTGCCCAGACAACAGCGGTGGGACTCGGTCAGTCAACCTGCATTGGCATTGGTGGTGACCCGGTGAATGGAACCAATTTTATTGATTGCCTGGAAATGTTCCTTGCGGATGAGCAGACTGAGGCAATCGTGATGATTGGTGAAATTGGCGGCTCGGCCGAGGAAGAGGCGGCCGCTTTTTACGCCAGCAAGGCGGCAAAAAAACCAATTGCCGGTTTCATTGCTGGCAGAACCGCTCCGCCGGGACGGCGAATGGGGCATGCCGGCGCCATTGTCAGTGGCGGTAGCGGTGCTGCGGTGGACAAGATTGCGGCGATGGAGGTATCAGGTTTTGTGATGGCCGCTTCGCCTGCTGGACTTGGAGAGGCCGTGACAAAAGCTATTGCCGACTTTCGTGGTTAGAACGTAAACAACTTGAATAAGCCAGAATAGCGCATACACTGTGCTAACTCTGTAATCCTGTGAAGGAAGCCTTCTGATGGACGACTCCGGGCAAGCCCCAAGTTTAGACAGTCACGGCAACACAAAAACCGCCGAACCGGACTACAGTCTGCTATCGGGTGCCAATGCTACTTTTATTGCGGAAATGAAAGCCGTATGGGCGCGTGATCCGAATTCAGTCGACAAGAGTTGGGCCGCTTATTTCAAACATCTCGATCAGGTTGGTGCTGAAACCGATCTTATGGAAGCTGGGCCAAGCTGGGGGCGCGCCGCAAGCCGTGTCGTTGGTGCCATAGACCCAGAGGAATCGATCCGTGCCGTGGCTGATGGACATGTCGCAGGCCGGCATGTGAATGCAGGGGACATTCGTGCCGCAACGCTCGATTCACTGCGGGCAGTGATGTTGATTCGGGCTTATCGTATTCGCGGCCATTTGATTGCCGATCTTGATCCTCTGGCACTGGAGGACAAGCCTCTTCATCCGGAACTTGATCCGCAGACCTACGGCTTTGGTGATGATGATTGGGACCGTCCCATTTTCATCAATTATGTGCTGGGTCTGGAAACTGCAACGCTGCGCGAGATTGTTGCTCAGCTCCGCAAGACCTATTGCGGCACGATCGGTGTTGAATTCATGCACATTCAGGATCCGGCGCAAAAAGCGTGGATCCAGGAACGCATTGAGGCAATTGGCAACAAGACTGATTTCACCTTGCGTGGCAAGAAGGCCATTTATGAGCGTCTTGTCGATGCTACAGAGTTTGAGCGATATCTTCACAAGAAATATACCGGGACCAAACGGTTTGGTCTGGATGGCGGCGAGGCGGTCATTCCTGCGCTTGAACAGATCCTCAAACGGGGCAGCCAGCTTGGTCTTGGCGAGGTTGTCATTGGCATGGCGCATCGCGGACGGTTGAATGTTCTGCATAATGTTCTGGCAAAGCCGTTTCGTGCCATTGTTTCCGAATTTCTTGGCAACCCTGCCAATCCGGAGGAAGCTGGTGGATCCGGTGATGTGAAATATCACATGGGCGCATCTGCCGACCGGGAGTTCGATAAGACGCAGGTGCATCTCAGCCTCGCGCCGAACCCATCGCATTTGGAAATTGTCGATCCGGTCGTGGTTGGCCGTGTACGGGCAAAACAGCAACAGCGCAACGATACTGAGCGGACTGAGGTCTTGGGCATTCTGCTGCATGGCGATGCCGCCTTTGCTGGACAGGGTGTTGTCGGCGAGACCTTTGCCTTCTCGGCGCTTCGTGGGTATCGCACCGGCGGAACCATCCATATCATCGTCAACAACCAAATTGGCTTTACGACAAGCCCGCATTATTCGCGCTCATCACCCTATCCGACGGATGTGGCGAAGATGGTGATGGCACCGATTTTCCACGTCAATGGCGATGATCCGGAGGCAGTGGTGCATGCTGCCCGCATTGCCACTGAATTCCGACAGGCATTTGGCACTGATGCGGTTATCGACATGTTCTGTTATCGGCGCTTTGGTCATAATGAGGGCGATGAGCCCGCCTTCACCCAACCGCTGATGTATGAGGCGATCGCAGCGCATCAGAGCACCAGTGAAATCTACGCGCAAAAGCTGATTGCCGAAGGTGTGTTTGATGAGGCGGGTGCGCAGAAAGTCATTGATGAGCGTCTGACCTATCTCGATGATGAATTTGAAGCTGGTACAAGTTACCGACCAAACAAGGCCGATTGGCTAGAGGGAAGCTGGTCGGGGATGCGCACGGCGCATGGTGTTGAGCGACGCGGCGAGACGGCGGTTGAGCTGGATGTCCTGCGCCGGATCGGCAAGACCATGACAACACCGCCAGACCATATGACGCTCAATTCGAAACTGATCCGTATCCTGAAAACACGGGCAACAAATATTGAGGCGGGTGCCAATATTGACTGGGCGACCGCCGAGCATCTGGCCTTTGGCTCGCTTTTGCTTGAAGGTGATACGGTGCGCCTGTCTGGTCAGGATTCCTGTCGCGGCACTTTTAGCCAGCGTCACGCTGTTCTGGTCGATCAGAAAACTGAGGAACGCTATGCCCCACTGATGTATCTGGACCCGGATCAGGCGGTCTTTGAGGTCATCGACTCACCTCTGTCGGAGGCGTCGGTGATGGGTTTTGAGTATGGGTTCTCGCAGGTGGAGCCTAACGCGCTCGTGATGTGGGAAGCACAATTTGGTGATTTTGCCAATGGTGCGCAGGTTGTCATTGACCAGTTCATTTCTTCCGGCGAAGCAAAATGGCTGCGGATGAATGCGTTGGTGCTGCTGTTGCCACACGGGTATGAGGGGCAGGGACCGGAACATTCATCGGCACGTCTGGAGAGATATCTGCAACTGTGCGCTGAGGATAACATGCAGGTGGTTAACTGCACGACCCCAGCCAATTATTTCCATGTTCTGCGCCGACAGTTACGCAGGGACTTCCGCAAGCCGCTCGTTGTGATGACGCCTAAATCGTTGCTGCGGCACAAAGCCTGTGTCTCTGAGCTTGTAGATATGGGACCGGGGACAAGTTTTCACCGGATTCTTGATGAGCGAGACACGAAGGTAAACCACGGCAATGCAAAGCGCGTCGTGATGTGCAGCGGCAAGGTCTATTTTGATCTTGCGGCAAAACGCGATGAGCTGGGGGCCTGGGATACTGAGATCGTCCGCCTCGAACAATTATATCCGTTCCCAAGCAAGGCCCTCGAGGAGGTGATCACAATGACGCCAGAGGCGACATTCGTCTGGTGTCAGGAGGAGCCAAAAAATATGGGCGCCTGGACAATGGTTCGTGATTTTATTGAGGATATGATGGCTGACATTGGCATCAAGCAGCAACGGCTTGTCTATGCTGGACGTGCGGCGGCAGCCTCTCCCGCCACGGGGTCTCTGTCTCGTCACAATGCGGAACAGCAGGGGCTGGTTTCCGCGGCATTAGGGCTGGATGCTGGAGATAAAGCCGCCGCCGCCGAATAAGGATGCCCTGTTCCAGATTGTTTGTCCGGGACTGAGCTGTCTATCTGAAAATGGCACCAGAGGAGGGTGCTGACCATGGGTATTGATATCGTTGTTCCCACACTTGGCGAGTCTGTGAGTGATGCCACCATTGCCCGCTGGATGAAGCAGGCTGGTGAGGCTGTTAAGCAGGATGAACCCATTGTCGAGTTGGAAACCGACAAGGTGACGCTTGAAGTGCCTTCACCCGTTGCTGGCACTCTGTCGGAGATCATTGCCAATGAGGGTGCGACCGTTGAGGTTGGCGCGCTGCTCGCGCGGGTTGAAGAAGGCGCCGCGCCGAAAGTTGCTCCATCACAGGATGCGGCACCCGCTGCGGAAAAGGCTGCGGCTTCACAGGAATCTGCTGCGCCTGTTGCTGCAGCGTCTGGGCGTGAACATCCGCTGTCACCCGCCGTTCGTCGTCTTGTCGAGGAAAATGACATTGACCCAGACAAAATCAAGGGAACGGGGGTGGATGGCCGTTTGACCAAAGCTGATGTCATGTCGGCGTTAAAAGCAGTTGCATCAGCGCCCGCACCCACAACCATAACCCCAATGGTTAGCGCACCCGTTCGGCAGACGCCACGCGAGATTGACGCGGCGCGTGAGGAACGTGTGCCGATGTCAAAGCTGCGCCAGATCATTGCTGGCCGCCTGAAAATGGCGCAGAACAATGCGGCCATGCTGACAACCTTCAACGAGGTTGACATGTCACAAGTGATGGCGATGCGGGCTGAGTATAAGCAGGAATTCGAGACCGTGCATGGCGTTCGCCTCGGCTTCATGGGCATGTTTACCCTTGCCGCCATTCAGGCGCTGCGTGATTTTCCAGCCGTCAACGCAGAAATAGAAGGCACCGATATCATCTATAAGAATTATTACAATATCGGCGTAGCGGTTGGCACGCCGCAAGGTCTTGTCGTGCCGGTGGTAAAGGATGCAGGTGACATGTCGCTGGCTGATCTTGAGCGCGCAATTGGTGATTTCGGCCTGCGGGCGCGTGACGGCAAGATTAAACCAGATGAGATGGCTGGCGGCACCTTCACGATCTCGAATGGCGGCGTCTATGGCTCGTTGATGTCGACGCCGATTTTAAACCCACCGCAAAGCGGTATTCTGGGGATGCATAAAATCGAGAAACGGGCCGTTGTGGTCGATGACCAGATTGTCATTCGTTCGATGATGTATCTGGCGCTGTCATATGATCATCGAATTATCGATGGTCGCGAGGCGGTTTCATTTTTGGCGCGGGTTAAGGAAACCATAGAGGACCCGCGTCGCCTGATCATGGGTGTCTGAGAAACTGCCCGACTACAGGGCTTTAAACGGGACATGAGAATTGGAGCAGGGGAATCGGGGGCAGGGGAATGACGACGGAAAAATTTGATCTGATTGTTATCGGGGCAGGACCCGGAGGATATGTGGCTGCAATCAGGGCGTCGCAGCTTGGGATGAAGGTCGCCTGTGTAGACAGGCGGTCGACGCTGGGCGGCACGTGCTTGAATGTGGGCTGTATCCCGTCAAAGGCACTGCTCAACGCATCTGAACAATTTGCCAAGGCGACGGATGGGACACTTGCTGATCTTGGCATTTCTGTTGGAACGCCGAAGCTTGATTTGGGCAGGATGCAGGTGGCCAAGGATGATATCGTGTCTGGCCTGACAGGTGGCATCGACTATCTGTTCAAGAAAAATAAAATCACCCGGCTTGAGGGAACTGCACGCATTGATCATGCGGGGGAGGTCAGCCTTGTCGATGGCTCGGATAAGGGCAGCTATCACTGTGACCGCATCTTGATAGCCACTGGTAGCCATGCCTCAAGCCTGCCAAATGTAGCAATTGATGAAAAGCGGATTGTCAGTTCCACTGGCGCCCTTGCGCTGACAACGCTGCCAAAGAAACTGGTGGTTATTGGTGCTGGTTATATTGGTCTAGAGCTTGGTACCGTCTGGGCGCGTCTTGGCGCCGAGGTCGAGGTGATTGAATTTCTGCCACGGATACTGCCGGGGATGGATGAGGAGGTGGCAAAGAAATTCATGGCCATCGCCAAGCGCCAAGGTCTGAAATTTCGCCTAAAGACAGCGGTGAAATCAGCCAAGGCCAGCAAGACGGGAGTCTCGCTTATGGTGGAACCTGCCGGTGGTGGTGACGAGGAACAGATCGACGCCGATGTGGCACTGGTCTCGGTTGGCCGTCATCCGGCAACCAACGGCCTTGGGCTGGAAGAGGCTGGTGTTGCTGTCAGTGACCGTGGCCGTATCAAGGTTGATCCCAGATTTGAGACCTCAGTTGAAGGCATTTTTGCCATTGGCGATGTCATTAATGGGCCGATGCTGGCACACAAGGCAGAAGAAGACGGCATTGCGGCGGTGGAATTGATGGCTGGCCTTGCCGGCCATGTTGATTATGACGCTGTGCCAGGAATCGTCTATACTGCACCAGAAGTGGCAACCCTTGGTAAGAGTGAGGAAAGCCTGAAGGCTGAGGATATCAGCTATGTCAAAGGCGTCTTTCCTTTTCAGGCAAATAGCCGGGCCAAGGCAGTTGGACATACTGATGGTTTTGTCAAGATTCTGGCCTGCACCGAAACCGACCGGGTGCTTGGCGTGCATATCATCGGACATGAAGCAGGCACAGTGATCCATGAATGTGCGACTGCAATGGCCTTTGGTGCAACCGCTGAGGATATCGCCCGCACCTGTCATGGCCATCCGACATTGAATGAAGCGGTCAAGGAAGCCGCGCTGGCTGTTGATGGAAGGGCCATTCACATCTAACGCGATTGTCATCAGGGATGATTGGTCAGCGCGCTCGCGGGTGCGTCTGGGCATGGACGTGTTTGAGATGCGCTTCATCTATGCTGGTGTAGCGTTGAGTGGTTGACAGGCTGGCATGGCCGAGCAATTCCTGAATGGCCCGCAGATCACCCCCATTGCCGAGTAAATGTGTGGCGAAGGCATGCCGCAGGGCATGCGGTGTGACATGCGTTGGCAGGCTGAGCTCATGGCGCAGCCCCTCCACTAACCGCTGTGCCGCCCGCGGCCCAAAAGGTTTGCCGCGATTGCTGACGAACAGAGCGCCGTCATGACCGAGATCGAAAGGGCATGCAGCCAAATAGTCTTCGACTGCCTGCGTGACCGCTGGCAGAACCGGCACCTCGCGAATCTTCCCACCCTTGCCAGTGATTCGCAGCCAGTCCGCAAATGGGGCATCGCTTTGTCTCAGGCTGAGTGCTTCGGAAATCCGCAGGCCAACTCCATATAGCAACATCAGCAGGCTGAAATCCCGTTTTTTACTCCAGTCGGGACCGCGCCGGCCAAAGATGGCGTTTAGCATGGCCAAGGCGTCGTCACGCGAGACAGATTTAGGCACCGCACGAGGCGGTCTCGGTGCCTTTAGCCAGCTCATATCCTCGATGTCGGCAATACCTGTCTGTCCACAAAAGCGATAAAAGCTGCGAAGAGATGAGACTCGGCGGGCAATCGTCGTTCTGGCAAGGCCGCGTGTCGCCATGTCGGCGAGCCAGGCTCGAAATTCCGGCCGATCCACCGCATTGGTTTTGGTGGCTGTTCCGCCCCGGTCACCAACAAAGGCACAAAAATCGTCCAAATCGGCTTCGTAGGCTGAAACTGTGTTTTCGCCATACCGCTTCTCGATGCTGAGCCAGTTGAGCCAGGCCTTACGATGCGAGGCAGCAATCACTGGACGTTCACCTCCCCACTCATGCCCAGCCGAGCGGTCAGCGCTACCCCTACAAGTTCGGCAAGCAGCACTAACAAATCGCTGGACAGATCGGGTGTGAAGCTGGATTTTTTCTGCCCGCACAAGACCAGAAGTGTCTCGGCAACCGGGTCCACAAGGCGGTCTGGCAGAGCGATTATGGCAACGCTGGCAGGGGCTATGCCAAGCAGCGCACAAAGCGTTGATTCGGGCGCGCCAAGGACGAGCGACTTTCCACCAGTGAGCGAGGCCAGAACATCATCCGGGCAAAAAATCGGTCCATCCTTACTGACGTTCTGCTGGAAGTGCGCGCTGGCACTGATCAGCTGGCAGGACTCAAGGTCAAAAATAGATGGAAACTCGGTGGCAATCACATGAAACAATTGGTCAATATCCGCAGCGGCAAGCAGGGCCAATGCCGCATGATGCAGCCGTTGCCAGTTGACCATATTTTCCGCCGCCAGATTTAGGATCGACTTGTTCTGCAGACCAATCTTTCGGGCTTCATTGCGCGCCCGCCGCGCAATGGCTGGGGTCAAATCGACAATTTTGCCGTCCGCAGCATCCGGTTTGGCATCCGGTGCCGCAATCTGTTTCAGGAAATCTGGATTTGCAGCCAGAAACCGCAACACCTGTTCTGCTGTTGGGACATTGTCATCATTCTTGTCTGTCATGCTGCCTATCTGTTATGCTGCAAGCCTCTAGAGCCTGCTCGCAGCATACCTTGATGTGTTTGCCTTACAAAATTGATTGTCCTGTCTGTTTCCAGTCCGCCATGAAGGCATCCAACCCACTGTCGGTAAGTGGGTGTTTATAGAGTGATGTCAGGATCTTTGGCGGCAGGGTTACAACATCTGCACCGATCAGTGCGGCATCGACAACATGCTGCGTGCTGCGCACAGACGCCACCAGCACTTCTGTGTCAAAATCAAAATTCGCATATATTGTGCAGATGTCTTCGATGAGCCCCATTCCATCCTTGCCGATATCGTCAAGCCGGCCGACAAAGGGTGAGATGAAACTGGCTCCTGCCTTGGCCGCCAGCAGCGCTTGACCGGCGGTAAAGCACAAGGTGACATTTACCTTTGTTCCCGAATCAGCCAGTGCGCTACATGTCCGAAGCCCCGCTTCCGTCAACGGCACCTTGACCGTGACATTGGGTGCAATGGCCGCAAGTTTTCTGCCCTCGGTGAGCATTGTCTCAAAATCGGTTGCCGTTACTTCCGCGCTGACGGGTCCGTCCACAAGCGCGCAGATTTCGGCAATTGTTTCGAGAATGTTGCGGCCTGATTTGGCGATCAGCGAGGGGTTGGTTGTCACGCCATCGACAAAACCGCTGTTCTGATGTGTTTTGATCTCGTTGATATCTGCACTGTCGAGGAAAATTTTCATTTGGGTCTCTCACTGTTCGGCCATACTGTACGCCGGTAGCATGTGTGGTGTTTGCACCAGTCTATATGAACCAGATCAGCAAATCCACCGGTGCGCACGGTATCTTTGATAGCCATTGCATGGCGGCAGAAACAGACGGGCATCGCCCTTGGGAAACGGGTAGCGGGAGTGAGTGTGATAGACGGGAGCGAGACGGAAGCAGATACCGTGAGTGTTGCACTTGCCACACCTCTGCTCGCCGCTTATGACTATCATCTAGGTGGTTTTGGGCAGCTGGTCCGCGGCACGATCGTTCTGGTTCCACTTGGCAGCCGGTCTGTCCATGGCATTATTTTAGGGCCGGGGAACGACGATGTCTCGCGCCACAAGCTTCGTCCAATCAAGGCGGTTCCGCAGTTGGCGCCCCTTGCGCCGCGCTTCGTTGATTTTCTTGAAAAAATGTCAGCTTGGACGCTGGCGCCGCTTGGCAGTGTGGTCAAGATGGTTCTCGGCCAGCCAGACGCCCTATCACCGCCGCCATTACAGACGATCTATCGCCTTGTCATGCCGCAGCCAGGTGAGGCGCGGCTGACACAGGCCCGCGAGCGTGTTCTTGAACTTTTGCAAAAGACTGGTGGCCTGAGCGCGGCTGAAATCCAGAAGCTGGCCGGCGTCAGCGCGTCAGTCATCACGACCATGGCAAAGCAGGGATTGCTGGAAGCGGCAAAAATCCAACCGGCGACGACAACGGTACACCCTGATCTGGAGCTTGCGGGACCTGAACTGACAGAAGATCAGCGACAGGCTGCGTCGGTAATGTGTGGCTCCATCGGCTCAGGATTTGCCGCCTTTCTGCTTGACGGGGTGACGGGATCCGGCAAAACAGAAACCTACCTTGAGGCTGTGCGCAGCGCACTTGCCGCTGACCAGCAGGTGCTGATCCTGCTGCCGGAGATTGCGTTATCGACAAGCTGGCGAAACCGGTTCATGGCCCGATTTGGCGTGGCACCCACCGAGTGGCATTCCGACATTAACCCGGCCAGCAAGCGCCGGGCATGGCGGGAGATTCAGAGGGGTGAGGCGAAGGTTGTGGTCGGTGCCAGGTCCGCTCTTTTCCTGCCCTTTGCCAATCTTGGCCTGATCATCGTCGATGAGGAGCATGAACATGCCTTCAAACAGGAGGATCAAGTCATCTATCAGGCGCGCGACATGGCGGTTCTGCGTGCCAGTCAGGAAGCCTGTCCAATCATTCTGGCAAGTGCGACTCCCTCGCTGGAAAGCTGGGTGAATGCAGGGATGACCGGCGAGAAACAACGTTATCAGCGGTTGGTTCTGCCGAATCGGGTGATGGCAGCAGCACTGCCTGAAATCAGCGCCATCGATCTGCGGGCAACGCCGCCGGAGCGCGGGCGCTGGCTGGCACCTCCCTTGGTTGAGGCATTGCAGGTACGTCTTGATGCTGGTGAGCAGAGCCTGTTGTTTCTCAACCGGCGTGGTTACGCGCCGCTGACTCTGTGTGGTGCCTGTGGACATCAACTTGCCTGTCCGAATTGTGATAGCTGGATGGTGGCGCACCGTCTTGCCGGGCGATTGCGCTGCCATCATTGCGGGTATGAGACGCGACCACCGGATGAATGTTCATCTTGCGGCGAGAGCGATAGTATGCGTGCCTGTGGCCCCGGGGTGGAACGACTCGCCGAAGAAGTACTGCACCGTTTTCCAGAGGCTCGATTTGCCGTTCTCTCCAGTGACACTGTGGGCAGCCCGAAGGCAAGCGAGATGTTTGTGCAATCGGTGATTGATGGCGATGTCGATATTATTATCGGCACGCAAATGGCGGCAAAGGGCCATCATTTTCCCAATCTGACATTGGTTGGGGTGGTTGATGCCGATCTTGGTCTGGCTGGTGGTGATCTCCGGGCGGCGGAACGGACATTTCAGATGCTGATGCAGGTGGCAGGCCGGGCAGGCCGCGAATCACGCCCCGGTGCGGCGATCCTGCAAACGATGCAGCCTGAAAATCCTGTGATTTCAGCGCTCCTTGACGGTGACAGGGACCAGTTTCTTGCGCATGAGGTTGCCGCGCGCAAGGCTGCCAGCATGCCGCCCTTTGCCCGGCTTGCATCGATTATCCTCTCAGCGACGGATCAGGAAAGATTGCGTGCTGCGGCAGATATTCTTGCGCGGACGGTTCCCCGGTTTGAGGGAGTCGATATCTTCGGGCCAACAGCAGCACCATTGTCATTTCTGCGGGGCAGGCACCGCGCCCGGATGTTGGTCAGAGCAGAAAAATCAATTGATATACAACGGGTTATTCAAAGTTGGATAAAGGACGTAAAACTTCCCTCGTCGGTGCGCCTCTATGTCGATATTGACCCGTATAGTTTCCTCTGAGCAAGGCTGGCGCTCTTTGGTTTGCGGGTAACCACCGAGGAAATTTGCCAGACCGGCAGGCGGACTGGTGGAAAGTCAATTTTTAACCCCCTCAATGCTTGCCTTTCAGCCGTGGCTATGATACCTCCACCCCGTGTTTTAACTATGGGTGCAATGGCCTGTAGCTGCCGAACATTTCACCTGTGGAATTAAGTCTCAAAGGATGAGGGTAAGTCGTTGAGTTCAGGCGCGAAAGGTCTTGCTGGCCGTTATGCAGGTGCACTTTATGCATTGGCAAGCGATTCCGGCAAATTGAAGTCGGTTGTTGCTGATCTGACAGATTTGGCGGCACTCATCTCAGACAATGAGGATATGAAGTCCATGATAGGCTCTCCGGCCATCAGTTGGACGGAACAGATGAACGCAATTACTGCGATTCTTGAACAAGCCGGTGCTGACGCTTTGACTGTCAAATTTGCCGGTGCGGTTGCCGCGAATGGGCGGTTGCATGCAATGGATCGAATTATCACAGCATTCCTCGAGGAACATGCCCGGCGGCGCGGAGAAATTTCCGCCGAGGTCATCTCGGCTGTTGCGCTCGACAAGGCGCGGACAGCGGCTGTGGAAAAAGTTGTTGGTAGTCTTGCCGGCAGTGACAAACTCTCTCTGTCAATGCGCGTTGACCCATCCCTTATTGGCGGGCTCGTTGTGCGCATTGGTTCCCGAATGATTGATACGTCAATCAGAACAAAACTTAACCGGCTTGAAACAGCTATGAAGGGTGTTGCGTGATGGATATTCGTGCGGCTGAAATTTCGGCGATCCTGAAAGAACAAATTGCAAATTTTGGCAGTGATGCCGAAATTGCCGAGGTAGGACGTGTATTGTCCGTTGGTGACGGCATCGCCCGTGTCTACGGTCTGGATGAAGTTCAGGCTGGTGAGATGGTCGAGTTTGAGGGCGGTGTCAAAGGCATGGCGCTGAACCTTGAGGCTGACAATGTCGGTATCGTTATTTTTGGTGATGACCGGGCCATTAAGGAAGGCGATGTTGTTCGCCGGACGGCTTCGATTGTGGACGCACCCGTTGGCATGGGCCTGCTTGGCCGCGTCGTCGACGCTCTGGGCAACCCGATCGATGGCAAGGGTCCGCTGAAGGATGTCAAGCGCAGCCGTGTCGAGGTTAAAGCCCCCGGCATCATGCCGCGGCAATCGGTGCATGAGCCCATGCAGACGGGCCTCAAAGCTATCGACAGTCTGATCCCGATCGGACGTGGCCAGCGTGAGCTGATCATTGGTGACCGCCAGACAGGCAAAACGGCGATTGCTGTTGATACCTTCATCAACCAGAAGCCGGTGAATGAGGCGGCTGGCAAGGATAATAGTAAAAAGCTGTTTTGTATCTATGTTGCTGTTGGTCAGAAACGCTCAACGGTGGCGCAGATTGTCCGCTCTCTCGAAGAACAGGGCGCGCTTGAATATACAATCGTGATCGCAGCGACAGCGTCCGACCCGGCCCCGATGCAGTTCCTTGCTCCCTACACAGCAAGTGCGATGGGGGAGCATTTCCGTGACAACGGCATGCACGCGTTGGTGGTCTTTGACGATTTGTCAAAGCAGGCTGTGGCCTATCGCCAGATGAGCCTGTTGCTTCGCCGCCCACCGGGACGCGAAGCCTATCCTGGCGACGTTTTCTACCTGCACTCACGCCTACTGGAGCGTGCCGCGAAAATGAATGCGGAAAATGGTTCCGGGTCACTGACAGCACTTCCTGTCATTGAAACCCAGGCTGGTGATGTGTCCGCCTATATTCCAACCAATGTGATTTCGATCACAGATGGCCAGATCTTCCTTGAGACAGAGTTGTTCTACAAGGGCATTCGTCCGGCGGTGAATGTTGGTCTTTCAGTCTCGCGTGTGGGGTCTGCGGCGCAGATCAAGGCGATGAAACAGGTTGCCGGGTCAGTCAAGCTGGAGCTCGCACAATATCGTGAGATGGCTGCATTTGCCCAGTTCGCATCAGACATGGACGCATCAACACGCGCCCTGCTTGAGCGTGGCGCACGTTTGACTGAGCTTCTGAAACAGCCGCAATACAGCCCCATGAAGGTTGAAGAGCAGGTGGCCGTGATCTTCGCCGGGGTGAATGGTTATCTCGATGCGATCGAGGTATCTGATGTCGGTCGCTTTGAGGCTGGTTTGTTGGATCATATGCGCAGCGCGGCTCAGGATATCCTGAACACCATCCGTGATGAGCAGAAGCTGTCCGAGGACACCGAGAGCAAGCTTTCCGCAGCAATCGAGGCCTTTGCCAAGAATTTTGCATAGGGCTGGTGGGGTGCGGCTATGCGGCACCAGTAACCAAATAATGGAGTTTGGTGAATGCCATCTTTGAAGGATCTCAAGACGCGTATCAACAGCGTCAAATCCACGCAGAAAATCACCTCTGCCATGAAAATGGTGGCAGCTGCAAAACTGCGTCGCGCGCAGGAAGCGGCTGAACAGGGTCGCCCCTACGCCGACAGAATGCGTCAGGTTATCGCCAGCCTCGCGGCGAAATCGGATGGTTCAAACGGTCCGGCACTGCTTGTTGGTAACGGAAAATCAGATACACATCTGCTTGTTGTAATGTCTGCTGACCGCGGACTGTGTGGCGGTTTCAATGGATCAATCACAAGGCAGACCCGTAACGAGGTCAGCCGTTTGCAGTCTGAGGGCAAGACGGTCAAGTTGCTTATGGTGGGACGCAAATCAGCCGACGCGCTGCGTCGTGATTTAGGTGATTTGTATATTGATCGGCTTGAGGGCATTCAGGGAACAAGCGTTTCCTTTGCCGACGCCGGGTCAATCGGCAAAACCATTCGAGACGGCTTTGAGGCAGGTGACTTTGATATCTGCACCGTTATTTACAACAGATTTGTCAGCGCCATTACGCAGGAAGTGACACTAACACGGCTGATTCCCGCTGAGGTTGGGTCGGGCGAGGCTGATAGTGCTGATGACGCGTCCACCGTGAATTATGATTATGAGCCGGAAGAAGACGAATTGCTTGCCAGTTTGTTGCCGCGCAATATCTCAACGCAGGTTTATAACGCATTGCTTGAATCCTCTGCCTCGGAACTGGCAGCGCGGATGACAGCAATGGATAACGCCACACGGAACGCAGGTGATCTGATCGACAGATTGACGCTTGTCTATAATCGGTCGCGGCAGGCAACGATTACGAAGGAACTGATAGAGATCATCTCGGGTGCCGAGGCGGTCTAGACAGAGTTGGAAATTAGATAACCACGGGGACGGTTTGACCCCAAAAACGGTTTAGCTTGGAGTGAATGAACCATGGCAAAAAATGCAATTGGCAAAATCAGTCAGGTCATCGGCGCGGTTGTCGATGTTCAATTTGATGGGAATCTGCCAGCGATTCAGAATGCGCTTGAGGTTGATAATAACGGTCAGCGTCTGGTCCTTGAAGTTGCCCAGCATCTGGGTGAATCATCAGTGCGTACCATCGCGATGGACTCAACCGAAGGGCTGGTTCGTGGCGCCAACGCGACTGATACAGGTGCGCCGATCACCGTGCCGGTTGGCCCGGAGACGCTCGGTCGTATCCTCAATGTGATTGGTGAGCCTGTCGATGAGGGCGAGCCGGTCAAAGCCAAGAAATATTACCCAATTCACCGCGCTGCGCCGGAATATATTGACCAGTCGACAGAAGCTGAAATTCTGGTGACGGGCATCAAGGTTGTTGACCTTCTTGCGCCTTATGCAAAAGGTGGAAAGATCGGCCTGTTTGGCGGTGCCGGTGTTGGTAAGACAGTTTTGATCATGGAACTGATCAACAACGTGGCGAAAGCGCATGGTGGCTATTCGGTGTTTGCCGGCGTTGGTGAGCGGACACGTGAAGGAAATGATCTCTATCATGAGATGGTTGAATCCGGTGTTATCAAAACCGATGGCGAGGGTTCCAAGGCCGCGCTCGTCTATGGCCAGATGAATGAGCCTCCGGGCGCCCGTTCACGTGTTGCCCTGACGGGTCTGACATTGGCGGAATATTTCCGCGATGAAGAAGGCCAGGATGTGCTGTTCTTCGTGGATAACATCTTTCGTTTCACACAGGCTGGCTCGGAAGTGTCGGCGTTGCTTGGCCGCATTCCATCTGCGGTGGGTTATCAGCCGACATTGGCGACTGATATGGGTGCGTTGCAGGAGCGGATTACAACGACAACTAAGGGCTCGATTACGTCCGTGCAGGCGATTTATGTCCCTGCCGACGATTTGACTGATCCGGCACCAGCGGCATCATTTGCGCATTTGGATGCGACAACCGTTCTTTCACGTCAGATTGCCGAGCTTGGCATTTATCCTGCGGTGGACCCGCTGGACTCATCCTCGCGCATGCTTGACCCGAGGATTGTCGGTGATGAGCATTATGAGGTTGCCCGTAACGTTCAAGAAGTTCTGCAGCAGTATAAATCGCTACAGGATATCATTGCCATTCTGGGTATGGATGAGTTGTCTGAGGAAGATAAGCTGACGGTGGCGCGTGCGCGCAAGATTCAGCGTTTCCTCTCGCAGCCTTTCTTCGTTGCCGAGGTGTTTACCGGTTCACCCGGTAAGCTTGTCGGGCTCGAAGATACCATCAAGGGTTTTTCCGGCATTATCAATGGTGACTATGATCATCTGCCTGAGGCGGCTTTCTACATGGTTGGCACCATCGATGAAGCGATCGAAAAAGGCAAAAAACTTGTTCAGGAAGCCGCTTAACCCAGCTTGATTGCAGGGTGTTTGGCAAAGGGTAGATACTGATGGCTGAAACAACGCAACTCGAATTGGTTACACCAGCCAGAGTCATGGTGCAAAAGGCAGCTGAAATGGTTGTTGCACCTGGTGTTGAAGGGTTGTTTGGTGTGCTTCCGCGGCATGCGCCGCTGCTCGCAGATCTGGCACGAGGCATCATTGAGGTGCATGAAAATGGCAAAATTGTTAATCGTTATATGATTGATGGCGGCCTTGCCGATGTCACGCCTGAAGCGGTTACCATTCTGGCGGAACGTGCGGAGGATCTTGACGCGGCAGATGCCGGCGAGCTTAACACACGCGCCGATGCCGCCTCCGAGGCGGAGGCAGATTTCCTACGTGCGGTTGCTGCGGCTCTGTAAAGTGTTAAAAAGAGAGAACGAATAGCAAGGCCCGGCAATGCCGGGCTTTTCTATTTGGCAGAAATGATCTGCGCTTGTTCGATATGCGGCTTAAAGGCGGTGAGTACATGGCGATAGACATCACGCTTGAACGGCACCGCGAGGTCAATCAGCCTGTCCGGTGACAGCCATTTCCATTCACAAAATTCAGGCTCGGCAGTGTCAATATTGATCTCGGCATCGGCACCATTGTAGTGCAGCAACATCCATTTCTGCTTCTGGCCCTTATATTGACCATGCCAAAGCCGTTCTGCGAGGGCCATGGGAATGTCATAATTGAGCCAATCTTGAATCTCATGAAGCACGGTGGCTTTGCGGGTGCCAATCTCTTCTTCCATCTCTCGCAGGCAAGCTTCAAGCGGCGTTTCGCCAAGGTCTATTCCGCCCTGCGGCATCTGCCATGCCTCGGCCCGGCTGTCGATTCGGCGTCCAGCAAAAACCATGCCGCTATCATTGATCAAAAAAATACCAACACAAGGTCGATACGGCCGTTCATCATAGGGAATGATCGGCGCCGTCATGATGGTGACTTTATTGATTCAAAAACACTGATGCCGCGGATCAGATCAAGGGCGCGGGCAAGCTGAAAGTCGACCTTGGACTGATCAAACGGCTCGTCATCTTCGGTTTCACTCTGCGCGTCGGCGTCTTGGTTTTCGCCGCCATCAAGCGCACCTTTCAGATTTTCCTCACGGAAGTTGCCACCATCAAGCTTCTCGATACGGGCCAGCGCCACTTCGATATCCGGAGTGATGCCCTTGCCCTGAATGGATTCTCCTGATGGTGTGTAGTAGCGAGCTGTGGTTAGACGGATGGCGGCGGTATTGGACACAGGTATCACTGACTGGACCGAACCTTTGCCAAAAGTGCGCGTGCCGAGCAGGATCGCCCTTTTATGATCTTTGAGGGCACCAGCCACAATTTCCGATGCGGATGCCGAGCCGGAATTGATCAACACAACGACGGGCAACCCACGCGCAATGTCGCCAGCCCTCGCATAGACATGGCTACCTTCATCTGCGTTGCGGCCACGTGTTGAGACAATCTCGCCCTTCTCAAGGAAAGCATCGCTAACTGCCACAGCTTCATTCAACAACCCACCAGGGTTGTTTCTAAGGTCCAGCACGATACCCTTTAGATTGTCGCCCTCGCTTAAAAAGAAGTCGCCAACGGCATCCTGCAGGCCCGGGCTGGTCTGTTCAGAAAAGGTCGTCAGACGGACATAGCCGATGCCGTCAAAGATCTCCGAGCGCACAGATTTAATCTTGATGAAATCCCTGACAAGGGTAACGTCAAAAGGCTCACCCTGATCGCGCTGTACCTTCACCGTGACTTTGGACCCGACCTCGCCCCGCAGCCTCTCAACCGCTTCGGAGAGCTGCAGACCGATGATTGATTCATCATCAACGGCGATAATGTAATCCTCGGGCTGCAATCCGGCCTTGGCAGCGGGCGTGTCATCAATCGGTGACACAATCTTTATCATTCCCTTTTCCATCGTGATCTCGATGCCAAGACCGCCAAAACGGCCTTTGGTCTGAACCTGCATTGAGTTGTAGTTTTCGGTATTCAGGAAGCTTGAGTGGGGATCAAGCGATGTCAGCATGCCTGTGATGGCCGCCTCAACCAGTTCCTTGTCCTCAACCTCATCGACATATGATTCTCGGATTCGCTGAAAGACATCGCCAAAAAGCCCGAGTTGTCGATAGGTCTCCTGTTGCTCGTCTGATTGCGCGGTGGTCAGCGTTGGCACGGCCAATCCAGCAACAAACAGCAGCCCACCAAGCGCCAGCATCTGCCAGAACCGGATGCGCCGAAATGAGAATCCCAGTTGCATTTATTTCAACTCCACTAGCCATTTCAGTGCGTCATCTTTAGGCCGCGCATCTTCCTATCATTTAGTGTTTAAATCAAATATTGCAACATGGTGCCAGTGCGCTTGAAATGACGCAAGCCTTCCAGCCGCGGCTTTTATCGCAGCAGTGATTTACCAGTCATCTCATCGGGTTTGGCGATGCCCAGCATTTCAAGCAGGCTAGGCGCAAGGTCGGCAAGCCGTCCATCAACAATGCGGGCAGAGGGGTTGGCGTTGATCAGAATTAGTGGCACAGGATTCGTCGTGTGCGCGGTATGCGGCGAGTTGGCCTGATCATCCCACATTACCTCGCAATTGCCATGATCAGCGGTTAGCAGCATCTGGCCGCCGGCCGACACCACCGCCTCGGCAATCTGCCCGACACAATTGTCGACAGTTTGAACTGCGGTGATTGCTGCCGGCAAGTCACCTGTATGCCCGACCATGTCTGGATTGGCAAAATTGACAATGATCAGATCATGCTGATGCGTGCGGATACTGTCCAGCGCTACAGCCAGAACGCCCCCCGCATTCATTTCTGGTTGCTGATCATAGGTTGCCACCATTGGTGATTGCACCATGCAGCGGTCCTCGTTAGGCTGGCTCTCCTCGTCACCCCCATCGAAGAAAAAAGTCACATGCGGGTATTTTTCGGTTTCGGCGAGTCGTAATTGGCGCTTGCCTGCAACCGCTACGACCTCACCGATGGTCTTTGTCAATTCCACTGGTGGGAACAGAGTCTGCATACAGCCAGCAAGACTGTCGGAGTAGGTTGTCATGCCAATGGCGGCGGATATCCGGGGTGGGGCGGCATCAAAATCAACTGTGTGTGGCAATAGCATGGCATTCAATAACTGCCGCGCCCGGTCAGCCCGAAAGTTGACAAAAATCAACGCATCACCATCCTTCATCCCAGAATAGCTTCCGATCACACACGGGCGAATAAACTCATCACTTTCGCCGGCGTCATAGGCATTGGCAATGGCATCGGTGGCGGATGCATAGGGCTGTTGGTCGCTGCTGGCCGAAACAATCGCGTCAAAGGCACATTTTGTCCGGTCCCACCGTTTGTCACGATCCATCGCATAATAGCGGCCAATGATCGTTGCAATGGTGCTGTTGTTCGGCAATGTTCGGGCGAAAGCTGCGATGCTTTGTTTGGCGATTTTGGGCAAGACGTCGCGGCCATCAGTGAAACCATGGATTGCAACATGGACTCCTGCATCACACAGGCCGTTGGTGATCGCCAGCATATGGTTTTGGTGCGAATGCACGCCGCCATCAGACAGCAATCCCATGACATGGGCGGTGCCGTTGGTTGCTGTCAGTTGCTTGGCAAGGTTGATCAGCAATGGATGTGTGGCGAGCGAACCGTCAACGGTAGCTTCATTTATTCTCGGCAGATCCTGCATGACAATTCTGCCGGCACCGATATTCATATGACCGACCTCGGAATTGCCAACCTGTCCCTCGGGCAGGCCTACATCGGGGCCGGATGCAGCGAGAAAACTTGTCGAATAGTGACTGCGTAGCCGGTCAAAATTTGGCGTGTTAGCAAGCACAACGGCGTTATTGCTGGCAGATTCGCGATGGCCCCACCCATCCATGATACACAGAACGACAGGGCCGGTTTTCTCATTTTCCTGTGACATGCCAGTTTTATAATCGTGGTTTCAGCTAAAGTACAGATGGCTGTCACGCCACAGCTGTGGGATGCCGCTTAATTGCCGCGATGATAGGGATGGCCTGAAAGAATTGCACTTGCCCGGTATAGCTGTTCAGCAAGCATTGCCCGGAACAGCATATGTGGCCAGATGGCACTGCCAAAGGAAATCAGTAAATCGGCCCGCTGATGAACGCCAGCATCGTGACCATCGGCGCCGCCGATGGCAAAATAGATTGCTTGATGGCCCTCATCGCGCCAGCTGCCGATCCTGCTTGCCAGATGTTCGGAGGAAATGTCCTTGCCGCGTGGATCGAGGCAGACAAGGATGGCGTTGTCCGGCACCAGTCGTAACAGCACTTTCGACTCATCCTGCTGCCGCTTTGTGCCGGCAGGAAGCTTTGAGTCAACCTCCTGGATGTAACCACCCTCTGGAAGGCGCCGAATGTAGCTGGTGGCAAGGTCGTGTTCAGGGGAATTTCGCCCTTTTCCCACCGCAAGAATAACCAACTTCATTGGCAGCCCTCTCTGGCTGGCCTCGGGCCGCCAGCTGTGTTTCCGGCTGAGGTCAGTCTGGCATTTCGGGCCTATGGCAATGCTGGCGATGATTTCGCCAATCACCATCCCGGTCTATTCGCGTCCCACTGTGACCACTTCTTCATCCGACGCGTCCATCCACATCCGCTCCAATCCGTAGAAGTCACGAACCTCTGGACGGAAAAGATGGACGATCACATCATTCGCATCAAGCAGAACCCAATCTGCCTGCCGCATGCCTTCAAGTCCCAGCAAGCTGACCCCAGCCTGTTTGAGCTTGAACTCAACATGCTCAGCCATGGCGGCAACCTGGCGTGAGGACGCGCCGCTTGCAATGACCATGTAATCAGCCATTGAGGATTTGCCTTGCAGGGGAATTGTCAGGATGTTTTCGGCTTTGTCTGAATCAAGTGATGATGTGATCAAATCGAGAATCTGATCAGCTTTTGGTGGCGAAAGCACTTTAGTAATGATGTCTCTCCAAAAGTTTGCCTGATTGCTGGGTCAATAAAACAGGCTTCGTAAAAAAATACCGCCTATAATTTCAAACCCAACGCCCGAAGCGCAGTTGCCGACGCATGGTGTCGGCGTTCCGATATGAAGCACCAGATAGGTGGTTTTGCCCGGTTTTCACGTTCCAGCTTTCCAAGCCGTCTTGCCGGAACGCGGCGGGACAAAATCAACCTTCCGACGCTCAACGCAGCATAAGAATAGCCCGGTCGGTCAATTACGGCAATGGGGATATGGTGTACAATGTCACCGTACCGGTGCCATTTGTGAAATTGGACCAAATTATCGGCTCCCATGATCCAGATGAAATTCATTCTTGGGGCAACTTTATTTAATAAATTCAGTGTATTGAATGTATAGTTGTTGCGTGCGCCCAATTCTGGTGCGATCACCCGAATGCAGGTTCTCTTGCCGACAAGTTTGCGCGCATATGCCAGTCGATTCTGTAGTAGCGACATATCCTCTGATGGTTTGAGCGGATTTTGTGGCGTTACCATCCACCAGATTTCATCAAGACCAAGAATTTTTCTAGCCAACATTGCCATATGCAGATGGCCATCATGGGCTGGGTTGAAGGAACCACCAATCAACCCGACACTCCGACGCCGCGAATCATGAAACAAAGAGGGTGTCAAATGTCGACGGTGCGCCATGCCGGCACCTTCATGCTGGCCGAGTTTGACCATCGCCTCTGACAACATATTTGAAACTTGTCAACTGCGCCGCACCGACAGGGCCACGCGCATGCATCCGTCCCGTGGCAATGCCAATCTCTGCGCCCATGCCAAACTCGCCACCATCAGCGAACTGGGTGGAAGCGTTGACCATGACAATGGCGCTGTCTACCCGCGCAAGAAACCCGTCAGCCTCATCAACATTTTCAGTGACAATGCAATCCGTATGGTCAGACCCGTAGAGGTCAATATGCGCAATCGCGGCGTCCAGACCATCAACGACTTTTACCGAGATGATGCTGTCGAGGTATTCCGTGCGCCAATCATCCTCGCGCGCCATGTCCATATCGGTGAAGATGGATCGTGCTGCTTCGTCACCGCGCAGACTACAACCAGCCTCGCGCAATTGTCCTGCTATCTCGGGTAGCATGGTGCTGGCAACCGCTTTGTCGATGAGCAATGTTTCTGCTGCGCCGCAGATACCAGTTCGCCGCATCTTTGCATTGACCACAATCGCACAGGCTTTTTCCGAATCTGCATTGGCGCTGACATAGACATGGCAGATGCCCTCAAGGTGCGCGAACACTGGAACGCGGGCTTCTGTCTGCACACGTTCAACAAGCGATTTGCCGCCTCGGGGAATGATTACGTCAATTTCGCCAGTTGCTGTCAGCATCGCACCGACGATAGTGCGGTCTGCGGTCGGTACGATCTGCACCGCCCCACCAGGCAGGTTAGCAGAAACAAGCCCCTCAGACATCAACCCAGCAAGCATTTTGGAGGTTTGATGGCTGTCCGAACCACCGCGCAGAATGGCGGCGTTTCCCGACATAAGGCACAGGCCACCCGCATCAATGGTTACATTGGGACGCGATTCATAGATGACACCAATCACCCCAAGTGGCGTGGAGATGCGTGAAATATCCAGCCCGTTCGGGCGTGTCCATTGGGCGAGCGTTGCGCCCAGCGGATCATCCAGGCTGGCAATTGCCTCAAGTCCAGCTGCCATGGCCTCAATTCGCTGTTCGGTCAGCGTCAAACGGTCAATGAAGGCACTCGATGTGCCCTTTTCGGTGGCGGCCAGAATGTCGGCTTCATTCGCATGCAGAATGTTGGCATTATTGGCACGCAGCAACCCGGCCGCGGCAAAAAGCGCATTGCAGCGTGTCTCATAGCTGCTGACAGCCAGCTCCTTGTGGGCTGCTCGCGCCGTTTCAACCATTTCACTGACCAGTTGCCTACCGGCGCTTGATGAAATTTTTTCAGCTGTCATCGGTCTTCAATCCCTGACTTGAGAGCCTCATGGTCCAGTGCCGCTAGGAGGACGTATCCACCATCACCAGATTGTCTGCGTGAACGATCTCGTCTCGACCACGGTACCCCAGCAACGTTTCAATTTCACGGCTTTTATGGCCACAGATGATATTGGCATCACCCGCTGAATAGGCAGACAGGCCATGGCCAATGACTGCGCCGGCCTGATTGTGAATAGCGATCAGGTCGCCACGTTCAAACTCTCCTTCAACCGCAACAACGCCGGCTGGCAAAAGTGAGCGGCCTTTGCGCAGGGCGCCAAGAGCACCTGCATCGACTGTCAGACAGCCCTTTGGTGAGAGTGCGCCGGCAATCCATTGTTTGCGCGCTGTGAGGGGTGATGCACCGGCGTGAAACAGGGTTGAGCGCGCACCATCACGCAATTTGGAGAGGGGTCCAAGCGGCCGTCCGTCGCAAATCACCATGCCACAGCCGGCCTTGGTTGCGATGCGGGCAGCTTCCAGTTTCGTGACCATTCCACCCGATGCGTAGGCAGCGTTTGCGCTTCCCGCCATCTTCAGCACTTCCGGCGTGAGTGCATCAATCTCGGCCAGATGCGTTGCAGCGCTGTTCAGTGCTGGATTTTCCGTGTAGAGCCCATCCACATCGGAGAGGAGACACAACATATCAGCGCTCAGCATGGCGGCAACGCGCGCCGCAAGGCGATCATTGTCACCATATCTGATTTCTGCGGTTGTCACCGTGTCATTCTCGTTGACGACAGGAATTGATTTCAGCTCCAGCAGAGTTTTCATCGTGGCGCGGGCATTGAGATGTCGTCGCCGGGTCTCTGTGTCATCTGGAGACAGGAGGATCTGAGCGGTGGTGATGTTGTGTTTGGCCAGAGCCATCATCCAGGCATTTGCAAGAATCACCTGCCCCGTTGCCGCTGCCGCCTGTTTTTCTTCAAGCCGCAGCCCGTTGCCACGAAGGCCAAGGCCCTGCTGTCCAAGGGCTATGGCGCCGCTTGATACGACCACCACACTCTTGCCCGCCGCATGCAGGCTGGCAATGTCTGCGGCCACGCCGGCAAGCCATTCTTCGTTGATTCGATTCTGCTGCTCATCGACCAACAGCGCTGACCCCACCTTGATGATGACGATCTGCGCTGTTTGCAGCATATCCCTTGCTCGGTTTATGGCGACCATGGCTCTTCTTCTTCTGGTCGGTTTTCTTCAGCAACAGCGTCCTCAATGATGCCGATCAGACACCTGAGCATCTGGGTCACACCCGCGCCGGTAACCGATGACAGGCTGAGGACGGTCTCGGCACCCGCAGCGCGCAGCGCGGTTGCCACCTCCTCGGCATAATCCTCGGGGGTCGCGTCCAGCTTGGTCAGGCCGACAATTTCCGGTTTATCGCTCAGCCCACCTCCATATTCTACCAGCTCCCGACGTAGAATTTTCCACGCTTCGACGGGGTCTTCGCTGGTCGCATCGACAAGGTGCAACAGAACACGGCATCTTTCGACATGACCCAAAAACCGATGACCAAGGCCGGCGCCTTGGTGCGCCCCTTCAATGACCCCGGGGATATCTGCCATAACAAATTCCTTGGCATCAACGCCAACGACACCAAGATTGGGGTGCAGGGTGGTGAAGGGATAATCAGCGATTTTTGGCCGGGCCGCTGATACGGCGCTCAAAAAAGTTGATTTGCCAGCATTCGGCAACCCAAGCAGACCGGCATCAGCAATGAGTTTCAACCGCAGCCAGACCCACATTTCCTGACCAGGCTCCCCGGGTTGCGATTTGCGGGGTGCGCGGTTGGTCGATGACTTGAAAAATGCGTTACCCTTGCCGCCTGTGCCTCCCTTGGCAAGGATGATCTCCTGTCCTTCAAAGGTTAGATCAGCCAGAACGGTGTGTTGATCATCCGACAGAATCTGTGTGCCAACAGGAAGCCGCAGGACAACATCATCACCAGAGGCACCGCTGCGATCGCGGCCGGCGCCCGGACGACCAGATGATGCCTTGAAATGCTGTTGATAACGGTAATCGATTAGCGTGTTCAGGCCGTTGACTGCCTGCGCGATCACATCGCCTCCGCGGCCGCCATTACCACCGTCAGGACCGCCAAAGGGAACATGAGCCTCGCGTCGGAAACTGACCGAACCTGGGCCACCATGGCCTGATCGAGTATAGATTTTGGCTTGATCGAGGAATTTCATCTGTCTGCCTACGAAAAAGGGGGAACAACCTGGTCGGCATTCCCCCAATCAACGCGCTGCTTTTATGTAATCGGCTTTTCAGATTGCGATTTACTCAGCAGCCTCTGCCATTGGCACAACATTCACAAACATCTTGCCGCCAGACTTTTCTTTAAAAGCCACTTTACCTTCGACAAGTGCGAACAATGTGTGATCTTTGCCCATACCAACATTTGAGCCGGGATTTACCTTGGTGCCGCGCTGGCGAACAATGATGTTGCCGGCGAGTACCGATTCGCCGCCGAACTTCTTCACGCCAAGTCTGCGACCGGCTGAGTCGCGACCGTTACGGGAACTACCACCTGCTTTTTTATGTGCCATCTTTTTCCAATCCTTCCAGCGTTGCGCTCATTGCCGAGGCAGATCTATTTTTTAGCGGCTGCTTTCTTTGCAGCCGTCTTCTTTGCCGCAGCTTTTTTCGGCGCGGCAGCCTTCGGCGCTGCCTTTTTGGTTTCCGCTTTGGTCTCTGTCTTTTTCGCAGCAGCCGTTTTCGGCGCCGCAGCTTTTTTCGGTGCTGCAGCCTTTGGCGCTGCTGGTTTTGCCAGTTTCTTTGCGTCTTCGGCAATGTCCGTAATCTTGAGAAGTGTCAGATCCTGCCGGTGTCCCTGTGTGCGGCGATGATTCTTGCGTCGCTTACGCCGGAAGATGATGATTTTCGGGCCACGGGTCTGGCGCATGACGGTCGCGCTGACAGCCGCCCCTTCAACGGTTGGTGTGCCAATTGTCACCTTGTCCCCATCACCAAGCATGACCACGTCGTCAAGGATCACTTGAGCGCCCTCGTCAGCGGCAATGCGTTCTACAAGGATCGTATCGTCTTTGGCAACGCGATATTGCTTGCCGCCTGTTTTCACCAACGCATACATAGCGATGTTTCCTATCTATCTGTCCTGCCGGTGACCCATGCGTTTCCACGCGAAAGCTGCCACCAGATCCTGTTTTAACCGCGTTTCCTGTGCCATGAGGCGTGTCAACCGGTGTGCAATACAGGCAAAAAACGAACCGCCCTGCGTCACAGAGCGGAATGCGGGCTGGAATATACGCTAAGCGCACCATCTGTCAAGTGAACAATCATCTCAAAAAGCCAAGCACCTGCTGGTAAAAATTGTCATCAAACAGACCTTGCTCACCAGCCGGTATAACTGGCCACAAAAACCCGCAGGTTGCTATTGTGGTCATCCTCCCGGGAAAAGCCGATCGCGGACCGGGTCATAGGGGTCTTGCCCCATTTCCAGATGCAATTGATTGCCATCCCAGGGGTGCGCCTTGACAACCGAATCATCCAGTTCGACGCCAAGCCCGGCTGCTGTTGGTGGAATCAGATAACCATCTTCCCACTGCAAGGGTGTTTTTAGCAGTGAGGCGTGAAACCCATCCATCTTGCCGATGGACTCGGCAATCAGGAAATTGGGTGTGCAGGTGGCAAGCTGGATATTGGCGGCGGCGACGATGGGCCCGCAATATAGGTGAGGGGCGATCTGGGCGTAGTTTGCCTCGGCCAAAGCGGCAATTTTCTTTGCCTCGAGAATGCCGCCAGCGCGCCCAAGATTGGGTTGCAAAATTGCCGCCGCTCCATGATTCAGCACCCGGGCAAACTCAAATTTGCTGCAAAGTCGCTCACCGGTGGCAACTGGGATGGATGTGCCGCGGGCGACTTTTGCCATTTCCTCCGGCATATCGGGCGGCGTTGGTTCTTCAAACCACATCGGTTCAAACGCCTCAAGCTGCTTTGCCAGCCGTAGGGCACCGGCTGCAGTGAATTGTCCATGCGTGCCAAACAGCAGATCAGCTTTCGTGCCAACAGCCTGTCTGATCAAACTGCAGAACTCAGCGGACCGTTCAATCGCCTCAAGATCAGGCATGCGGCCATCGAAAACGGTATATTGGCCAGCCGGGTCGAATTTGACTGCGGTAAAGCCCGCCCGCACGCATGCTGAGGCGGCTTCGGCGCTGGCATGGGCATCATTGTAGAAGGTGCCCGGATCCTCTTCTGCGGTTGGATAGAGATAGGTGTAGCTGCGCAGCCTTTCATGTACCTTGCCGCCCAGCAATTCATAGACAGGCTGATCACATGCTTTGCCAACGATATCCCAGCAAGCCATTTCCAGGCCACTGATTACAGCCTGCATGGTGCTGTCCGGCCGGTGGGTGAAGCCCGATCCGTGGGCGCGGTGCCAGAAACGCTCAACATGGCTTGGCGAGCGATCGGCAAGATAGCGCTCAAAAACATCCCGCGCCATAGCACAGACAATGGCAGGTCCGAATGCAGCACTGTAGATTTCGCCAACACCGTTGATGCCGCACGCTGTTCGCAGGCGAACAAAGATGAAATATCTGCCACCAAAACCGGGTGGCGGATTGCCGACCGTAAATGTCTCAAGTGATGCAAGCTTCATGCTGTGGTTATCTCTGTTTCATTCATCTTTGTAACGCGGCCATGTTTGGGGTTAGATTGCCGCCATTGAAATTGCCGCCATTGAAATTACGATTGTAACCATTTGTCACGTGCGTATGCTTGCACAGCTGACACATGACATCAATATGAGGGAAAAATGCTGCAGACACTTACGGAAATATGCCGTAAAAATCTGATTTTATTTGGTATTTTTAATGTATTTTTTGGTTTGACAATTGGATTCGGACTTGGCGTCTATAGTTTACCAATTCTTACGGCGGAAACAGGCCTTGATGATGCCGCGATCGCGGCTCGACAGCCCACCATCGAGAGACTAGGCAAATTTTATCGAAATCTTGAGGGGTCTGACAGCCTGCATTGGGGAGAGGGAACAATCATGGTTGGTGATGGCTCTGTCTGGTTGGATGGCAGCGTGTCGCCCGGTCCCGACTACCGGCTGTATTTTGCGCCCATCTTTGTCGAGACAGAAGAGAGCTTCCTAGCTATAAAATCACAATCGGTAGAGGTGGGATCAATCAAAGCCTTTACCAATTTCACGCTGCAACTGCCGGATGGTGTGAATGTGGATGGATTTCCGGCTGTGGTGATTTGGTGCGAGGCATTTTCACAGTTTATCACGGCGGCTGAATTGTCGTGATGGGTTGGGTGATGACCGCCTGTCAGGCAGAGTTTTATCAGGGGTGTTATCAACGATGCCAGCAGAAGAAATTATACTAGACCTAAAAAATTTGCAGCTCCCGGACACAGAGGCACTGAAATTGCCTGATGTGATCACGATCTATGAGAGTCTTCGGCCGATAATGCCAACCCCGCGCACTGTCATGCCTACTAATCTGTCGCGCCTTGTTGATGTTCTCCCAGAGGTCGATGCCTTAATCCTCGATGGATATGGCGTGATCAATGTCGGTGACGGGCCAATCCCCGGTATTGAGGAGCTGTTTGAGCAAGCTGCGCGACGGCATGTGCCGATCATTGTGCTCACCAATGGTGCCAGCTTTGGTGCCGAGATGGCCTGGCAGAAATACCAGAAATGGGGCCTGCCGATCGCCCGCAATCATGTTGTCTCAAGCCGCGATGCGCTTGAGGTTGCTTTGGAAAACCGCGCTGCGGAGATCGTCTATGGCTCTCTTAGCGGCACCTCACAGCCACTTGGGTATGGGAGTGAACTCCACTACGGCAAGGACGATGATTTATTTGAGCGGGCGGATGAATTTGTGTTTCTTGGCACGATTGATTGGCACAATGACGATCAGGATCGACTTGAGGCTGCAATGCGGCACCGTAAGCGGCGACTCCATGTTGCCAATCCAGATGTGGTGTCACCTCAGGCCAATGGCTTTGCCGTCGAACCCGGCTATTGGGCGCTGCGGGCGATGAAACACGCTGACGCGCCTGTTTCCTGGTATGGCAAGCCCCATGCTGCTGCATTTGAGATGGCCTTTGCCCGGCTTGAGGCGGTTACCGGGCAGCGGTTCGAAAAGTCGCGTGTGGCAATGGTTGGTGATAGTCTGCATACTGACATCATTGGCGGATCGGCATTCGGTCTGCGTAGCGTGCTGCTGACAGATTACGGGTTGTTTCGTGATGGTGGGGCCCGCCAGATGATCGATGCTTGCGGCATTTATCCTGATTGGATTGTCGATCGGTTGTAACCGCACATTCCCTTTCAACTCATTTGCAGATGGGATGACATGATAAATAGACGTTTTATTCTCGAAGGGCTGGAGTGCATGTGTCGTATTGGCATTTACGATCATGAGCGCGCCGCGCCGCAGCGTGTCCTGATTGATGCAGAGTTACTTTTGTCTCCGGTCAGTGAACCAGTGTCTGATGATGTTAATGACTCGCTCAATTATGATGTGATTCGCGAAACCATAGTGGAGATCGTGGCCTCCCGTCACTTTGATTTGCAGGAAACACTGGCGCGTGAATTGTTCGATAGCTTGCGGGTGCTTGACGGGGTGATTGGACTTTGCGTGCGAACCGCCAAACCGGACGCTTATCCCGACTGCAAGCAGATCGCCTACCAACTGTCGGACCTTTAACGGGATGACTGGAGTCGCTTGCCGGGTGTCGGTTGCGGGGTGTAATTGTCGGAGGGTAGATAACTGTCATGTATGACGACATATCTGAAATCAGAGCCTTCTATGAGGCGCTTCAGGGTCGGCAGGTGGCAGCACGACTTCGGCCCAAGGTGACTGATTTCTTGGAACGCTCTGCGGGATGCTGTAACATCGCCATTGGGTTTGCCACACCGTTTCTGCGGCAGGACGATGCCGACTCCGTGTTGATGCCGCAACGTCAGGGCGCGGTTGTCTGGCCGCATAACCAGCCGGTCCGCTCGATTCTGGTTGATCCGCATGCCCTCCCGGTACCTGACGTCCAAACCGACCGCCTGCTCGTGGTGCATACGCTCGAATTCGACCCGGATCCGGGCAGGGTGCTGGATGAATGCTGGCGGATCCTCGATGGTGCTGGCCGGTTGCTGGTGGTCGTGCCGCATCGTCACGGGATGTGGACACGGGCAGAGGGAACGCCATTCGGGCATGGGCACCCTTATTCACGGCGTCAGTTGCGCCAGCTGTTGCTGCATCATGGATTTGAGCCGCGGGTGATAACGACCATGTTATTTATGCCACCGGTGGCCAAGGGCTGGACGCTGAAACTATCGCACAGCATGGAGCGCGTTGGCGCACGCTGGTGGCCGGCATTGGGCGGTGTGCTGCTCGCCGAGGCGGATAAAATGCTCTATGCACCGGCTGGAAAGACCAGTAAACTTCGTAGCGCTAGACTGCATGCCAGACCACGTCTTGCGCCGCAGACCAGCCGGGTCACGCGGCGGTTTTGAGGCAAAATCTGGACGCAGGTCACGATCTGGCGGTACTTGGTTGTTGGGTGCTGGGTATTGTCGCATTGCCGCATCACACTGGCGCAGAACTATTGTTACTTCTATTTCTGGATTATTGATGACTGACAAGTTGACTGAACTTCGCTCCGCGCTCGACAGCCTCGATGATGAGATCATTGCGCTTCTGGAAAGACGCTTTGAGATTTCTGGACTTGTGGCAGCTGCAAAAAATGGCAGCGCTACCGTTAGACCGGGACGAGAGGCAGCCATCATTCGCAGGCTGCAAACCGTTGCTCCTGATTTGGACCCGGCCCTGCTTGTCGGTATCTGGCGCCACATATTTTCTGCGAGTGTTGCCCAACAGCAGGGCAGGTTGCGCGTTGCCGCACATTATGACTCCCTGATCACGGCACACTGGCATTTTGCCAATGGCGTGACTTTTGATGTTTTGGAGGACATGAATGGACTTTTGAATGCGGTGCCGGGGCAGGCTGACTACATCGTGGTTCCCTGCGTTGCGGAGGCTGAAATTGCGAATTACCTTCTGGTCAATCAGGGGGTGATGATTGTCGCGCGTACACCGCTTATTGATGTTCCCGGCATCAGTCCTTGCTTTATCATTGGATCGCATGAGGCAGACGCATCGGGTGCTGATATCAATCTCTATGCAGTGGCTGACGATGGCGGCTGTTCGATTGTCGAGGTTGCTGGCGACGCCGTCCTCGAGGTAAAAGGTGACAAGTCAAAATTCATCGGTAAGGTTGCAGACTGGTCGTCGCCACACCGGAGAAATCCTTCGTAGACAGAAAGTGCCAGAATGGCCCCAATTTTTGAAAAAATTACCATTATCGGCATGGGACTCATCGGATCGTCGATTGCGCTGGCAACCCGCCGGGCGGAACTGGCCACATCCATATGCGGCTGTGACGCTGGGCCTGACATTGAGGAGCGCGTAACCAAGCTGTCTTTGGTTGATAAGTTTGAGGTTGATCCCGGCCGCGCCGTGGCGGATGCGGATCTTGTGATCATGGCGGTTCCGGTTGGCGCCATGGCCGACCTTAGCGCGAAGATCGTTCCGCATATGGAGCAGGGCGCGATACTCAGCGATACCGGTTCAACCAAGCGGTCGGTGGTGCGCGATGTTGGCCCGCATGTCAGTGATGCCATCCATTGGGTTCCCTCGCATCCGCTTGCAGGCACGGAACATTCCGGCCCTGAGGCGGGAATGGCCGATCTTTTTGATGGGCGCTATTGGCTTGTCCTGCCGCTTGATGCGCCGGAAGAGGTGGTGGCAAAATTTGAGTCCTTTGTCACAGGTCTTGGGTCTGTCAGTGAGCGGATGGATGCCGATTATCATGACAAGGTGACGGCGCTGACGTCTCATCTACCGCATTTGATCGCCTATACCATTGTCAGCACCGCTGTCGATCTGGAAACGCAGCTGAAAAATGATGTGATCCGGTTCTCGGCCTCTGGCTTCCGCGATTTCACCAGACTTGCATCGTCCGATCCGGTGATGTGGCGTGATGTTTTCCTGAAAAATGATGCAGCGGTCCTTGAGATGCTGCAACGATTCTCAGAAGATTTGTCTTATCTTCAGAGAGCGATCCGCTGGCAGGAAGGTGACAAGCTTGAAGAGCTGTTTCACCGCACACGTGAGATTCGGCGGTCAATCATTGATGCTGGCCAGTCCTAGCCTGTCTTAAACGCTAAAATAGACGGTCAGATACTTGGCAAATTCACGGGCCAGCAGCCGAAGTGATGCTGGATCCCTCCACCAATTGACAAGATCAAGATCGTCTGGGCTTACAGGCCATTGATAGAGGTCGACATGCGGTAGTTCACGGCTGAAAATCAGCAAAGTCCGTGGCATGTGATAGTTTGCCGTCACAAGGCGCAGAGATTGCATGTCATGCGAGCGTGACCATTCTCGTGCACTTCTCGCGTTGCCATAGGTGTCCTGCGCGGCGTGATCCAGTTCCACACAACAGAACAATGCGTTGATCTGTGCTTCGCTAAGGCCAAGTTCCTGAACGAGAATTGCACGATTTACACCCTTTCCCACACCGGAAATCAGCATCTTATCGGCAAAGCCCTCCGTCAGAAGTCTTACCCCGTCATCAAGGCGTTGCTGGCCACCTGTCATCACAACGATACCATCAGTGAATTGTAGCCGGTCGGTTGTTGCCTGCGGAAGGGTGAGAACAAAATGTTGAAAACTGGCAACCAGCGTTGCCACCACCACGGTCGCAATCATAAATGGATATTTGCGTTGGTTGGTTTTGCTGATACCAATTGTCTGCGGTGTGGGACTTTTGGGCGGTTCAATCTCAGCAGGCTTTTCACTTTCATTCTTTTGGGAGGCATTTTTCTGAGACGCCATCTTTTTGGAGGCCATCTTTCGGGTGGCCGCCACACGTTCTTGCAGGTTTGGACGCTTTGTTGACTGTCTCATAACTGAAACCACTAGATGATGCACCCACTTGCAATTGTTCGGCTCTCGATTGCGTGGCTCTCGATTGCGTGGCTCTCGATTGCGATGTGGGCCTCGATACGAAATATAGCAGTAATTTAGCATGACGATGGCGCAATTTCACCTGTTGGTCTTTATCAATTTTCTGCTTTGCGGTATCGATTGGATAAATGCAACGGGTTTGGACTGATTTAGATGCTTTTGACGTGCCCCAACTGTGAGACGATCTTTCGTGTGGACAGCCAGAATTTGAATGCAGATGGCCAAACAGTTCGCTGCTCTGTCTGTTCACATGTTTGGTTTGCCTTGCCGCCAAAAGCTGGGGGCAGCAGACCGAAAAAACCGAAGCGGGCGACTAGTGGTGGCTCAAGGGGACTGGGTGTGCTGCTAATAGTTTTGGCCGTGCTCGGCGCGCTTTCTGGTGGGGTGATTCACCAAAGGGTGGCGGTGACGGCCTACCTGCCCGGCCTTATTCCCGGCTTTGCGCTGATTGGTATGACAATACGCTCAGACACTGATGACTTGGCGGTGATTGATCTGAAAGCCTCGCACACCGGTGACACACTGCGCTTGAGTGGCAGCTTGCAGAATAACAGTGACTTTAACGCCCATGCCGCAGATCTGCTGGTCACCGTTGCTGCAACTGATGGCACGATCATAAACGAACAAACAATTGCGCCGGATGACCAGATTATTAAAGCTGGCGGATCAACACCGTTTTTTGTGCAGTTGAGTGTCGAAAAAGCGGATGAGGCTGCAGTCACGGTCGTGCCGATTGCCAAGCGGATTACCCGCTAGCTGGCTTTGAAACTCTCCCAGATTGTCAAAAATTGGGAATGGATTCTTCTTCCAGAAGGCTTTTCACCGACCGTTGCTCACGCAGAACATGCATCTGGCCGTCCAGAACCATAACCTCACCTGCTGGTGGCCGTGTGTTGTAGCTGGATGCCATCACCGCGCCATAGGCACCTGCTGACATCACGGCAATGCGGTCACCCGTTTTCAGGTCTGGCATTTGCCGTTCCTTACCAAGATAATCGCCTGTTTCACAGACAGGACCAACAATGTCGGCAAGGCCGGTTGCTGGCCCGATGTCGCTCAGCGGCTCGATATTGTGGTGTGCTTCATAGAGGGTTGGACGAAGCAGATCATTCATCGCGGCATCAACAATGATAAAGCGCTTATTATCTCCCTGTTTGACGAAAATCACTTCACTTAGCAGCACGCCGTTATTGGCAACAATCGCGCGGCCCGGCTCAAAACCAAGATTGAAACCCGTATCCTTGAAAATGCGTTGAACCAGCGCCCCATAATCGGTGAAATCTGTGGCTGAACCACCCTCATAATCGACCCCGACTCCACCTCCCAGATCAAGCGTTGGAACCGGCATGCCCTCGCCACGCAGCGATTGACCGAGGTCAAGCAAGGCGCGGTAAGCCTTTTCAAAAGGCGCAAGATTTTGAATTTGCGAGCCGATATGAACAGCCAACCCAGCAGGCGCAAGATTTGGATCATCATGCAGCCGGTGATAAAGGTCTGCCGCCTCGCGCTGATCGGTTGAGATGCCAAATTTGGTTGAACGCTGGCCTGTTGATATCTTCGCATGCGTGCCCGGCTCGACATCGACATTCACCCTCAGGGCAACAGGTGCCATTACACCCAACGCGCTGGCAATTGATGAAATGGAATCGAGTTCGGCTGGAGATTCGGCATTGATCTGGCCGACGCCGGCAGTCAGCGCCTGCGTGATCTCTGCTCGGTTTTTGCCAACGCCTGAAAAGACAATATCTGCAGGTACAATGCCGGCAGCCAAGGCCCGGTCAAGCTCTCCACCCGATACGATGTCGGCCCCGGCGCCATGACGCGCCAACAATGCAATGACGCCAAGTGCTGAATTCGCTTTCAGCGCGAAATGAATTTTGCCGGCAACCGGGGCAATAGCCGATGCAAAACTGGTGTAGGCATCGCGGATGCCGTTGCCGGAATAAACGTAAAGTGGCGTGCCAAATTTCTCGGCGATTTCAGCCAGTGGAGTTGAGTCAACCAGCAGATGGCCATTGGCATCACGATGAAAGGCACACATGGAACGATCCTGACAACAGATAGGGTTGATGATCATTGTTGATCAGCTTGTGGATGATTTCTCCGGAATTTCTGATGGGCGATAGGGATCACCCGCCTTACCACAGGCAGACAGCCCGCCAAGCCCAGTCATGATAATCAAAAGGGTTATTGCAAATCGCCGAATCATCTCGTTACTCCCCACTTTGCCCAAGGTTAGGTGACGTATCATCCAATGTGAAAGCGTTTTTTTGCTTCGGCAATGCGGGCGCTTACCTCGGCAGGCGCTGTGCCACCAAAGCTACGTCGTGCCGCCACCGCATTTTCAACTTTTAGAATGTCGATCACCTCCTCGGTGATCATTGGCTCGATCGCCTGCATATCAGCAAGGGGAACCGCATCAAGATCGACCCCCCGCTTTGCTGCAAGCGCAACGATGGAGCCACTAATGTGATGCGCTTCACGAAATGGGATTCCAAGCTCGCGGACAAGATAATCGGCAAGATCGGTGGCCGTTGGAAAACCATTGGTCAGGGCCTGGCGCATGGCGTCCGGATCGGGCTGCATGTCCGTGACCATGCCAGCCATTGCGGCAATTGCAATACCAAGTGCATCTGCAGCGTCAAAAACACCCTCCTTGTCCTCCTGCATGTCCTTGCCATAGGCAAGTGGCAGCCCTTTGAGGACAATGAGCAGCCCGTTCAGCGCGCCGATGATCCGTCCTGGCTTGGCCCTGACAAGTTCAGCAGCGTCCGGATTACGCTTTTGCGGCATGATTGACGAGCCGGTTGTGTAGGCGTCCGACAGTTTTACAAAGCCAAACCCATCTGATGACCAGATAACGATCTCCTCTGCAAGACGCGAGAGATGCACCGAACAAATGGCCGCGCCAGCGAGGAAATCGAGAGCAAAATCACGGTCAGATACCGCGTCCATTGCATTCGCCGCAGGCCTGTCAAAACCGAGCAATTCGGCCGTCATGTGACGGTCGATCGGAAAGGATGTGCCTGCCAGTGCTGCCGCACCAAGTGGCGACTCATTCAGTCGCCGATGGGCATCGGCAAACCGCGACCTGTCACGGCCAATCATTTCGACATAAGCCATGAGGTGAAAGCCAAAGGTCACCGGCTGGGCTGTCTGCAAGTGGGTGTAGCCCGGCATCAATGTGTCAACATGCGCTTCTGCCTTAGCAAGCAGAGCAGCCTGCAAATCGGCAAGTGCCGCATCAATGGTTTCCAGCAGCATTCGCACCCACATCTTGAAATCAGTAGCCACCTGATCATTGCGAGACCGTGCTGTATGCAGTCTACGCGCCGGCTCACCAGCAATTTCGGCGAGTCGGGTCTCGATATTCATATGAATGTCTTCGAGCTCTGGACTGAAGGTAAACTCACCAGCCCTGATCTCTGTGCTGATCTGTTCGAGGCCGCCATTTATCGCTTTCAGATCTTCATGGCTGATGATCTGACACTGGGCGAGCATCGCGGCATGCGCCTGTGATCCTGCGATATCCTGTTGGTAGAGGCGTTGATCGTAGCCGATTGACGCGTTGATATCCTGCATCAACTGTGATGGCCCGCTTGAGAAGCGGCCGCCCCAGATGCTAGACTTCGCTTCATCCCCTTGTGCTGTTGCATCTGCCTGTGATTTTTGTTTTTTCGTCATTACCTCAATCGCCCGGATTGGAATCCTATGCTTTATACGCAGCTTTTCCTGAATTTTCAGCCAAAAACGGAACTTTTTGCTGGTCTGAAAGCACCTGTCAAATTGGTTGTGTTTGCTCTCTTTGGGGTTTGCCTGCTGATCGGCAGTACCGCCACGGCGTCTGGGCTGCCCGATGTCAGCTTGAAGACCCCGCCCGATCTGAAGGTTGAGATCATGGATGTGGACGGTCGACCTGTGACGCTTGCTGACTATCAGGGGACACCTTTATTGGTGAATTTCTGGGCCATATGGTGTCCGCCCTGTGTTGCTGAATTGCCAGCTCTTGAACGTGCCGTTGCATCCTTTGATGAGCAATCCGTCAAGGTGCTACTGGTTTCAGTTGATCGCGGCGGTGCAAAAAAAGCTGTTCCCTTTCTGGAGACCCATGGCGTCAGCAGTCCCGACCTTGCCTTTGATCCAAAGGGTGTTCTGTCTCGCCACCTCGCGGTGCGGGGCTTGCCAACAACTTTTCTGCTGTCGGCAGATCAGACAAAATCCTGGGCATTTGTTGGTCCTTTCGAGTGGGACACGCAGGAGGTGCAGCAAGACATTAAGGCGCTTCTGTCACAATAAGGCACTAAAACAGATAAAGGCAGCCGCGGGGGCTGCCTTTATCTTTTAAATATCCAGCCGATGGTGCCTGCCTAGCTGAGTTCTTTTTCGAACTCGGGAACAGCCTCAAACAGATCGGCAACCAAGCCAAAATCAGCAACTTGAAAAATTGGTGCCTCATCATCCTTGTTGATGGCCACGATGACCTTGCTGTCCTTCATGCCGGCGAGATGCTGGATGGCACCGGAGATACCAACGGCGACATACAGATCGGGGGCAACAACCTTGCCGGTCTGGCCAACTTGGTAGTCATTTGGCACAAAGCCGGCATCGACAGCAGCACGCGATGCACCAACGGCAGCACCAAGTTTGTCGGCAACCTTTTCCAACATTGCGAAATTGGAGCCATCCTGCATACCGCGGCCACCGGAAATGACAATTGGTGCAGAGGTCAGCTCAGGGCGTTCCGAGCTGGAAAGTTCAGACTTCACATAGCTTGACAAGCCAGCATCACTGCCGGCGGTGGCGTCCTCGATGCTGGCGCTGCCGCCATCTGCTGCAGCTGCTTCGAATGCGGTGCTGCGAACGGTGACGATCTTGATTGCCTCATCGGTTGTAACCGTGGCGAGTGCGTTGCCAGCATAAATGGGCCGCTGGAACGTATTTGCATCAACGACCTGAACAATGTCGGAGATCTGCATGACATCGAGAAGCGCAGCAACACGCGGCATGATGTTTTTGCCGGTTGTTGTCGCTGGTGCGAGAAGGTGCGAATAGCCAGACGCCATTTCCTGAATCAGCGGCGCAACATTTTCCGCAATGCCATGACCCAGACTTTCGTCACTGGCGACCAGAACCTTCGCCACGCCGGCGACAGCCGCCGCCGCATTAGCAACATCACCGCTGGAGTCGCCAGCCACGAGAATATGGATGTCACCACCGATTTGCGATGCGGCGGTCACCGTGTTCAGTGTGGCGCCGGCCAGTTGACCATTATCATGATCTGCAAGGACAAGAACACTCATAGCTATATCACCTTTGCTTCGTTTTTCAGTTTGTTAACAAGTTCGCTTACATCAGCCACTTTGATACCGGCTGAACGGGCTTCTGGCTCCTCGACCTTGATAACAGTCAGGCGCGGAGACACGTCAACACCGAGCTCTTCAACAGATATCGAGTCCAGCGGCTTTTTCTTCGCTTTCATGATGTTTGGCAATGATGCGTATCTTGGCTCATTCAAGCGTAGATCAACCGTCACCACGGCGGGCATGCTGATTGCCAGATGCTCAAGACCGCCATCAACCTCGCGGATTACGGTTGCTTTGTCACCACTGATCTCAATGCCGGAGACAAAAGTTCCCTGAGCCCAGCCGAGGAGCGCAGCCAGCATTTGACCGGTCTGGTTGCAATCATCGTCGATTGCCTGCTTGCCAACGAAAACGAGACCTGGATTTTCCCGGGTAACGACTTCCTTCAGCAATTTTGCCACAGCCAGAGGTTCAATATCATGCGATGCCTCGATGTGGATGCCTCTGTCGGCTCCCATTGCCAGCCCTGTGCGGATCGTTTCCTGATTCTGTGAAGGGCCGATCGAAACAACAACAACTTCATCTGCACCGCCGCTCTCTTTTAGACGGAGCGCCTGCTCAACGGCAATTTCGTCAAAAGGGTTCATCGCCATCTTGACGTTGGCGAGTTCGACACCCGAGTTATCAGCTTTGACCCTGACTTTTACGTTGTAATCGATGACCCGCTTGATTGGTACGAGCACTTTCATGTTTGTATCCTCCAACATGATCCTGTGTTTCTGCATCTAGCATTCGTTTAATAAATAAAAAAACTTTCTCATTTCTGGCCTGAATTTTCTCCTGGCCGCCATAATACGTCTGTTTTGCCATTTTCATTCAGGTTTCGCGCCAGCACAAACAGATGATCGGAAAGTCGGTTTATGTACTGCATTGCGGTCTCATTCACCACTTCCTCACTTGCCAGCTCGGTCATCTGCCGTTCAGCACGCCGCGCCACAGTGCGCGCCAGGTGGAGCCATGCTGATACATCTGATCCACCGGGCAGGATAAACGAGTTAAGCGGCTCCAGATTGGCGTTCATCATGTCTATTTCCGCTTCCAGACGTGCAACCTGCACAGATGTCACCCTGAGCGCTGGTTCACCAGTATCAGGTGTTGCCAGATCAGCGCCAAGGTCAAACAGGTCATTCTGGATGCGACTTAGCATCGCATCGGCTGCTTCTCGGCTCTCGGATTTACAATGAAGCCTGGCAAGGCCGATGACCGAGTTGGCTTCGTCAACCTCGCCGAACGCAGATGGACGCCGTGCATGTTTTGAGACCCGCATGCCATTAACGAGGCTCGTTTCGCCATCATCGCCCGTGCGTGTGTATATTTTGTTCAGTTTTACCATGTTCGCATCACGTTTCGTTTTCGTTACTGCCTAGGCGTTGCCGTCTCTACGCAGCCACATCAACACCAGAATGACGACAAGTGCAAGCGCCTGGAAGACAATCCGATAGCGCATGATACGGTTGGAGTTCTTCACATTGTAGCTGCCACCGCGTGCCATAGTTAGTACGCCCCAGCCCAAAATGCCCGCAACGATCAGCAGGGACGCTGCCAATATGATTTGGTCTATCGTCATTTATTGGGCTCCTGCCTATTTTGTCGCTCTCGCCCCTTAAATAGGGGCGAGAGCGGCAAAAAACTATATGTCACCAATCGAAACCTTGAACCGTCGTGCGGCCGCAACCGCCGTGTTGCGCAACAGACATGCAATTGTCATCGGACCAACACCACCGGGAACAGGAGTGATGGCACCTGCCTTTGCCGCAGCTGATACATAATCCACATCACCGGTAAGACGGAATTTACCCTCACCGCGCTCAGGTGCCGGCACACGGTTGATGCCAACGTCAATTACCGTGGCACCGCGCTTGACATAATCTCCGGTAATCATCTCTGGCCGTCCAACGGCTGCCACAAGGATATCAGCATTAGCGCACACAGCTGCCAGATCCTTCGTCCGGGAATGGGCAATGGTTACGGTGCAGCTTTCGCGAAGCAACAGCTGTGCCATTGGTTTACCGACAATGTTTGAGCGCCCAACAACAACTGCATTCAAACCTGACAGTGATCCAAGCTGGCCCCGCAGGAGCAGCAGACACCCATAGGGTGTGCAGGGCACCAGCGAATCCTGACCTGTCGCCAGCAGACCGGCATTGACCACATGAAACCCATCGACATCCTTTTCAGGAGTGATTGCGTTAATGACCGCATCCTCGTCAATCTGATCTGGCAGCGGTAACTGGACGAGAATGCCATCAACCGTGTCATCCGCATTCATTTCGGCAATCAAGCTAAGCAGCGTTGCCTGGTCGGTGGTTGCTGGCAGACGGTGTTCAATCGAACACATGCCGGCGGTTGTGGTGCGCTCTATTTTGTTGCGCACATAAACAGCGCTTGCCGGATCCTCGCCGACCAGAACGACAGCAAGCGCTGGCTCCCGTCCTATGGCAGCCTTGATGGTCTTTGCCTCGGCGGCAACCGTCTGTACCAATTTTTCCGAGAAAGCCTTGCCGTCAATCACGTTAGCTTGCGCCATCACCATACCCCTCACAGGTCATAAACGGACTTTATGTTTAGTGTCAGGCACATCAAGTGACGCCTGTTTTGCGCCCCAAAATCACCTTCACACGACATTGTCGTAATGAACTGGTTCAATACTGGGCTGTCATCATCCCAACCAGCAGATTCCTGAGGAATTGTGCTGCAAGGAAAACGACAATCGGGCTGAAATCAATGCCGCCCAGATCAGGCATGAATTGTCGGATACGGCTCAAAATTGGTTCATGTACGCGGCCAAGAACGGAAACGGCCATCCGCACTGCTGGTTGCCATGGGTTGACGATGCGAAAGGCAATCAGCCACCCCACAATAATATAGGCGAGCAGAGTCCAGATATAGATGTTGATGATCTGGTCAATCAGGATGATGAGAGCATTCATGTTGGGTCCCTGGTTGAAATGACGGTTTGTTTCCGGCGTCAGACCATACACCCAACTTATTGACGCTTACAATCTTCTCTTCGGCCTGCCACGTGCATTTATTGCCGCGTAGACATGACTGGCGACATGAGAGATGAAATCAACTGTTGGGGCTCTGAATTTATTTGATCATCGATGGTGGTGAATGTTAGGTGTTGGCTCATGACCGAAGATGAGAGAAACAGTGATCAAGGCGGGGCAAAGTTCCTGCACGACCGTGACCGCAACCGCGTCCCAGTCATAATCGCTTTTTTGCTGTTTCTATGCCTCGCGGTTGGCGTTTTTACCATCTCCGAAAAACAGGCCCAGAAATCACTTGTCGGATTTCCTGATTTTGCCGATAGCCCATTTGTTTTGACCGATCAAAATAACGAACAGCGGAGTAATGCAGATTTTGCCGGCCAACCGATTGCGCTGTTTTTTGGCTTCACCTATTGCCCTGACGTTTGTCCCACCACAATGATGTCGCTGGCAAATTCACTGGATGAGTTGAGTGATGATGGTGTGGACACGGACAAACTGCAAATTATCTTCGTTTCAGTGGATGCTGAGCGTGACACGCCACAACAGGTGCGGGACTATTTGACGTTGTTTGAGATGAATGTCGTCGGGTTAACTGGCGATGCGCAGGCGCTAGCTGACAGCCGCGCCGCATTTGGTGCCTTCGCTCAGAGAATCGAGGGTGAGGATGGTGATTTTACCTATGACCATTCAGCCGCGGTCTATCTTTATGGGCAGGAGGGTGGCTTCGCCGGAACGATTGTTTTCAACGAACCTGAAGATTTCATTCGCGAGAAACTACGCAGCCTTCTGAACTGATTTGCCAATAATTGTTAATCGGAGTGATAACCTTTTGCATACTGCGAAAGGTTAAATTTTATGCTCTTTCCACAAGTTATGAATGTAGTTGGTTCAGCGACTGCCGCAATGATTTTCGTTTGTCTTTGTGCAATTTCGCCGTCAAATGGACAGCCTCATTTGTTCCCGGAGCTGCAGTCATCGCCTGCTGTTTCCACATTCAACCCCGACCCAAGAGACGAATTTTCTGAACGTTGGTTTTTGCTCAGGTTGCAAAAGTTGGATCACCTGAACCAGCCAAAGGTCATGATGCAACTGGCCGGCCTTGGATTGAGAATGCATCAGGGCTCCATCAGGCTGCGCATGGCCTATGCAACGGCTGGCAATGCAGCTAACCGCTGCGACTGGATCAGGCAGCATCTTCTCTTTGTTGGTAAAAATGCTGTCTCGCCAATATTCAAGCAACTTGCGCGCGATCTCACATATCGTTGCTTTGGTGGATGGGAGTACCAACTCGCTGCTGGTGCCATGGCTGGCAGGAGACAGTCGATCAATGGCCGAAGTAGTGTCACCTCAATCGCTGCCGAAGCGGGATCCAAATTTTACAATGATTGCCTTGCTTATCGGGGGTTATGCAATCCAGACAGGCATATTCATGTTGCTGAAACACGGCGTTCTGCGATTGATGTCTGGGGCCATGTGCAAGCAACTCTCTTCCGCCAGATGGGTGCTGACTTCTACACCCAGATCCTAGTGCAAATATTTCGGCGATCTCCGTCAAAGGCAAGATTTCAGGCCAAGGGTGCAGCGCTCAAATTTCATCTACGACGACCTCTGGCACAGCGCACATATGTGTCAGTTGAAATGGAAACTGGCGTGGGGGAGTTCCAGCGTGGTGTTAATGAGGAAGATCTGAACCAACAACATATGTCGGTGACGGTGGGACTCGGCCATCGGTTGGCACACGGATGGCCTGAAATGGTCTGGCAGGTTGGGCAAAGACGTTCATTTTCTAGTGTGGGGACGACAAGCCATACAATTCTGGGAACCAAGGTCAAACGCCGCTGGGACAATGATTGGGTTGGTGAAATCGGTGTTGAGCACATTAACACAAACTATGCCCGGGGCGCTGCACGTCCAAATTCTGTTGCAGATATTGCGTCAGTATCACTTCGTATTCCCCTTGCTAAGGAGGGTGCGGTCCTGCCTGGTTACCAGCTTGAAGGTGCGCTTCGCCTGTCGACCACAAGGGAGCAATTTTCCCGCCCGTTATTCTATTTGGCTGAACGGCATGTTGATGTGACGCGTAGAAGTGCTCTTTCAGTCTTTTTTGTTCCCACATCTCATCCACATCTAGAAGTTGAAATTTTTTTTATAAGAGACCGAACGAGCTCACCAAATCCATTGATAGCTAAACAAGTAAATAACGTAACATTCAGGTTTAATTTGTATAAATTTTCCAGCTGAAAATGGGTGCAAATAAATACAGCTTTAAATTGTTTATACACGATTTATCTACCTGTTTTTATGCTATTTTTCTATGGCAAACTTGAGTAAATTCATACTTCACATTGCACAGTGACTCCGAGGAGTCGCACTTTTAAGAGTGTTGGTTTTGGGCACGCAAAGGGAAGTCTTATGAATGTTTTGCTAGGGTATGCTAATAGCTTGAGTCGCGATTTTGCTCAGAGTCATCTTGGCAATGGCCAGTTGGATTTTCACATCATTACAGCTGGAACCCTTGCCGACTGTCTGCAGCTCACCCGTGATTTCAAGTCACTTGATGTTGTCTGTCTGGACCTTGAAATGCGCGATGTGGGAGGTGTCCGGGGCTTCAAGCAATTTCGGCAGGCGACTGGGCGGCGGATGCCCGTTGCCATGATTGGATCCGACGCAGGCGGTGGTGAGGCACGTGATTTGTTGCTTGCCGGTGCCGCAGGCTACCTTCCCTATTCAATGAGTGCTGATGCACTTGTCGGGGCGATCAAACTGATAGCGGCGGGTGAGATTTTCGTCCCTGTCGACATGATGAATGCCAGCAGTGAGGAGGCGAGGGACCGCCTCCTCACCAAGCGGGAACGGGAGGTTCTGACCGGTCTTTTAGCCGGTCAGAGCAATCGCGAAATTGCAAATCACTTGAGCCTGAGTGAGGTGACGATCAAGCATCATCTAAAGAGCTTGCGTTCCAAGCTGGGTGCAAAGAACAGAACACACGCTGTTTGCCGTGCGATTGAGCTTGGGCTGCGCTGAAAACGCTACCGGTTCTGCCGGTTATCCACCAGATGATCAACGACGGCCGGATCCTGCAGGGTCGAGGTATCACCTAACTGGTCATATTCATTAGCCGCGATCTTCCGCAGAATGCGTCTCATGATCTTTCCTGATCTGGTTTTGGGCAATTGCGGTGCCCACTGCAACAGGTCCGGTGTGGCGATCGGTCCGATCTCCTTGCGCGTCCATTGACGCAATTCAGCAGCAAGCTCGTCGGTCGCCTCAACACCCTCAACAAGTGTGACATAGGCATATATGCCTTGACCCTTGATATCGTGTGGATAGCCAACAACCGCGGATTCCGCAACCTGTGGATGGGCCACCAATGCGGATTCAATCTCGGCAGTTCCCATCCGGTGCCCAGAAACATTTAACACATCATCAACACGGCCGGTGATCCAGTAATAGCCGTCCTCATCACGTCGTGCCCCATCACCGGTGAAATAACGCCCGGGAAAGGTCGTGAAATAGGTTTCGATGAAGCGCTGGTGGTCGCCATAGACCGTGCGCATCTGTCCGGGCCATGATTGTTGGAGACACAGATTGCCATCGGTCGCCCCATCAAGCTCGTTGTTTTCGCCATCAACCAACACCGGTTTGATCCCGAAAAAAGGCTGGGTGGCTGAGCCGGGTTTTGTTGTTGTGGCACCGGGCAGCGGGGTAATCAGGATGCCACCCGTCTCCGTCTGCCACCAGGTATCAACAATTGGGCAACGGCCATCGCCGACAACCTCATGATACCACATCCATGCCTCTGGGTTGATCGGCTCACCAACCGTTCCAAGCAACCGCAGCGAAGACCTGTCACAGGCTTTCACCGGGCCGTCTCCCTCACGCATCAGGGCGCGGATTGCGGTAGGCGCCGTGTAGAAGATATTGACCTTATGCTTGTCCACCACCTGCCAAAATCGTGAACTGTCAGGATAGGTTGGGACGCCCTCGAACATCATGGTGATGGCGCCATTGGCCAGCGGGCCATAGACAATGTAGCTATGGCCGGTAATCCATCCGACATCTGCCGTGCACCAGTAGATGTCTCCGTCATGATAATCAAAAACATATTGGTGAGTCATCGAGGCATACACCATGTAGCCACCGGTTGTATGCAAAACCCCCTTTGGCTTGCCGGTTGACCCGGACGTGTAGAGAATGAACATTGGATCTTCCGCATTCATCTCCTCAGCAGGACAATCAGCGGACGCAGTGGCCATTGCCTCGTGATACCAGACATCGCGGCCCTCGACCCAGTCAACGGCGCCACCGGTCCGTCTGACAATGATCGATTTTGTGCAGTCGGGGCAGTTTTGCAAAGCCATGTCGGTGTTCTGTTTCAGGGGAACGCTTTTGCCACCTCGAACGCCCTCATCGGCTGTGATCACCATAGTTGATTCGCAATCAAGGATCCGCCCAGCTAACGCATCAGGTGAGAAGCCGCCAAAGACAACCGAATGGACGGCCCCGATGCGCGCGCAGGCCAGCATGGCAACCGTTGCTTCGGGGATCATCGGCATATAGATGGTGATACGGTCACCCTTGCGGGCGCCATTGGTCTTGAGGACGTTTGAAAATTTACAGACCTCTTCATGCAATTCCCGATAGGTAATGCTGCGGTGGTCCTCGGGATTGTCACCCTCCCAGATGATTGCTGTCTGATCCCCACGACTGGCAAGGTGCCGGTCGAGGCAATTTGCTGCTGCATTCAATGTACCATCCGCATACCAGCGGATATGGAGGTCGGCCGCGTCATATGAGACGTCACTGATCTGACTGTAAGGTGTCATCCAGTCGATTCGCTGGCCCTGCTCGGCCCAGAAGGCGTCAGGATCAGCAAATGATTTTTCGTAAAGCGCCTTGTACCCCTCATGGTCAATATGGGCATCTTTTGCCAATGCTTTGCTCGGCTCGAAAACAACGTCCTGACTCATTCACAAATCCTCCGGTGATGATGGTGGACGTCTGTTGCGCCCGGCTCCATTCTTTTGATTGCTGAGCATATTTTAGACCGCTAGACCACCTGTCGGCAAGGCAATCGGTTTTTGCCTATTCGCCTGGTTGTCCTGAATGGCCAGCGTCGCGTTCCAGCTCCTCAAGATCATCGATGCTGTTGGTGTCGAGGACTGTCCGGCAAATTGCCATGGAAAACCCTGCCCTTGCCAGTGATCCCATATGTCTGTGACGTGTTCTCTCGTCAGGCACACCGTTGAAAAACGGTCCCAGTCTGCGGCGTCTGGCGAAACGGATGGCGGCCATCATCTCGGCGTCCTGATGATTGGCATCTGCCGTCTGGAGTGCCATTGTGATTGCGGCATCATCAAGTGCGTGCTGGCGCAATCGCTGCCGGATTGCCATGGTTGATTTGCCCTGCCGGCGTTGGCCGCGTGCTTGGTTTGCAGCAAAGGCGGCATCGTCGATATAGCCAAGGCGCAGACATTTTTCGACAACATTGTTTGTCGCACTGGCCACCTTCGCTGGCTCGGTGTCTGCAAGTTTTCTTTTGGCAAACCGGCCCAGCACTTCTCGAAGCCGTTGCTCGGATGCACTATAGCGCCCGAGATAGTGAACAGCCTTGTTCATCAAGCGTGTCTCGGTTTTCTCGATGCTCATGGGTCCATCTGGCAAAATCACACGGCAGGAATGTGGGCGGTCAGTATGGGCCTCTGGCCGCGAAGCTGCAAGGATGGTCACCAAACGGGCGGGGGCCATTGCGCTTTTTGATGCTGCGACCTATCTTGACGCCAATGAAAGCCAAACACGATAACAACGAACCCTCCCCATCGACCAGTCGGATGGCGCCGGCTGGCAACAAGCTGCCAGTCATCCGGCCGATTCAGATTGACCAGATCAATTGGATAGGTCTGCAAACGCTGTACCTGCGTGAAGTGCAGCGCTTCATGAAGGTGGCCTTGCAAACCCTTGCGGCACCGGTGATCACCTCAATCCTGTTTCTGATGGTTTTTTCGGTGGCCATCGGTAACCGTGCCGGCCTTTCTGGCGGCGTTGATTTTGTCACATTCCTGATCCCGGGTCTGGTAATGATGACGGTGTTGCAGAATGCCTTCGCCAATACCTCCTCATCGATCGTTGTATCAAAGGTTCAGGGCAACATTGTCGATCTGTTGATGCCACCATTGGGGCCGGGAGAGCTTCTTGTCGGTCTGGCCGCGGGTGGTATGACCCGGGGCATTATGGTCGGCATTGTTGCGGCAGCGAGCCTCGGCATTTTGGGTGGGGTCGGCCTGCCAAGCCAGCCATTGGTCGCGTTGGCCTTTCTGTTTCTGGGCTCGTTGCTGATGTCGCTTGCCGGTATTCTGGCGGGCATCAAGGCGAATAAATTTGATGAAATGGCCGCGATCACCAACTTTGTCATTCAGCCGCTTGCCTTCCTGTCTGGTACCTTTTACTCGGTCAACAGGCTGCCAGCACCTTTTGATACCATTGCCACACTCAATCCCGTATTTTATGTGATTGATGGGTTTCGTTATGGCATGATTGGCGTTTCCGACAGATCAATCCTGATAGGCTTGGCTGGTTTGGCTGTTCTGAACCTCGTTTTGGGTTATGTCTGTTACCGGGTGCTATGCAGTGGATGGCGGCTGAAAAGCTGATCAGGCGGCGGGGTTGAAGACCGGCTCTTGAATGTGAATGGGGAAGAAAATGAGTGGCAATGAGCAGGCGAATGGCATTTTGCCGGTCCAGCAGCTACAGCACGCCATAGAGGCTGGCATGATTTCCGCGGCGAATGAGATCGAGTTATCGCAGATTCAGCCTGCAAGCCTTGATTTGCGTCTGGGTGAGGATGCGTGGCGTGTTCAGGCTTCCTTTCTGCCTGGACGCGGCATGAGCGTGACTGACAAGCTCGAAAAATTTGCCATGCATCGCATTGACCTCAGTGACGGTGCGGTGCTGGAACGTGGCTGTGTTTATATTGTTCGGCTTCAGGAATCGCTCCGCCTTCCCGCGGCTCTCTCGGCAATGGCCAATCCGAAAAGCTCCACTGGCCGCCTGGATATTTTCACGCGACTGATTACCGATGGTGCTGGCGAGTTTGAAGCTGTGCAGAACGGATATGAGGGTCCGCTCTATGCGGAAATCTCTCCGCGTACCTTCTCTGTTTTGGTCCGGTCCGGCTCGTGTCTGTCGCAACTGCGTCTTCGGCGCGGGCCTGCTGTGATTTCCGACAATGCCATGCAGGAGTTGCAGGAAACCACCGGTTTGGTGCATGGCGGCGAGGAGCTTGATATCCGCGATGGAGTGGGGTTGAGCGTCAATCTGATGCCAGATGAGAAAAGTGGAATGATCGGATGGAGGGCGCGCAAACATGCCGGTCTCATTGACATAGATGCCCCGCGCAGCTGTGCTGTCAATTCGTTTTGGGAACGTTTGACCGAGGCCGATTTGGTCGCTGGCGGCCTTGTGCTAAATCCGGATGAATTTTACATTCTGGCAAGTCGCGAATTTGTCACCGTGCCGCAGGGATACGCCGCTGAGATGCGCGCCTATGATACGCGCGTCGGCGAATTCAGGGCGCATTATGCCGGCTTCTTTGATCCCGGTTTTGGCATGGCGGAGCTTGGCGCTGGCCAAACCCGCGCAGTGCTGGAGGTACGCTCGCATGATGTGCCCTTTTTGATTGAGCAGGGACAAACAGTCTGTCGCTTGGTTTATGAGCCGATGGCGGAGCGTCCCGATGCCCTTTATGGTGATACCACCTCGACATCGAACTACCAGTCGCAGGGGTTGCGCCTTGCCAAACATTTCATTCAGGACTGAAGTTATCACAGGTTTTGGCGCTGAAAATTGATACACTCACGCCGCCATCTTTCTTGACATTTTCTGCCAAAAGAGCCAAGCATTACCTGTGTTTTTCGTTCGGGCTCAGGCATAACCACCGGCACTGTCAATTGACGGGTTGGTGGTTTGCCGTTTTGGCCCGGTATCCGCTTCAATTTGACTGCCACTTAACCAGCACAAAAGCCAAATCAGACGATGACGAGTCATTTCTCTAAAACGCACGGAACAGCCACTGACTATGCCGCTGACAGTGCGGTCATGAAGACCTATGGCAGGGCTGAAATCGCCTTTGTCAAAGGTGAGGGATGCTGGCTCGTCAGCGAAAAAGGCGATCGCTATCTCGATTGCGCCAGTGGCATCGCGGTGAATACGCTTGGACATTCACATCCGGCTCTTATCGAGGCTCTGCGCGATCAGGCTGGCAAAGTATGGCACACGTCAAACCTCTTTCGCATTCCCGGTCAGGAGCGTGTTGCCAAGAAGCTGGCATCGCTCTCCGGGCTGGATCAGGTGTTTTTCTGCAATTCAGGTGTTGAGGCAACAGAAGCAGCGGTAAAGATTGCGCGGCGCGCCTCGCATGAACGGGGCGAGCCCAACAGAATGACTGTGCTTTGCGCCTCCGGCGCATTTCATGGTCGCACCCTTGGAATGCTGGCAGCAACTGACAAGCCGGCATTTCGCAAAGGGTTTGGTCCGATGCCTGATGGTTTTGAGCATGTCGCCTTTGGCAATTTGAACGCCCTGCGCGATGCGCTTGGGCCGCATGTCGCTGCGGTGATGATTGAACCGGTTCAAGGTGAGGGTGGCGCCCGCCATGTGCCAGAGGGCTATATGGAAGGAGTGCGCGCTGCCGCTGACGAATTTGGTGCCTTGGTGATTGCCGATGAGGTACAGGCTGGCATTGGTCGGACTGGCACCTTGTTCTCGTTTGAGTCATATGGCGTCACGCCAGATATCATAGCGCTTGCCAAGGGTCTTGGTGGTGGCTTTCCGGTTGGTGCTGTGATCGCCAGCAAAACAGTGGGTGACGCGATGACACCGGGAACGCATGGCTCCACCTTTGGCGGCAATCCACTTGCCATGGCGGCGGCCGAGGTTATCCTTGAAACGCTGTCGGAGCCCGGCTTCATGGCCGATGTCCGCCGGCGGGCGGATCTCCTTGAAAAGGGATTACTGGCACTGGCCAGCCAGCATCCGGACAAGATCGCCGAAGTGAGGGGCCGCGGATTTCTGCGTGGTGTGCGCCTTGATGAATCTTGTGAAGTGGGGTCGCTTGTCGTCGCGCTTCGTGAGCGTGGCATGCTGAGTGTTCCGGCAGCAGACAACACTCTCAGATTGTTGCCGCCACTCGTGATCAGCGATGAGGAAATTTTGATTGCCATCGATCATCTGGCGCAGGCGCTGGTGGATTAGGCCAATGGCCAAACCCACGATAACAAGCAGGAAAACGGAATATTCACATGCGACATTTTCTGGATATCAAGGATTTTGATGCCAAGACGTTACAAGCCATTCTTGATGATGCGCGTGTGCTGAAAATGGCGCTGCAATCGGGTGAGCTGCGCCCGCAGCCCCTCGCCGGAAAATCTGTCGCCATGATTTTTGAAAAGCCATCGACGCGGACCCGTGTTTCCTTTGAGGTTGGCATTTCCCAGCTTGGCGGCACCCCGATCGTTCTGTCAGCCAGTGATATGCAATTGGGACGTGGTGAGACGATTGAGGATACAGCGCGGGTGCTGTCGCGTTTTGTTGACGCGATCATGATCCGCTGTTTCAGCCATCAACAGCTGTTGGATTTGGCAACGCATGCAACTGTTCCGGTAATCAATGGCCTGACCGAACGGTCCCATCCCTGTCAAATCATGGCCGATTTGCAGACCATGATTGATTGCCATGGTCCGCTTGAGGGTCAGAGCGTCACGTGGCTAGGCGATGGCAACAATGTTCTTGTGAGCTGGATCGAGGCTGCCGCACTGCTAAAATTTGAGCTGAGAATTGCCTGCCCGGATGGTTATTCACCTCCGGCTGACCTGCTGGCCTGGGCGCGGGCGCAGGGGGGTGACATCACCTTGCATGATGATCCGTTTGAGGCAGCGCGGAGTAGCCAGACGCTGGTGACGGATGTGTGGATTTCAATGGGTGACGAGGAAGGCACAAGAACGCAGGATTTTGCGCCCTATCAGGTGAATGCTGATCTGATGAAAGTGGCGGCGGGCGACGCGATTTTCATGCATTGCCTTCCTGCTATCCGTGGTCAGGAGGTTGCCGCAGAGGTCATTGATGGCCCACAGTCAGTGGTCTTTGACGAAGCCGAAAATAGATTGCACGCACAAAAGGCGGTGCTGGCGTGGTGTTTTGCTGGCAATTGATGATTGTGCCAGACGGACACAAAAGAAAACGGATAAAAAAGAAATTTTCACAAAACCGCAGAAAACCAGCGTGACGCAAGGATAGTTTGTATGACCGTAACGCCGTTGTCAGATTCGCAGATCATTCCCTTTTACCTCACCAGTGGCGCGGAAAACATCGCCTTGATCAGGGGACGAATTGCCTCAGTTGGCAAGCCTGCCACCACAATTCTGCAGCGCCACGCCTATCCCCCTGCCATCGCCCGGATGCAAGCCGAGGCACTGGCTTTAACGGCATGTCTTGCAAGCACGCTCAAATTTGACGGGATATTCACGCTTCAGGCAAAGGGCGATGCGCTGGTGCGAACCCTGTTTGCCGATATGACCTCGGACGGTGATTTGCGTGGCTATGCAGCTTTTGATGCTGATGCGCCAAGTCCAGATAACGATGATCCCACCTTACCTGCAAATGTGCCGCAACTAATGGGGTCTGGCCATATTGCCTTCACCGTTGATGAAGGCGCAACTGGAGGTCGATACCAGGGAATTGTTGATCTCGAGGGCGCTACGCTCAGTGATGCCGCGACCTCATGGTTTGCCAATTCTGAGCAGTTGGACACTTTGGTTGTGGCAGCCTCGCACCTGCAGGACCAGCAATGGCAGGCAACCGCCATGATGTTGCAACGGATTGCAACAGAGGGTGGTGAGAACGGTTCAGCTGCCGAGCGTGATCTCAGCGATGATGCTTGGCACACGGCCAAGACGCTGATGGAGTCCTTGCGGTTTGATGAAATGGTTGATCCAACACTCAGTCCGGAGGCGCTGATTTTCAGGCTGTTCAATTCCATGGAACCCCATGTCGCCCCTGTCCGCGAGGTGCGTGACAAATGCCGCTGCAGCCCGCAGCGGGTGGAAAACATGCTGGGTCAGCTTGATCCGGCAGATCTCACGGACTTGGCGGATGAAGATGGCCAGATTGAAATCATCTGTGAATTCTGCAAGACAAAACGACAAATTCGCACTGACGAAATTGCTGCCAGCCCGACGTCTCAGTAACAGGCGGGCAGATTTGTACCTCTCGCGTAAAGTCGACTGTGGATTTATTTTCTTCCATGCCGCATTCTTATAAGCATCGAATAGGGAGGCTTGAAATGCGGCTCGGCTATATAGGTATCATGGCTGCGATGGGGTTGATGACTGCGTGCGGCACCACCAGCGGCATCGGAAAGGCACCACCAAAATTTGACAGCGACAGCTATGCGGTAATGGCGGTGAACGCCCGTCGTCTGGAGATTGTCGAAAATTGGCAAATGCCAATGGAAGCGCCGTTCATCGGTCATTTTCAGACACCCTATCCAAGCAATATTGTCGCTGAATGGGCAGCGAGGGTATTGCAGCCGGCAGGTGGCAGTGGCGAGCTGATTTTGGATATCTCCAAAGCAGCTGTGACCAGAGAAAAGCTGCCTCGTAAAACCAATTTTCAGGGCATTTTCTCTGATCAGCAGGACACCAAAATAAGAGTTGAATTGGTTGCACGTCTGATGTGGCTGCAACCGGTTGGTGGTGCCAAGGCGATGGTGGATTTGTCGGCAAGCCAATCAAAGAGCATACCTGAATCCTCCACACCAAATGAATTTGACAAGGCGGTTAAAGAAACCTTGCTGACGGCCCTGGCCGCGCTGGACACGCAGGCGCGCAGGGAACTGCAAAAGATCGATAATATTATTCTGCCCTAGCGGCTCCAGAATGCGGGGGTCAGCATCACCAGAACGGTGAATAGCTCAAGACGCCCAAGCAGCATCCCGAAGGCCATCACCCATTTTGCGGCATCAGGCACGGTTGCAAAATTGCCACTGGCTCCGATCAAATTGCCCAGCCCCGGGCCCACATTGCTGATAGATGTCGCAGCGCCAGACAAAGCGGTGACGAAATCAAGCCCCATCATCCCCAACAGAATGGCCAGAAGTACAAAGCACAGAATATAGAGATAGAAAAAGCCCATGACAGAGTCCATGACCTCGGGGGCGACGGGCCGTTTGTTGTAATAAGCAAGGACCACGGCATGTGGGCGGAGCAGACGGCTGATCTGCACTCTTGCGGTCGTGGCCAATACTTGGAGCCGGAACACTTTGATGCCGCAGGTTGTTGACCCGCCGCAGCCGCCTATGAACATGGCGATCAGAAGCAGCGTGGAGGCAAATCCGCCCCATGCCGAAAAATCGGCGCTTCCATATCCTGTGCCGGTCATGATCGATACGGCGTTGAAACTTGATTGCCGGATGGCCGTGCCGAGCGGCATCCCAGATGTGTTAAGATGCCAGCAAAGCAGGCCAACAACCGCAAGCAGCAGCGCCAGAAACCAGCGAACCTGTGGGTCCCGCAAAAGTGATTGCCAGCCACCACGGACCATCGCCAGATAGTGGGCAAATGGCAGGCTGCCAACAATCATTCCGGCAATGACAATCCATTCAATGGCGACTGAATCAAAAGCGCCGATGGAGGCTGTTCTTGTCGAATATCCTCCTGTTGCGATGGTTGTCATGGCATGCGCGACAGCGTCAAAAACGCCCATGCCGGCAAAGGAGAGCATGGCTGCACAGGCAGCAGTCAAGAACGCATAAACCAGCCCGATTCCACCTGCCAGTTGAGCTGCACGCGGGACGACTTTTTCCGCCCGATCATAAGATTCAGTGCGAAAGAGCTGCATGCCACCCACTGACAACATTGGCAAAACAGCCATCGCCATCACGACAATGCCAACACCGCCAAGCCATTGAAGCAGCGCGCGCCAGATCAGAATGCCATGTGATGCCTCTTCAATATTCTTTAGAACGGTCGATCCAGTTGTGGTGATGCCTGAAACGGATTCGAAAATTGCATCTGTTGGGCTAAGCGCCAACTCACAGAACATAAAAGGAAAAGAGCCGAAAACGCCGATCAGCAGCCAAGAGCCGTTGGTGAGCAGGAACGCCTGTTTGAGCCCCAAATCAATAGGCTCACGCTGTGCGGTGCTTAACCAAACTGCGACGCCGACAAAGGCAGTCAACAGAGCAGAAACGGCAAATACCTGCCAATCATCTGACCCGAAATACAGATCTATCGCCATCGGAATGAGCATGGCTGCCGCCAGCATTGTCGTCAGCAGGCCAAGGATGTTTAACACAGGTGCTAATCGCATTTTTTAACCATCAACGAGCATGGGCAAGGCGGGATCGTACCACCGATCAAGCTGAAGATGCAAAGCACCTGTGTGGACGGAGCGCTGCAAATCAGCCACACGCATCCGACTCAAATCGTGTTCAGCCCAGCTTTGTCTGCTCAAGAAACCGTCTGAGCAGGTCGCCGTCCGTTTGAAACACACCAGTAAAACGCGTTGTCACCATCGAGACATCTGGTTTTCTGACACCGCGTGTCGTCATACATTGGTGTTGCGCATCAATCAACAAAGCCACGCCGCGCGGGCGAAGTTCAGATTGGATGCATTCCGCCACCTGCGCCGTCAGTGTTTCCTGGGTTTGAAGCCGACGGGCGAAACTGTCCAGGACGCGGGCGAGTTTCGATATGCCGACGACACGGCGATCGGGCATGTAAGCGATATGCGCAACTCCCAGAATTGGCACCATGTGATGTTCGCAGTGGCTTTCTAGCCGGATATTGCGCAACATCACCATATCGTCATAGCCCTCGACTTCCTCAAAGGTGCTACTTAGCAGTGATGCTGGATCTTCAGTGTAGCCGACACAGAATTCCTGCCAAGCGCGTGCAACGCGACCGGGCGTTCCAACCAGCCCCTCGCGGGTGGGGTCATCGCCTGCCCATCGCAAAAGCAATTCAACCGCGGCTTCCGCCTCGGACCGTGTAGGTCGCGGATCACCATGCGTTTCGACAGGCGTCGAATGATCGCCTTTCAGGGTTTTGGTGTCGCTGTCATCATAGGGGGTCATTACCGCACACCTATTGGCTGTTCGTCTGACTAACGGGCTCTATTGCCTCTATATGGCCAAACTACGGGTTAAAAGCAACTCAATATGGCGCAAAAGCGAAGAGCGTTAACGATCATCAGCCATTTGGCAGAGCTCCGACCCGGGAATTTCCCGTTGATGTTTGTCACTGACAGACGGCTTTACATGCAAAAACAGCTGATTGCACGATGTGATCAACAAACCATGGATATCGGGGTTGAACATTTCAGCCTTACGCGTTATACCCCGCCCACCGAAGAACATGATTGTCCTCACGCCATGGCCCACCTTTCGCGGGCAATGGCTGGTTTGGGTGCCGCCAAAGGCGCGCACGCAGCAGTTACAAACACAAAAAAGGAGTGTACCCATGCGAATGACTCATTTTGCTGGCAAGACAGTTGGCCTGATGGTGGCCAGCGGCTTTGATGAAGCCACATTTATCGCAATTCAAAAGGCGATGCTGGCGGCGAATGCAAAATTGAAGATCATTTCCAGGGATGCCGGTCTGACAAATGCCTGGAACGGCACTGGCTGGGGTATGTCCTATCCCGTGGACTCTACGCTCTCGACAACGCTTGCCGTTGATTATGACGCCTTGATAATTCCACAGGGTGATCGTCATATCGAAAAGCTGTCAACCGAAGTCCACGCCAAGCGCATCCTGCGGGCCTTTGTCCGTGAAGACATGCCTGTATTGATCCTCGCTGATGCGATCAAGATTCTCGACATTGTTGACATGGAGCATCCAGAATTCGTCGATGGTGCAGATGTTGCGCGTGTTGAAAATCTTGTTGTTACCAACACGGACGACATCGCTGCTGGTCTCGATGTGTTAAACGGGATTATGCTCGACGGTCAGGACGAAAGCCGCGCCGCCTGATAGGGCGGTGCAGGCACGCTTTCGCGAGGTGGATTGCGTCATGGGTGACAGTCGGACACAGGCAAAGCTGGTGTCTCCCTGTATCTCGGTCTGCCAGATGGATGCGGAGAACGGGGTGTGCCTAGGCTGTTATCGCACGCGCGGTGAGATTGCTGCTTGGCCCAGAATGACAGCGGATGAACAAAGTGGTCTGCTGAACGAGTTACGTGACAGGCGTGCCGCTGCAACCGGGGTGCGAAGACGGGTAACACGAAGAAAGGCCAAAACAGGCTGAACTGAGGACTAAAAGTGAAGAATGCAGCAATCAATGAAATTCTGACGGAAAAAGGTTTTTTATTGGCTGACGGTGCCACCGGCACCAACCTATTTATGCGTGGTCTGGAAACCGGTTATCCGCCTGAATTGTGGAATGTGGAACGGCCGGACGATATCCAAGGGCTCCATGCCTTATTTTTTGATTCTGGCTCTGATTTGGTGTTGACCAATTCTTTCGGCGGCAATGCCTTGCGGTTAAAGCTGCATGATGCACAGGATCGTGTCACTGAACTCAATTTAGCTGCAGCCCGTCTTGCGCGTAAGGCGGCTGCCACTGCCACCGACAGGCAGCGACGCCCGTTACTGGTCGCGGGCTCAATGGGTCCAACCGGAGAGCTGTTTGAACCAATGGGTGCGCTGACCCATACGTCAACGCGGGATATTTTTGCCGCACAGGCGAACGCTCTCGCCGAGGGCGGAGTGGATATGCTGTGGATTGAGACCATGTCCAGCACCGAGGAAATTGCTTCGGCACTTGAGGCGGCAAAGACAACTGGTCTGCCGGTTGCGGCCACCATGACTTTTGACACGGCAGCACGATCAATGATGGGCGTTTTGCCCCAGGATTTTGCCGTTTTTGGCGCTGCCAACAAGGCAGATTTCCTTGGCGCGAATTGTGGCATTGGCCCTGCCGAGCTGTTGCATTCGATTTCCGGCATGGCACAGGCTCATATCGACACACCGTTGATTGCCAAGGGCAATTGCGGGATTCCTTCCTATGTGGATGGCGCTATTCACTACCATGGCACGCCGGCATTAATGGCTGACTACGCGCTATTCGCCCGCGATATGGGTGTGCGTATCATTGGTGGATGCTGTGGGACGAGCCCTGACCATGTTGCGGCAATGTCACAGGCGCTTGCACAGACACCGGTCCGGCCATTTGATGAGGCAGCGATGCAACAGGCGCTTGGCCAGCCCTGGGCAAATATTCCCGAAAATCCGGGCGCTGAGGGGCGTCGTAAATCCCGCCGAAGCCGCCGGAAATAACGCGGCAGGACAAATTTTGACGTCATTTGTACCCCGGCGAAATGCCGGTTGCAGTCTCGGTTCATAATTTGCATACTGCGCCCGTTTTCACATCCCGTCTCGGGTCTTTTCTGGAGCCATGATCATGCATGCTTACCGTTCCCACAATTGTGTTGAATTATCCGAGGCAAATGTCGGTGAAAAAGTCCGGCTGTCAGGCTGGATCAACCGCAAGCGTGATCATGGTCAACTGGTCTTCGTCGATTTGCGTGATCATTATGGCCTGACGCAATGTGTCATCGATTCGTCGGACGCCTGCTTTGAGATGGTTGAAGCGACGCGCCTTGAATCGGTTGTCACGGTGACGGGTGAGGTGTTGAAGCGCAGTGATGAGACTATCAATACCGGTCTGCCGACAGGCCATATCGAAGTACGGATCGAGGCGTTTTCGGTGCAATCGGCGGCGGATACCTTGCCGCTGCAGGTCAATTCTGATGAGGATTCGGGCGAGGAAACAAGATTGCGGTATCGTTATCTTGACCTGCGTCGGACGCGCCCGCACGGCAACATCATGCTGCGCGCCCAGATCATCCAGTCAATCAGGGCCCGCATGGTCGCCCTTGGCTTTACCGAGTTCCAGACTCCTATTTTGACAGCCTCATCTCCTGAGGGGGCGCGTGACTTCCTCGTGCCAGCGCGTCTGCATCCGGGCAAATTCTACGCGCTGCCGCAGGCACCCCAGCAGTTCAAACAGCTGATTATGGTCTCTGGATTTGACCGCTACTTTCAGATTGCTCCCTGTTTTCGCGACGAGGATAGCCGTGCGGACCGCAGTCCGGGTGAATTCTACCAGCTTGACCTTGAGATGAGCTTTGTTGAGCAGCAGGATGTTTTTAACGCTGTTGAGCCGGTTATCAGAGGGGTTTTCGAGGAGTTTTCCGACAAGGCCATCGACAGTGAGTTTGTGCATATCCCCTATGCGGAATCGATGCTCAAATACGGTAACGACAAGCCGGATTTACGGGTGCCATTCGAGATCACGGATGTCACCGAGATTTTTCGTGACTCAGGGTTTTCGATTTTTGCCAAAAATGTGGAGAAGGGCGCTGTCGTAAGGGCGGTTCCCGGCCCAAAATGTGGCAGCCGGGCGATTGCTGACAGGATGAACAGCTGGGCGCAGTCCGAGGGCGCGCCAGGAATGGGATACATCATCTACGGCGATGGCGAGGCCAGAGGTCCGGTGGCAAAGGCGCTGGGCGCTGAGAAGGCAGAAGAGATCAGGATAGAAGCCGGTGTTGGTGACGGTGATGCTGTGTTCTTTGCCTGTGCTGCGGCCAATGAGGCAGCAAGTTTGGCTGGGCGCGCGCGGGTAAAGATTGGTGAGGATCAGGGGTTGATCGACCAAAATAGTTTCAAATTCGCCTGGATTGTCGATTTCCCGATGTTCGAATTGGATGAGGCCACAGGCAGGATCGATTTCTCGCACAATCCCTTTTCCATGCCGCAGGGGGGCATGGACGCATTGGAAAACATGGACCCACTCGAAATCAAGGCGTGGCAATATGACCTTGTCTGCAATGGCGTCGAACTGTCATCCGGGGCAATCCGGAATCATCTGCCCGAAGTCATGTACAAGGCTTTTGAAATCGCTGGTTATGACAACAGCGTTGTCGATGAGAAGTTTCCGGCCATGATCAACGCCTTCCGCTTTGGCGCACCGCCGCATGGTGGCATTGCCCCCGGCATTGACCGGATTGTCATGCTGATCGCCGATGAGCCTAATATTCGTGAGGTCATTCTGTTTCCGATGAATGGTAAGGCCGAGGATCTTATGATGGCGGCCCCCTCAGATGTGGATGATAGCGCGCTTGCTGAGTTGCACATCCGGCGCGCGCCGGTGATCAAGCCGAAGGGCGACTAGAGTCACACATTCTGCGGTAGCAAGCGGCGTTGCTAGCGAGTGCGGCCGAGCCCGTGTGCGAGCCAGATCACGCTGCCAAGCAAAATCACGGCACCGGCCTGATGCAGGCCGCCAAGAGCCACAGGCACGCCGTGGAGCAAAGTGGTGATCCCAAGCAGGAATTGCACTGCAACTGCACCCATCGCAAAATAGGCCGGTCGATTGCCAAAGCCGGCCCTTTTTGCATTAAACGCCAGGCCGAGGACGGCAAGGACGGCCAAGACGGCAATCCACCTGTGATGGAACTGCGCCGATGCCGGGTTTTCAAAGGGGTCGAAAAACCCCTGTTCACCATATTCGATCGGAACAAGGCCCGATCCCATCAACGGATATTCGTTATAGAGCAATCCAGCGTCCATGCCGGCGACCAGCGCCCCCGCCAGAATTGTCAGGGCTACAATGCCGATGGTTGCCGCTGCATGACCGTGCGGCACAGGTGATTTGCCATCACGAATGTCCAATGCGGTCCAGATCAGCAGGCTAAAAATCACCAGAGCTGTACCAAGATGCGTTGCGAGGCGATATTGGGACACGCTGGCCACCTCGCTGAGGCCGGATTTCACCATCCACCATCCGATTACGCCCTGAAAGCCGCCAAGTGCCAACAAGACAAGAAGGCGGGCGCTAAAACCCGATGGTATACGCCCCGCCATCCAGAACCAAAGTAGCGGCAGAGCGAAGGCAACGCCAAGTAACCGCCCCCAGAGGCGGTGGAAGTATTCCCAGAAGAAAATCATCTTGAAGCCCGCGAGATCCATACCAAAATTAATCGCGTCATATTCAGGTGACGCCTTGTAAAGCTCAAAGACCCGGTCCCATTCAGCGGCGCTCATCGGTGGCAGGGTACCCATGAGTGGCCGCCATTCCGTCATCGACAAACCGCTTCCTGTCAGCCGGGTGATGCCGCCAATCACAACCATAATGGCAACAAGCAGCGCCATGATCAAAAGCCAGGCCACGATGGCACCGCTGTTATGTGCGGACATTGTCTTGTGGGTGGAGGATGCGAACATGAGTGAACCTTAGTTTGATGTAGGTCTGGACTGCGAGTCCCGTACATAGCAACCCGAACCCCTGTCTGCAAATCGACGCTTTGCCGCAGGCGTTGCATCTGAGGTGAGAATTTATGGGCTCATCAAATATAAATAAACAGAAATATATCCTATTTTATTATATAAATGGGAATAAAATTTCTTTTTCATACGGTAAATAGTTTACTTTAAAAATTATTTGCACGCATCTTCCTGGCTGAGAGGATGCCAACATGCACGATATGAACAAAACCTACACCACACAGGCTAGGCTGCCCGATGGCACGAACCGCTATCTGGAAGCGCCGGCCGGCTGGCGTCTGATGGAAGTGTTGCGGGATTATGGTGTGCCGATAAAAGCTGAGTGTGGCGGTGCCTGCGCTTGTGCGACCTGTCACATTTACATCCACAAAGAGGGGCAGACGGGGCTGTTGGCACCTGATGATGAGGAATTGATGCGTCTTGACGAGCTGTTCGATGCTGATGATAGCTCGCGCCTGTCCTGTCAAATTCTGACCGGACCGCACACTGACGGGCTTGTCTTTAGCCTCGCGGCTGGTTCTGTTCAGCAAAGCCCAGTGGTGACCGATTCTGTGTCTGGCCGCCATGGGTCGATGGTGGCTTAAAATGAAAAAGCCGTTTCCGCTTTTTATCGATATGGAAGTGACGCCTCCGCTGGTGATCGGGAATGCCAATATTCTGTTGGCCAAAGTCAGATTGCTACTTAAATTTGCGCCCGTGGTTGAGGTGATTACTGACTCCGACACACTGGCATTTGCTGAAATTGGGCAGGGTGTGAGGCAAGCACAAAATGTCAGTTGCGCGGTAGCGCATGATCACATCAGGGGACGACCGCTGGTCATGGTGGAGACATTGGACGATCAGCTGAATACCAGTCTGGTTGCCCGGGCACGGCATTTTGGTGTGCCGGTCAATGTTCCGGACAATCCAGCGCTTTCAAGCGTCTATTTGGGTTCTATTGTCGATCGAGCACCGCTGACGGTGGCGATTTCCTCATCTGGGATGGCACCTGTCCTTGGGCAGAATTTGAGGGCGCGGATCGAGGATATGCTGCCGTCAAACTATGGCAATTTGGCCGTCTATCTACACCAAGTTCGCCAGCGATTGAGAGGTTTGCCTGCCAGTTGGCGCCGCCGCCTGCAGCATCAGATCATTGATGGGCCGATCGCCGATGACATCATCGCTGGGCGCACCGCACGGGCAGATGCTGAGGTCTTGCCCCTGCTTCGGGCGTTCGCTATTGAGAAGTCGGACCGGCGCCGGATAAGCATTGTGCAGACGTTACACCGCAAAGATTCGGCTGACTGTACTGATACTCTGTCTGCCATTCGAGACGCCGACACTATTTTCTATGATGACAATGTTCCAGCGTCATTTTTGGAAGTGGCGCGGCGTGAGGTGGATCTTATTGCGCTTCCGCAGAAATTTGCCAATCGCCGGACGTCAGCAGGTCTGGCTGCCGCATTACTGCGCGCCACCATTGGTGGCAAGAGTGTTGTCTATCTCGGCAGTCATGGTGTTGCCAGACTCAATTTGGCGCTCCTGAAGCTTGGATTTTCTTCAGCGTCGCTGATCACGAGTGATGACAGTGAGCGGATTGAGGGTCATCTCACATTATGTGAGCGGCCTGATGCAACTCTCCCAGAAAGGGTGCAGTGATGCCCGGGATTTTGATTACAGCCAATCGTCTTGAAGATGGCGTTGTGGTTTGGCTAGCGACTGACTTCACTTGGACAGAAACGCGTTCGCGCGCGGGCATCTTTGACGCTGACACCGTGCAAACTGCCCGTCACAGCGCGGCAGGTGATCAGACCAACAACTTTGTCACAGCGATCTACGAGGTGATGGTGGACGGAAAGGCAGATGTCTCTGCGCGCGAAGCAATCAGGGCCAACAGGGGACCGACGATCCAGGCGCCCCCGGACCGGCACCCATCCATCAGATAACAGGCAGATAACAGGCAGATAACAGGCAGAGGCGAAGGAGATCAGAAATGTATAAATATGACACAATTGATCGTGACTTTCTTGACCGCCGATCCGCGCAGTTCCGCGATCAGGTTGCGCGGCGATTATCCGGCGAACTCTCAGAAGATGAATTCAAACCACTTCGCTTGCAGAATGGCCTTTATCTGCAGCTACACGCCTATATGTTGCGGGTGGCCATTCCTTATGGTGTGTTGTCGTCACGGCAATTGCGTGGGCTTGCTTCCATTGCCCGTGATTTTGACCGTGGTTTTGGGCATTTCACAACGCGGCAGAACATCCAGTTCAATTGGATTAAGCTGGTTGAAACCCCGGATATTCTTGACCGGCTTGCCGAGTTGGACATGCATGCCATTCAGACCTCCGGCAACTGTATCCGAAATGTGACGTCTGATCCGCTTGCCGGGGCGACGGATGATGAAGTAGAAAACCCCATGGTCTGGTGCGAAGTGATCCGGCAATGGTCAACCTTGCATCCTGAATTTGCTTTCCTGCCGCGCAAATTCAAGATTGCCGTTTCAGCGGGTGCCGAGGATCGGGCGGCAACGGGGTTTCACGATATTGGCTTGCGGCTGGTGAAGGCGCGGTCAGGCGAAGTCGGCTTTCGGGTTCTTGTCGGCGGTGGTCAGGGGCGCACACCTCGGGTTGCCCAGCAATTGACCCCCTTCCTGCCGAAGAAAAACCTGCTCAGCTATCTTGAGGCAATCCTCAGAGTATATAATGTTGCCGGCAGGCGCGACAACATCTACAAGGCGCGGCTGAAAATTCTGGTCGAGGCTATGGGGATTGAGGCGTTCAGCGACGCCGTCAATATGGAATGGGTCGGCATCAGGGACAGTGTCGTTGAGTTGCCATTAGAGGAGTTTGAACGCATTCAGCGTCACTTTGCCCGTGACACTCTGCCACCTGCAGACCTGACAAGCGAAATATTGGAGGCGTATTGCGGCAAAGGCCATGCGTTTGAGAGGTGGATGCGGCATAACGTTTTGCCTCATTACGACCCTGGCTACGCCAATGTTTGCATCTCGATCAAGGCGCTTGGCCGTCCGCCTGGCGATGCGTCGGCATCAGAGATGGAGCGTATTGCCGATCTTGCCGATCGCTATGGTATGGGAGAAATCCGTTTCACCTATTCGCAGAATGTCGTCATCCCGCACGTGCGCCGTGACCAGTTGATCCGGGTTTTTGAAGGACTGGGAGATATTGGTCTGAATGGTGGTGAAAACGGTCTTATAGGTGACATGATTGTCTGTCCGGGGCTTGATTACTGCAATCTTGCCAACGCCAGATCCCTGCCGCTCGCAGACAGGATTTTCCAGCATTTTGCCGATGCGGGCCTGCGCGATGAAATCGGAAAGATCAGGCTCAATATCTCCGGCTGCATCAATGCTTGTGGCCATCACCATGCGGCGGATATCGGCATTCTGGGAGTCAATAAAAAGGGCGTTGAAAATTACCAGATTTCACTGGGCGGCAGAGCTGGCGAAGATGCCGCAGTGGGCCGCATTCTGGGTCCCTCCTTCGATGAGCACAGGGTGCCGGATGCCGTTGCCGCAATCGTTGGTCTCTATCTGCACAGGCGCAAGCCAGATGAGACTTTTGGCGATGCCGTAGTCCGTCTGGGTGTCGATGTGTTCAAGCGAGAACTTTATGCAGCGGCCTGACGCGCAGGCAGACAGTGACGGCAAGGTGGCAAGGATTCAGGTCTTTGCCTTCGCTCCTGCGGTGATGGAGGATTTGCCCATGCCCTGTCTGCAACTGAAAACGGGCGACAGCATGCCCGAAGCCAACATCCTGCAAAGCTTGTCAGACAGTGACGTGGTCGCAGTGTATTTTGAGAAATTTTCCGATGGGCGGGGGTTTTCCCTCGGACGCCAGCTGCGAGGCAGCCTGTCCTGTGATCATCCGCTTGTTGCAAATGGTCACATCATCCCTGATCAGGCCGATTATCTGCGCCGGGTTGGTTTTTCGCACGTTGTGATCGTACCTGAAACCCTGTCACAATGGCAAAAGTCGTTGGTGGCGGTAACGCATCGTTTTCAAGCGTTGAATACCTCGCCACGCACCCGCAGCAGACCAAGGCGGTGAGAGCTGGCAGGTGCAAGAGTTGCAATTTTCCATCATGACCTTGCGTTTGGACAGCGTAATGGCTATGTCCGACTACAATGACAAGTAGGTACCATAAATTTCCTCATGACCCAGACACACAACACCGACATCATTATTATAGGCGCTGGCCCTGTAGGTTTGTTTGCCGTCTTTGAGCTGGGGCTGCTGGATTTGCGGTGCCACCTTGTTGATATTCTCGACAAACCGGGCGGGCAATGTGCCGAGCTTTACCCAGAAAAGCCGATTTATGACATTCCCGCGCTGCCTGTCTGCACGGGCCAGGAACTCACGGATCGGCTGATGGAACAGATCGCCCCCTTTGACCCAACATTCCATTATGGACAGATGGCTGAGTCGCTGACGCGTCTGCCTGATGACAGATGGCAATTGATAACCAGTGATGGTGTGAGCATCAGCGCGCCCGTTGTTGTGATCGCGGCAGGCGGCGGGTCTTTCGTTCCCAAGCGGCCACCGCTCAACAATCTTGAAGCTTTTGAGGCGACCGGCGGCGTGCAATATGCAGTTCGTCGGCGCGATACACTTACCGACAAACATCTGGTGATCGCCGGTGGTGGGGACTCAGCGCTTGATTGGACGGTAAATCTGGTCGATCTGGCGGCGTCAGTGACGCTTGTTCACCGCCGTGATGATTTTCGCGGCGCGCCGGATACGGTGGCGAAAATGCGGACGCTTGTCGATGCTGGCAAAGTCAATCTGGCGATTGGCCAGCTCAAGGGGCTGGATGGTGATGCCGCTGGAAACCTCAGCCATGTTCTCGTTCAATCGGCGGGCGCTGAGGCACCGACCGCTATCGCCGCGGATGTGCTGCTGCCTTTCTATGGTTTGACCATGAAGCTGGGACCGATTGCCGATTTCGGCCTCAACCTTGAGGAAAATCTCATTCCAGTGGACACTGAGCGCTTTGAAACCTCTACTCCATCGATCTTCGCCATTGGTGACATCAATCACTATCCGGGCAAGCTGAAATTGATTCTCTCCGGTTTTCATGAAGCCGCCCTGATGGCGCATGCCGCGCATGGTATTGTGCATCCGGAAAAGCGGATTCGCTTCCAATACACGACCTCCTCCTCTGCCTTGCAGCAAAAACTCGGCGTTGCCTAAAAATTAAGACGCATTTTCCTTGACAATTTCTCCGCCAGCGCCCAATTAGCAGGCAGGCGTATTGGCACTCTTTGTTTGTGAGTGCCAAAGCCTATTCTACAAACCTTTTGAAGGAGAAAAAAGGCATGAAATTTAGGCCGCTTCACGACCGCGTCGTCGTTCAACGGATGGAATCCGAAGAGAAGACTGCAGGTGGAATCATTATTCCCGACACTGCCAAGGAAAAGCCAATGGAAGGTAAGATCATTGCCGTTGGTGCAGGCGCCAGAGACGAAACAGGCAAGATACAGCCTCTCGATGTCAAAGCTGGCGACAGCGTTCTGTTTGGAAAGTGGTCAGGTACCGAAGTCAAGATCGATGGTCAGGATTACCTCATCATGAAGGAATCCGACATCATGGGTATCATTGAATAGTTCGTCGCGATCAACCTGTCGACGAAAAGACACACAAAGAAGGATGAAAAAAAATGGCTGCTAAAGAAGTCAAATTTGGCTCAGATGCAAGAAACAAGATGCTCGAAGGCGTCGATATTCTTGCCAATGCCGTGAAGGTCACTCTTGGTCCCAAGGGCCGCAATGTAGTTCTTGAGAAATCTTTTGGTGCGCCCCGCATCACCAAGGACGGCGTAACTGTCGCAAAAGACATTGAGCTCAAGGATAAGTTTCAGAACATGGGCGCACAGATGGTGCGCGAGGTTGCATCAAAGGCGAATGACGTTGCCGGTGATGGCACAACAACCGCAACCGTGCTAGCCCAGTGCATTGCTCAGGAAGGTGCAAAGGCTGTCGCTGCTGGCATGAACCCGATGGACCTCAAGCGTGGTATCGACATGTCAGTCGAGGCTGTCGTGGCATCGATCGTCAAGCGTTCAAACAAGATTTCAACGTCTGACGAAGTGGCTCAGGTCGGCACAATCTCGGCCAATGGCGAAGAAGAGATTGGCAAGATGATTGCCGAGGCCATGGAGCGCGTCGGCAACGAAGGTGTAATCACCGTTGAGGAAGCCAAGAGCCTCGACACAGAGCTGGATGTTGTAGAAGGCATGCAGTTTGACCGTGGTTACCTGTCACCTTATTTCGTGACAGATGCCGAAAAAATGCGCGCTGTTCTCGAAGAGCCATATATCCTGCTTCACGAGAAGAAACTCTCCAACCTGCAGGACATGTTGCCGATCCTTGAAAAGGTCGTCCAGTCAGGCCGTCCGCTGCTGATCATCGCCGAAGACATCGAAGGCGAGGCATTGGCAACTTTGGTTGTGAACCGTCTGCGTGGTGGTTTGAAAGTGGCAGCTGTCAAGGCACCGGGCTTTGGCGATCGCCGCAAGGCCATGCTTGAGGATATTGCCATTCTCACGAACGGCACCGTGGTTTCCGAGGAAGTCGGCATCTCACTCGATGGCTTGACTCTAGAAATGCTTGGCTCTGCCAAGCGTGTTGAAATCACCAAAGATGAAACAACAATCGTTGATGGTGTTGGTGAAAAGACCGAGATCGAGGCTCGTTGCACACAAATTCGTGCGCAGGCTGAGGAAAGCACATCAGATTATGACCGTGAAAAGCTGCAGGAACGTCTGGCCAAGCTGGCTGGCGGTGTTGCTGTGATCAAGGTTGGTGGTGCTACCGAGGTTGAGGTGAAGGAACGCAAGGATCGTGTCGATGATGCGATGCATGCAACCCGGGCTGCCGTTGAAGAAGGCATTGTCTCTGGTGGAGGTGTGGCTCTGGTCCGCGCAACTGCCGTGTTGGAAAAGCTCAAGCCAGAGAACAGGGATCAGGAAGTCGGCATCGAGATCGTTCGTCGCGCCTTGCAGGCTCCGGCCCGCAACATTGCGGAGAATGCTGGTGCTGAGGGTTCTGTGATTGTTGGTAAGCTGCTCGAGGGCAAGGACGACAACATTGGCTACAATGCCAAGACCAACGAGTTCACCGATATGATCAAGGCCGGCGTTATTGACCCGACAAAGGTTGTGCGCTCGGCGTTGCAGAACGCGGCATCTGTTGCTGGTCTGTTGATCACTACCGAGGCGATGGTTGCTGAAAAGCCTGAGCCGAAGGATCCAATGCCAGCAGCGCCTGACATGGGCGGCATGGGCGGTATGGGTGGCATGGGCTTCTAAACCCACTTCCATCTTGCAAACTGATAAAAGCCGGGGGTTCGCCCCCGGCTTTTTGTGATTTATGCCGCCGCCGATTGATAGGGGTTTGGCGTGCCTTCATTCCGCTTAATCTTAATTTGTTGTCGTGATGCCTGCGGGGTGACTGCGGGGTGACTATGGCACTGAGCGCCTCTGTGTCTCTTGGCAAATTGACCTTGAGTCTGTCACGCGTAATCTGTCGCAACGTCATATCCTGAGTTGGTTCAATTGGACATTTATTTCTTTCCCAACGTCCAACTGACTGTGTGTCACGATGGAGCAATTTTGCCAATTCTGCCTGTGTCATACCCAACTCTGTCCGCAGGAAGCGGATTTCCTGCCCACCCAATGCACCATTTTGATTGATGAGTCCTTCTGCTATGGCTTTATGAAGCATACCGACAGCCGGTATCTCGACAATTCTTTCTCCATTATCATCAACGACATCAAAACCGGCCCCAGTGACAATCACATTATCCAGCCCACATTCCGTGTAATGATAGTCCCGCGTTCCCATTTCTCTCCCCTTGATTTTTTGGATGTATTTTTTTGGATGTATTGAAAAGCTCAATTGTCCTTCCAATGAACCGTCACCATTTTAATTGTCCGGTGTTGAAAATCTGGAATTATCACAACCAGCAAAGTTCTGGTTTCAGAATTTGGTGTTGTGCCTTCCACTTTGTATTTCCAAAACCCATTTTTCGTAGATTCTTCCGCATCGTCATAAACATAGCCAAACTTCAGAAGATATCTTATATCGGCGATAAGCAGGTTTCTTTCCTGGAACCGTTCCTTAACACGCCCTGTCAGCACCCACTTGGTTTTGTCATCAATTGCCAGCATACGATTTTTGGGTTGCCGCTACTGGCGGGTATGGTTTTGCAATTGTCGAAATTCAAACTCATTTCTCAATGTTTGGATTAAAACAACCAACAATTACATACTGAGACTATCATGATGATATTTATAAGCAGAAATAAAAGTAACAGATATTCCCATCATCCAGATTGACATCACAGCCAAGAATGGGGTTAGCAATGTTAACTCCCCAAAAAACTGCCAGTGATGTTTATGGCTTCGGCAAGGCCGATGCGTTCGACTTCAACATCGGGCGGAAAGGCTGATGTCAGCCTTGTTGGCAGCCGGCTGTCAAGCATCACAAAAACCCCGCGGTCATCGGCGCGCCTGATCAGGCGGCCAAAGGCCTGACGCAGTTTCAGACGTGCGATCCGGTCTGTCCAGGCGTCACGTCCTTGCCATTCGGCACGTGCCTGAAACAGAATATCGCTGCGTGGCCAGGGCATCCGGTCAAAGACGATCAACCGAAGGGCGGTGCCGGGAACGTCGATGCCATCACGTACGGCATCGGTCCCAAGTAGGCAGGATTCAGGCTCCTCGCGGAACATCGCCAGCAATGTCTGCAAATTCATTCGGTCTATATGCTGTGCATAGAGAGGCAGGTCAGCTTCTTCCAGCCGCGCAAGCAGTGCGGGATAGACAGCTTTCAGCCGCCTGATGGCGGTGAACAGACCAAGACCTCCACCCCCCGCCGCTTTCATCAACCCTGCCATTGCGGCGGCAGTGGCCTCGGGCCTGTCGCGCTCCAGATCATTGACCACAAGCACCTTCGTCTGTCGTGCATAGTCAAAGGGCGAGGTAAAGGACGCCCGCAGGCTTGGATGATCAAGATGGATGGCGCCAGTGAGGGCCAAGGCCGACTGCCAGCCATCATGTGGCGGCGCCCCTGCCGATGGCGCGGCATCTTCTGGTTTGCGGCGTGGTGCCTGATCCTGCAAGGTTGCCGACGTAACGGTGACTCCATGCGCGGGTTCGAGAACGGTGCTGGCAAAGGGGATGGTCGGGTCAAGCCAATGCCGCGCCACGCCGATGTCGCGGTCCTGCCCGTCAATCCGGTCAATCTGCATCCAGTCAACAAAGCCGTCGCGCGGCCCGTTGGCAATGTCGGCAAGCATCAACTGCCAGGCGGCAACGGGCCCGGAGGCACGCAATTCCAGACCACGAATGGCACCCTCAATGCGTGCGCGCTGCGATGTTTCCAGCTCATCAGCCTTGTCATCCAAAAGCGCTTTCAGCCGCTTGACAAGGCTGTTCAGAGGAGTTCCCAATTCAATGAGAACATCCTTGAATGCCATCGCCGCTGCAGCGATGTCTTCGCTGGCCGGGTGCAGATGGGCCTGAATGTCATAGGGGCTCTGGGTATCGGCAACACGGCCATAAACGGCATTACGCAGATGCATGAAAAAAGTTTCGGCCGGCCCTGTTGGCTGAAAATTGGACAGCCGCTTTGGCCACCCTTGCCCTGGCAATTGGCGGGCCACCTCTAACGCCGCATCGAGATCGGCAAGACCAGCCTCGTCGTCGGCAAGCAATTCGCCCAGCCGTTTTTTCAGACCCCGGGCGCGCCCCTTGCGGCCGTCTTCGGCACCGCGCACCCAATGCCGTAATTCTGCTGTTTCCTGCCCGCTTAGATAGGCGGCGAAGGCGCTGTCGGCGGCATCGAAAACATGGTGCCCCTCATCAAAGACATAGCGTGTTGGACGGCGCTTATCATCATGTCCTGCATAGGCTGCATTGATCATCACCAGCGCATGATTGGTGACGACAATATCGGCCCGTTTGGCCCGGCGCATGGATTTCTCAACAAAACATTTGTTGTAATGCTGGCACGCGGCATGGATACATTCACCACGTCGGTCGGCAAGGCCTGCGGTCTGCGGCCGTCCGAGAAGATCTGTCAGCCAAGCAGGAAAGCTGGCACCGGTCAAATCACCATCATCACTGGCACCGGCCCAGCGTGCCATCAGCCCTAGTGCGGTGGCGCGTCGCGGCTGGCCGGGCATCTGTATCAGCGCCTCCTCAAGATTGAGCAGACAGAGATAATTTTCCCGGCCCTTGCGAAGAACAACTTTCTTTGAACGTTCCGTTGCATCTGGATAAAGCCGGGACAATTCACTGGCAATCTGGTGCTGCAGGGTGCGGGTATAGGTTGAAATCCAGACAGCCGCACCATTGCGCTCTGCCCACAAGGTGGCGGGCGCCAGATAGCCAAGCGTCTTGCCTGTTCCTGTGCCAGCTTCGGCAAGGACAAGCGCCGGACTGGGTCCGGCATCGGGTCGGTCAAAACTGGCCGTTACAGCGGCTGCGTAATCGGCCTGACTGTCGCGTGTCTCGGAAACGCCAGCCAGCATGTGGCCGAGTCGTTCACGCGCGGCATCCGGCAGGATGGGCTGGCTCCCGGGTTGGGTTGTTGGCGTGTAATCGGTAAATTCAGGAAGCCGGCGCCAGATGGCCGCCTGCATGCCATCAGGTGGTGCTGGTCGTGCTGGACCCAGTCCCAAACGCGCCAAAATAAGAGGACCCCACATCCATCCGCCATCCGCCATCATCCCGGCTATGCCAGCTGCCTCATCACGGGCGCGTCCTTCCATTACCGCAACTTCATCAAGCAGCAGAAAGGCCATTTTTGGCAGGAGCGCCGCCATGGCCTCGGCAGAGTCTGGGCGCGGCAATGACAGCTGTGCAGCAAGCCCGGTTGGTGTTGGCAAACAGAATCGGGCCGGCCTTACAAAGGCAAATAATTCCATCAGATCAAGACAGCTGGCGATCTCAACACTGCTTCGAGCCTCGCTCCAGCGACGGTGACAAACCAGCGGCGGGCCAAGCGCCAGCTCTGCAGCAATGGCCTGCCTGTCACGCACTGTGATCTCACCATTTTGTGTGATCCATATGATACGGGTGCCATGCGGATAGAGAACGGGGATATTGTGCAGGTCGGGAACTTTTATCGTGGTTCCATCCAGAGGCGATGAAGGCGCCCGAGATGAGGGGCTGTCGGCATTGTTCGGCATTAGCCAGATATAGCGTTAAAACGGGCTGGCTGCCAGTACAGCTTGCCTGCATCCGCAATTTGCGGCATATGATAGCCGACCGCCGCAGCCAGCCTGTTCTGGAAGTGGGACACACATATGAAAACCCAGATAAGAGAACTTGGAAAACCGGATATGACGGATGCTGTTTCTGCCTTGAGGGACATCGCCAGTGATGCGAAGGCCTGGCCCTTTGCTGAAGCCCGTAATTTGCTCCAGCGGCTTGAGAAAACAGGCGGCAAGGACGTGGTCGTCTTTGAAACTGGATATGGGCCATCAGGTCTGCCGCATATTGGCACATTTGGCGAGGTTGTGCGGACGACGATGGTGCGCCATGCCTTTGAGACAATGACAGGCGCAAAGACACGGTTGATCTGTTTTTCTGATGATATGGATGGGTTCCGCAAAATCCCAACCAACTTACCAGACCCCGAACAATTGATCCCCTATCTGGACATGCCGCTCACCGCTGTCAAAGACCCGTTCGGCACCGCGCCGTCCTTTGGTGATCATAACAACGCAAGATTGCAGGCGTTTCTGGACTCCTTCGGATTTGATTATGAATTTGTTAGCTCGACCCGCTGCTACAAGGCAGGTGATTTTGATGATGCCCTACGCACGGTGCTTGACCGTTATGAGGCAATCATGAAGATCATGTTGCCGACGCTTGGCGCTGAACGACAGGCCACCTACAGCCCGTTCTTTCCGGTTTGTCCCGATAGTGGGAAGGTGCTGCAGGCCAAGGTTATTGCCCGTGATGTTGCCAATGACAGCATTACTTACATTCATCCCGATACAGATGCCGAGGTTGAGACAAAGGTAACCGGCGGTTCCTGCAAGCTCCAGTGGAAGGCTGATTGGGCAATGCGCTGGTTTGCCCTTGGCGTTGACTATGAGATGAGTGGCAAGGATTTGATTGACTCGGTCACTCAATCCTCAAAAATTACGCGGGCGCTTGGTGGCACGCCGCCTGTTGGCATTTCATACGAGCTGTTTCTTGACGCGAATGGCGAGAAGATTTCCAAATCCAAGGGCAATGGCCTGACCATTGATGAGTGGCTGCGATATGGCAGCCCCGAATCGCTGTCACTGTTCATGTATAATCAGCCAAAGCGGGCCAAGCGGCTGCATTTTGACGTCATTCCAAAAACAGTCGATGAATATTATCAGCACCGCACAAAGATCGGTGATCAGGATAGCGCAGCCCAGATGGAGAACCCGGTGTGGCACATCCATAGCGGTGTTCCCGAAGTAACGGTGCTGCCCGTTACCTTCACTTTGCTGCTCAATTTAGCGGCGGTCTGCCTGGCGGAGCAGCCGTCCGTTGTCTGGCGGTATGTCAGTGACTATGCCCCGGGTGTTACTGCCAAGACACATCCCGAGTTGGACCGCTTGATCGGGTATGCGGTGAATTACCATCAGGATCTGGTTCGTCCGACAAAAACCTACCGTCTGCCGACCGAAACCGAGGGCAAACACATAACGGCCCTGCTTGCCGCCTTTGATGCGCTGGCTGATGATGCCCCGGCTGAGGATATTCAATCAGCTGTCTATGCCACCGGCAAGGCGGCTGGTTATGAGAATTTGCGTGACTGGTTTCAATGTCTCTATCAGGTGCTGCTTGGTCAATCTGAAGGGCCGCGCATGGGATCATTCTTTGCGCTTTATGGGCGCGAGAAAACGCGTCTTTTGTTGACAGATGCGCTTGCGGGAAAACTTGCTGATAAAGTAGGGGCTGAGGGTTGATGTGGCGCGCGGCTGCGGCGCTGGCGCGTTGCCTTCCCGCAGAAGCGGCGCACCGGGCGGCGGTACGGACATTGCAGTTGAATATTGGCCCGAAGCCTGATGTGCCATCTTTGCCGCTGACTGTTGCCGGTATGCGCTTTGACAATCCATTGGGGCTGGCCGCAGGTTTTGACAAGAATGCAGAGTGTTTTTCAGGGGCTATGCGCCTTGGGTTTGGCCATGTTGAAATCGGCACTGTCACACCCTTGCCGCAACCCGGAAACCCGCGGCCACGGGTGTTTCGTCTGCCTGCCGATGAAGCCGTGATCAACCGCTACGGGTTCAATGGAAACGGTATCGAATATGCCGCGCGAAATCTGGCTGCGAAACAACACCGCCCAGCAATTCTCGGGGTTAATGTCGGTGCCAATAAAACCAGCGCCGACCCGATTGAGGATTATCATGTCGCCGTTGCGCGGCTTGCCGCATTTGCTGATTACATAACCCTGAACATCTCCTCGCCAAACACTCCGGGGCTTCGTGATCTGCAGGCCGATCAGCTGTTGCAGCATCTGCTGGCAGCTGGCAGATCGGGTCTTGCCGAATCGGGAAAGAAAATTCCATTATTCTTGAAAATGGCGCCTGATCTTGAGATTTCAGAAATCAGAAAGATTATTGCATGCTGTATCGACCACAATGTAGACGGAATCATTGCGACCAACACGACGGTGGCCCGTCCGAAGGGGTTGGCGTCCCCGGTAGCCTGCGAACAGGGGGGGCTGTCAGGCGCGCCGTTGTTCGCGATGTCAACGGCAGTTCTTGCTGAGGTGGCGTCACTTGCTAAGGATCAACTGACGGTCATTGGTGTTGGCGGCGTTGCCAGCGGCTGGCAGGCATATGCAAAGCTGCTTGTCGGTGCTGATCTGGTGCAGCTCTATACGGGCCTCGCGCTTGACGGTCCGGGTCTACCTGCAACCATCCTTTTCGAACTGAAACTGTTGCTGGAATGTGATGGGTGTGCCGATGTAGCAACCGCATCAGGAAAAATTCCCAACGCCCGCGACGCCATCAATCATTCGCTTCATCTTGCGCAAAGCGCCGGATTGCAAGTGGCAGAACCGAAACTGTATTGGTGACAGAATAAGGCTCCTGCATAGCGGTGGGTGCGCTGTGATCGATGGGCGTGAACGGTGGCCTGTTCAACCCGTCGAGAATGCGGAAATAGGCCAGAACCACCATACGCGCTGCAGACGCAAGGCTGGAATGTAGTCTGACACAATTTACCGCCTCGCAGAATTCATCCAAATTGATTTCTTCCTGCAGCAAAATGGCATCAATGCTGTCCCAGACATATGGCTCAAGAACAATCGTCGTGCGCTTACCATTGAAACGGATATTTCGCTTTAGACGTGTTGGCCGCGTCGAATGTGGGCTTGATTTGGGTTCGGCATGGGGGGGACGTTTCCCTGAATTTGCAACTCGCGCCATTTCCTATTCCTTTTGGCTATCCTTTTGAATAGATCAGGTTAATGCAAAGGGTTTAATAAATTCCTAATGTCAGGCAACTTTTTCCTGAGCTTGGTGATTTTTTGTGTGACCCGCGCGCATGCTCGGCCACGGCCGAATTGTGGGTTGACCTTCTGCCATCGCTGGCCTATACCCACGCATCATATTTCAGTAGGGGTGACACCCACAGGTTTAGGGAGCCATTACCATGGCGAAACGCTGTCAAATCACCGGTAAGACCGTCATGTCAGGCAACAACGTCAGCCATGCGAACAATCGCACGCGCCGCCGATTCCTTCCCAATCTCCAGCATGCCAGCATCCAGAGCGATGTGCTGGGTAGAAAAGTCAGTCTGCGACTGTCAACAAGCGCAATGCGGACCATTGAAAAGCACGGTGGTCTGGATGCATTTTTGATGCAGGCGCGCAATGCTGAACTTGCCGATGAAGCAAAAATGCTGAAGCGGGAAATCATGGCAGCCAGTGCAGCTGAATAGGCGGCACAAAAAGGTTGAACAACCCCGCTCTTTAGCGGGGTTTTTTTATGCCTTCAGTCTCGCTTGGATCAGGCGACCCGTTTGCTGCGCTGCGTCACATCCTCGTCAAACAAATCTGTCAATTGGCCAACAACAGCACCGCCCAGCTGATCGACGTCGGTGATGGTAACCGCGCGCCGGTAATAGCGTGTGACGTCATGGCCAATACCGATGGCCAGCAATTCCACTGGTGATTTTGACTCTATGTAGCTGATCACATCGCGAAGATGCTTTTCCAGATAGCTGCCGCTGTTGACTGACAGAGTCGAATCATCGACGGGCGCACCATCAGAAATGACCATCATGATCCGACGATCCTCTCTCCTCGCCAAAAGACGGTCGTGAGCCCATAACAGCGCCTCGCCATCGATGTTTTCCTTTAAAATGCCCTCACGCAGCATCAGTCCAAGTGATTTCTTTGCACGACGCCACGGCGCATCAGCAGACTTGTAGATGATGTGGCGCAAGTCATTCAGCCGTCCCGGCGCGGGTGGCTTGCCAGCCTGCTGCCAGAGTTCACGCGACTGACCCCCCTTCCATGCTCTGGTAGTGAAGCCGAGAATTTCCACCTTTACCCCACACCGTTCCAGTGTGCGGGCAAGAATATCTGCGGTAACGGCCGCAATGGTGATGGGCCTGCCGCGCATTGAGCCTGAATTATCAAGTAACAGGGTTACAACAGTGTCGCGGAATTTGGTGTCCTGTTCCTGTTTGTAGGACAGGGGGCTTAGTGGCTGTGTAACAACGCGATGAAGTTTGGCGGCGTCAAGGATACCCTCCTCGAGGTCGAAATCCCATGAACGGTTTTGGTGTGCCATCAGTTTGCGTTGCAGCCGGTTGGCCAGCTTGCCCACAATGCTGGTAACATTTTCCATATGCCGGTCGAGCATTTGCCTCAGCCGGATGAGTTCCTCCTCATCACAAAGATCAGGTGCATCAACTACCTCATCAAAGCGCGTGTCAAATACCTTGTAGGCATCTGTGGGCGCGCCGCGATCCTGATTATGGCCCTGCATGTCAGAGTTCGGCGTTTCCCCATCTGACATGCCGTCCTCTGCGCCATCCGCGTCAGCCATGTCGCCTTCCTCGGCGGAGCCGGCGTCGCCAGTATCATCCATGGTCTGGCTGTCGTCACCGTCGCTTTGATCCTCGCCAACGGCTTCCTGCTCGCCATCCTGATCGCTTTGGCTGTCGCCGTTGTCATCCTGATCATCGTCGCTGTCTGACTGATCATCCTGATCGGAGCTGGAGTCACCCAGATCACTCTCAAGCGCGCCAATCAGTTGACGTGACAATTGTGCAAATTTCTCCTGATCTTCCAGATTTTTGGCGAGCTCCTGCATCAGATCGCCGGCACGGCTTTTGACCCAGGGGCGCCACAGATCGAGAACCATCGAGAGATTTTGTGGGGGGGCTGCACCGGTAAGATCCTCACGCAGAAGAAGACGAACGACCTCGGCAATGCCTGCCTCATCGGCACTGCCCGGCGCCTCGATCTGTCTGCTTTCATAACGCTGATTCAAGGTAGCCTCGAGATTGGCGCCGACACCGACAAGTTGTCGTGCGCCGATGGCTTCTACCCTTGCGCGCTCGGCAGACTCAAAAATTGCACGGGCACCATCGAGTGATGGGCATAATTTTCTATGTGTCTTTTTGTTGTGATGGGCTAGCCAGAGGGCCGCTCCATCTGCGGCGCCTCGCATGCTTGCCCGTTGCGCTGGTGTCGCTGTCGGTGGAAAAGACGGCAATCGTACGTCACTCTCACCAATATGCGTGTCGGTTCCAGCATAGGTCACCTGATGCTGGCAGCCACCTGCCAGCGCCCGCATCGTCGCGGCGGTGGATTTCAGAAACTGCTGGTCTGGATCTTCGTTGGCCATAAGCGTCTGGTCCTAGCTGGCGTTGGCTTGGCGAACAGGTGCCTCAGGCAAATCAATGCCAAAGCAACGCTGGTAATATTCGGCGACTGTTGGTCGCTCAATCTCATCGCATTTGTTGAGAAAGCTGAGCCTGAAGGCGACAGTGATATCGCCGAGGATTGTGGCGTTTTCCGCCCAGGTGATAACCGTACGCGGCGACATCACTGTGGAGAGGTCTCCGGCCATGAAGCCCTTGCGTGTCATGTCGGCCATTCGCACCATGGCATCGATGGTCTCACCGCCCTTGGTGGTTGCATATTCGGGCAGCTTTGCGCGGACAATGCCAACTTCATCGTCATGCTCGAGATAGTTCAGCGTCGATACGATCGACCACCGGTCCATCTGGCCCTGATTGATTTGCTGGGTGCCATGATACAGGCCCGTTGTATCGCCCAATCCGACGGTGTTGGCAGTGGCAAACAACCGGAAGAAAGGGTTTGGATGAATCACCTTGTTACTATCGAGAAGAGTGAGCTTGCCATCAACTTCTAGAACGCGCTGGATTACAAACATCACATCCGCCCGGCCAGCATCATATTCATCAAAAACCAACGCCACGGGATTCTGCAGCGCCCATGGCAGAATACCCTCACGGAATTCTGTTACCTGCTTGCCGTCACGCAACACGATCGCGTCCTTGCCAATCAGGTCAATTCGGCTGATATGACTGTCAAGGTTGACCCGGATACAGGGCCAGTTCAACCGTGTGGCAACCTGTTCGATATGTGTTGATTTGCCGGTGCCGTGATAGCCCTGGATCATCACACGGCGGTTGAACCCAAAGCCAGCAAGAATAGCCAGTGTCGTATCGTGGTCGAACTGGTAGGAGCTATCAACTGCTGGCACATAATCCGAGGCTTCTGAAAAGGCGGGAATTTCCATATCAATGTCCAGCCCGAACACGTCGCGGGCATTAACAGTGATATCTGGAGCCCCCAATGGATGGGCAACAGATTGTGGGTTTTTATTTGCGCTGGACATGGTTGGTCTTACTCCGAACTGAGCTTTCGTGGATAGATGTGCCTAAGAGGTGGCGTTGCTGCCGTTGGCATTCAATGATTTGCGGATCAGGTCATAGGCCAGATTGATTTCTTTTAACCGTTCTTCGGCCTTCTCGTCACCCCCATTTCTATCGGGATGATTTTCCTTCGCAAGTTGCTTGTACTGCTTTTTCAACTTCTCCATATCCGCCACTGGTGTCATCCGCATGATTTGCCAGGCGCGTTTTTCCTCAGGGGTAAGCTTTTGCCGATGCTGGCTGTCCTCGCGGTTTTCAAAATCGAACAGGTTGAAGGCGTCATTAAACATTTCATCGCCCGGCTTGCCGGTGGCAAATTTCCAACTTGGACGCTCCCAGGTAGTTGCGCGACGGATTTCAGCCTCGAGTGCAGCCCCCTGCAATCCCTCATAATAATTCCATGACTTGTTGTAGGCGCGGACATGATCAAGGCAAAACCACAGATAATCGCGCAGCGCATGCCGTGACCTTGGCGCTGGATAGATGCCCTCGGCAACGCAGCCATCGGCAGCGCAGCGTTTTGTGCCGCTGTCGGTGTCATCGCTATCCAGCGGAATTTCTGGCATTTTGGGGCGTCTCATAATAGACTCCATGCTAGCGCACTGCTCTGAGCAGACAACCAATTTACCCCCACCAACGGAGATAGCATATGCCAATGGCGGATACCATAGCGGCAAAGCTAAAATCTGGCCTCAACCCTAGTTTTATTGAGGTTAAGGATGTTAGTCATCATCACGCTGGTCATGCTGGCTGGCGCGAAGGCGGTGAGACACATTTTCACGTAACCCTCACAGCGGCCATATTCGAGGGTAAATCGCGCCTACAGCGGCACCGCATGGTGAATGAATTACTGGCACAGGAATTGGCCAGCAGCGTTCACGCGCTTGAATTGCACCTATCGGCCTGAGTCGTAATTGTCCTGAAAAGTTTATGTGCCATCAACGGCATAGGCGACACAGCTGTTGGCCAGCGCATTAGAGCGTTGGTCACGAGATTGCGAATTCTTTGCATTGTCATTGCCGGACAGGCGTGCCTGCCTTGACTCCTCACCATATCGGGTCTGGTAGGCAATTGTTGCAACCGGTCCCATCAGCTCGGTGATGTGGGTGCAGCCATGCCGACCACCAATCGCCGCACTGACCTTTCGGCGCCAGCCGGGACCGACCTGAAGGCCAACCAAATCGGCAAAGACGTCATTGGCCGCCGGGCAAACGGCATAGGGGCCGGCAATGGTAACGGCCTCAGCCGCGGTGATCACCAAATCGCTGGTAATCGTCAGCCGCACTTTCATATGATGAAAAGGCATGTTGGGTGTCACCTCGCCACGAAAATCAGATGGAAAGCTGTAGGTTTTGTGGTCGGTCAGCTCTGCTTCGATGTCAAACAGGCCATCCTTGCGGACAAACCCATTGCAATAGATGCGTCTGTTATGCACCTCCTCACGTTCTGCTGGCTGGCTCAGGTCAGTTGGATGGTCACTGCCATAAAGAGGTTCCATTTCAATGTTCCTTTGTTGCCCAGAGGCGCAGGCTTGTCAGCCTGTTGCCGCTACGTTTGAGAATACGAAACCGGATATCGTGAAACCGAAATTCCTGCCCAGGCCGTGGAATGGTTCTGCTTTCAAAAAGAACAAGTCCGGCGATTGTGGCGGCATCTTCATCTGGCAGTTGCCACCCAAGTGTACGGTTCAAATCACGAATGGTGACGCCGCCATCGACAATCCATGAACCGTCGGCCTGTGGCGTCAGACCGGCAAGCTCCACATCATGCTCATCATCAATGTCGCCGACGATTTCCTCGAGAATATCCTCAAGTGTGACGATACCCTGCAAATCGCCATATTCATCGACAACCACGGCAAAATGCTCTCGCCGGGCGCGAAATGCCTGCAATTGATCAAACAGCAAGGTTGTCTCGGGGATAAAATATGGTTCTGCGGCAATGTTCTGCACCGTCAGGTTGGGGTCAACGCCGCCATTACCTGATTTTGCGTCATCTCTAATGGCCCTCAGCAGATCCTTGACATGCAGCACGCCGGTGATGTTGTCAGGGTTGCCTGAAAAAACGGGATGCCGCGTATGAGGAGAGGCAAGTACCTGCCCCAGGATTCCCTCCAGATTATCTTCAGAATCGATCATATTGACTTCGGCCCGATGGGTCATGATTTCGTCAACGCTGATTTCATTAAGATCAAGAACCGAAGACAGCATCGCCTGTGTTTCCCGATTGTCGGCGTCACCCTCAGCACCATGAAGCTCAATCAGGCCGCGCAGCTCTTCCTCGCGGTTTGCCTCCTGTTCATCATTTTGGCGGATCAACTGGCGTGCCAGAAAGCGCAAGCCAACGGCAAGTGGATTTAGTACCACCACAACCACCCGGATAGCGGGGGCAATAGCAAGCGCATATTTGTCAGAATAGGTGAACGCATAGGTCTTCGGCATGACCTCTGCAAAAATCACCAGAACGACAGTCATTGTTAGTGTTGCCCATAGCAATCCGGCTTCTTGAAAGAGTGAAATGGCAACAGAGGTGGCGAGAGCGGAGGCGATCACATTGACGGCATTGTTGCCAATGAGGATTGTCCCGATCAGACCCTCGCGGTCAGCCCGCAGCTTTTCGACGAGCAGCGCACGCCGGTTGCCCTTGATGGCAAGCTGGCGCATCCGCGCATCAGATGCTGCGGTCAATGCAGTTTCCGCGCTGGAGAAAAAAGCCGATGCCACAATCAGGAGAATGACAACGGCAAGAAGCCACCATATCTCAGCACTCATCAGTGCAAACCCTCCAATGTTGCACGGACGTCATCAAGCGGCACATCGGATGCCACGAATGCCTTGCCAATGCCCTTGACAAGGATAAAACGCATCTTTCCATCAAGCACTTTTTTGTCATGCTGCATGTGCGCGAGCAAAGTTTCGGCTGCCGCATTGCCAGCGGCCAGCTCTTTATTGTCAGCTGGCAGTTGCTGCAGTTTCATATGGGCCCTCAATCGGTTCAAATCACCTTGATCGCATAGCCCCATTCGCACCGACAGGGCGAAGGCAACACCCATTCCCGCTGCCACAGCCTCGCCGTGCAGCAAACGGCCATCATAATTGGCTTCTGCCTCAAAGGCATGGGCAAAGGTATGGCCAAGATTAAGCAGAGCTCTTTGTCCTACCTCGCGTTCATCTGCCTCGACGATTCGTGCTTTGGCGGCGCACGAGGTCATGATGGCGTAGTTGACCGCCTGCGGCTCGAGCTCCAGCACAGCCTTGCCATTTTCTTCCAGCCACGCAAAGAAACCTGAATCGCCAAGCAGCCCATATTTGACCACTTCCGCATAACCCGCGCGAAGCTCACGCGGTGGTAATGTTGCCAGCGCGGCGGTATCGGCAAGAACCATCTGTGGTTGATAGAAGGCGCCAATTAAATTCTTGCCACGAGGTGCGTTGACCCCGGTCTTGCCACCTACCGAGCTGTCTACCTGGGCAAGCAATGAGGTAGGAACCTGCACAAAATCCACGCCGCGCATCAGGCTCGCAGCAGCAAAGCCGGCGAGATCGCCGATCACCCCACCGCCCATCGCAATAATCACCAGGCCGCGATCCACACCAATCTCGAGAATGTCGTTCAGCAATCCGGCAAGCACCTGCATATTCTTGCTTGCCTCGCCAGCGGGCACAATGATCTGATCGCAACGCCGGGCGGTCCTGTCAAGGCTGCTGGCAAGCGCGTCAAGGTGGATGGCGGCCACATTACTATCGCTGACAATGACTATTTGACGCTCAGCGACAATGTCGCCCAGCACCTCACCCGCATTGGCAATCAGGTTGTTCCCGATTTTAATATCATAGGCGCGCGGACCAAGGCCAACGCGAAGAGATGTAATGTCATCCATGATGCTTATGGCCTATGTGACTGGCAGAAAGCTGTCAAGAGCATCAATCAAACTTGCCAGTGCTTTGTCACCACTCAATCCATCCGTGTTCAGGTGAATATGGGCCTTTTCATAATGCCGCTGGCGGTCAAGGCTCAACTTGCGGAGCTTTCCAAGGGGGTCATCGCCGGCCAGCAATGGCCGTGTCGCTGTCGTGCCGATCCGCGCCATGAGGGTTTCCGGTGCAGCCTGTAGCCAGACGACCACGGATTGTTCGAGAAGCAGCTCAGCAGTTTTGGCTCTACAGATGGCACCGCCTCCCGTTGCCAGAACCAATGGCCCCGTTGCAACAAGTTCAGCGATGATGCGCTCTTCCATTTCACGAAACTTTGCATCGCCAGCAATATCAAAAATGTCGCTGATGGTCAGGCCGGCGGCGTCCTCAATCGCCTTATCACTATCGGCAAAGGGCATATCGAGTTGCTTGGCAAGACGTCTGCCAAGCAATGATTTGCCGCTGCCCATCAGGCCAACAAGGGTGATCGGTTTGACAATGCGTGAATTGATGTCTTTATGTTCGGCTTGCATAAAGAACCTTATGCCTGTTCTGGCTGATTTTTGGAATATGTTTCGGTGATCATGGGCGAGGGCAGATTGATCTTCAGGCGAGACCATTATGGGGTTATTTGTCCTGCGCCTTAATAGGGATGGTATCTTTGCCCAATTGCAGACATATTCTTGCCATACAAAATATGCGATAAGTACGAACAGCTTTGAAAATGGCCCGGTAACGTGCCGATGTAATGTGCGTATGTTTGCAGGCTGGTGCAAAGAACCGGTAAGTTGGGTGGAGAAAGTATGAATCGGGTTGGAATTATTATGATTGTGATTGTCGGTCTTTTTGCCGCCGGTCTTGTTGCGCTGTCGAGCTGGAACATTCCAGCACCGACCACAGCCATTAACAAGGTTGTCTCCAATGAAAATCTGCCAAAATAGAGCGCACCGTCTGGTTTTTGTCGCTGGTCTGATAGCAGTCCTCGCCGGCGCCAGCGTGACGCCCGCTCTGGCACAGACCACGACCATCGTCACCAATGAGGGGCCAGTCAATCTTCTAGGTCTCTCGACATCTGACAATATAAGCAACGGCAATGCCTCTGGCGCGTCTGTGACGACCATTGATGATGCTTTCAATGCTGTGAATGATGACACGGCAACAGGCATTGACACCGATCAGGCACCGCAACAAGCGGAGCCATCAACAGCTTTCCCGACGCAAAATATGCGAACCCAGGCCACCGTGGCAGTTACAGAAAACGGGTCAACCACTGATGCAGACAAGAACACCAACCAGGCCGAACAGAGCGTGGTGATCGAGGAGACTTCGATCACCATTGGATTGCGCGAGGTTGAGGATGTTGGGCTCGCTGCAATCGGTGTGCGCCAATCAGACGATGGTGCTGGGAATTTAAACGAATTGATCTGGCGTGGGACAGCCGCTTCACGCGCGACATTCCTGTATGAAAACGGCAGCCTTGCATCACAATCGCGGGCAATTTCCTCTCTGGCGATTGAGGTTGTCGCCCGAGAAGCAGTGCCACCGGCCGGTGCAAACAGTGTTGCGCATGCACTTGTGCGGGCACGTCTTGACTGGCTAGCGGCGGCTGGCCGGTCTGACGATTTGGCCGTCATGGTCGGGCGTCTGCCAAATGATGATGACTGGCTTGACTGGAAAAAATGGCTTGTTGAATACCAGTTGATGCAGCGCCTGGACAGGGACGCCTGTGCGGTTGTCGATAGTTACATCACAACCACACTCGATCCCTATTGGCACAAATTGAAGGTGATCTGCAGCTCCGTACAGGATGACGCAAGCAGCGCCCGATTTGGTGCTGACATTCTGGCGGCAAGCGGCGTCGAGGACCCGGTGTTCTTTGCATTGGTCGATGAAATGCTGAGTGGCACTGAAGCGCAGGCCTTTGATCCGGCACTAGTAGAGGCGCTGCATGTCGTACTTATGGACGCGGCACATCATGAAATCAGCCTCGATAGTCTAGCCGCATTGCCACCGCAGATGGCGCAGGGAACAGTGGCACTGCGCTATTTGGGAACGGATGCACGCCTGGTTTCGACCTTTGACGGGTTGACCAGAGGTCTGATCACCCCGCAGGAAGCCGGCAATCTTTGGCGCAGTGCGGCAACCGCGCCAGAACTGGCTGCAAGCGCGCTTGCCCGCCATAACAGCGGTCCGTCACCTTTGACAACGGCAATGACCTGGCGCGCGATAGCCGATGACACCAGCGCTGGACGAGTGCTGCTGATTACACAGGCCATGAAAACCGACATTGCGGCTGGCAACGGGCAAACAATGCTGCCTCTCTATGCAGAGCTGGCGAGTGAGGCGTTGACATTTTCCGGACTGGATGCAGTGATTAGCGCTGATGATAGCCAGTCATTTGACGCTGTTGCCATGCTCATTGCCATGCAGCAGCCTGACAGCAACCTTCTGGCGGAAAGTGGTTTTTCCACCACTGAGGCGGCAGCCACCAATGCCCTGATGCAAATGCTCGCGGGCGGTGAGTGGAACCATCGCGCTTTTGCAGATTTGGATCTTTGGACTTTGCTGCCGGTGATCGAGGCGCTTGGCATCGCGCCAGGCGAACAGGAATGGCTCGATTTTCTGGTTGTTTCGGACAATAGGGATGCGAACTACAAGCCACTTTCACCATTGTTGTTGCGGGCGCTGAATGCCGCCGCTGAAAAGCGTCGTGTTGCCGAGGCTGTTTTGCTCGCAAGCTGGGCACTTGACGATATCCCACTTCATCACATCAACCCCCAGGATGCCGCGGTCATTGTTGGGGCGATGAATGAAATAGGGCAAACCCGAACTGGCCGGCTGTTTGCCACCGAGGTTGTAAAAGCGCATCTGTTATCGCGCTTTTCACAGATGATACCCGCCATGTCTGAAATGTCTTTGTCAGTTCCGCAGGACCAGACAGCTTTGGTAACAGGCGATGGCATGGAAACGGGAAAAGAAACCGCCCTTGATGAGACAATTCAGGCGCAGAATGATGCTGCTGAAGTAACAGGTTCCACCGATGAAAATTCGGGTATTGAGACCGTTGTTGACAGCGTAACCCAGCAGACAACCCAACAGGAATGACTGAACTGCCGGAAACAGCCACCAACAGACATATAGCCGTCGTCAACGCTTTCTTGGATGCAATGTCAGCTGATCGCGCACTTGCGCCCAACAGCATCGCCGCCTACCGCCGCGATCTGGAGGCGGCTAGCCGCGCCTTGAAGACACGCGGTACATCACTGACCATCTGTGATGCAGATGATTTACGAGCTGTGATTGCGGTATGGCATGCGGATGGCTTGTCCGCCCGCTCGGTGGCGCGGCGATTGAGTGCGGTCCGACAGATGATGATCTGGCTTGTCGAGGAGCGGGCTCGCAGCGACAATCCATGCCGCTGGATCGAAAATCCAAAATTGCCAGCCGCCCTTCCCAAAAGCCTCTCCGAGCAGGAGGTGGTGACTCTCATCGCGGCAGCCGGACAACTGAAACCCCTCTGGCAGGCCCAGCGTGCGGTTGCGTTGCTGGAGATTCTCTATGCCACGGGTCTGCGTGTTTCCGAACTTGTGACGTTGACAGTCGACCAGTTTCGACGGGGTCAGGAAAGCCTCGTGGTAACTGGCAAGGGTGGCAAGGAACGGCTGGTGCCATTGGGCCTCGCGGCAAGGCAGGCAGCAGCCAATTGGCTCGAGGTGCGCGATAGCCGTGCGGAATATGTGCAATCAATTTATATGTTTCCCCATGCGGTGATCGCTTCTGATAGCAGCGACCGGCCTGCCGACGGCAAGCCGGGTGGAAAACCAGACAGGAAGCGGGACAGAAAGCGAGATGACGCGCCGATGTCACGCCACCAATTTACATCTTTGTTGAAAAATCTTGCGATTGCTGCGCGGCTGGATACCAAGCGGGTAAGCCCGCATGTTCTGCGGCATTCTTTTGCAACACATATGTTGAACCGGGGTGCCGATCTGCGCAGCCTGCAGACGTTGCTTGGCCATGCCGATATTTCAACAACCCAGATCTATACCTCAACCCGCCCGGAACGGCTTGCCGGTCTGGTGGCGACAGCCCACCCGCTTGCCAGCACGGGCAAGGATGAGTAAACTGCATCCTGCTGTGACGGTCATGCCACAAATACAGGATAACTCACTGAAATGAGACATTTTCTTGATTTTGAAAAACCGATTGCCAATCTTGAGGGCAAGGTGGAGGAACTCCGCCACATGAGCTCTGATGGCAGTATCAATATTGCTGATGAGATCGGTAAATTGCAGACACGCATCGAACGGGAGCTGAAGCAGACCTATGAAAAACTCGGCCCATGGGAAAAGGTGCAGGTCGCCCGTCATCCCGAAAGGCCGCGGGTCAGCGCGATAATCAAACAGCTTTTTGACGATTTCACACCGCTTGCTGGTGACCGGAACTATGCCGAGGATTATGCTGTCATTGGGGGCATGGCCCGTTTCCGTGGTCAGGGTGTGATGGTGATGGGAACAGAAAAGGGCAGCACTACCGAGGAACGGATCAAACGGAATTTTGGTATGGCGCGTCCAGAGGGTTACCGCAAGGCGACCCGTCTAATGGAATTGGCCGGACGCTTTGGTCTACCGGTTCTCAGCTTTGTCGATACTGCGGGTGCCTATCCCGGTCGTGGTGCTGAAGAGCGAGGTCAGGCCGAGGCAATTGCGACCTCCATTCGCGCCTGTCTGCGTTTACCAACGCCGATGGTGTCGGCCATTATTGGTGAAGGCGGTTCAGGTGGCGCCATAGCTCTTGCTGCTGGCAATCGCGTTGTGATGTTTGAGCATGCCATCTATTCTGTGATTTCGCCCGAAGGATGTGCGTCGATTCTGTGGCGCAGTGGCGAGCATGCACAAGAAGCAGCTGAGGCGTTGCGGATCACATCGGATCATATGAAGACACTTGGCGTGATCGATGCCATTGTCCCAGAACCTTTAGGGGGCGCGCATCGCGATCAGACCGCCGCCATTTCCAGCCTTGGAACAGTCTGTTTTGAACAGCTGCACTCCATGCAGTCCATGGACTCCGCCGCGCTGATTGCCGACAGGTCAGACAAATATCTTGCCATGGGCGATAAAGCGCTCGCCTGATCAGCCGTCCTATTCAGACGTCCTATTCAGACGTCGTAGGGTCTTGCATTGCTGAGTGACGGTATGGCGCGCCGCGCCTGCTGCACCGCGTCAGGATTGAGGTCAGCAATAATCACGTCATCATTCGATCCTGGGCTGGCCACATCGTCGTCGGTTGCTGCTTCGGCGATGATTTCGCCCCAGGGATTGATGATCAGCGCATGCCCATAGGTGCGCCTGCCATCAGCATGTGTTCCGCATTGCGCAGGGGCGATCACAAAACATCCAGTCTCAATGGCGCGGGCGCGCAGCAATGTATGCCAATGCGCCCGTCCACTATCATAGGTAAAAGCAGATGGAACCGACAGAATGGTAGCGCCGGCACTCGCCATATCGCGGTAAAGCGCTGGAAAACGAACATCATAACAAATACTCATTCCAATAGATGCCGAGCCACAATGGGCAACAACCATTTTTCCGCCCGCCTGAAAATTTTTTGACTCGGCATATCGCCTGCCGTCGCCGAGATTGGCGTCAAACATGTGGATCTTGTCATAATGGTCGGCAATTGTGCCATCGGGCGCCATCAGATAACTGCGGTTGACGAGCTGTCCATCCTTGGATCGGTGGATCAATAAAGACCCGATCAGCAGCCAGATCCCTTTGTCACGGGCCATCTTGCTGAACCAGTGAAGGCTGGGACTGTCTGCCTCATTTTCGGCAAGCTCAGCCAGATCTTTCCGATTTGGTGCCAAAAAGGTTGCCGCTTCGGGAAGTGCGACAAGCTCAGCTCCCGCCTTGGCAGCGCTGGTAATCATCGGCTCAATATGGGCAAGGGTGGCGCTGGCATCTGCGCCAGCACAATATTGCAGAGAGGCAACGCGGAGCGTCTTGCTCAAGACACTCTCAAAAGCCTGTCGAGATGCCCGGCATTTTCCAGCCTGAACAATTCCTCGCAGTCACCAATATGCTCATTGTCGATGAAAATTTGTGGCACTGTATGACGTCCGCCCGAACGACTGCGCATTTCTGCACGAAGGGCCGAATTCATCGAAGTATCGATTTGTTCATAGGCAGTGTTTTTAGAGTCGAGCAGACGCAATGCGCGCATACAATAGCCGCAGGCCACACCGGTATAGATTTCGACTTTTGGCGAATCGCTCATGGCTTTCCATTTAGGTGAAACCTCACCGTGTCGCAAGGTTTGATTGGCAATTTGATTATTTTGATCTGGGCGTCACCTGACCCGGGCGATGACCAATGCGCTGACGGATTGACAGCCGGCTCGCCCAAGCGTTCGTGTCGCCTCATTCAGCGTTGCGCCGGTGGTCAGCACATCATCGATCAACAATATATGGCGGTCCCTGACAGCTACCTTACCATTGTCATTGAGCTGAAACGCATTGGCGAGATTCTGTTTGCGTTGGGCTTGGTTGAGACCGGCCTGGCTGGTTGTTGCCTTGTGACGATGCAGCAGGTTTGGGGCAAACAGACCGCAATTATGTGTCGACGTCAGGCGGCGTGCCAGCTCCGCCGATTGATTGTAACGGCGGTGGAGATATCTCCACCGGTGCAGAGGAACCGGTATAACCAGACTGTCCGCTGTTACCAATTCCTCGTAGAGCCTGCCAAGCATGGATGCGAGAACGGGTGTCAGCGCCAACCCGTTGCCATGTTTGAATTTCAGAACGATCGCCCGTGAGGTGTCATTGTATAGGCACCAGGCACGTGTTCTTTCAATGGATGGCGGTAGTAACCAGCAATGGCCACATTTTCCCTGTGGCAGGTCATGTTGCAGTGGTCTGCCACACTGCCCACATTTGGGATCCGATATTGGTTCAAGTCCTGACCAGCAGCTAGCGCATAGGTTGGTCGAATCTGCAAAGGAGCGACACAACACACATTGGTGCGGCAGGATGAAGGTGCTCAGATGGTCAATTAGATGTCGCATATCTTTGTCCTATCATAATCAGGTAAAGAGTTCGTTAAGGCAGCGCCTTTGGTTTTTCGCTTGCATTTTTCAGGCGGTTGGTGATTGTGCGGGCCATGGACAAGAGAGATACATCAGCGATGAATCCAGAAATTCCACGCTTATTTGATTACGCGCAACATTGTAGAAACCGCACACGTGCAGCGGCGAGTTTCAGCGAATTTGATTTTCTGAAAACTGAAGGCGCTCTGCGGCTGGCAGACAGGCTTGAGCTTGTTCGTCGGGATTTTCCTCTTTGTCTGGATTTTGGCTGTCATGATGGCCTGCTGACAAATCACCTCAAGCAGACAGGCAAGGTGGAAATGGTAATCCAAGCCGACCCCACTTTTGAATTTGCCAAATCGGCCAGAGTCAATGGCCCCGCAATCGTCAGCGAGGCCGAGCAGTTACCGTTCGCCCCGGCAATGTTTGACGCTGTATTTTCCTGCCTGTCATTGCACTGGATTGATGATCTTCCTGGCCTCTTGACGCAGATGCGCGCCCTGTTGAAGCCAGATGGCATGCTTCTTGTCAGCTTTCTTGGCGGATCCACATTGAACGAGTTGCGCACCTCATTCGCCGAAGCGGAAAGCGAGATAGCTGGCGGGATCAGCCCGCGTGCGGCGTTGATGGCAGACATTCGCGATGTTGGTGGGTTGCTTGGCCGGGCGGGTCTTGCTTTGCCCGTTGCAGATGCCGATCGGCTTACAATCAATTATCCAGATCTCTTTCGATTGATGGCTGATCTGCGCGGTATGGGTGAACAGAACGCGCTTCAACAGCGTCTCCGTAAACCAACCTCGCGGCAGCTTTTTTTTCGCGCTGCGCAAATCTATCAGGAGCGATATGGACAGCCGGACGGCTCAATTCCTGCAAGTTTTGAGATCATCACCCTGACAGGCTGGGCACCGCATGAAAGCCAACAAAGGCCGCTGCGCCCGGGAAGCGCCTCGCACCGTCTTGCCGATAGTCTTGACACGATCGAGCATGATCCGCAGTCAAAACCCTGACGGCATTGCCGGTCCTACAGAAGATCCTGCAAGATCGGAATTAGCGGTAGGTCTGCTGCTGGCATGGAATAGTTGCGAAGCCGGCTGGGACGCACCCATTGCAGGGCACCACCTTCAACGGCGCGCGGGCTTCCGGTCCATTTGCGGCAGGCGAACAACAACATCACCAAATGAAATGAGTCATAGCTGTGGCTGGCAAAAGCGATCGGTGCCAGACAGCTTTCAGCGGTATCAATCGCCAGCTCTTCCTGCAATTCCCGGATCAGCGCCTGCTCCGGCGTCTCACCGCTTTCGATCTTACCGCCGGGAAATTCCCACAGGCCGGCCATGGGTTTTCCCTCCGGCCGTTGTGCCAGCAATACACGCCCATCCGCGTCGACCAGTGCCACTGCACTCACATGAACGAGTGGCAGTGACATCCTAACTCCGGTAGTCGGCATTGATTCTGATGTATCCATATGTGAGATCGCATGTCCATACGCGGGCGGCTCCCGGCCCATCACCAACGCGTGCCTCAATGAGAATATTGTCACCAGCCATATGCGCCGCCAATGGGGTTTCATCAAACCCTGCGATGCGGCCCCCGTCTTTGGCGATTGTGACTCCCCCCATGGCAATCGTCAGACAGGATTGGTCGATGGACTGACCTGCCTTGCCAACAGCCATGACGACCCTGCCCCAATTCGCATCTTCGCCAGCAATCGCTGTTTTCACCAGTGGCGAATTGGCGACAGACATGGCGATTTTATGGGCACTGGACTCGTCACGCGCGCCGGTAATGTCGATGGTGATTAATTTGCTTGCGCCCTCGCCATCACGCACAATCTGGGTCGCAAGATCCTGCATGACATTGTCGAGTGCGGCGCGGAACTCGTTTATCCGGGGATCATCTGCACGCCCGATCTCGGCGTTGCCGGCAGCGCCCGTGGCAACGAGGAACACCGAGTCAGATGTCGAAGTGTCGCTGTCGACAGTGATCGCGTTGAAGCTTTTGTTTGTTGCAGAGACCAGCAATGCCTGCAGGGCGTCTGGCGCAATAGCCGCATCGGTGGCGATATATCCAAGCATGGTGGCCATGTTGGGCGCAATCATGCCTGATCCCTTGGCAATGCCGCAGAGTTGAACAGCTACTCCGTCAATTTCGCAGGCCATACCGGCTCCCTTGGCAAAGGTGTCGGTTGTACGGATGGCGTTCGCCGCGGCCAACCAACCCGCGTCATCCGTCTTGGCCAGCGTCTCAAATTCTGCTGTGATAAGAGCGCAATCCAAAGGCTCGCCAATAACTCCGGTTGAGGCGATCAGCACATCCTCGCCCTTGGCGCCTATATGAGCGGCGAAGCCGGTACACAGCGTAACCACATCCTGCATGCCCTGCTCACCAGTAAACGCGTTGGCATTGCCGGCATTGGTGATGATCGCCCGGGCGGTTGAATTGCGGCACCTCTCACGGCTCCAGCGCACCGCCGCCGCCGCCGTATCTGATTTTGTGAAGACACCGGCAACATGGCTGCCCGGATCAATCAACATCGCCATCAGATCATCGCGGCTCTGATATTTCATGCCGCACCGCGCTGTTGTCAGCCTGACACCACGAATCGCTGGAAGGTCAGGAAAACTGGCGGGTGTCAGCGGTGACACATTCATCATTGCGCCTGTTGGGCTGCCTGCGCATCCTTGCGGATATCCTCAAAACTGCGCATGTCGATGGCAGCATCGGCACGCAGCGTCTCCAGCAATCGACCCAGATACTGGCGGGAGAGATTGTTGCTCAGTTGTGCGCGCATTTCTTCCATCGCGGGTGCTGGCTGAATAGACCGGTCGGAGACGGTGATCACATGCCAGCCAAATTGGGTCTGCACCGGTTCGGCGGAAAAACTGCCAACCGGCATGGAGAATGCAGCTGTTTCAAAAACGGGCACCATCTGACCTCTGCCAAATGTTCCCAGAGCACCACCATTGGGGCCACTTGGCCCTGTCGAACTTTCCTTCGCAAGCGCGGCGAAATCACCACCGTCATTAAGTTTGGCGATGATCTCCTGAGCTGCTTCCTTTGTTTCAACTAGGATGTGGGATGCGGTCACCTGTTCGCGTGACGCTGTGTCGGCAACAAAAGTGTCATAGGCAGCTGCGATGGCCTCATCGGTGATCTGACTGTTGATGGTTGCACTCAAAAAAGCTTCGGCCAGAATGCGGTCAGCGGCCATCTTCATGGCCTGGGCAACAGCCTCATCCTTGTCCAGATTGGACTCATAGCCAGCCGCCGCCGCAAGTTTCGTGTCAATCACTTCGGCGACAAGCTGGTCAAAATAACTGTCCATCGGTGCCTGCCGATATTCCTGTGGCAGCCCCTCAACGGCGCGCATGACTTCCTCCAGCCAGATTGTTTCGCCATTCAGGGTGGCGACGGCAATGCGGTCTTGGGCAGAAACACTAGCGGAAAACAAGATAAGTGACAGAAAACAGGCGGCGCGGATCAGGCGTTTCATAGGTTTTAACCTTTTCATGGGGGTGCGGACTATACCGTCCGGCATCGGGTCTGTGTGAAGAGGAGCGTATTCTAACAATGCACAGAGCCAACGCAAGCCTTTGTCGGTTTTTTCGGGTGGTGGAAACCGCCGGCCCAATGGACACATCTGACACCGTCCGGCAAAGCCGCTGTTACATTGACAAAACAGCCTTTCATGACTATTTCCATGGCGTGGGAGAGGGGCCGCTGTGACCCAGCCCACACGGGGAAAAACAGGGCGTCTCAGCCGCCAGACTTCTGGAGTAATCATGTTAGGTTCATTGGCGAAAAGTCTGTTTGGCGATTCCAACGACCGGGTCGTTAAAAAGTTCGTTCCGATGGTCTCGGCGGTAAACGAGCTTGAAGAAAGAATGGCGCAGCTGAGCGATGAGGATTTTCCAACCACCACAGCCGCATTCAAGGACCGTCTGGCAAATGATGAAAGTCTCGACTCCCTCATGCCTGAAGCCTTTGCTCTGGTGCGCGAGGCAGCAAGAAGAACGCTTGGTCAGCGGCATTTTGATGTCCAGCTGATGGGCGGAATGGCGCTTCACAAGGGCCAGATCGCAGAAATGAAGACGGGTGAAGGCAAGACACTGGTGGCAACTCTTGCTGTGTTTTTGAACGCGCTGTCCGGCAAGGGTGTTCACGTCGTGACGGTCAATGATTATCTCGCGTCGCGTGATGCGGGCTGGATGGGACAGGTCTATGAATTTCTGGGGATGAGTGTTGGCTGCATCACCGGTGGGATCGATGATGAGGCCCGTCGAAAGGCTTATCGCTGCGATGTCACGTACGGCACGAACAACGAGTTTGGCTTCGACTATCTGCGCGACAATCTGAAATTCCGGCTTGAGGACATGGTTCAGCGCGACCACCATTTCGCCATTGTTGACGAGGTCGACTCGATCCTGATTGATGAGGCAAGAACCCCGCTGATAATTTCTGGCCCTGCGGAAACCAATTCCGACAATTACATTGTTGCCAACAAGATTGTCCCTAAACTTGGCGAAGATGACTATGATCTCGATGAAAAGGGTAACAGCGTCTCACTCAGTGAGGAGGGCATAGAACACGCTGAAGCGCTGCTGCGCGAAGCGGGTGTGATGGGCGAAGGCACGCTCTATGACATCGACAATGTCGGGCTGTTGCACCATGTCAATCAATCACTACGCGCCCACAAATTATTCCATCGTGACACCCATTACATGCTCAAGGATGGCGGCGTTGTCATCATCGATGAATTTACTGGCCGGGCGATGGATGGCAGACGGTTCTCCGAAGGGCTGCATCAGGCGCTGGAAGCCAAGGAAAATGTTGAGATTCAGGCTGAGAACCAAACCCTGGCATCGGTAACATTTCAGAACTACTTCCGCATGTATGAAAAGCTCTGCGGGATGACTGGTACGGCGATGACCGAGGCCGGGGAGTTTTCGGAAATCTACAATCTCGATGTGACCTCAATTCCGACAAACCGCGAGGTGCAACGTATTGATCATGATGATGAGGTCTATCGTACCAGCGGTGAGCGTGATGAAGCGGTGATCGATCTGATTACCGATTGCCGTAGTCGTGGACAGCCTGTTCTCGTCGGCACGATCAGCATCGAGAAATCTGAGTCTCTCTCGGCAGAGTTGAAAAAACGAAAAATTGAACATCAGGTTCTCAATGCCCGATTCCATGAAGAGGAAGCCAAAATCATCGCGCAGGCTGGCGTGCCGGGTGCGGTGACCATCGCCACCAACATGGCGGGCCGCGGTACGGATATTCAGCTTGGCGGCAATCTGGAAATGCGGCTTGCCGACAGTCAGGCCAACGAGACCGAAACAACCCGCATCACCGCCGAGGTGGAGGGGCTGAAGGTCAAGGCGCTTGAGGCGGGCGGTCTGTATGTGATTTGTACTGAGCGGCATGAGTCGCGCCGTATCGACAATCAGCTGCGGGGGCGTACCGGGCGTCAGGGTGACCCTGGTGCCTCTAAATTCTTCCTGTCTCTTCAGGATGATCTGATGCGTATCTTCGGGTCGGAAAAACTCGATGGAATGCTGCAAAAGCTCGGTCTCGAGGAAGGGGAGGCCATCATCCACCCCTGGATCAATAAGGCGGTTGAAAAGGCTCAGTCGAAAGTTGAGGCGCGCAACTTTGAGATCCGCAAGCAGCTACTCAAATATGACGATGTGATGAATGACCAGCGCAGTGTCATCTTCTCGCAACGCAAGGAAATAATGCGCGCTGACGATGTGCAGGAAACTGTCACCGAAATGCGACATGAGGCGGCAGCGCAGATTGTTGAGAGAGCCATCCCCGACGGCAGCTATCATGATCAGTGGCTCCCTGATCAATTGGCCAGTGACGCGCAGCGTGTTCTTGGCATTGAGGTGCCGGCGAAAGACTGGTTTTCCGAGGATGGGGCTGCCGAAACGGAAATTGAGGAAAGGCTTGTCGATTCCGCCGATAGATATATGGCCGAAAAGGCCGTGCGCCTTGGCCCGGATGTGATGCGGATGGCAGAAAAATCATTACTGTTGCAGGTTCTGGACCAGCAATGGAAAGAGCATCTGCTGCGCCTTGACCAGCTTCGCCAGGGTATATCCCTCAGGGCCTATGCCCAGAAGGATCCGCTCAATGAATATAAGCGTGAGGCGTTCATGATGTTTGAACAGCTGCTTGCAGGGCTGCGGGAAACGACAACGATGGTTCTGGCGCATGTGGAATTGCGCCCGCCGGAAAGCGAGGAGGCTGCACCGGCAGCCAGCGCGCCAAAGACAACACCGACACCAAACCGGAAGATCTCGCGCAATGAGCCTTGCCCCTGTGGCTCTGGCCGCAAATATAAGCATTGCCATGGAAAACTTGCTTAAGCATGGGTCTGCGCCCATCTACCATGGCGAGAGATGCTTCAGGGCAGGAAGCGGCAATGTGGCCACACGGCAATGGGTGTCAGGGCGAAAAAATGATCAAATATCAACTGGTCTGTGAAAAAGAGCATGAGTTTGAGGGATGGTTCCAAAGTTCGGACGCCTTTGTGGAACAATGCGCTGCTGGTATCCTGTCATGCCCTTTCTGCGAGACTGTCAATGTCCGCCGCGCCCTTATGGCACCCAATCTTGCCAGCCCAAAAACCCGCAAGTCCCAAATCACTGCCGAAGCCACCGCTGAAGCCACCGGCGAAGTTACAGCGGAAGCGTCTACGGGCGCGGTGTCTGCCTCGCCGCCGCCTGTTTCGGTTTCTGGCAGCGGCATGCCCCTCGAGGCGATGGTCAAAATGCGTGAGCTGGTGGTTGAGATGCGCAATCTGCAAGCCAAAATCAAAGAGAATTGTCGCGATGTAGGCGGTGATTTTGCCGAAGAAGCGCGCAAAATCCATTATGGCGAGGCTGAGCCGGAAGGCATTTATGGTGAGGTGAGTGAGACTGAGCGCGAGCAACTGGATGAGGAGGGAATCGAGATCATGCAGATGCCTTGGTTGCCGCCAGATAACTAGACATAATAGCTGGACAGCATAACTGGACAGAAAAAGTGGGGTGAATGATTGGACGACCCGCAAGCGCTCGCTTCGCCTTGATGCGTGGCACGTCTCACTGGATTACCTCCATCCTCCACTGGCTCCATAATTTATGCTGAGATTTCCCGATTGTCTGAAGCTGCCGGCGAGGGTTGGCACGAAACCGGTCAAATCATCAAGTACGATACCGACCGACCCAAACTCGGCGCGCAATTCAGCAGGTTTGACAAATTTCTTCGGGTCATGTGTTCCAGCAGGCACCAGTCTGACGACATATTCCAAAGCGAATTTTGCGAATGCAAGTGCTGGCAGGGTGCGGTTGATCGTGGTGATCACGACAGTGCCATTCGGCGCCAGCATCGCGGCGATGGCCTCGGCAAATAACTGCCTGTCAGTGACATGCTCGATCACCTCAGATGCATAGATCAGATCAAATTTGTCCTTGTCCCGGTCACTCTCCACTGCCAGCTCCTCGGCGGTGCAGCATCGATAGTCAACCACAAGCTGGCCCACGGCAAGATGCGCCTTTGCGGCCTCGATAGCCTCAGCGGTGGCGTCAATTGCGGTTACGTCGGCACCCAGCCGCGCCATTGGCTCCGCCAGAATGCCGCCGCCACACCCGATATCAAGAACGCGCAGGCCGGCCAGCGGTGCCTGCCCCACGGCCATTTCATCTGGGGGATTTTTCTGGTTCCGGCGGCGCATGCTCTGCAGAATGTAATCAATACGAACGGGCGCAAATCTGTGCAGAGGGGCCATCGGGCCACGCTCGTCCCACCATTTTTCAGACATCGCCGCAAAATTAGCGATTTCATTTTGATCTGCTGTGGTTTTCATGGACTTGCCCCGCGGCACCGTTATCGCTATGACTGCTGCACTTTAGGATCTATACCAGCAATTTAACATACGACATAATGGCACTTATTGTTCAAAAATTTGGCGGCACATCGGTTGCCAACCTTGACCGCATTCGCAATGTTGCGCTGCGTGTAAAGGCAGAGGTCGATCAGGGCCATCAGGCAGCGGTTGTTGTCTCGGCGATGGCCGGTACAACCAACCAGCTGGTTGAGTGGGCGCGTGAAATCGGGCCACTTCATGATGCGCGTGAATATGATACCATTGTTGCTACGGGTGAGCAGGTTACGGTCGGCCTGCTGTCCATTGCGTTGCAGAATATTGGCATTGATGCGCGGTCCTGGCTTGGTTGGCAGATGCCGCTAAAGACTGATGAGATTCACGGGGCTGCGCGCATTATGGATATCGACACTGCCCTCATGCGTGAAAGGCTTGCTTCTGGTCAGGTGGCAGTTGTTGCCGGCTTTCAGGGACTCGCCCCCGATGGCCGGATTACCACGCTTGGCCGGGGTGGCTCCGACACTTCGGCCGTGGCGCTGGCGGCTGCGCTGGAGGCCGACCGCTGCGACATATACACCGATGTTGATGGGGTTTACACAACTGACCCGCGCATATGTCCGAAGGCACACAAGCTGGACAGCGTAACTTTTGAGGAAATGCTGGAGATGGCGTCATTGGGCGCGAAGGTGTTGCAGACTCGTTCGGTTGCCATGGCCATGCGCCACAATGTAAATTTACAGGTGCGCTCGAGCTTCAGTGACGCGCCGGGAACTTTTGTTGTCGATGAGGATTCGATTGTGGAACAGGAAAAAATCAGCGGAATCGCCTACAGCCCTGACGAGGCCAAAATTACCATTCAGGGCCTTCCCGATCAGCCTGGAATTGCGGCCGGCGTTTTCGGCCAGCTGGCGGACCAGCATGTCAATGTCGATATGATTGTCCAAAGCGCGTCAACGGATGCCAAAAAGACTGACATCACTTTTTCGCTTGGCCGGGTGGATATGGAAAAGGCGGTCGGGATCATCGAAAAGAACAAAGAAAAACTTGGATTTTCGGGCATCGACTCAACCCAAAATGTGACCAAAATTTCAGTCGTGGGTATGGCGATGCGCTCACAGCCGGGTGTCGCAAAGACCATGTTTGAGACACTTGCCGAAAAGGGCATCAATCTACAGGTCATCTCAACATCTGAGATCAAGATATCGGTGTTGATATCCTCAGAATATACCGAACTGGCGGTCCGAAGCCTGCACACGGCCTTTGGGTTGGACGAAGACTAGCGTTCATCGCGATGGGCAAATGATCGGCCGGTTTTTTTCCCTTTGAGGCCAAGTTGCAGGTAGAACTGTCCTCAATGCTTTAAGAAATCCATCTAACTATCAAGTTTTGATAGGATATTGTTGCATTATATGCACTTTTTGCTAATGTTAGGGCATTGCAGGGCTTGACATTGGTTGGAGAGTGGTGATGACCCGATCCACGCCGCAAGGTAACGACATAAAGGATAAGCACGATAGCGGTAAGGCTATTGGTGCAACGCTGCGTGCCGCACGCCTGGATTTGGGTATGAGTGTCGCTGACATATCGCACACGATTCGAATTTCCAAAGATTTTGTTAAGATGCTTGAGGCGGGCGAGTTTGGCGCACTGCCATCGCCAACCTATGTCGCTGGTTACATCCGGAGCTATGGTGCTGCTGTTGGCATTGAGCCGAAGGCCGTTGCCTCATTGGTCACGGCATATTACGCCCAGCTTGAGGAGGGAGCCGCAATCCCATCCTACAGATTTCCGCTCGGTGATCAGCGCCCACGACGCTCAGGTGCGCTGGCCGCTTCAATTGCGGTTCTGGTGGCGATCGGTGGCTACACGGGCTGGTATCTCATGGACCGGCCACAGACGATTGAGGATGTGCTGACCGAAAGCGCACAAACGGCTGAGGTGACTCCTGAAATTGAGAGCACAATGACCGAAAGCGGGGCTCTTGGCGGTGGTGCTGATTCGCGCCTTGATCAGATTGTGAGCCTCGATGAAGGGGGTGACGGTGATGCCCTGCCAGAGCTTGAAATCGCCCAGAATGATGTCCAGCCCGATAATTTTGTTGATGTGCCGCTGATAGACGACACGCAGGAAGACAGCGTCAACCTTGCCGATGTGGGCACAGACGCTGGGGAGACGTTACCGTTGGCACCTGCCACTTTCACTTCTAGTGTCACTGCCGGGGCCGGGGATGTTATGGTCGAGGCGGATCTGGCCCAGATTGACCCCGTCGCTGCTGAAGGGTCGACAGGGAGTGAGACAGGTGAGCAAACGGCCCTACCGCTCGGCGAAGAGGTCCAAACGGCCAGTGCAACTACAGATGTTGTCAATGAAGCACCGTTTGCGGGTGGCGAGATTACGCGGGAGTTGCTACCAGATCGTGGATCGGCGATCGCCAATCAGCGTGACCCAGCAAATGAAGTGACGTTACGGGCACGCGCTTCGAGTTGGGTAGAGATCGTCAGAAATGATGGCGAAGAGGTGATGACAAGACTGATGCGTGCGGGTGACACCTACCTTATTGATACCAGTGACAGCCTGTATTTGAGTACCGGAAATGCCGGTGGGCTGGAGTTTGTGTTTAATGATGGCACGGTCAAGGAAGTCGGTGACACTGGTGAGATCGTCAGAGACCTGCCTCTGGTTATCAGTGGGTTGAAAGCCAAGCTCTAGCCTGACTGCCCGGTGATAACGACAATTAAGATGACGACAATCGAGATAACGATAATCAACACACAAATTTCGATTACCACCCTGTTGCTGTGGCAATTTCAGGCGTGAGCGGTTATAGATTTACCCAATCGATGATGATTTCTGCCCCTCGTGCGAATCCTGATCTGAAACCGTCTGCTCTGGAGTGAGATTTGTCTAACGCATACCGCGCCTATCGCACAATTGAGCGCCGGCAATGTCGGCAGATTATGGTCGGCAATGTGCCAGTCGGCGGTGATGCGCCGATCTCGGTCCAGACCATGACCAACACGCTCACCACTGATGCAGAGGCAACAATCGCGCAGATAAACGCTGCCGCCGAGGCAGGTGCTGACATCGTGCGGGTGTCTTGTCCGGACGAGGAAAGCACCACCGCGCTCCGAACAATCTGTAAGAACAGCCCGGTCCCCATTGTCGCCGACATTCACTTTCATTACCGGCGTGCCATTGAGGCGGCCGAGGCTGGTGCCGCCTGCTTGCGGATCAATCCCGGCAATATCGGCAAGGCCGAGCGGGTTCGTGAGGTGATCAAGGCCGCGCGTGATCATGGATGTTCCATGCGCATTGGTGTCAATGCAGGATCCCTGGAGCGTCATCTTCTTGAAAAATATGCCGAGCCCTGTCCAGAGGCATTGGTCGAATCGGCACTCGACCATGCTCGAATTTTGCAGGACAATGATTTTCACGAGTTCAAAATCTCGGTAAAGGCCTCGGATGTTTTTTTGGCGGTCGGTGCGTATCAACAGCTGGCTGAGGCCATTGATTGCCCCCTGCACATTGGCATTACAGAGGCTGGCGGCCTACGGGCTGGCACGGTAAAATCTGCCATCGGCCTTGGCAATCTGCTATGGGCTGGGATTGGGGATACGGTGCGCGTGTCGCTCTCCGCCGACCCCACTGAGGAAGTTAAAGCAGCCTATGAAATGCTCAAATCACTTGGGTTGCGCCGGCGTGGTGTGACGGTTATTTCCTGCCCGTCATGCGCGCGCCAGCAGTTCAATGTGATTGAGACAGTGCAAATCATCGAGGACCGGCTGCAACACATAAATGAGCCGATTTCCGTGTCGATCATCGGCTGCGTTGTAAACGGCCCCGGCGAGGCCCGCGAAACCGATATTGGGCTTACCGGCGGCGGCAAGGGCACGCATCAGATTTATGTGTCGGGGCTTGCGGATCATCGGCTGTCCAATGAGGATTTAGTGGAGCATATCGTCGGCATGGTCGAGGAGCGTGCGGACAAAATCAAGGCGGAGAAGAACGCCGAAATCCAACAGGAAAAAATGCGTTCCGAGGGCGCAGTGGAGACTTTGTGATCATGTCACGTTTGCAGCCTGCAAGGGGAACCAGCGACCTCCTGCCCGCAGCCATGGCCGCACACCGCAAGGTCATTGACGCGGCACGGCATGCGTCCGCCAAATATGGGTTTCAGGAAATGGCAACGCCCATATTTGAATTCTCTGAGGTGTTTTCGCGGCCGCTTGGTGACAGCAGTGATGTCGTCACCAAGGAGACTTACAACTTCACCGATCGTGGCGGTGAGAGCCTGACCTTGCGCCCGGAAAACACGGCGGGTGTTGTGCGGGCAATGATCTCCAATGGCTTGACCCAGTCTTTACCACTCAAATATTTCTATGCTGGCCCGATGTTTCGCTATGAGCGTCCGCAGAAGGGCAGGATGCGTCAATTCCACCAGATCGGGATCGAATATCTTGGCCCTGTTGAACCATTGGCAGATGCTGAAATCATTTCCTGCGGTGCCCGCGTGTTGCGGGATCTTGGCGTTCTTGACCGCTGCGTGCTTCACCTGAATTCGCTCGGTGATGCCCAAAGCCGCCTTGCATATCGCAGTGCCCTTGTCGCGTTTTTGAGCGACCATGAGGCTGATCTTTCGGAGGACAGCAAAGCGCGACTGAGTGTCAATCCGTTGCGGATACTGGATTCTAAAGACGCCGGTGACCGTCAGATTTTACAAACTGCACCACGGTTGCAGGATCATCTGAATGACGCCTCAAAAGCCCATTTTACGGCTGTCACCGCGGCGTTGGATGCCGGTGGCATTGGCTGGAAATTTGACCCGTTACTTGTGCGCGGACTTGATTATTACTGTCACAGCGCCTTTGAATTCATCACCGATGCCCTTGGTGCGCAGGGCACCGTTCTGGGTGGCGGTCGCTACGATGGCCTCAGCGAGATGCTTGGCGGACCAGCCATTGCTGGCGTCGGTTGGGCGGCTGGCATTGAGCGGCTTGCCATGCTTGTTGGTGCCGATGATCTGGCGGTGCCTGATATCGCCGTTATCGCGGCAGAGCCGGCGGCAGAGGTTATTGTGTTTCGCATCGCCGAGGAATTGCGGACCTCTGGTCTCTCGGTCGACATCCCCGTCGGTGGAAATATGGGCAAGAAGATGAAGAAAATTGACCGTGCCGGGGTCGGGCTTGCCGCGATCATCGGCGGGGCCGAAATCGACAATGGCACTGTGCAATTGCGTGATCTGCGCGAAGGCAACCAGGAAGAGCTGGCACAGGCCGGCCTTGCCGTCGCAATCGCCAACCGCCTGCAGCGGCGCTAGCCCGCATTTATGTGAATGAGAGGAATGTGGCCATGAGCCTCGATTCAACGATGGACAAGGTGCTGCAACGACGCGCAGAGGTTGAGGAGCGTCTGTCACAGGCCGCTGAAATGACCCCTGTCGAAATGGCCAATCTGTCGCGTGAATTGACCGAGTTGCGTCCTGTCTGTGAACAGATTGAACTGGTTAACCGTCTCACAACGGAAATTGCTGATGCCCAGATGATGGTTGATGAGGCTGGCGATGATTCTGAGATGGCGGAGATGGCACGCACCGAGCTTGAGGAGCTTTCGGGCCAACTTCCCGCCGAGCAGGACAAGCTGCAATTGCTGTTGCTGCCCAAGGACAAGGATGATTCGCGCAATGCCATTCTGGAGGTGCGTGCCGGTACGGGCGGTGATGAGGCTGCCTTGTTTGCCGCTGATCTGTTTTCCATGTATCAGCGATTTGCGGCAAAGCATGGGTGGAAATTCGAAGTGATGGAAGTATCTGAGACCGGCATTGGCGGCTACAAAGAGGCCACCGCCACAATTGCGGGCTCAGATGTCTTTGCAAGGCTGAAATTTGAGTCCGGAGTGCATCGGGTCCAACGTGTTCCCGAAACAGAAACCGGGGGCCGTATTCACACGTCGGCGGCAACGGTGGCTGTGTTGCCCGAGGCCGAGGATGTTGACATCGATATTGTTGAGACGGATCTGCGCATTGATGTTTTTCGCGCATCCGGACCTGGTGGGCAGTCGGTCAACACCACCGACTCGGCGGTGCGCATTACACATTTGCCAACAGGCATTGTGGTCAGCCAGCAGGATGAAAAATCGCAGCATAAGAACCGGGCCAAGGCGATGAAAATCCTCAGAGCCCGCATTTACGATGCAGAACGCGCGCGAGTAGAGGCTGAACGCGCAGCATCACGCAAGGGGCAGGTCGGCTCTGGTGACCGCTCAGAGCGGATCAGAACCTATAATTTTCCGCAGGGGCGTGTGACCGACCACAGGATCAATCTGACACTCTATAAACTGGACCGGGTCGTCGTCGGCGAGGCGCTTGACGAGGTGATTGAGGCACTGATTGCTGAGGATCAGGCGCGGCGTCTGGCAGAGGGTGTCGATTAGCAGGTGGGGTTGGACCTGTCATCTGGCATGAAAATCTGTGGTGAAGTGAGGTGCGTATGACCACCGAAGCGCGGACAATTCTCGGGCCGGCTGCGGCCGCTTTGGCACAGGCTGGCATTGCCAGTGCGCGGCAGGATGCGCGTCTGTTGCTGGGCCTTGCTTTGGGGCGTGACGGTGCGGTTCTGCCCCATGAGGATGTAAACAGCTGGACCAATGACATGGACAGTATGTTTCAGACATACATTCAGCGGCGGCTTGCTGGTGAACCGGTTAGCCGGATCCGTGGGTGGCGGGAATTCTGGTCGCTCAATTTTGAACTGTCCGCTGCCACACTTGACCCGCGCCCTGATTCTGAAATTCTTGTTGAGCGAGCGGTCGCCTTCGGACGGGATCATCCTGGCGCTGCTGGCGGGAAAAATCTGCGGCTCCTTGATATGGGAACCGGAAGCGGCTGTTTGCTGCTGGCTTGTCTGTCGGAGCTGACCATGGCAACGGGTGTTGGCATTGATATCAATCCTGATGCCATCGAGATGGCGGCGCATAATGCTGGCGCTCTTGGTCTCGCTGATCGTGCGGTCTTTTCTGTTGCCGACTTTACAGCCAGTTTGGAGCGGCTTGGATGCTTCGATATCATTCTCAGCAATCCGCCCTACATCCCGTCGGCGCAGATCTCCACCCTCAGTTCCGAGGTTGCGTTGCACGATCCGTTGCTGGCCCTTGATGGCGGGCAGGACGGTCTCGATTGCTGGCGTGTGCTGATGCCGGAAATGGCCAAGCTGTTGTCCACGCAGGGCAGGATCTTCGTTGAAATCGGTGATGGTCAAGAAGCTGACGTGACGGCTCTTGCCGGTGCGGCCGGATTTTCTGCTACCGGTGTCTTCGCCGATTTGTCCGGCACACAGCGCTGTCTTGTGTTGTCACGACGGTCCTGACAGGGCGTCTGAGGCTAAAATGCCCGATACCTGACAATTTTTGCTTGATATCTGGGATGGCGAGTGGTTATGTGTGGTTATCGCTAAATTGTATTACGCCGTTATGTGGCGCTAGCGCAGTATCCCAAAAAAGCGGGACAACCAACCGTGTCCAAGGAATGTGCCTTTCGCAGGCTCTTGCATGCGGTCTAATTATGATAACTGGTAGCAAAGTTTATGAGACAACCTCAGAATGCTAAACGTGGCCGTGGTCGCGGTCGTCGTGGGAATGGTGGTGGCCAACCACATGTGCCCAACCGGAACACTTCTTATGAATCCAATGGTCCAGATGTAAAACTACGCGGCAACGCGCAGCAGCTGTATGAAAAATATACGGCTCTGGCGCATGATGCGTCATCCTCTGGTGAGCGTATTTCGGCTGAGGCCTATAGTCAGTTTGCCGACCATTATTTCAGATTGCATCAGGCTGCCGTGGGTGCTGCTGAGGCGCGGCGACAGAATGATGCGCCCAGCGAACAATCCGGCCAGCAACGCAACAAGCCACAGGCAGAGTCCGCTGACACCGGCGACAGCCAGCCCGAAATTGCCGGTGAGGCAGATAAGGCTGAGGGGGACACTGGCACGGACAAATCAGTTAAAGATGATTCTGCTACGGATGATTCTGGTGACGCTGCCAAGGATGATGCCGAGGTTGTCAAGCTGAGCCCGGCCGAATTGGCGGAGGCTGTTCAGGAAGAACAGGATTCAGCCTCAGCCTGATTGTCTGCTTGATGGTGCCTGTTGTCGCCCGGTGATCAGGGAAGAACGGAAAATCTGTCATCCGTGCTGATCGTGCCGCCATGCGCCACCACGGCTAAGATGCCAAGGTCCGTGTGGCCAAGCACTTGTTTCATGAGCGGCAGATAGTGGGGCCCACGTTCTGCGGTCTGGGGATCTACATCAATTGCCGCGCAACGCTCAACCGGATCAATCACATCAAGCCGCACATCACCAACGGCGAGTGTCTTGCCTATGAGTGACGCCTCCTCAAAGGGGGTGGTTGTCTCAAAAATGATGTTCAAGCGAAACCGTCTTGAGTCGGGAGTGGTGCCAGTCAAATCGGCAAAACCGGCTAGTGAGGCAGACCCTCCCAACGAAATTAAGGGCGCTTGCCTATCTGTGAAGGCGCCTTTATCGAGGCACACCAACTTCGTTGGCCCTCGCAACTGTCCATCGAGAAGCTGATCAAAAAACGCGGCAACAGCCTTGCGCCCAGAATCACTTTGCATATCGGCGTTTACCAGCTGCTCGCCATTGCGGCTGAGGATGATCCTCTCCCCCTTCTGATCCGTGTCGAAATCACAATCGATACCGGCCAGCGCTTCATGGCTCATCAGCTGCAGGAAATAGGCCTTTTTGCGCCAGATGCCATCATCAATTTTCGCGTTGCCGGCACCGATGGCATATTTTCTGTCACCGGGAAAATGAGCGCCGGTCGCTAGATGCGCCCTCGTCAGCTGCTGCCCGGGTAGACCCTTTACCGGATACCGCCACAGCTGGGAAATAGGGAGTATGTGAGACATTGTTCCATCTGGCATTTCAGGCATATCTCTATTCGTCCAGAAGAGTTAGATCATTGGCCACATAACGAAGGGCACCATTTGCCATGACCTCGTTATTGACTAGCCCCACTGTCCGCTTAAAGACAGGAAGGAGTGACGGGTCAATTTTCTCGCCGGTTGGCAGGCTGACCGTTAGTGGGTTTACCTTCCGGTTATTTACCAGAATCTCGTAATGCAGATGCGGCCCGGTTGAGCGGCCGGAAGACCCGACATAGCCGATGACCTGTCCCTGCTGGACACGGGCACCCGGGGTGATCCCCTTGGCGATGCGAGACATGTGGGCATAGGCTGTGGAGTAGGTGCCGTTATGTCTGATCTGAACATAGCGTCCATAGCTTCCCAGCCAGCCAGCCTTCTTGATCGTACCACTTCCCGCCGCAATGATCGGTGTGCCCGTCGGCGCACTGAAGTCAACGCCTCGGTGCATAGCATTATATCCACTGATCGGATGTCGCCGCATGCCGAAAGAAGAGGACAGTCGCGCGCCGGCAATTGGTGTGCGGATCAGGGTTCGGGCAGCGGAGTTTCCGTCCTTGTCAAACCAGCCAGCGCCCTTCTTGTCTTTGTTGAACCTGTAGAAACCGAGTTGGTCGCCGGAAAGACGCAGGCCGGCATAATGAAGCTGAGTGCCGATTTCCTCGCCGCTGATCAGATCAATTTTTCGCTCATACAGCATCTCAAAAGCGTCTCCGGGCCGGACCTCACGCTGAAAATCAACGGAAAACCCCATGATCCTGATATATTCAAGCAGGGCATTGTCTGGTACCGCAGAGGCAGCAGCCGCGCGATAGATGGAATTTTCAATGATTCCATGCGCGAAGGTCAGATAGCTCTCAACAGGCCGGATTGCGGTCAGCGCAAGCCATCCGGAGTCCGGATCGCGCAGGGTGTAAATGTCACGGCCCGCCCGGTTGGAAAAGACAAAGCCATTTTCGCATACGGTAAATTTCAGGCCGATGGGAAGAGAGCGTAGGCTCGTTTTGGTGGCCATTGCATTTATCGACGCTGCAATATCCTTCGCTGAATAGCCGGCGCGCCGCAGCAACTTGGCGACACCCTCGCCTGAGCGCAGTGAAAAAATAGCTTCACTTCCGCTTTCAAGGCCGGTTTGCTGTTTGACCATCTGGCCAAGCGTTGCGGTCGAGCTGGGCAGAATATCCTCGATTGCGGGCCGTCGCTCCGGCGGTGTCACTTTGATTGGAATGGCGGCATAGCTAAGCGCAATGTCTGGCCGCGGCAGCGGCAAAGGCAATCCGGAGTGATAAATGGGCTCGAGGCCGCCGTTGTCGATTGTCGCATCGGGCAATGTTGGGGTCGCGGCGCTGGCCATCTGCACCAGTCCGGAAATCAGAGCGGCGATGCCAAACGCGCCGAGTCGGCCTGTGACAATGCGACTAACAGTTTTTTCCATGTTATTAGGACCCGGCCTCTGCCAATGTCTGTAGAAAATTGCGCATATAATTGATTAAACGGAGATTCTAGTCAATCCTTTCACACATTTTTGAGAGTGAATGGTGGCAGATTGCCAAAGTGATTCGCGAATCACGCCGCAGATTAGTGGAAAAATGTGATGCCAGTGTTATTCAGTTTCATTCAATGTCATCACGATCATCGGAAAAACGGGCAGGTGGATGTAGGGACGCAGAATATTTACAACTCTGGGGTGAATCACATGACCTTTGTGGTTGAATCACGCTGTCAACTCGGAACTTATTTCGAGAAAAGCATGGTTTCGGGTTGAATTGACTCACAATCGCGCACGATGTCTGCTATACACATCTTCTGTATTGGTCGTGCTGTTGCATTGAAAAATGGCTGAAATCTCTGGTTTTCGTCCCATGTCAAGCCCGGGCAATGTAGAAAAGATGCGAATTTTCAAAAAAAGCTGAAAAACACGCATTTTAGGGGTGGACAGCCATCAAGTATGGTCATATAACCCGCCTCCGTTGAGCCTCTCTGGCCAACGCCAATCGGATTTCTGGAGCAGTTTGGAAAGCCGATCGCTATTTGAAAAAGTTGGAAGCATTTTGGAAGAGATTCGCGGGCGGCGGTACGTGATAA
>ERZ802830.22-NODE-22-length-121615-cov-10.5276_pt1 | contig 121615 bp, 98 predicted proteins | sample MGYA00345654_ERZ802830 | MGnify/ENA primary metagenome ERZ802830 (study PRJEB30503, sample SAMEA104212375) | marine metagenome | biome: Westerlies Biome; feature: [SRF] surface water layer (ENVO:00010504) within the epipelagic zone...; material: water...
CTCAGAAACACCACGCTTCTCAGAAACACCACGCTCTTCAGAACCGCGAGGCCTCTCCGAAACGTTCCTTCTCTTTGAAACATCCGACGGATCAGAGGTACGATCTCCTCTTCCACGAGAGGAACGGGGTTCACGGAGAACTCTATCTTTCTGCTCTCGGGCAACCCCACGTCTCGTTTTTTCTCGTCGTGGTTTCGTCACAGATTTCGCTGCACTGTTCGAAATCTGTGCGGCAGAAGATTTGAGACTGATCTCTAGTTCGTCCTGGCCGAGTTCGGTATCGATAATGAAATCAAAGATCTCTCTGGAATCGGCATCCAGGTCAGGATGCGCCACAAAAATCTGTGAAAGTTCCTGACTCAACTGGGGAAGCGCCTGGAGTGTATGTAAAACTCGATCCCGATCCATTGCCGGGAAAGGTTCATCAAGGAACAAGAACTGTGGAGCTCCTGTCACAGCTTTCACATAAGCCTGTGCAAACGCCAATCGGAATCCAAAAGTCAATCCCTGAAGAGTTCCACCCGACAACTCGTATGTCTGAAGGAAGTCGCTCTTTGCACCCGTAAAGAGGCGGATTTCGAAATCTTGCGTGACTTGAGCATCCCGATACCTCCCACCTGTGAGGTGAGGTAACAATCGGCAAAGACCTTTCCCCAAACTGGGACCGGTTCTCATCCGTACGGACTCGATCGTCTCCTCCAAAAGTTCGAGCAACAATCGGTGGACATCCATTTCGGCACGAATATCAAAGGACTTACTCTTCAAGCCTTCATTTTGATCTTCCAAGGCTGTTTTTCGCCCCTGCTGATTTTGATACTCTCGAATTTGGGACAGTAATCTGTCCCTCTTCGAGCGTAGTCTTTTCACAGAATCATTCGCCTCATCCAAACTCTTTCGCAATGCTTTTAACTTTTTGCGAACCTCGTCCAAAGAAGGCTGAAGTTTCTTAGCAAGAGTCCCACCGGGATTTTCTCCATAGCGGGTGGTCACGTCACGTCGATGAGTACGTAATTTCTCTATCAGTTCGAAGACTCCACGTAATCGACAGCTCGTCACATCTTCACCGGGATCCAAGCCCTGCTTTGCATTCGTTTGATGCAGACGTGCAGACTCGAGAGAAGCGGCAGCAACGTCTCTTTCCAATTCAAGGCGAGAAACATGTCCCTCAGCATCGAATGCGATTTGTTGACACTGGGAAGCTTTAGACCAAATCAATGAGGAGAACACGAAGAGAGCGGCCCCAAATGCAGCGACGAGGTACCCCGTCCCCTCCTCTTGTTGCAATTCTGAAACAAGAGGCAGCCACTCCGAGAGACCCCATGAGACTTCATGATCCAAACCGACAAAGATGAACAAGAGCCCAGAGAGAAAAATAACAAATGCTAATGCTCTATGACGGCTAAAAGACACCAAGGATTCAGAGATACTATTCTTGTGCGTTTCAAGTTCCTTAAAGATGGAACTTTCATGCTGAGCATCTAATCTTTGCTCCAAAGTATCTTTGGCTTCAGAGACGGCCTCGTCCAGATTCTGACGACAGTCATGCGCCACTGATACATGCTCTAAGGCTTCGCAAAGATCTCTAGTGACATCGGTTTTCTCACGTACAGGAGCGGGAGCTAAATCGGCTTGAAGTAATCCAATTAACCCATTGCACTTTTTCTGAACTTCACTTGAAGGCAAATCGTCGAGAGAACGGATTTCTTTCTGGATCTTGGAAACCTCGTCACGCAAACGTTCAACGGATTGAACCTCTGCATGAACCGTGGTCGAAGATTCTTGTTGAGCCTCAATTCTTTCTTCCCGTTCCCCGAGCTCTGATTCCAACTCCGGTATCTTTTCAATATTAGGGAGTAACCTCGAGGCGTGTAGTTCGTTCCTCTGAACTTCTGACTGGATTTCAGTAAAGTCACACTCCAACGCGTCTAGAGCTCTCAGGACCTTTTTACGAGCACCTTGAAGAACATCTATCCCGGCAACCCTATCGAGAAATCCTCGAAACTGCTCAGGAGTTGTGACTGATTCTCTTTCTGCGAGATAAAACGAATGAAGTGTTTCACTCGCATTCAAATGGAATTTACGAGACACCTCTTTTTGGACCTGGAGAACTCCCGCAGCGATTTCTTCACCGGCTGAGCTTCCATCCTCTTCAAGGCGGAGCAGTCGGGCATAAGAACTCCCTAATCGATCCATCTCTCGCCAGATTCGATAGAACTCTCCATTATGCTCAAGGTCCATCTCGACCACGCAATGGTCATCGTCCCAATGGATCAAATCGACAATCGACCCCCGGACCATCTGGTGAGTCGTTCCAAACAAAGCATATTGGACTAATTGACCGATACTCGATTTGCCACTCTCATTCGGACCCAATATTCCTATCAGTCCTCGTCTCGGAATATCGACGAGACGGATTTTGCGAAACTTGAGAAAGCCATCAGCTCTTAGACTACGAATCAGCAAGAATCTTCCCCTGCCTGTTGGTCAAGAATGAATCTCTCTCCCAATCGACGTACTTGGTCATATTTCTTTTGGCTATCGGCATCGACTTTGCCTTCGAATGCCCTCTTTTTGACCTCAAAGATACGTCTAAACTCTTCCAAAGGAGGACGTATCGCGAGTCCGTCGAGCAACCAATCCGAGTCTCTCGAGGGGTCTCTGGAGGAGTTACCGGCTTCAGATCCACCGATCGGTTTCATAGCAGTTCCATATCATTCAAGGGAATTTCCAGCCGGCGAAGTCCCGACTTCGTCCATCAGGATTTCCCGGTTTCTTACTACACCCGATTGTGGGGCTCAGGGACCCTTGTGCAAGTTTCTTCACCGATTCGAGGCGACTTCAAGACACTTGATGAGTGGATCCGAATTCTCGGCAAGATCACCCAATGCCTTCAACTTGACGCCTCTGTGGCCCTCATCCACCGTTTCAAACTGAAGTTGGAGCCTTCTTGGGGGAAGGATCCCCTCGATTCGTCCGGCCCATTCTGCGGCGATCACCCCAGCCTCTAGCCATTCATTCCAGCCATGGAGAGCCATTTCCTCCTGTTGGTCGAGACGATATGCGTCCACGTGTAATAGAGGCAAGCCACCCGTGTGAAGAGTCGCGATCACGAAAGTCGGACTTCTCACCATACTTTCCAGACCCATCCCTCTCGCCAAGCCTCTGACAAAGGTGGTTTTACCGCTCCCCAAATCTCCACGAAGATCGAGAAGAAGCCCTGCATACGCTTGCTGCCCTATTCGTTCACCCAGAGCTTCAGTCTCGGATTCACCGACGAGGACCAGATCTAAATTATCTTCAGTATTCATCACAGCTTTCTTCTGAGAAAAGGGCCTGAGAGGGAAGCGTAAGCCTCTTTCACCCCATCGACAACCCACACCAGAACAGGTCAGTCTCCAGCGGTATAATGGCAAGATCACAGAGGAGATCAGCATGGATCGGTCAGTCATCCGACATATCAATGATGGGAAAGAGAAGGTGGCCTCACAGGCACGCCAACATCTGACCTCCATCATACGACTGAGTCTCACAGGACTATTCGTCTGTCTCCTTCTGGGTGAGCATTCTCACAAGCCCCTGTATGGACAAGAATCTTTAGATCCACTCCTCAAAATCGACATGCTTGAGTTTCCTCCAGGACCCGGTTGGGGTCCCGGTTTGATCCCAGTTCACGGACCGGTGGACTTCCTCGACCGTCTTCAAAAACTTGCGAAGGAGAGTCCCGGTGAGGCCGCAGATGATTTGAGATCTTGGCTTCTCAGTCGCCAGGGCGAACTGATCACTCACGGACCAGCGCCCCTCTATGAAGAATCGTGGGGCGAATCTCCACCTCCGCTGACATTGAAATCTCCTGAAATCATATTGCAAGAATGGTCAAAAAATCTCCCTTCAGAGTTCTTGCAACGAATACTGAGCTCACTGGAAAACCTCCCTTTGAGTGGGAGTCACCCTCTGATTTGGGCCTCTGGAAAAGAACAAGAAGCACTCAATGCCCTAGAGGAAGCCATCGAAAAAGGAGATCGATCGACCGCTAACATTCTCTTGAGAAGACCCGGTCTTGCGAAACGAATTCCAGACACACTTTTACAGTGGGTCAAAAAGCCACCATCGACCTCTCACTCCCAGCATTTCTTCTCAACAAAGAATGCCACCGCAGCAACTCCTGCAGGCATGGAATTACTGCAACTACTTCAATGGAAAGTCGAAGACCGTCCGCTACAAATCGCTTCCACTCACAAAGATTGGGTCAAGTCGAAGGAATCTCTGCTACCCACTCGTAGATCCACTCTGCCCGGAGTTCACGGTCTGATCAGGAATGGGGTCATGATTGTCGGATCGGACCGATCGGTCGAAGCGCATCATTCAGCGCCAGAGAAAGGAATGCTCTGGTCTTGGTCTCCGCACAAATCGTCCATCACTGAGGATTCTTCAACTCCTGACGCAGGCACACGAATCCCACTCTCATCAGGAAACAAAATCATGTTCCTGTTGCGAAGCAGCAGGATCTATCAAACACCAAATACAAATGTGGTCATGGACCATCTTCTTCAAAAAAATCGCGATCAGCAGAAACCCGGATGGCTCGAAGCCACTATTCTCGAAGTCCCCGATCCAGAATCTCCCCCGATTTCTCACTGGACGTTACCCTTGGCCATAGAAGGATTCACGCTAGCTCCCACACCATTATGGAGTGGGGATCGTCTATGGTGTGTTGCCACGCGAGGATTTAATGACGTGGAGACTTGGGTATTCGAGTTTGATACCGAAAAAAAGAAAGAGGTGTGGAGACGCCACCTCGATACTCGCCCCATTCAATTCCATTCTCATTTCGACCTTCGGCAAATCATCGCAAGTGTTCACATTGATGAAATAGACGGTCAGTTATGGATCGATAGATCACCAGGAATCGTCGACCGAGTCTGTGCAAAGACAGGAGAGCATCTCGGTGTCACTCTTCCCCCTCGTCACAGATTAATGAAGGAAGAAGCCTCAGGAGTAACACTTCATTGGGGGCAGTTCCGGTTCAAAACTTTGCAGTCACTGCGTCCTGCCGGATTCCCCGTCTCAGTCATCTCTCGTCAACGACAGCAACGAATTTCTATTCCTCCACTGAGTCTCAGGGCTTTGATGATCGACACATTTTCGGGAGAAATGCTTTGGCATCATCCCGTGCTGCCCGGTGAATCTATTTTGGGAGTGTCGCAAGATCAAACCACTATTTGGATCGCCGACTCCAGAATCGAAAGAGGTAAAAATGAACTCCGGATCAGAGGAATTGATACTCGTGAGGGTAAATCGATAGGCCCTGTCACAAGACTTCCTCTCGGTGCAGATCCGAGTGGAGAGTCATTCCGAGAGTTCGAATCACCCGAGTTACATCCCATACTTCTCGGGGACATGCAGTATTTCAATGACAGACTCATGGTCCCCACTGTGGCAGGACTGGAATGGTTTCACTTGAAGAGTGGAACTTCGCTGAAGTTCCTCACCTGGCCCCACGAATCCACTGGAGGCAGTATTTTCCCCATCTCCAATGATGGTCAAGAGTGGGGTTTGATTCATCGCGGAGATTTGACTCGAGAAACGAAAAGCCACCTTGAAGTGTGGACCACTTCAGACGTGCGTGTTCAACCTTCAGAAAAACGATGAGAAAGCAGGAAGCTGACTCAGTCGATTTCATTTTCTTCTGGCTGAGCCGTTGAGGTGATCAAAGCCTTGAAGTCGACATCCACCTTGGGAGCATGCCCCCAAAGCTGATCGAGGTCATACAAATCACGAGCTTCATCGTCGAAAAGGTGCAATACGATTTCACCATGATCGATACAGAACCAGCGAGCATCATTACGACCATGAATACCCAACCTCGGAAGATGCAACGGCTTCAAATGGCGCTCTACAGCGTCTCCAAAATTCCTGACCTGCCGACCGGATCTACCTGAAGCCAGAATAAAGAACGAAGAAATCTGCAGCATCTCCCGAACCCTCAGGATACGAATATTCTCTGCTCTCTGCTGATGCAAAAAACAGGCTACATCCACTGCGATCTTCTCAAGATCGTCAACGCTCATCACTTCAACTTTGTTCACATCCAGGGTCATAGGTCACCTTCCGCAGTACCGAGATTAACCATCTGATCTCTTCTGGCAAGGTAATGAAAAAAACAGCCCTCCAGCGGAATCACCGCAGGAGGGCTGAAATGCCTCAATGAGTGCCTAATTGGCTCTTTGCTAGCCCGCCATTCTCAGGAATAGAGGCACAAACACCAAGCTCACAATCGTCATCAACTTGATCAAGATGTTCAGAGAAGGTCCGCTCGTGTCCTTGAACGGGTCTCCCACAGTATCTCCGACCACGGCAGCTTTATGAGCTTCTGATCCCTTGCCGCCATGAGAACCGGTCTCGATGTATTTCTTAGCATTGTCCCAGGCACCCCCTGCATTGGACATGAAGATTGCGAAAAGTACTCCTGTCACCAGAGCACCGGCAAGCAATCCACCGAGAGCTAAGACTCCCAAGAATGATCCGACAGCGATGGGGACAGACACGGCCAAGATTCCAGGAACCATCATCTCTCTGAGAGAACCCTTGGTTGAAATCTCAACGCAAGCAGCATAGTCCGGCTTGCCTGTTCCCTCCAAGATGCCTGGGATTTCACGGAACTGACGACGCACTTCTTCAATCATTGCTCCGGCAGCTCTTCCTACAGCCTTCATTGTCATGGCTGAGAAGAGGAAGGTCATCACGGCACCGAGGAACAAACCGATCGTCACTTGTGGATTCAAAATATCGAGATCCCCTTTGGCGATCCCTGCTTCAGCGGCGTAAGTATTAAACAGCGCCAAAGAAGTCAAGGCCGCAGAACCGATCGCGAATCCTTTACCAATCGCAGCAGTGGTGTTACCCACAGCATCCAGTGCATCTGTGCGCTCACGAACTTCTGGATCACACTCCGCCATCTCTGCGATTCCGCCGGCGTTATCTGCAACAGGACCGTAAGCGTCGATACCGAGTGAGATACCCAGAGTCGAAAGCATGCCTACCGCACTGAGAGAGATTCCGTACAGGCCGCCGTAGTTGAAGGCCAGATAGATCGCAACACAGATCCAAAGAACAGGCCATACAGTGGACTGCATACCAATGGCCAAACCACTGATGATGTTCGTCGCTGTTCCCTGTTCTGAATCTGCAGCAATCTTGCGTGCATGTGGGGCTTGCTCTGAAGTGTAATGCTCAGTGATTTTCCCAATGATGATCCCGAGTACGAGTCCACCGACGAGGCAACCGTATATATGCCACTTATCGAAGGCTGTCTCCCCTAGACCAAAACTGTCCACAGGCATGCGGCTGAATACAAAAGCAGCAAGCCCAGCAAAAATCACACTCGCAGTGAGCAATCCGTTAAAGAGAGCAGAATGAATCTTTGTCTCATCCGAGGTCTTAACGACTGCAGTACCGACCAATGAGGAGAGCGTACCCAAAGCACAGAGAACCATGGGAAGAACAATCCATGGGGTCGCAGCTTCGGCCTGGTCTAACCCGTAAGCGGTGAGGGCCAAGGCCATACAAGCGATGATCGATCCCACGTAGGATTCGAAGAGGTCCGCACCCATACCAGCAACGTCTCCAACATTGTCTCCAACATTGTCAGCGATCGTTGCGGGGTTACGCGGATCATCCTCTGGGATTCCAGCTTCAACTTTTCCGACGAGATCAGCACCAACGTCGGCAGCTTTAGTGAAGATACCTCCACCCACTCTGGCGAACAGAGCGATGCTGGAAGCACCAAATGAGAAACCAAAGAGAGGTTCAATGAAGTTGGTTCCGGAGGGGAGCTGTCCCTTCCAGTACGTGAAGAGAATGCACACGCCTAAAAGACCCAGTCCTACAACTGTAAGACCCATGACCGCTCCCGAACGGAACGCCACGGTCAAGGCTCCAGCGAGTCCAGTTTTGGCCGCTTCTGTCGTACGGACAGCGCTGAGTGTCGCTGTCTTCATCCCTATCCAACCGGCAACACCACTGGCGATGGCTCCTGCAACGTATGAAACCGCTGTTTCAGGAGACACGCCCCAGAAAAGTGCGGCAGCCACGATGACTGCAAATCCAGAAAGGATTTTGTACTCGGTTTTGAGGAAAGCCATCGCTCCCTCTTGAACCGCTCCTGCAAGTTCCTGCATTCGATCTGTTCCGGGAGATTGTTTCTTAATCCAGCCGTTGAGATAGAAAGCGTAGATCAGTGCTAGGACTGAAAGACCGACACCCAAATATGCTCCCTGTTCGGTGAACAGGTACTCATTGATATTCATGACTTATTCCTCCATCAAACTCCGGGGAAATGCGCTCTCTAATCTGAGAACTCTCACATACCGGGCCCAGTGGGTCCGAGTTCCGGAAAGAAAGGCTTCTACCAGAAATTGACGTTCACGGCAACCGGATCGGCCTGAAGCAATTGAACTTAAGTCACCTGATGGGATAGAGTTGTGACTAATTCAGCTTTTTTACTTCAATTCGATGAACTCGCCATTGTTCTGACGAGCCAGATTTTCCATGAAAGAACGCAGTTTTTTGCCGGCTTGGGAGAATCCTACGGTATTCAGACGTACTCGCCGAAAGCGGTTCGCTTCGCGAACCCAATTTAAAATGGGTCCCGTATCTAAAAGTTGATTATCTCTTCGAGGTGCGCCGTCAGAGAGTAAAAATATCGCTCTCAAATTAGGAGCACCAAAAGCCTCCCTCAGAGCGTGATCTGTCCAAGTTTCTCCCTGAGCTTCGAAATTACGGACATAACTGATGGCTTCACGCTTATGACGACTGGAAGCCTTCTTCAGTCCCTTAGACATCGATTTAATCTCATGATTAAACGTCACAATGTTAAAAGCGACATCTTGCGGCAATCTCTCGATGGTTCGAATCAACTCATTCTGAACACGCTTCAATCTCTGACGAGCGGGATTGGGAGCGGAGTCCTTCGGTTCTGGTTCGGGTTCATCACCGACGCGTGTCCCACCTGGCGTGGAAGATCCTGGTTCTTCGGGAAGGTCGTCAATCTTCTCCATACTTCCTGAAACATCGAGAAGGAAAACGACATTCTTGGCGACGACTTCCATTCCAAAAAATGCAGGAGGATCTCGACGAACAGAAGTCATCCCTTTTTTCTTTGCCGATCCGGGTGGAGGCTTCTTATATGTATCTTTCCTGGGTGCCCAAAAGTTACGCCAATCATCTGCGTTTTTGAAATCTTCACCTGTGATCTTGAGCAAACACTTCCGTATCTCGTATCCCAACAAGGTGTCGTGTCGACGAACTTTCTCAAGGCGAGCCAGAGCTTCAATGAGATGATCTACCGACGCTAGATTTTCTTTCTTTGCCAACGCCTCTACGGAAGTCAAAGCAACCGAGGCGTCCTTGTCATACAAATTCGTGAGAACAGCCTTGTTGGCGCCAAGATCCGTTCGATGAGCGAGAACTAAAGTCAAAATAACCCGTGCAGAAGAACGACGATCCTCGGTCGCCAACTCACAGACCCTGTCGAAACCCTCTCCGGCAGGAAGACTGACCAACTTAGAGCCGATGTATCTTTCGATTCCGTAGTAATCTCCGCCGAGCCCTACTGAAACAAGCGCATCGACAGCCTTTGGGGTGCCAATTTTGACCAGCGAATCCACGGCTCGAGATGCGGGATCGAACTGATCGGACCGGATCGCGTTGAGGAGTTTCTTCTTTTCAGCGGAGATGTCCGCATGAGCCAACTCCGTCGAAAATGACAACATCAATACGCTGAAGATCCCCGCAAAAATCAAAATATGGGAAAACGCCGAATTATCGGTCAATCGCCGCAGAAAATGCGTCGTCATGGGCTCATTCCTTTCAGAATCGTCGATCATCCCGGGACTGGGGACTTTCAACCTCAATAGAGCATTCTAGCCGTAGAGAGACAGTCCTGAAAGCCCCCCTCCAAGACCGATTGGGCACGATGAAGATCCTGTCGTATTCTTCTGAGTCCCGTTCACAGAACTTCTCTGAGAAACAGGACGCTGAAACCGTGCATTGGATTCCACTCCAGAGAGAGGGGGAGGGGAATCCGAGAGGAACTGTTCTGTGATGGCTCTCTCTACCAGACTTTTGACCCTCATGGGTCTCTTGCTATTCCTCCCCTTCCTCGCTGGATGCGGGTCTGGAAAAAAAGCAATCGCCCAAGCTCACCCCCCCCTCATCGAAAATCTAGACTTCCAGGTGAACTCCGACGACGTCGAGGTTGATTTCGGAATCACCGATCCGACTGAGGGCACATGGATAGCAAATCTATTCTTCAGTGAAGATCTTGGTGAAAACTGGATTCCGATCTCAGTCCCATCACTCGCTGATCCAGAATTAGTTCTCTCGCCACCTTTTCTTCCTGTGAAAACCCTTTGGTACTTCAGAAGCGATTTGTCCACGATTCCGCAAGCCGACGTGCTCCTTGAAATTCGAATCTCGAATGAAGAAGGAGAAGTCGTGACCAGTGTAAGAAGTAACATACTGGTAATCGGAGAATCAGAAGCCCCAGTTTTCATGAGCCTTGATGTTCCTTCAGGCCCTGTCGGAGGAGAAGTCTTGATTTCCGGTTCAGTTCTGGATCCGGATGCAGACCATGTCTTCATGCATTTGGAATGGTCCCCCACAGGTTCCGCTCCATGGACTCTTGGAACACTTCTTGAATCCCCTCTGATCATCCCCCCCGATCAAGAGGGCAAAGCAAGTGCGTTTACATTGAACTGGAATGCACAAGATGACGCACCAAATCTGATCAGTCCATTTGCAAAGATACGCCTCGTCGCTTCAGACGGTGGAGCGAGTACCATTTTCGTGAGCAACTACATCGCACTGAATACGGTACCACCCGGCATTGATCTCATGACGATCGGCCGAGTTCCTCTCGAATTAAACGGAAGCCAACCCTACAGCGGCTCCGGAAACAATCTCGTTCCGTTCAGTTTATCGATTCCCCAATCAGGATCTCGGATCAGAATTGAATGGGGCTCCGGCAATGGCGGAGCACTGATCAATCCAAACTCCTTGGAATTGATCGCTGATCAAACAGTACTCAACTACTTACCTGGCGAAAATCTCGCAGACCTTTTCGTCTCCGATGACCAGGGTGCAGAATGGACGCTGTCAGAAAGCCAGTCCCTCCCCACAGGATTACTGACTTTGACAGCGACAGTGCAGGACATACGTGGAAATGTGTCTAACTCCGCGATTTATTCTGTCGAAGTACGAAGTGGATCTGCTGCTTACCGTCCCTTTGAAGCCGAGGATCGTTGGTTTTTGGATTTCTCCCGAGATCATTTCCAAATAGGACTTCTCGATGAAGGAAATGGTGAGATCGCCCCCTTCGCAAGCTATGGAGGAGACGGGATTGCAGATCACCGACAAGATTTATTCACTGTTGGACTTCAATCCAGCGTGACAGACGGTACCCATGCTCTTCAAGATGCCATCGTCAGGGCATGGGTCGAATCAGAAACGCTAGAGAGGATTAAAATCCTCTTCGCCAAAACGGAAAACGAAGATCTACAGCCACAGCTCACCTTTCAAACTCACGGCGGAGGATCGACCAGCGCCCTGGGTATCGGAGGCGACGACGTAGAACCTCTCAGTTACGCACTAGGACGTGCAGTCTTTGATGCGAGAAATGAACAATACGACGATGAACGTGAACCAGGACGAGGAGTCTTTTCGTCAAATATGGTTCAGTACTATTGGAACTCATACACTTTCAATCAAAGATTTTCCGGAGTTCTACCGACCACGGGAACACCGGTGGGCGCTCATTCCCTCGATAATCTAGTTCTCTCATCAGGTTTCGTCAGAACCCATCCTTCGAACAGTCCTGAAGCGAATTCTCGACACGACGAAATCTGGGATGCGATAGAGGCATGGAGCAGATTGATCAGTGTTGTTGCTGCCCATGAAATCGGGCACGCTCTCGGACTTTGCTCCAACGGGCATCCCCCATTTGGGCTGTTTGGTGGAGTGACCTCCGCTGATTTCACCGGTCCATTCACAACGCCATACCACGTCGATACACCAGGAAACAATGTGATGTCTTCCGCACTAGGACTCTCATCGGCTTTAGTCGAGGGTCCGCACGGATATAGATTCAACGAATTGAATCAAGCCTACATCGCAGAGTGGATAGTCCTGGAAGAATAAAAATAAAGAGGAAACATGAATAAGATCAACATGAGTATCAGGATTATTTTGACCTTTATGGGTGCGTTGTTTTTTACAACTCCCCTCTTGGGAAATGATGATCCATGGCTGCTATTCCGCCATGCAGAAGATGTAGTGGCAGGTGAAGTCGTCCAGATACTGAAAGAAGAGAGGGACCTTCTCTACCTCCTAACTGACGGAAACACCGGGAACCCTTATCAGGTCACCGACGTCAAATGGTGGAGAGAACCAGAAGGCTCGGGCACCGAGGGTATAGGTGTTCAGGTCGGTACTCGCGGGGCATGGCTCGTGGCACCTGTTTCGGAAGAAGAGTTCCCGATTCAGGTATCCACGCTCCTACCCCGCGGATTTTTACGAATGAATGACTTCACTCAAATCGATGATCTCAGAATGATACTTCAGAAGAGAACTGCAACAGCTGCAGCATTGAGATTACTGGACTCCAAGGACAGTGAAGTCAGACGAGTCGCTATCGGCTGGTGGAAATCATGCCCAGTAGATGTCGCATTGAAACATCGTGAAGCCATCGAAGAAAAGTTTACGACAGAACCCGACCCTGGGTGTCAGAGATCATACTTATCACTCTATTTGATGAGAGATTGGACTTTTGGCGGTGCGGGCATCTCTGAGCTGATTCCCTACTCTCCAGACGGGACAGTGAGTTGGCTCACTCTTCAATATCTGAAGAAAAAAGGTTCCCCACAGCAACGTGCACGTTTGATGAGTTCCTGGATCGTCTCCGATGACATGGCTCGCGAGAAAATTGCCATCGCTTTCAGAGTCCTCAAAATGAGGGAAGCCCACCCATGGCTTTTGAAAGCGGCTATTGAGTCAAAGGGATCATTTAGAAATACATGTTTGGAAGCACTCGCTTCAACATGTGATGAAAATAATATGAACACTCTGACGTCATTACTCGACTCCGACTGCATCCAGACAAGAGCAGCAATTCTTCGAGGACTGGCAAGATCCGGCTCCACAGGGAGTCACAAACTATTAGAAAATCAGGTCAATACACTCCATATCAGTGACCCCCTATTCGACACAGCCAGAGCACTTCAAAAAAATCCAAGAAGGTCTTTACTGCGAGTCGGAGAGTAAAAATGGATTCTCAACTGAAATCACTACTCGTTAAAACTATCGCGGAAGGCCAAAAGGGAATCTTCCATCTCGGCAAAGGCGAAGAGTGTCGAAAGATTTCATTTGATGGAACTCATTTAGAATTAATACCCGGCCAGTCACTCCGTTGGTTCCCAACTACCGAAATACTCTGTGAAAAACTAAGTTCTTCAACTCTCGATGGACTTCTCAAGATCTGGCACGGAGGCGAAAGAGATCTCTCTCAATGGTTCAACACATTGAAAGAAATAGACGCGTCTTTGCTCACAAAAGTCCATGAAGAGATACAAAAGAGAGAACTCGTCCTTACTTTCCTTCACTGCGAAGAAGTATTTCTCTTCGAAGGCTCAAAAGAAGCCGATTGCGGACGAAAAACAAAGATCTCCGCAGAGAACCTTATCGAAAAAATAGATCAAAAGACTTTTCAGCACAAAGAAGCGTTAGAAACATTCCCGTCTCAACATGAGCTTCCTGTTCTTTCAGCTTCCGGAACAAAAGGCGCGAATGAGGTCAAAGACTGGTGTCTCCAGAAAGTGACCGACTTACTAGACGGATTCAGAACGATAAAAGAGATTCTGGAAGATTCTCCCCTACCTCCATATGAAACGATGGAACAGCTCAACAAAGGAGTACAAAGGGGATGGATTCTCAAACAGAGATTCCCGGAGTTCAGTGATCAACATATTCGATCCATGAATGACGAAGACCGATCAACCATGATCGTAAGGCTTGAGAAAGCAACGCAGATGGCCGTCAATCCTGTAAAAATACTAGAGATCCTCAGAGACACTCACATCCATTCGGGAGACCAGGCGAAAGCCTTATCAGTAGAAAACCGAATAGTTGATGCACTAAAAAATAGCAGACATTTAGAACAAGCCATCGATCTCTTAGAACAAATGATTCAGAAAGATCCTGAAAACGATGAATGGATAGAATCCAAAATCGCTCTCATGTCAGAATTGGCTCATCATTTGATCTCTCAAGGCGATGTGGAGTTCGGCAGAAGATGGTTGCGTGATGCTATCGAACAGTCCGACGATGACCAAATGAGACTAGATCTGATTGCAACTCACTCAGAACCCCAACAGCAAATGCGAGAAGGCGTAAGAATGGCCACTCGTCTTTTCAGGAGTGGCGATCGACGTCGAGCGTTACGCCTCATCGACAGCCTAGAGGCTCTCCACCCCGATTGCACAGAGATGCAACAAGCAAAAGTCGAATTCCTCATCGATCACGGTGAAATAGAAGCCACTGAAGAAGCTCTCACCCGACTGGCCGCACGACTGGCAAAAGAAGGACGTTTACAAAGAGCAAAAAAAGTCGCGAAGAGTGTCGCCAAACTACGAACGGAACATAAAGAGAAAAAGCCGGGACTGCTCTTCTCCTTGGGTATTCGGTGGCAACGATTATTTCTTATCATCATTTTCTTTAGTTTTATCGGCTTGCTCATCGTGACCGAGTCCAGACTTCAAAAACTGATTGTCAGTGCCGACAGTTCTTCTCCAGAAGCCTGGAGAGAAGAAGCGAGACCATGGCTTCTTCTTATTCCCGCAGGACCATGGAAATCAGGGTTGGAGAGTGCAGCCCAATTGATAGAAGAACGAGAATCCGATAGAGCCAGAAGCTTCCGAAATCAAGCTGAGGATTTATTGAAACTGGCACGAAAGAATAGATCTCTCGGCCAACAACGCAAAGCCAAAGAGAACCTTCAGCAAGCCGCTCGATTGGGGGCGAGAGAAGAAGTCAGAAAATTATTGTCGCAATGGGATCAAGAAGATATCGAGGCCAACGCCTTAAGGAAAAAAGTAGATCAATGCAGATCGAAGGGTGACCTGAAAGCCTGTCGGCAATACTTGAGCACATTGCTCGAGCGATACCCTTCAAACGACGCCACTGTTGGAGTTCAATTCCCTGTAAGAATAAACTCTTCCGAAAATACCGTGATGTTGATCGATGGCATCCAGCATGCGTTGCCGGTCATTCTTGAAATCCCACCTTTCAAGACACAAAAAGTTGTCCTTGAAAGAAATGCGCGACAAGCGGTATACGTGATCACAGCAGAAGGTCCCGCTGAGCTGCAACTTCCGGCTCCCTAAAAATCGGACTAAATACGAGCTCTCATCAAATCCTGAACCTTTTTGGGGTGAGCCTGACCTTTACTCAACTTCATCACCTGACCCACCAAGAATCCGATGGCGCGATCGTCCCCTCCACGGATCTTATTCACTGCGTCTTCATTATCACTCAAGACTTGATCCACCCATTCTCCTAGTGCTCCTTCGTCTTGAACTTGCTCGTCTGTGGATTCCAATAAGGTTTTCAAATCACTGCCTGTATCCAAAGATTTCTGCAGTAATTCTTTACCCGTAGCCACACTGATTCGATCTTCTTCAACAGCTTTGATCACCAAGGCCAACGACTGAGCGGTCACAGGGAAAACTTCGATGCGTTCTTCCCTTTCGTTGAGTTGCTTCAGGATTTCACCCCGAAACCAATTACTCGCTGAAGCAGGCTTGACGCCCTCCAGAATCAGAGATTCGAGGTAGTCACCATTTTCCCGACGGGAAAGCAAAGGAACGACTTCTCGCTCCGGAAAATCGTATTCATTCAGCCAACGCTGACGTCGATCCTCGGGCATTTCTGGAAGGTTCCCTGATTGTTGCTGAATATCGTCCTCGGTGATCCAGACAACAGGTAAATCAGGCTCCGGAAAATAGCGATAATCGGGTGAGTCTTCTTTGCCCCTCATACTCGCGGTAACTTCTTTATCCTGATCCCACAAGCGAGTCTCTTGAACGACCTGCCCCCCTCCCTCGATCACATCGATTTGACGGGCAGTTTCCACAACAACGGATCGCTCAATAGAGACGAAAGAGTTCAAATTTTTGAGTTCGGCGCGGGTTCCTAATTCGACAGCATCTTCGGGCATGACTGAAACATTGACGTCACAACGAAGATTCCCTTTTTCCATATCTCCATCGCAAACACCCACCCAACGGAGTAACGCCCGGACAGACCTCACGCAGGAAGCCGCCTCAGTACCCGACATCAATAACGGCTCTGAAACGATTTCAAGAAGAGGAGAACTGCATCTATTCAAATCGATGCGACTGGTTCCGTCCTCCTCATGGGAAGACTTACCTGCGTCTTCTTCCATATGGATTCGAACCAGTGGCAAAACAGCGGCTGAGCCATCGTCGCGAGTAAAAGGAATCGATCCGCCAAGGGCGTATGGATGATAAAACTGACTGATCTGATAACCTTTTGGAAGATCCGGATAAAAGTAGTTCTTTCTATCGAATCGACTCAACTCTTGTATATCGCAACCTAGGCATATCGCTGCCCGAATCGCACAGCGAACGGCCTCTCCTTGAAGCACCGGAAGCGCCCCTGGCCAACCAACACAAACCGGACAGATGTTGCTATTGGGAAGAGCACCGGCCTGGCGTCGACAAGCACAGAACATCTTGCTTTGAGTCGCCATTTGAGCGTGAATTTCTAGTCCTACGACTGTATTCCAACTCATGACTGACCTCCCTGCGGAACGGACTTCCAAGTGTCATTCAATTCTTGCCAAAGGCTGGCGAGTTGCAGTAATCGATGGTCATCGCCATGTTTCCCTAACCACTGCATACCCACAGGAAGACCCTCATTATCAAATGAACAAGGGACAGCAACAGCAGGAACACCCGCTAGATTCGCTGTAACGGTCAAGATATCGCAGGCATAGAGAGCTAATGGGTCATCGATCCGCTCACCTATTTTAAAAGGAGCGAAAGGTGAAACGGGCATCATTAAAGCATCAACGTCTTCAAGAGCAGACAAAATCTCTTCTCGAATTTCCTGACGCACACTTTGAGCTCTACCGTAGTAAGCATCGATGTAGCCCGAAGAGAGTACGAATGTCCCTAGCAATATTCTTCTTCGAACTTCTGCTCCGAAGCCGGAACTTCGACTGGAAGAGTAAAGTTCTTCTAGATCGTTCGAATCTTTTCTTTTTCCTACATGAATACCGTCATAACGGGCGAGGTTTGAGGAGGCTTCCGCTGTCGCGATCACCTGATAACACGCATTCGCTTGAGCCATTGTGGGTAATGAAACTTCTACAAATTCGATGCCGTCCTTCTCGAGAATCGACCTCGCCGCTTCCACCTGTTCACGGATAGAAGCATCGATCCCTTCGCCAAACCCCTGCCGGATCCAACCGATCTTGCGAATCGGCTCTTTGGAGGACTCTGGAAATGAATGGCTAGTGGCGTCGAGAGGGTCACTCCCCTGCAACACTTCGAGTGCGATCTGACAATCTTTGGCATCCCGGGCCAAGGGACCGATCTGATCGAGGCTTGAACCAAAAGCGATCAAACCTCTACGAGAAACCCGACCCCATGTCGGCTTCATACCCGTCGCACTACAGAAAGCAGCCGGCTGACGAATCGATCCACCGGTATCGCTTCCTAAATGGATAGCCCAGCCAAACGCTCCCGCCAAAGCGGCGGCTCCGCCACTCGATCCGCCAGGAACACGAGATGCGTCCCAAGGATTGCGAACGACTCCATGAGCGGAACTTTCATTAGAAGCGCCCATAGCAAATTCGTCACAACTACTCTTGCCGACCAATATCGCGCCTGCTGAACGCATCTTCTGCACGACTGTCGCATCGACACCCGCTTCGAAGCCGGCGAGCATGGCACTGGAAGCATCTGTCGTTCCTTCTTCAGTACAGATGTTCATTTTTGCAGTAAAGGGTATTCCTTCCAGAACTCCCAAAGCCTCACCCGCCATTCGACGAGCATCACTGGCCTCCGCTTCCTGAAGTGCCGATTGCGAAAAGACCTCCACTACGGCTCCCAATCGCTTCCCGGTTGTTTCTAGGAAATTCAGATATTCACTGATCAAAGTCTTTGTTGTGCATTTCCCTGATTGCAAATGTGCCAGAACTTCATGAGAAGTGGCGCCGGGATCAGGAAGAGAAGATGCGGCATCGTTCACCATGATCAATCGCCTCCTACGACACGAGGAGTCACGAAGGATCCATCACGCCAGTCAGGAGCATTTTCCCCTAACTTTTCGGGTCGTCGAGGTCCTCCCGGATCACTTTCACCTGCAACGACATCTTCACGCCATTTTGAAAGCGACAATTTCTCCCCGTCCATTCTCGCAGATGCGAGTTGTTCATGAGAGGTCTTGGATCCGGGGAGCTCTAACTGCTCCACCAAATCGAGCATCTTTTCTAAATGATCAACAAGACCCGGAATTTCATCTTCCGTCACTTCCAGTCTTGCGAGGCGCGCCGTTCGGCGTACCAACTCAGCATCGATCTCGGGTCTGTCACCCATTTCTGTCATGCCAGATTCGGCAGCCATCTATGGATTCCTTTCGGGAACGGGAATTGCTCTGTCTCTGTGGATCATCAAATGAGTCACCCAAACTCATGCCAATACGACCGGTGAACTTCACTCGAAGAATCCGACACACCAAGATGGTGCATAAAACATAATGCATGGGAAAGAGAAAAATGACGCTGTGGATCAGAATGAGGACAACGGAACGACCCCGAAAAAGAAAATCTCCCAGAAGGGTGCCCCCCTGGGAGATCGGATTCAAGATTGGTACCGGCGCAGGGATTCGAACCCCGGACCCAAGGATTATGATTCCTTTGCTCTACCAACTGAGCTACACCGGCACAGACGAAGACCATAGCGTGAAGAAAGCGGGCTGTCTAGATCGACCGCCCAGATCCTGTCGGAGGGACGTCCGGAGCCCGCAATCGGCCTTCACGGCGGTCCAGGCGACCCTCGCAGCCTTCAGGGATCTCTTTTACCCGCCTACATGCCGCTTATGTACCAATTCTCCGAGAGTGAGACACTCGCCCCCTTGGACCGAAACGGAGAATGCCGTCCCTTTTTGCGCCTCTTGTGCATCAGAATTTCCGGAAATTGCGGCCCCTTGTAGGCGTTGTTTGCACCTCCCAGGAGCCCCGGAAGAAAACTGTCGCGCCTGCAGAAGAGGCCCTGCTCTGCGTCCACTCCTTCATATTTCAATCCATACAGGAACTTTGCGCAGAATGGTTCTGTCCGGGAAAAATCAGCACCGAGATGATATCGCCGCAGACATCGCGAATCTCCTTCACCACCAATGGATGAAATTCAGAGAAGATTCGAAGGATCAGCAGAGCGATCCTCAAATTTCACAGCAAAATGAGGCTCTGGTTTTCATTCCTCGTCATTGGAAAAGAAGAATCAAATACGGGATTCCGTTTTCTCACAGAATCGCTCTTTCTCTTTCCAAGAAAACAGGGATACCTCTACTGCACCTTCTCCAGCATACCGGAGGAGCTCCACAGGTGGGAAAAACAGCCTCAGAGCGAAAAGGGATGCCGACGAAGAGATTCAAGATCAGAACCAAATATCTCAGTAAAAAACATCAGGAGAAAAAAATCATCCTCGTTGATGACGTACTGACCACCGGAGCCACGCTGACGACGGCCAGCCGAATTCTTGAACAATCAGGTTTCAGAGTGGGATTATGGATGGTCGCAAGTGTCTCAGAGTCACAGCGTTAATTCTCAACTCAGTACTCACTCAAAACTCAGTGTTCACTCAATAAATTTGTACTCACTCAATAAAATTAAGGCGTTGCGACAAGATAAGCAATCCAAGCATCGCTATTGTCTGCCCCCTTCTCCGGAAGGAATTCGCCGTTTCCGTCACCGTCTTCATCGGCACCCTCCCAGTAAACCTCTACATTTGAAAACCCTGCTTCACGCAACAAATCTTGACTCTCGCGCATTCCGTAGCGACGCCAATCGTAGGTGAAGGCCTTTTTCAAATGAGAGCCATCCTGGAATCGGAAGTGAATAAAGCATGTCAACTCGTCTTTGATCCCGCAAACTTTGTCTTGATCCCAAATATAATAGAAATCTTCACCATCGAGATCTTTTTCGTGCTCTTCTTCCACTTCGACATAGGCGTCACTTCCACCGTAAATATCGAGAACAAACATGCCTTCATCTTTGAAACTGGTTCGAACCGAACGGAAATAGTTCAGTAACTGCTCACGTTCTTTAAAGATCCACCATGAAAAGTTCATCGCACAAACGACATCGACCGGATCTTGCGGAGCATTTAACACATCCGCAATTCGAAGTTCAATCCTCAACTTTTGCTCATCTGTGAGTGGTTCGAGATTCTGTTTTTTGCCCCATTCGACGGTTGGCTCGTCAAGGTCGTATCCGATGGCGTGACGATAGTCTTGTTCTTTAACCCAAGTCGAAGAAAGATAACCGGTTCCACAAAAGTCTTCCCTCATGAGAATCGGGTTTCTCTGGAACTTGCTCACAAATGTCTCGTGCATGAAGCGTGTATCCGCCTCTGGCTCTTGTACAGAACTTTGGTAGAGGGCGTGGTGATCCGCATTTCTAGCAGAGAGAGAAGAGCGCTTCTTCTTTTTAGATTTACGTGCGGTATTTGATTTTGGCATGGTTTCTCCGTATCACACTAACCCGATGCTCTGATCCTATACGAGATGCCGATTCCCATATTTGTGAATCATTTTCATGCAAGAAATTCTCGAACTGTCTCTGAGATCATCCGTGGCCGTGGAATCATCTCAAGAACTAACCTTGTACTTGGTCAACAAATCTTTCGGGGGCCCAAAGCCAGTGGCCATCGATGGAATGCCCCAGTAATCCGGAACTCACCACCTCACCCACGGCGAGAGAACAGGTCACGCCGTGTCCTCCCAGTCCCACTGCCCAGTGCAATCCCTCCATGCGAGGATCAGGCCCCAGAAGAAACCTTCGATCGGGACAAAAACTGCGTTGCCCCACCCAATGCGACAAGGGTTTGACTCTCTGGCTGATATCCCCCCAACACGACTCTGTGACTCTCAGCAACCTCTCCCAGGGATCTTCAAGAGCAAGATCGCTTCCCGGATCAGCCGCCACCTCTTCACAGGAGCTCCAGAGATATTCTTGAGCGCTAGGGCGAAGGTACCAGCCGGGTTCGTGAGCCCATATCCAGGGTCTGGGATCATCAGCGATATCAAAAGTGCTGGTGATGAGACCACTCCTGTTTGTCGGCTTGATCTGGATTTCAACTCCACTACTGCGAGAAAAATCCTGCGCCCACGCCCCGTTGGCAATCACTATCTGTCGAGCACGGTATTGATCCGGATCGGTATGCCGTTGCTCTCCGTTCCAGACTTCTGGAAGAGATAATTCGCCGGAGGCACTCTGGCTCACCTTGCCCACTCGTGTGCCAAACTGAATGTGGCCCCCCTTGGAAACGATGGTATCGATCAAATCTCCAATAAGAGCAGGGACTTCGACCACCCCATCGCCCGGAACAAAGCGTGCTGGCCCTGGGGGCAAGTGCTGTAGTTCAGGGAAACAGGCCTTCACCTGATCGCTGGACCAATTCTCATACAAAACTTGCTTCCACGAATCTGGGGAAATCTCGCCATGAGCGTCAAAGAGCAGAGAACCGGTTCGCTTGAACTGACAAGAATCTCTCCCAAATCGCTGCTCGAGCAACTCGGTCCCTCGCAGGCACATTTCGGTAATTGAAGGATCTTCGGCGACTTGACGCATCATTCCGGCATTTCTGCCACTCGAATGCATTCCCGGGAACCGTTCGGCCTCCAAGACCAAGACAGATCCAGCCTCCTGATCAACCCAGGCCGCTGCAGTCGCGAGTCCTGCCAGACCGGCCCCAATGACGATCAGGTCATGGCAATCACCAGAATTCGCCAATCCTGAGCTCATGAGCCTCCTTGAAATGGAATCTCCTTCAAATCCAGACAGGAATCGACTGGAGTGAAGGTCCGTATCCCCGTTATCCTCTCAGACTAACCGCCAGACTTGCCCGGGGACATCGATCCGAACCGATCTCCCCTATCTGGTTCAATACATTGCACTAGAGGAAATGGACACCCCGAATCATGGACCCGAAGATCATGCAGGTACTCCTTCTTCTCTTCGCGGCTCTGTTTCTGTTTGCCAGCGAGATCTTTGCCGTAGACGTGGTCGCAGTCTGTCTTCTCTTGATTCTCATCTCTTTGGACTTATTAGACATCAGCGAAGCACTCGCAGGATTTGGTCACCCCGCCGTAGTCGGAGTGGGAGCTCTCTTCATCGTCAGTGAAGGATTATTGAAGACGGGTGCACTGGGTTTCCTCTCCAACAGACTTTTGAAGTGGAGTGGTGGTCAACACAGGATTCTGACAATACTGATTCTATTGATTGTTCTTGTCGCGAGCGCATTCCTCAACAACACCCCTGTGGTGGCCATGTTTATTCCTGTGGTATTGGGAACGTGTCTGAAAACAGGAGTGAATCCTTCGAAGGTTCTCATCCCACTCTCATATGCGGCGATTCTCGGAGGGACCTGTACTCTGATCGGCACCTCCACCAATATTTTGGTGGCCTCGATTGCAAGAGAGTCTGCAGGCATCGAACTGGGTATGTTTGAATTCACACGGCTCGGTGGACTGCTCGCATTCATTGGCCTGATCTACCTGATCGTCATAGGCCCCAAACTTGTTCCTGAGAGACAAACGATCACCTCGCTCGCAAGCCTAGGTGGAGATCGTCGACATAGAGAATATGTAACAGAGATTCAAATCAATGGCGGAGACTTAGTCGGAAAACGATTTGGCGAGACTCTGCTGAATCATCAGGAAGGTGTCAGGATCCTCCAGATCATTCGCGGAGAATCTATTATCTGGCCGCCCCTTGATCACCATGTCCTCAAAAAGGGAGATGCACTGGTCATCAGTGGCACCATTGAAGAACTGATGAAGCTTCAGGAAAAAGAAGGCGTCACAAATCTCGCTGAAATCGTTTCGGAAACACAGGGAACGCCTCAGGAAAAAGAAGCGGAATTAGCAGAGTTGTTGGTTCTCCCCAACAGTCGCTTTGTCGGACAAACTCTCGGCTCGGTGGAACTCCGTCGTCGTTATGGTCTCCATGTCTTGGCGATCCAGAGACACGGCATGCACATGAAGAGTAAAATTAGCGACCACCCTCTCCGTACCGGTGATGTATTGCTCGTACAGGGAACCCCTGAAAGCTTAGATCGTATTCGCGGCGAGGAAGGCCTCGTTCTCATGTCCGGGGTCGACGACGTTCTGGTTCGAAAGAAAAAAGCCCCACTCGCCATCGGGATCCTGATTGGAGTGATCATCATGCTGGCCACCCAGTCTCTGCCTATGGCTGCAGTCGCACTCGGTGGAGCAGTCTTGATGGTTCTTACCGGTTGCATATCCGGTGCCAAAGCCTACGAGTCAATACAATGGAGAATTCTCGTACTCATTGCGGGCATGCTCGCCATGGGCCTCGCGATGGAAAAAACAGGAGCCGCACTTTGGCTGGCGCAGCAAGTCACATCGCTTCAGGGATATCTGGGTTCAGAGGGTCTAGTAGTGGTCACATTGATCGCAGCGGCTCTTCTCACGGAGATGATATCCAACGCGGCGGTCGCAGCAGTCCTTGTTCCGGTTTCACTACAGATCGCACAGCAACTCAACGTAGAGCCCCATCCCTTTATCATGGCTGTGGCCTTTGGTGCGTCTCTCTCATTCCTGACGCCGATCGGCTATCAAACCAATACTCTGGTTTATGGTGCAGGGGGGTATCGCTTTGGCGATTTTGCCCGAGTAGGTGCACCACTGGTCATCGTCTTATGGATAGTGGCCGGGAAATTGATTCCCGTCTTTTGGCCGTTATAAGGGCGAGCTCTTTCTGTTTCTTCTCGTCGCCCGTTTACGGATGAGACTTCCCATCAAGGACACGAGTAAAGAGTACACTCCAGTTGGTCAGTGGTCGGATCAACTCCGCAACTGCCCGACGGCATCGGCAAATTACCCGATCCGCTGAACAGATATCCCAACAAAGCCACGGGGTCTGCAATATTTAGATTGCCGTCATCGTTAGAATCATGTGCATCTTCACAATCAGAATCGCCGGCACCACCGAACAACAGATCCAATGTCGATACCACATCTGAAATATCTAATGAGAGATCCTTGTTCGCGTCACCTCGAATGAATGAGATTCCACCACAGCCAACAGGTGTCGACTGGGGATCAGCAGGATCCGAGCACGCGAGAACTTCATCGTAGTTAAAAAAGCCATCCAGGTCTCTATCGACGGACATACGAATGACGGACCCCACATCGACGGCCATAAACGTAACTTCAGTCTCCGCTGAAGCAGAGGCTACGAGAGCAGAAACACTGCTCGACTCCGCAACACTGTCCGATTGCATCACAGCACCGTTACCAAAGAGGAAATACCCTCTAACGACCCCAGCCTGAAAGGCATGCGCAATCATTCCGACTCGTCCCAAAGCCGCTTCCTGACGCAATACTTCGAGTAAGGCCAACGTTTGAGGATTTGTATTATTAGACCCGTCAAACGTGATCTGCTTTCCAACGCCAGCATGAGTGTCATGCGCAGGTGAACCCTCAGGTTCGAATGGATTAGAATTGTTTCCTTCCGGAAGATCTGACCCCGAGAAGGCGAGCATAAACGCCACGAGATGTGCCAATTCTTGATCGCTCTGAACGTCAAAAGCAGGTTCTGCCAGGAATCTCTCCACAGAATCGACACTGCCATCATGGAGGAATCCAAATCCAGCAGTGTTCACTTGTTGAGTCGTGTTAAAGCCACTTCGTTTATAGATGTTTCTCAGTTGTGGGATTTTGATATTTCGTTGAGTCGAACCATCCACACTCACCACGCCGTGATGCTTTTCACCACTCGCCCCATCCGGAATAGTCTGCATCTGAAATCCAGACAAAGCCGCATTCGGCCCAATGCCGACGGGTAATGTATGACAAGTCACACATTGCAAGCCGCCATCCAGACCGGCATTTCGATACAGGTCCAATCCGATTTCGGCATTTCCGATTCCGAGAGGTTGCCCCTCTGGAGCAAATCTTCCTGTCGTGTAGTGTCCCTCTAACTCTATCGCTGTTGGCAGACTGTTATCCAAATTTCGAAATGGATTCGGAGGGTAATGAATAGAAGCGAGGAAGTCCTCAAACAACTGCATATCAGCCCCGACAAGAGGAAGGTCGTCACCATTGATATGAAGAAAGGCTCCGCCAAAAGCTTCAATCCCAAATCGGTCTCCACGCCAATGGTGCGGTTCTTTACCGATGATGTCCTGCATCGACTGGGTCAGCATCGGCCCCTTCATCGGATGGAAATCATCACAATCACCCGGAGCTGCCAGAGGCAGACCCATATTGCAAATGTCGGTAAAGAGTTCTACGTCCCCAGAGGGGTCGCCCAAGTCCCAGGAAAGTCGATCTGTGCGAGCATCGACGTGACAGGATGCACACGACACCTGACCCATTCCCGATGTGAGATGCGTATCGTATAGAAATTTACGCCCCTCCTTCACTGGAGTCGGAGTGGGATCATGGTGCTGAACTCGTCCAACAACCTGCCCCGTTGTCAAATCGACGGCAGCCAAACTGCCATCAAAATGCTCTAGGACATAAAGCCAATCCCCCTCTATCACCAATCCCGCCGCCCCTGCACCGACCTCAATCGGGGGAACAGAAAGATCTCGTGATCCGTCTTCATTCAATCGAATGACATTGTTAGATCCTTTGCCCGCCACATATGCAGTCGTTCCAGCCGAGTTCCAAACAAGAGCACGAGGATCTCCGATACTGATCTCTCGTAAGTCTTCGGCAACATTGGATCCCGTTGTCGGAAGATGAGGATTCAAATCATGAATGTTCGCAATGCTGATCTCTGGAAGCATCACATGAAGAACATCGATGAAATTTCCATTCAAATTGGGTTCATAGCGAATCTCATTGTGAGCATCGGTTCCAATCACAGAAATCGCTCCATCGGTAGGTCTCACAGAAATCGACATACAGATATTCATGAGACTCGATATGTAAGAAATCGACTGATTAGAAGTATCGATGACGGCCACGTCATGGTCGGCCAGATCCCAACCTACGGGGCGACCACTGAGAGCCGCTTGTGGTCCACTGACAAAATCAGACCAATCAGATCCATTATCGTCTAACCACAGATCGGTCCCCTGCTTTCGAACGATCAGTCCCACTTCAGGCGGAGTCGCGGGAGCACCGCTAGAACGAGGAATTGGGAGGAGGATTGAGGCCGCCGTAGGGTCCTGAAGGCTCATTGACGACATTCGGAGGAAAGGCCAAAGTAGAGGTTCCAAAGTCTCCTCCACCGCCCAAGAGAGTCGTCCCATTCCCTGATTCAAAAATTGCACAATAAACAAGAGAACCATCTGGACTGGTACTCAAGGCGCGAGGTTCCTCACCCACGATATTGAGCGTTTGCAAAAGAACAGGTCGCGCTTGGGTGGGGTCGAAAATCAAAATCTCATCTGTCCCTGAACAAGACACATACGCACGGATGGGATCACCTGCAAAAATCACGTCTGCGGGTTCATCCGAAGTTTGGATTGTCCAATCGATGGTGCCACGCACGAGATCTACGACACTGATCGAATCGGAAATCCGATTGACGACCCACGCTTTCTCAGAAGAGAACGCTCGAACAGAGACGGGGTCGATGCCTACAGGGATCGAATAAAGATGTTCAGGAACACCGTTAGCGACATCGTGAACTTCCAATTGGTCATCTGCGGTGTTGACCGCAAGCATCAAGGAGGACCCAGGAACTTTCTCCAGCGGATGAACCGGAGGACTTTCCCAGTTGACCCAATCTTCTGCAGGCTGAGCAGACAAGTCGATTGAAAACAATCCTCCATGAATGAGTAGGATCGAAATCACGCTCAGCGTACGGATAAATAGTGTCATTCTCGGCCTCCAGCAACGGATAACGGTTAAATCTAATCTTAAGTCCGATTTTATCGTGTATCGAAGTCAAGACCAACAAAACAAAGCTTTAGTAATTATGGGGATTCAACGCGAAAATACGTCGTCCATCCGGCGGGAGATATCTGCGAGTCGATCTCGGTTCCCCCCGGAGACTTCTGCAGAACCCCAGCCCTGGTAACCGACACGACGGAGAGCTTCCATCGTTCCCGCCCAATCTACTGAAGATTGGGGGTCACCAATTTTGCAACGGAATCCAGCCCAGACTCCCTCGGACTCCATCAGTTCTTTGGAGTAATCCTTGATATCCAACTTGATGATGCGGTGTGCTAATTTCTCTACCCATTCAACGGGTTTTTGATATCGCACGATGTTTCCGGTATCAAAGTACCACCCCACTGCTGGACTCTCGAACTGATCCACGTATCGAACCGCTTCGTCGGCATTGATAATGAAGTTGTTCCATACATTCTCAAAAGCGATTTGAACGCCCAACTCAGTCGCGAGTGGTATGAGCTCGTGAACAGCTGCAGTAGACCGCTCCCATGCTTGTTGATATGAAACAGAATCACTACAAACACCAGGAACCAACAAAACTGTCGTCCCTTCGACTTTCTTGCAATCACGAAGCGCTTGCTTCACTCCATCGATGCCGTCTTTTCTTTCTGCGGGGTCGTTGGCAGAAAGAGGCTTTCCCCAATGCGTCGAGCAGACGATTCCTGGAATTTCTAATCCAGATTCCAGGCTGGCAGAACGAACTTCGTCCCAATCCACTCCTGAAGGAGAATCCATCTCAACTCCATCGAAGCCGACTTCTTTGAGAACTTTGAACTTCTCAAGAAGAGATCCCTCGATGTTCACCATTCCTATCTTCAGACATTTTTTCAGTTTCATCGTGGAACTCCCCGATGGACCTCGTGTCCAGAATGAAGAACACCCACTCATGAGACCCAATGCTGTCGCGGTCAGGAATACTCGTCGATCCATGATCATCCTCTTCCTGTTTTTCTGATCAGATCAGAGCTGTTTTTCCAGGGACTGCGACCAATGGGGTCGCCAAAGGTCCAAATTCCCACTTCTCAGGAAGCAGGCTCTCTTGAGACTGAAGAGCAAATTCGAGGGTGACCTCTTTGCCCGTGTAGGCACTCATTCGTCCCATGATGGCCGTCAGGGTGCTCATGGCGACACGCTCTCCCTCGTTCAGAACCTCATTGTTCCGAATACTCTCGATCAAGTCGGTGTGCTCTTGGACATATGGATTTTTCCCACCGCCCGGAGCACTCCAATTTCCAATCTTGCTGCTACTGATCTGACCGGATGGATTCGCAGTGCCATGGGTACCAATAATCTTCTCTGAAACCCTATTCCAGCATTCATCGATCTGTCGACACTCACTGAGCGCTCTCACTCCGCCATCAAACTCATACTCCACAGCAAAGTGATCGAAGATGTGTCCGTATTCGGAACCGGTTCTCACTTGCCGTCCGCCCATCGCAAAGGCTTTTTTGGGAGGTCCGCCGAATGCCCAATTCATCACATCAATATTGTGAATATGCTGCTCAACGATGTGGTCACCACTGGCCCAAGCAAAATAGAGCCAGTTTCTGCATTGCCATTCCATATCAGACATCTCTGGCGTTTGACGTACGGCCCACAATCCACCTTGATTCCAATAGACTTGAGCGCCCACCACCTCACCGATAGCTCCGTCATGGATCTGTTGCATCGTCTCGATGTAACCTTTTTGGTGACGACGCTGAGTACCAGCAACGACACCTAAGTTTTTTTCTTTGGCTTTCTTCGCGGCCTTCAGAACCTGTCGAATTCCGGGGCCATCCGTGGCCACCGGTTTCTCCATGAAGACATGCTTACCGGCTTCGATGGCCGCCTCGAAATGAATCGGACGAAAGCCAGGAGGAGTTGCCAATATCACAAGATCAACATCTGTGGCGAGTAATTTTTCGTAGGCGTCAAACCCGACAAAGCAGTGTTCGTCAGAAACGTCATACTTATCGCCGAGCCCCTCAAGGTTCGATCGGCTGGAATTCAAACGATCCTCAAACAGATCCGCCATCGCCGTCAGTTTCACTCCTTCGGCAGAATTGACACAATTACTGGCGGCGCCCGATCCTCGACCTCCACAGCCGATCAAGCCGACTCGTATCACGTCCGATCCTTCCGCCGAGACCATCCCCCCCATGAGCGAAGGAGCGAGTCCACCAGCAACAACAGTCGCAGCGGCACCCTTCATAAAATCACGCCGAGTCGCCTCAAGGCTATCAGAGTTCTTTTTGATTCTATCGGTCGATGACAAATTGGATTCCGACATGTGGTCCTCCTGTGTTCTTGCAGAAAGTTTTAATTCAACACCGAGTCTTCTCAATCAGTCCGAGGCTTCTTGCCCCTCCACAAATCGAGAAGAATGCTCCCAATGAGTGTCGCCTGTCCGACACTGTATGCCGCACCAGAAACCATGATCAGCATGACAAAGGATGGACTGTATCGAGCCAGCCACCAACCCCCAATATCACCCATCAATCCAAGTCCCATCAGCGCACAGATCCAGCCGATTCTTCGAGTAGGCCAAGCCGTCAATAGAGCTAAAAACAGCACCATCATGCCCTGTACAGACATACTCAAAGCATGAGCGTGAGTGGATGCTGCAAGAATCTTTACCGGAGTCGGCTCGACTTCTCTCGAAAAAGAGATCGATTTGATGTCATCGAAATATTCAAGAGACGGAATACCTTGAGACTCGGCGAGGTCACGTGTGTGACACTGAAGGCATTGCTCATCAAGAATTTCTGCCGGCGGGATTTCCAGATCCAGACTGTCGTAATCTTCGACGATTCGAGATCCGGATAACCATTCGATGAGGATTGAACGTTGGTCCGCCGGCAAAGTCTCCGGATGTCCATTTTCCAGAGCCTCTTTCAGTAAAGAAGGACTGTTCAACCCGTGATAGGCTCCCACCACATCATCCACGGAAAATTCAGGACGCTCGTCTCGATTTTCGTAGTGGTAAATCATGTGTTGAAAACTAGCCGCCAACCCCCCCAGTAAAACGATGCACAACCCGGTCAGACCCAGGCGAGCACCCAAAGGCAAGGTTGATAGTCCACCACCCCACTCTATCTTCACGATTAGGCCTCCTTCAGGTCGTCTGGAGAGATCTCTATCGTCCCACCCTCAACCACCGCTCTATGAGCAGCAATACCGACAAGCGTGGCTCTGAACCCTTCACTCGCTCCAGTCTTCGGTGCTTTACCTTCCTGACAACTGGTCAGAAAGTCTGAGACACCGTAGTAAAGAGAATCATGAGGAAGGCCAACTCCGTCCTTCAACTTGTTTTGACTCGCCAACTGGGTGGCATCTGCGATGAGAGTGATGCCTTCATCGTTAAAAAATCTCTGACGGTTGGCATAGACTTCCCAGCCCTGAGTCGCAGCATCTGCTTCCTTGAACATCCAGCCATGACTCCAAGCCAATTTAAACGCTGAGTTCACTCCATGAAGAACTTCGTATCGTCCTCCAAATGAGTTCCCCAGAGTCGCCTGATACTCCAGACATTCCCCCTGATCAAACTCCAGTGCGAGATTCACGGTATCAGCGACCTTACGACCATCATCCCATACCCGAACCGCACCATTTCCATGTATGCGTACGGGATACTTGCCGCTGAACCAATGGAAGACATCAAATTGATGCGTCCCCCATTCACCCGGCAGTCCCGTGGAGGTGGATTCATGGAGTCGCCAGTCTAATCGGGCCTGTCGCTCCGCTGTCGACGCCGCTTGGCGCCAACTGTCTTTGCGAGCGTTTTGAGCCCGCATCGAAACCAATTTCAGGAATGCCTCAGTGCGGTAAAAAGATCGAGCCAAAGAATAGACAGGATTAGATCTTGCTAATAAGCCCGCCTGAAACACCTTTGAACTTCCTCTGGCAGCGGAAGCAATCGCCTTTGCATCTTCGACAGTATGAGCTAACGGAGCTTCGCAATAGATGTGCTTACCTGCAGCGATACAGGCGTCCACCAAAGCGCGATGTTGATGAGTCGGTGTGCAGATAAAGACAGCTTCAACACTTTTTTCTGTCGCCAACATCTTGTCAGCGTCGTCATATGTCTTGGCATCCTTGACTCGACGTCCACCACTTCTCAGTCTTGGGGCGTCATTATCGCAAAGCGCGACAATCTGAGCCCCCAATTTCTGCAGTTCCGCAGCAACGGCACGGCCCTGTCTTCCAGTGCCAATGATAGCGACCGGGTAATCGTCCTGAATCGTGCGAGCGAATGTGTCGAGTCCCGGCAACAATGCCACTCCTGCGAGTGCACCGGCTCCTTGAATCAAGAAATCCCTACGATCCGTTTCCATCATTCTCCTTCCACGGGGAATTTATCCCCGAAGATTAATTTCAAATCTTGTCTTCAGATTCTGTGGGTAAAAAACTCCAGTGATCAGACTTCACTACTGAAACTTTAGAAGTCTTCTCGTTTGCGTTTGAGGAAGTCGCCATGCGCAACGGTCCCCAATCCATATCGTCAGGCATCGAAAATTGGATGGACTCTGAGAATCCAGAATTCACGGTCAATGCTGTCGACCAGGCATCTGATTCAGCAGCACTATTCGAACGCACCCAATATCCTCCGGATTCGGCATCGATCCACTCTTCGGTGATCGGATTCAAGAGATGCTCTCCAGCATATTGCCCCTTGGAAGCACTGACCGCGAGGCTTTGATCTCTCAACTCGAGGACTTCAGAGGATTGTGGAAGTTGTACCTTCCATGCAGTCGCACCAGGGGGGTGACCGATAGTCGAAATACTGCTATTGCCCCCATGAAGGAATGCGCTAGGAACCCCAGCGTCTCTCAAAATATCCGTCGCGAGGTCCATCGCAAAGCCCTTGGCGACGGCCCCTAGATCGAGTTGAAGATATGGCTGAAGTAAACGTATGGAATTCTTTGCGACATTGATGTCGACATTTGTAAGTCCGGTGAAGGTGGAATCTCTTGAAGCATTCTTCAATATTCCTGAATCCTCATGCCCGGATCGACGAGGATCCCTCTCCGACAACAAATGACCCACACATGGGTCAAATACACCCGCTGTATCATCATGCCAACGTTGACACTGACTCAACAACTCCATCGTCAAACCGTCGACGGCGACAGCTTCACCTTGTGATCTATTAATTTGGGACAACATGCTGGATGGAGAAAACGGACTCCAGCGCTGATGGCATAAAGATATCTCCTCAAGAGCTTCCTCGATGGAAGCCCTGAGCTGTGAAGCGGGAGCCCCTGCAGCGACGATTTCAAATCTCGTACCCATCGCCGCAAGGGCGCCCCGTTCAAACACAGATCAACTCCTACTATCCGATGGCAGAGGCCGTCATCGATGCAGGATCAAACTCGAAGGCTTTGCCCTCCCACATGGAGCGGGTCGCAAGGTCCACGATCACCATTATTTTGGTACCCAGTTCGACATTGGAATCGGGTTGGCGACGGGTTCGAATGCAATCGAGCCAATTTTTCCTCAAAGCATCTTGGTCGTTCCCGATGTTTTCGCAAATCACTTCTTGAGGGTCGACATCGTCTGCAAAGAGCCTCTGTGGCACCATTTTGCAGTTACCACCATTCAGATAAACGGTGCCCTTATGACCTCGTACAACGGTCTCTAGGCCATTTTCATTACAGGTGGAACCGGCCACGATAAGCGTATGCCCTTTTTCAAACTGAACCTGAAGGTTCACCTGATCGTGGTTCTCCATCTTCTTGTCGACATAGTGACCACCGGTGGCGACAACTCTCGTCGGCCAACCTTGATCCATCGCCATCACCAGTGGAGTGACTTCGTGGACCAACAAATCTCCTATGATTCCCGTGGATGCATCTTTGTAACGACGCCAGCGAGCATAGAACGCAGGATCCCACTCTCTTTTTCCGAGAGGTCCACACCACATATCCCAATCAAGAGTTTCACCGGGCTGCACCTTGGGATCGATCCCGTAGTATAGCCATTCTCCATTTTCAGAATTTCTACAGTATGAAGTCTGACTAAAGGTCAACTTGCCAATGGCTCCGTCGCCCAGCATTTCTTGAGCCGCTTTGTACTTCGGGAGCATGATCTTTTGAGTTCCTATTTGAATCAAAACATCCGGATTCTTTCGAACCACCTCTCTTAAACGAAGTGCTTCTGGAAGTCTTAAGGTCATCGGCTTTTCAAGATAGACATCTTTGCCTGCCATCAGGCAGTCTTCCGCCATTTTTGCATGCCAATGTTCCGGAGAAGCAATCAGAACGCCGTGAAGATCATCACGCTCAATCATTTCTCGGTAATCGGTGTAAACTTCGACCTGACCACCCTGTGAATTATTCACCTTGTCTTCCGCAACTTTGCGACGAACGAGATTCACGTCACAAACAGCAACGATCTCAACTTTCTCCTCGCCTTTTTTGGCGAAGCGAAGGAAGGAATCGATATGCCCGCCACCCATTCCACCAGTGCCAAGAATAGCGATCTTTACCAAGCCGTCATCGCCGACAGGAGAGCGACTTTTCGAAGACCCTATTGTTCCGGGTTCGGCTGTGATCCGGGTTCCACCAGGTGCGACGCAACCGGTAACGGCAAGGGCGCCTGCAGCAACTGCAGCCCCCTTGAGGAAATCTCTGCGACCGGTGCCAGCAGAGTTTGTTTCGTTTTCATTTTTCATGAAGAACTCCTTCTATATCAAAATTCAGTTTCTAAGCAGATGCGCACTCGGATCGGATCTTCCGCAGTAAATCACGAGTTGCCAAAATGCCGGCTTTTTCATCTCCGGCACCCTCAAACTCGATTCCAATGTATCCCTCGTATCCGGCGTCCATGACAATCTTCAACATCCTTGAGTAATCGGTATGGATCTCGTTTCCTTCTTCAGAAAACTCGTGGCTTTTCGCACTGACCGCCTTGGCAAAAGGCATCAATTCCTGAACACCCAAATAGCGATCATATGTCTTCCCGCCACCCAGATTAAAGTTGCCAAAATCCGGCAGGGTTCCGCAACGAGGCTGATTCACCATTTTCATGACCCCCGACAACCAAGCACCATTGGAAGATAATCCTCCGTGGTTCTCGACGATGACATTCAACTCCTGGTTCGCAGCATACTCCGTTAATCGAGACAGGCCATCAGCCGCTAATTTCATCTGTTCTTCATAGGAACCCTGACTGGCGGCATTCACGCGAATCGAATGACAGCCCAAACGACGGGCAGCGTCCACCCAACGGTGATGATTTTGAATCGCTGTTTCTCTGGATTTGCTGTCAGGGTCACCCAATTGGCCCTCTCCGTCACACATGATCAGAAGGCTTTGCACTCCGTGATCATCGCAACGTTTTTTCAACTCATCGAGGTAAGCTTCATCTTGCGCCTTATCCTTAAAGAAAGAATTGACGTACTCCACGGCATCCAGATCAAAATCATTTCGAGTCATTCCGGGGAAATCTAAATTCGTCATCTTTCCAGACTGTAACGATCGATGCAGCGACCACTCGGCCAATGAAATCTTGAATTTCATATGCTCACCTCCACAAGGGGGAGAACAATGTGGGATCACCTCGAGTCCACCGATGCTGAACCCTCCACAACCCATGAGGCCTGTCGCTAGCCCCGCTCCCGCAAGGCTCAAAAAAGATCGGCGATCCACTTGTGGTCTCTGCTGCCTCTTCATTGCGCTTCCTGATCAGAGGCGGTCCCGGACCGGGATCCCGCGGGGTACATCACTAACAAAATAAGAATGCATACCAAACTCGCCCACATGGGAACCCCGAATAGGCGCGAGAATGGGGCATGCCACTCTTCACCGGAAACGACTCCCGTGCCGTTCGCCCAATCGGAGACACCCGTAGCAATTTTACTGCCGACGATGGTACCTATGCCGACGATCACAAGGTTAAAGAGACTTTGCGCACTGGCTCGAATATCCGAGCGACACTCTTCATCCACAATCATGAACGCGACAAAAATGAAACATCCAAAACATAGGCCATGCAAAGCGACGCCCAAAATCACGACGGGCATCGCACCGTCTCCCAGTAGACCTGGCGCATAGGCGAAGATCGCCATACGTAATGCGTAGGCGATCAAACCGATCAGGAGTAGTTGTTTACGAGAGAGCTTGACCGCTAAGAATGGGATCAGTGCTAATACGACGATTTCACTGATCTGCCCCACGGTCATCAAACCGCCGCCACCAATACCAAAGATCATATTGATGGAACTGGCAAAATCACCGGCATTGAATTGTTTCTGAACTTCACCTAGAAATCCTGCGGTATGCACAAAGTAAAACTGATGGATACATGAGATCGGCACTGCTAGGAGGAAAAGGGTCAACAAGGGTTGCCGTTTAACCTCGCCGATTGCAGCCAGTGCAGCATTATCTTCAGCCTTGGGTTGGGGGGAAGTCTCAGGAAGAAGGAAGCAATAGAGACCCATCGCTCCTCCTATCATTGCTGATAATCGGAAGGCATCTGCGTACCCGGCAAAGACCTTCGCAGATTCTGCATTTGCGGCATCTCCGCCCGCGTAATTGATCAGAAGATGCTGCCCAATCAGGATCCCAGCGAAGATCCAACCCACAGTCCCCCACACTCGGACTTTGCCAAAATCACGATCCCGATCAGGAATATGATGAAAACAAAGAGAGTTTGTCAGAGAGAGCGTGGGTGAATATATCAGCGAGTAAATCAAACTATAGATCAGGAAAGAATTGACAGCCCCTTCACCGGGCTCGATCGAGGCCAATTTCCAAACCACAAAAGCCCCCAACAAGTGACTGAGTCCCAAAAACCTTTCTGTACGAAAGAATCGATCAGCCACTTGCCCGGCGATAAACGGAGCCAGAATCGCTCCCACCGCACCTACGGCGAACATGTTTCCGATGTCACCATCGGAAAATTTCATATGATTTTTCAAGTAGGGATAGAGCAAAGGTAGCCAAGCTCCCCAGATGGCATATTGAAGAAACATCATCCCGGAGAGTTTAAAATTGAGTTGCTTGGTGAGAGATTTTGTCACTTCACCCCTTTCCTCTGGAAGTCTCAGACCTGCGCAGGGTGGATTCCCCTCCCAAAAACAGGCATTCTGAAATCATGCAAAGAGCCATGTCGACAAGTTAGAGATCCTAAGCCTATTCTTGTCATGAGGCTACGACCGAGACCACAGTCGCCCACTTCGGCAAAATAGCTCTCCGATCGAAGGAAATGGACGCTTCCTCACTGAAAGGATTCGCGATGCCCCCAAAGATGGCCGACACGATTCACCTGCGGGGTCAGCAATCGCTGATTCTTCTGGTATTGATCACCAGCTTGATTCAGGGGTGTGGCTCGATCCCGCAAACTGTGACTCCTATGAACCCCATCCAGCTCTTTAATGGCACCGATCTGACGGGCTGGACCGGTTTGATCGCTCCTCCCTCTAGAAAAGCTTCCTTGTCCCCCTCCGAGAGGACCAAAGAGCAAGAAGAGGCGGATCGCCTCATGCTTCAACACTGGCATGTGGAGGACAACAGTCTCTTTTTTGACGGAAAAGGCTCTCATCTCGTCACTCAAGAGGAATTTGAAGACTTCGAGCTCTGCCTTGAGTGGAAGATCACACCCGGGGGCGACAGTGGTATCTATCTCCGGGGTTGTCCCCAGGTACAGATTTGGGACATCCTGCAGCATCCAGAGGGCTCTGGAGGCCTCTACAACAATCAAAATGGTGGATCCAAGCCTCTTGTCGCGGCGGATCATCCCCCCGGAAATTGGAACCATTTCCGAATCCAAATCCGGGGGACGCAGGTCACGGTCTACTTAAATGACACATTAGTTGTAAACGACACAAAGTTAGAAAACTACTGGGACAGATCCCAAACTATCCCATCCCGGGGGCCGATTGAACTCCAAAGCCACGGATCGCCCCTATACTTCAGATACGTGACAATAAAACCACTTTAGAAGTTTCATTTTCGCCGATTAAAAGAAACTGGTTTTATTTACCAAAGTAATACTTGAATCCTTTTGTAAACACCTAGAAACTATTAACCTGTGGCGAGATTTCTCGACACTGGTATTTACAAACGTCGTCATTTTATCGAGACGGCACGATTCGCTATTCCCCTGGAAGGCCAGATGACAATGTCACGCTATTTCTTACTCCCGTTTTGTATCGTTCTAATTGTCTTGAGCTCCCCCAATCTAGAGGCACAAACCATGAACGCGAGCGACGCAACGGCCGCTGCTGGCGCAAGTGTCGATATCGATTTCACTATGGACTCCGGTGCTGGAGACATTCAGGGCTGGTCCCTCGGTGTTTGCCATCCGGCGGATCTCACTGCGAATTCCATCTCAGACGGCGCAGGAGCAGCCAACAGTACATCTACCGTCAAAAGTGGTAGCCCCGCTGACTTCATAGAAACCAGCATCTACGCAGAAGGCTGGACACAGGGTGTCGTAATTTGCTTCACCGGTTGTGCAGTGCTTGCTTCTGGATCGAGTGACTTCCTCATGGCCACGACAACTTACGACGTGGATTCTGCCGCAGCTCCTGGCACTTACCCCCTGGACTACTGCAGTACTTTAGGAAGCCCACCTGTCAGCACCGTGGTCGTTATCGGTGGAGCATCGACGACTCCGACTCAAAATAGCGGATCTGTCGAGGTTCTCGATATCCCCGACCCCACCTTCTCCTACACCGCCTCTAGCGAAACCGTCAATTACTCTCCAGACGATGGCTCCGCTTCCTTCAGTGTCGATGTGAGCGCGGCCGAAGTGGACAACAGCGCACTCGGAACCCCATTCCCCAATACCACTCAGGGATTCTCGATGGGACTCGCACATGACAACACATTGCTAGAACCCACTTCCGTAACCTTTGTCGGGCCTGTTGCAGCCCTTGACGGTGGAGCCGGACCCGGATTTGCAGAGACCAGTATTTACGCTGACGGCTGGACAGCCGGAGTTGTTTACTCCTTTATCGGAGCCGAAACCATTACGTTCAATACAGGTGGAGACGCCATTATTGAAGCGCAGTACTCCGCAGTCGCTGGAGCACTCACAGGTGACGAAGATGGAGCCACAACAAACCTGAACTGGTCGGGTGGACTCGGATCTCCCAATGTCAGCAATGTGATGGTGGTTGCAGGAAACTCATACCCAGCACAGCTGAACGACGCCACGATTACACTTGAGGCCGTTTCAGTCACCCCGTTCTTGCGCAGCGATGCAAACGCTGACAGCAGAACTGACGTTGCCGATGCGGTCTGGATGCTTTCCGATCTATTCCTCGGAGGCCCTCACACTGACTGTAATGGTGCCAATGATGCCAACAACGACGGAGTCTACGACACTGCTGATCCCGTTTTCGTCATCAACTATCAGTTCCTCGATGGCACTATGCCCAGTGCACCATTCCCGGATTGCGGTATCGCTGCAAATCAGCAGCCGATCGATTGCTTGGCCTATCCCAGCTGTAACTAATCAACGGACCAATGCACCCGAATCCTTCGGGGTTCGGTTCCAAGAAAAGAGGGGACTTGCTCACGCAAGTCCCCTCAATTTTTTTCTCGATTTTTCAGTGATTAAGGGCTCGCCTTGTCTCCACTTGAAAGGCTGACGGCTTCAGCCTGAATCCAACGAGCCACCTCTTCAGCCTCTCTCAAATTTGGAGTGCGCGGTTGAACTCCATTCTCTACCACGGAAAGGAAGTGTTCGATTTCCAATTGGTAGCCGCTCGTTTCTTTGAGGGGGATAACTTCTTCCCGGTCTCCTGAATACAATTTCAACTCTTCACCTTCACGAGCCATGTCGTAATCGGCGATGACCTTTGAGAAACAAACCCTATATCTCATTTGAAAAGGGTAGTTCGCGACCGGATACCAAGCCCCTTCTGCAGTCACAGAGTGTGGGCCATCTGGATAATCAAATGTCGACATCATTTGGTCATGACTCCCACTACAACTCACTTGAGAAGGGAGACCGAAAGTTGAAATAATGAAATCCACATCATGAATATGGAGATCTGTTAAAGCGCCTCCAGAGCGGCGCTCATCTCCATAAAAGTCCTGACTCCAACCTGGGGCGGCACCGATTCGCTGAAAGCGCGCAGAGATCACAGGGCCGAATTGCCCTGTCCTTATTTGATCATGAAGCCACGACCATCCCGGCCAAAACCGCATACACATCGCCGGCATACAGAGACAGCCTGTCTCCTCAGCCACAGTACTTAATTCGGCGATACTCTCAGGAGTGAGTGCCACTGGTTTTTCGACGAGTACATCTTTCCCAGCCCTCATAGCAGAACTGGCTAATTCGACATGGGTATCCGTGGGAGTACAAATACTGACAGCGGTGACCCGGTCATCGGTGAGGAGTTCCTCCAGAGAATCCGCTCGATGGATTCCGAGACTGTCCAGATCAACTGCATCTGCTGCCCCTGTCTCGACATTCCCTGACTTTGTAGAGTCCACATCGAAACTATATACAGAGACGAGTTGAGCATCGCTGCCATTGCGAATGGCCCCTTGATACGCCTCAAGATGGGTCTTTCCCATGAATCCAAAACCAATGATTCCGATTCCAATGGTCATGCCATCCCCCTATCCCTTTTCGACAACCACTGATCAATTCGATCAGAAGCGATTCGTACATCACGGACACGTTCTTCGCCGGCCTCTCTCTCGATGACAAGGTCAACGTCCAAGGAATGGCTGCTCAAGAGTTCAAAGAAATTATCCCACTCCACAGCACCGTCTCCTGCAGGAACTTCAGTGCCCCATACACCCGGAGAATCGGCACCCAGAGCATCCTTGATGTGAATCTGCTTGACCCATGGCGCCAATCGATCGAGAGCTTGAATCGGATCTCCCATGCCATAAAGAATCATGTTGGCGGGGTCAAAGTTCACTCCAACATCCTCTCTCCCTAGGTCCGACAAGACTTCTACAAGTGTGTCTGCAGTCTCTTGGCCTGTTTCCAGAGCGATGTCACATCCCTGAGCTGAAAAAATGTCTGCTATCGTCGACAACCTCTCCAGCATCTGACCTCTTTCAGGATCGGTGTCGTCATGCGGAATAAACCCTGCATGAAAGGTCACGAGAGAGAGCCCCACTTGCTGAGCGAGAAGAGCATTACTCTTTGCAGACTCTACATTCATCTCCCAGGTTTCATCCGGGCGAACGCCTCCAGTTTTCCGAATAGAATCGAAGGTGGAATAATCTTCTCCGATCATCTCCATCATCCCACTGACGACAGAAATCCCAGCAGACTGAATCACCCTCAATTCTTCGAAGGCGTTGTTAGCGCGTCGTATAGGATCCAGGGCCAACTGAATCGAATTCACTCCTGTATCTTGAACCTGCACGACAAGGTCATCAGTGTTTTCTGGGCGTAACGACCATGAACAGACTGCTTTCCTCATAACAATTCCTTTCAGTGCCAGATCATGAGTGAAGGACCGTTGAGAAGAGACGATGCTCACCACGCTGCACACGACGAAGTGTAGAAGAGCATCAGGTCCCTTACGATTCTTCGCAAGCACCCATCGAAGAGGACGTGGAAGTGGGCCTGTAAAAAGAATCGTGCTGAAGTGAGCGTGCTGGCAGAATCACTTCCCACCTGATGAATATGAATCCCCCTCATATCCGGGAGAACTCTGAATAAATCCAAACTCTGACAATTTCAACGGCGGCGATATCAACAGCAGCGATATCAACAATCATTTCATCCACGAGTTTTGACACTCATTGAAGAAGGTTTATTAATTATGGGGAATGTAAGAATGAAGTTCAGAGAACCCACTCGTGGCCTGTGCTGAGATGACGTGCTGAGATGACGTGCTGAGATGACGTGCTGAGAATACGTGCTGAAAATACATGCTGAAAATACATGCTGAGAATACGTGCTGAGAATACGGCGCTTCAAATCATGATGGGAATCATGAAAAAAGGGCCACGACTGGCGAGGACGACGGGACTCGAACCCGCAACAACCGGCTCGACAGGCCGGGACTCTAACCAATTGAGCTACGTCCCCTACCAGTCGAGGCCCCTGAGGAGTCCTACGGACTTTGGTAGGTGACTCGCACTTTTGTTTACAAAAGGTACAAGCCAGACGATGAAGGATATCCCCCGTCCGAGATCTGTCAAGTTGACCTCTGGGCAAACCGGAAAGGACTCCCGAATCAACGGCCGAAAAAACGATCATCTCGACCAAATTCTGCGGTCTTCAAGCGCTAACAAGGACCTCGCCCCGTGGTCATTTCCTTAAAAAATCAGTCGTAAAATGGCCCAGAATCCAATCCCCAGAACCACCGCCAATTTCCCCACAAGGCCTAATGTCCGCCCAATTGCTGAAGCCAGACCAACCTGAATCGCATGTTCGTTGCCGCCCTCCTGAGGGGCCATCTTTTCTCCGAAAACAGCCCCCACGAAGGTTCCGGCAATGATGCCGAAAATTCCCCCGACAAAAGGCATTAGAATATTTCCAAAAATGGCTCCCAAAAACCCCCCGAGCATGCCGCCCAAGGTTCCTTGCCAACGGGATCCAGCCGTCCGCCCCCCCAGCCAGCCACTGACGAATTCCAGTAATTCGGCCATGACGCCCAGACTCAAGAGAACTGCCAATTCTGTCGCTGAGGGACTCATTTCTTCTGTGGCAGAATCCCCCGCCACCAGCCAAAAGACTCCTGAGACCAGGACAGGTAGAAATTGTCCCGGAATACCCAGTGCGATAAGAAGTGCGCCTCCCATCGAAGAACTGAGCAATACGAGGTGGTAGATCCAATCCTGTGACTCCGCTAGGCTCTCTAACATTCCGAGAAGTCCTTTCAGACTGAACGGCTTTTCATCGTTAATGATGCTTGAAAGGATGCCTCCTTGAAATCACCAGACAAGTGCCCAGTTCCCCAACTCATTTCAACTCCCCTGAATTCCACAACTTCGAAGGCTTCTGGCTTTCTGATCACTTCCCGCTGGAATGTGCCGGTACTCTTCATGTTGATCTGCATCATCACCGCAGGGTGCAATATGGGTACACCGCAACTGAAAGACTCCTCCGATCCTCTCGCGGTTCAATCCAAGCCCTCTAGGGAAACTTACCAAAAGGTCTTAAAAAACGACGAATTGTTGGGATATGTCGGCGAAGTCCAGCTCACGACGAAGTCGGGAGGAACACAAACCTCCTCGGTCATTTTTAAAGTTTATGACACAACCTTCAATTTCTTGGGTACCTACAATGAATTGGGACGCACACACCGATTTGATAAAAACTCAAAGACATTCTTGGGGAATTATGAACCGGAGGATTCCTTCCGCCAAATCATGGAGGTGGATGGAATGTTGAGGTTTGAAGACGGTATTGAATGACCGAGTCTATTTCGAATTCGAAGAAAGGGCGAATGACACGCTCACGCATCTTGTGGTGCCTGTTCTTTCTCTCTGCACTGATCAGAATCGTGGCTCTTCTCGACTTGTCGCTCCACGATATCGGATTCAAATACCCTCTCGTAGATGAGATGACCAATGTCGACCAGGCACGTGCCTTTCTCAAAGATGGGCCTGGAGCAGGAACTCCTTTCTGGAAACCTCCTGGATACCCCGCTTTTCTCGCCCTTGTAGGACTTCTAACGGGAGACCTCGGCCCTTCAGGCCAAGGTGTGCCATTGCACTATGCTTGGATTGTTAAAGTCTTACAGGTGCTGCTGGACTCTCTTGCAACCGTTCTGCTAGCAAGGATGGCATGGGATTGGGCTGGCCGACGTGCAGCCCTACTGACGGGTTCCTTACACTCCATCTCATGGATGTCTATTTTTAACTGTGGACAATTTCTCGATACCACTCTGTTTTCATTTTTCATCGTTCTTGCTGTGGATCTCGTCTCAAGAGAACTCTATTCCACGAGAGAAGTCGATCGACGCACCCGCACTTCATTTGAATTCCACTGGCTTGTCATCGGTTTCATCACAGGCTGGGCAAGCATCACCCGAGCGGTAGCCCTTCCTCTGAGTCTTGTTTTTACGATTCTGGTCATCCGACATTGGCGAGAGTCTCCTCGTCGCTGGAACATCCTCGCAGCCTATGTTTTCGGACTCATTCTCACACTCAGCCCCGTGATGAGCCTCAATCGCTGGATCGGAAACGATACCGTCACCATCAGTTCAAATGGTGGCATCAATCTCTACATAGGAAATCGCCAAGGAGAAGGAATCGGCTCAGATGGATTGACCTCTGTTGCCGCAGGTCCCCGTTGGGATGATCTCCTTGAAAAAACTGCGCATCTCGAAAAGCCTTCGCAAAGAAGTGCTCAATACGTGTCTCTGACCCTTCAAGAGATCCAAGAAAACCCAGGAGCCTGGATAAAACGATTAGGCCTCAAGGCCATGGCACTGGTCTCGGCTAGAGATGTTCCCAACAACAAAAACCTTGTCGAGGAAACCCAGAGAAGTTGGATCTTCAAGTCTCTCTCATGGCTACCGGGGTCCTCTGGAGGCATTATCTCCTTGGCTATTTTTGGAGCATGGCGACTCCGACGAGAGTTACTGACGAAAGCTCTTCCTCTCGTTCTCACTATCGTCGTCTTAGGAGGCTTGACCTGGCTCTTCTTCATCGCAGGAAGGTACAGAGTTCCACTCCTCGCTTTGGGTTGCGTTCTCGCGGGAGCAGGCTTGTTCCGAACAGCCTTGAACTGGAAAGATGGAGCTCTTTTCCTCTTCATCGCGACAGTCGTTCATGGGATCCCTATTCCAAGTGACTCCCTCATGGCTTCTTACTGCATCGACCCGGTCGCCATAGGTTATGTTCATGAACAACGTCAAGAGCCAAAAATCGCTGAAGATTGGTATCTGCGCAGCCTGACTCAAGATCCAGACGATGTCCGTGCTCTCCACAATCTCGGACATCTGGCTCAGAATCGGGGCGAGATCGTTGTCGCAAAGAAATACTTTGAACAAGCGACCAGCGCAGATCCGAACCATGCACCGTCATGGAATAGCCTGGGTACGTTGCTGGTGATAGAAGATGGACCCGAAGCACTCCGCTGTGTTCGACGAGCCGTCGAAATAGATCCTCTTTATACCAATGCATGGATCAATCTAGGACAACTCTTCGAATCACAAAGAATGTATCCTGGAGCCTTGGATGCTTATCAAAGAGCTCGACGCCAAGAGCCAAATAACAACTTAATTATTCTTTTGGAAACAAGAGTACGTCTCGCCAGAAATGAACTACGACAGGCGGCGAGGTTGTTACGAAAAATCAGTGTGGATCCGCCGGAACCAGCCCTGCGCGAGTTGAGGGCGCGACTGACCCAAGAACTCGACAGCCAAACGAATATCGTGGAATCTCCTTCAGAACAGGACGCAGACCCACTCACTCCTACTCAGCCTTAATCTCATGAGTCGCAGATGTGCTCTCAGGATTATGGAGACACCTGTTGCCAGACTGTCAAATAATCTCTGCGTGTCGCTGACTTCCCCGACTCATCGATCCAGACATAGTTGCCAGTCACGATATCCATCAGACCATCTCTATTGATGTCATCGACATGAATCGCCGAATGAACAGGGTTACCCTTTTCGAGGCTCTTCACATCCCAGGCTTTAGCATTCCCTAGGTTTTCTGCCCAAACCAAGGAATCCCAACGATCCCAATCCTCTATCGGGAGTTGCGGCATGAATGCAGCCCCTACAACATCGTAATCGCCATCGCCGTCCACGTCTCCCACGGCAGCACGCTCACACCCGGGAAGAATTAAGATTTCCCTCAACTCAAGAAATTGAGATCCCACTCTTTCTAACCAACGAACACCATGAATAGGCTTTGGCGTGTGATCGTCGAGAGTATCTCCATTGACCAAGATCAAATCTCGGTCTCCATCCCTGTCCAAATCAACGCGAAGTAAATCGGACGAACCCCAGGCCGCGTGTGGAAGTCTGAGCAATTCACTGACGGTGAATACACCCTCTCCATCATTCGTGAATTGCAGCAATACTTCATGCTCCTGGGAGAGCAAAGCAATGATGTCTTCGTCATCGTCGTCATCCACGTCGTCAATGATTGCAGCAACGAAACCATCACGCTCATCCAGTGTTTTGACAACGAACTGATTCTGAATATTTTTGAGCCAGAGCAACTGACCCGGACCACGAAAACCAAAGGCGCAAACGACCATGTCAGTGTCATCGTCATTGTCCATATCAGCGACGTCAATATCACAAGCTCTACCCAAGTCCACACCGACAGAGGAGACTTCCCAGCCTTCTTCCGAATGCGTCAGGAAAGAAACACCACCCTTTTCTTCATTGGAGGGATTCATGCCTCCCATAGAAGCGACGAAGATTTCAAGTCGACCACTCCCATCAAAATCACCATGACTGATGGCAGCAGGATAGTTGAAATCAACAGAACCCATGAAGGGTCGAAGCATCGAAGAATTCAGTTCCCCATATGGCATCGCTAAAAGTCTGCGACTTCTCATTTCAGAGACGAGAATCCCCTCAGGAACGCCACGCTTTCCTTTGAATAGCATGATATCCGAGACCGCAGGAATGCGTTCGCTCTCTAGGCCTCTCGGAGTCAGCTCTACTTTTTTAAATGCTAATTCTGTCTCGAGTGGATGTTCGAAATACTCTAATTCTTCAGGGGCTTCTCGTTCGTACCAATAGAGAGCCACAGCAATATCCTCGACAGAAGCAGCGGGCTGATTCCACGGGCCCACCATTCCATTCATAGAAAGGATGACTTCCTCCCAGGCATGGCGTGGCAAAGCATCGGCTGGCAAGGGTGCATGACAACGACTACAAGCGCCCATGACCAGATTTTCGGCATTCGCCATCTGCTCCTCGGTCAGCTCGGGAAGATCGGAACGTTGAAGCCCTTGAGATGCGGACCTGTCACGAGAAGATTTCACGGGTGAAAGAGGAGTACTGACTTTCTTGACAGACGACTTTGGAGGAGTCTTTTGGGGAGGTTTCGAACTTTCGAGTACGCAGCCCGTCATGACGGAACTCATGCACATAAGAACAAGGCAGATGATTCTCTCAAAAGACTGACATGTTTGTTTTTTCGTTTTCAACACTGGATTACCCCCCTTGATCGGCACTAGAATACCATCTGAGTGGGATTCTACACTCATTAGTGTTTGGTCACTGAGTGTTTGGTCACTGAGTGTTAGGTCATGGAGGCTTAGGTCACTGGCACTGCTGTTGCAGTTCCGCCTCAATTTCGCATTTGGCTCAGTATCGCTCCGCATTTGGCTCAGTATCGCTCCGCATTCGGCTCAGTGTCGCTTCAACACTGCCCCTGCAGCCGGCAAATCTTCAAGAAGAAGAGAATAGGTCTTTCATGTCCTTGACCCCGTACCATTCCAGTTTGGTTCTATTGTCGATTCTCATCTCGACCCAAACCGTTCCCGATACCAGTCCTCAAGTTTTAGGCCGCTCAATAGAAGCGACTCCCCTCATCGCTAGCGCCGACACTGATACCGAAAAACCGACCTTTAAGTCCCCTGAAGGTCAGGAAAAATACGATCTTGGAGTAACGTCGTTTTCCGAGCGATTATGGAAAGATGCCAATAAGGCATTCAAGGCTGCCCGAAAAAATACGGCAGATAAATCATCTCGATCCCATGTCGATCTTTTTGAGAAGGCGTGCAGTGGTGGAAAACTCCTCGACAAGGTCCAGAAAGATATCGACAAGGAAAAGTGGCGCAAAGCATGGTCAGGGCTGATGAATCTTGAGAAAAAATACGGCGAGACACCGCTGATGGATTTTCTCAAAGAAACTCGTGACGTCATCTATCCAGAATTGTTTTTGGATCTCGCGACATTCGAAGAGCCCCCTCCTGAACCCGAAGTCAAAGCAAGAGCCGCTTGGCCCGAAAATGAAACGCGGATCACAAAAGATCCGGATGTCATCTTCGAGGGTAAAGGTGCTTTGCAATGGGGAGCGGGCAACACGGGTGGCGGAGCATTCGGAAATTTTGCTTTTGGTCGACTTCCGCTCGCTAGCCTTGAGGACGTCGTCGTAGAGGACTATCGGATTTTAAATATCTCGATCTACAATGAAGACGACAACTTTGGGAAATATGTTCTCTACTTTGGGCCCGAGCCACTCGGTGGAGTTCAAGCGGGAGGCGGTGCTGGAGGATTCGGAGGACTCGGAGGACTTCTCAGAAACAATTGTTATTCGCATTATTTGACGATTCGGAAAAAAGGCTGGAATCACTTCCGAGTAGACCTGGTCAAAGATCTGAAGAAAGATCCCAAGCTCACATGGACAGATATCCTGTCGCTGTCGCTGTTGACGGTCCCACCATCCCACAAAAAAACACTGGTCATCGACGCCGTGAAACTGGAAAGGCTCTGAGCTCTCGTTACGGAATCAGGTGAGATCTTGTCTTAGGATGAGATTTCGTCTCTCTGGCCTCTCGATAACCAACGCCGCGGCTTCAATAGGCTGTCGTCTAAAACGGCGATGCCTTGCACCTTTCCGTCCGAATAAATGACTCTGTCTCCAGCCGTATTTTCGTCTCCAGCAGCATCTTCGTCTCCAGCAGCATCTTCGGTCACTTCAACTTCTGAGCCCTCAGCTGCTGTCACTTCGACAGACTGCCCCTGACCCATTTTCAATGCTAAATCGGTAGAGACCGCCATCGCTGGTAAATGTGAAACCAGCCTTTCAAGAGTCCACCAATGCTCACGAGTCACTCGATCGACTCTTAAAGCATCCTCCGTGCTGTGGACACCACAAGAAGTCCTACGCAGAGCCATCAGGGTGGCTGGGACTCCCAAAGCCTCGCCCAGATCATGAGCCAAACTACGAATATAGGTTCCAGGACCGCAGCTCACCTCGATCCGACAACGTGCCCCATCCCACTCCAGTATCCGAAGTTTTTCGATTCTGACGGGGCGAGCCTTCAGCGGAGTCATATCACCCGCTCGCGCTCTTTTGTAGGCTCGTTGGCCATCCACCCTGACAGCACTATGCGTCGGGGGAACTTGCATCTGTTCTCCGATAAATTGAGGAAGAATCGCTTCTATATCACTCTGTGCAGGAAGTGACACCGACTCCGCTGAAAACGAGAGCGGTCCTTCAGCATCACCACTTTCGCTCCCCACTCCGAACCAAACTGTCGCCTCATAAACCTTGTCATGAACCGTGAGCCATTGTTGGAACTTGCTCCCCATGCCTCCGGTCAAAACCATGACTCCGCTGGCTAACGGATCGAGAGTGCCACAATGCCCTAGGCCTCTCAAACTGAGCCGACGCTGAACAATATCGACGACCCTGCGCGAGGATGGTCCACGGGGTTTCCAAACGACAATACCCCCATCAAGAAATTGATGCGGGTATCTCTGTCTTAGTGATTTGCGAGCCATCTCACAAACCCCCTCAACCGTGATCCGATTCACGGGTGCAAAAAGTGGAGGCGCCGGGAGTCGAACCCGGGTCCCGAAACGTTTCCAATCGAGCTTCTACAGGTATAGTCCGTTATTTAAAACCGAGGTCAGCTCCAACGGACAGGATCCGATCCACGGTCGTCAGTTCGATCTCGCCTGGAAGACCACTGACAAGGTCTTCTTCGGCCAGTCCAGTAAAATGGCCCTCCGTCCGCAGCCCTGGACGTGCCACGGGGGAAGGGGCGCCAGTATTAGGCAGCCAGTGCGAGGTTATTGTTCGCAGTCACAAATTTTGCCCGGTGTTTAAGGAGGCCTCCGAGCAACCTCCACCTGCCACACGATCTTCCATCGTCCGGTCGAAACCGTTTCGCCCCCGATGAAATTCCACAGTGATCAAAGATCACCCACGGGCATCACCAAGGCGATGCCAGAAAAGATACTGTATCGATTTTAATGAAGAACAACAACTCTCCCCCATAGCAAGGGAGAGATTGTTTCAGCGTCGATGCTTCAATTCGCGATCCACTTCGCGTTTGGCTTCCCGGTCCTTGGTGGCTCTCCGCTTGTCGTGAGCCTTTTTTCCCCGGCCTATTGCCAGGTCCACCTTCACTTTGCCCTTGGCGTTGAAATATATCTTGAGAGGAACGATGGTCAGTCCCTTCTCCTCTATCTTTACTCGAAGTTGGTTCGCCTCTCGCTTGTGGATCAACAACTTCCGCTTACGAGTCGGTTCATGATTGGAGTACCCACCATGACTGTATTCGGCGATGCGAACCTTATGCATATAAGCTTCCCCCGACTCGATGCGGACGAATCCATCGACCATTTCGCACTCCCCTGCTCGAAGGCTCTTGACCTCAGAACCTTGCAGAACGATACCGGCCTCGAGTGTGTCGAGAATCTCCAGTTCAAAGCGGGCTTTTCGATTCTGAGCCACAATCTTCATTCCGCCTCACCCTTCCCGCTGATTCTGAGATTTCGAAAAAGTACTTATTCTTGGGGTGGTTTTACCACGAACTGGCCCAACATCGTCGGGGAGTCTTGACATTACTCGAATTCACGGATATTCATGCTCAATAGTGCCGAAGTGGCGGAACTGGCAGACGCGCTAGGTTCAGATCCTAGTCCGGTTTATACCGGGTGGAGGTTCGAATCCTCTCTTCGGCACCAACTTTAAATCCAAAGGGCGTTTAGCTCAGCTGGCTAGAGCGCATCGTTCACATCGATGAGGTCACTGGTTCGAGTCCAGTATCGCCCACCATTCAGAAGCAAAATCCCGCTTCAGCTTTTGACTGAAGCGGGATTAAAATTTCCTACAAAACGCTCTGTAATCCCAGCTGGTCTTGGAGTGTCCAAACCTCTCGCGAGATCACTCATCCTCAACAAAGAAGAGCTTGTTATAAATCTTCCATTGCCCATCCACCTTGAGCATAGAGAAGGTATCGAAAAACATAATTCCCAAATACAGCTCTCTCAATAAGACACAGGCAGTTTCTCCGGCTGTTTCGATCGACTCAATTTCAAGGAATTTCTTGGCATCCGATGCTTGGGGTGAAGGCTGCTGAGAACCGACAAAACCGGCAAACTCTTCGACAGTCATCTCCAAGAGTTCTCCATTCATGTAACCGGCAACTCTGGCGTTTTCGTGAAAGATTTCACGTACTTTCGCAGGATCTGAAGAGTAGAGACCGTCGTAATAGAGTTCGACACCCTCTTTAATTTGCTTCACGTCACTCATGAATCCACCTTTTCTGGGCTTCAGTGATTTGGATTTCAAAGACCACATTAAACATTCTCTCCTCAAACCTCCAGATGTCATCGGCTCCTCAGAATAAAGACGATTCCATGAATGTCGAGATGACTCAAAAATCAATATCCCTGTCGCTCCAAGGATCGTATCGGTATTTATAGTTTCTTCCTCTGCGGATCATTTGCAGAAATCTGATCTGTAATGGTATGCTGGGGCCTCATGGAATTGAGAAGGGCGAATAGCTCAGTTGGTAGAGCGCTTCGTTTACACCGAAGATGTCGGGGGTTCGAGTCCCTCTTCGCCCACCATTCCGAACTTCAGCAGGCGCGCGGGTTTAATGACCATGCGCCTGTTTTCAATTCTCGCCTGTTCACAATTCTCGCCTGTTCACAATTCTCGCCTGTTCACAATTCTCGCCTGTTCACCATGTCATACCCTTCTGTGTTACGGCCTGTGTTACAGGGTCGACCACTTTCGCGCACCTGTAACATCGACCGTAAAGGCGTCACTTCTTCGATTCCTTCGACTTCGTCACTTCAAGTACCGCCTTCAGCGCCCAGACAGTGTCAATTCGCAATTCATCCTCGGTGGTATACTTTATGGGGGCATTGCCAGCTCCCCCGGAAGGAATCGACATGTTTATCACTCTGAGGATTTCGACAGTGGTTCTCATATTCCTTGGGATAAATTCAGCCTTCTCTCACGCGATGCAAGACGAGACCTCGGTTGAAAAACCGTCGATCCAACTTGAGGAACTGCCCAAAGAACGCATCCGACTGCGATCATGGATTATCGAGGGGAGAGCCATCGCTGCTCTGCCAGATCTGAACTCTTACTTGGCACTTTTTCCGGAGAATGGCGCACTTCACCTTTTGAAAGGTGAGGCTCTCTACGCCCTCGAACGCTTCGAGGATTCGGCCAGCTCATTCTCTCGCGGCGTCGAGCTCGACCCAGGAAAACTGGGTGAACTCTTTAACTATGGTCGCTGTCTTCAATCTCTCGATCGATATGAGGAAGCACTCGAAGTGTTTCTCTCGATGCAATCTCGAAGTGATACATCACTGCAAGTCCGTGGTTATTTTGGGGAAGGACTCTCCCGGCAATCTCTGGGAAACATAGAGGAAGCAAAACGACTTTACCAAAAGGCTCTCACCCTCAACCCCAGTTTCGACCGTGCTCGTTATCGCTTGGCATTGATTCTTCTCGACGACTCTCCTGACGAGGCTCTCTCGATGTTGAACAGAGTGCTCATCAGTGATCCTCTCCATCATGGAGGGGCATATAATAAAGCGTTGGCGTTGAGAAACCTCCAGCGTATGGATGACGCCCAAAAGGCTTTGGCTCGGTATCAACAGATTCTGGCGGGTCGGTCTCGCATCGCTCTCTTAAAAGAACGCTGGGCGATGACGCCCAATGAGACTTCAATCCTTTTGGAACTGGGCCGCGTTTACAGAAGCCTGGGAGTGACGGGAGAATCCTTACGCTGGTTTGCCCGCGCTGGAGGACTTGCACCCAATGACCCTGAGCCCGCTATTGAAACCCTAAGAACTTTGATTCTCGCTCAACGAAGAGCGGAAGCACTCCAATTGGTTCAACGCCTCAAGAGCACCCCCCTTTATGCCGCGGCCAAAGATCAAATCGAAGACCTGCTCAAGCCACCTACCGAAGAGGAATGAGAGATAGGACCCCAGAAACCAGAAGATTCAGATGGGCCAATGTGTCCTTGAAGGTTCTTTTCTTCTGATTTCTGTATCTTGACGTGGGCCCGCCATGATGAGGATCGAGAAGATATACGTATAAAAGAGAGCCATAAAGCCCACCACTACGATTCCCGAAATGTCACCGCCTCCAAAAATCTCCATATCGAAGCCGTTATCTCCCGCTCGTCCAAGTCCGAGAAGAATCCAAGTCCCCAATACGATCAGGAACAACCAGATATAGGTTCTCTGGAGTCGTCTTCCCAAAGCTTCGATCCGACTCATTTTATAATTCGGCGCCAAGAGATCATTACAGAGCGTTTCTCGCCAATTGCCTTCTGCTAAATCCTGGCCCTGCAATAAAGCGGGTACCATCAAATGAACCTCTAACATGCGAACCCTCATCCGCCATACATCAAAGTAGCGATAACGACGAGCTTCGATATGGAGAAGTAGATACAGCAAGACGCAGCAGAAGGGCAAAAGCAAGATAGATGCGTCGGTATTGGAGTATGCGAGCGAGATAATGGCCATTGTCGAGACCACCGCCCAGTGAGTGGTCGCATCCATTCTTTGTCTCCAGACATTCGCTCTGGAGAGTTCACCCCGATAAAAATGGGCCAATACTTGCAGATTTGACGCAGGAAAACGCTGAACCAGAGCACTTTCTCCATCAGCAGAAGATCCGTCTACACCGGGTTCCATTTGCGGCTCATGATTCGAATCATTCATTTCAGTCCCCCTTCGAGTCCAAATCTAATCCTATAAAGACTGCCCAGTTTACTCCTGAAGATCAAGTGCAGGCTTGCGAATGATTCAAGTCGCAGACAAACTTAGGAACGAACACTCCGGGAGGAAGTCCATGACAACAAGCCAATATTTTAAGCACCTCATTATCTCCCCTATTCTCCTTGTGATTCTGTTTCCAGGAATCCATGTTCCAGGTAGCCATGGAGACATCTTTTCAAAACTGCACGCCGCAGAGCGAAAAGAAGAACTCACGAACACCGCAACCCTGCCCGGAGAAGCCGTCATCTGGCCGCACTCTCCTCGCATTTCACCCCAAGGGGATCTCGTCGCATTCACTTGGGAGGGAGATCTATGGCTCGGCTCCATCGACGGAGGGCGTGCCCGACGATTGACGGACCATCCCTCATGGGAATCTGACCCGGTATGGAGCCCTGACGGAAAACAGATTATCTTCTCGTCCACTCGAGAAGGTAGCCGCGATATCTGGTCTATCCCGTCAGCAGGAGGCACTCCCCAACAACTCACTTGGTGGAGTGGTACAGATAGACCCTCTGATTGGTTCCCGGGTACACGCTCAATTCTCATGTCCAGTGACCGCGTCGACAGCTGGAAGCGGGGCGGAGCACGACTCTACAAACTGAACCTCCCTGATCAGGAAAGTAAGGCTCTTGAACCGCAAAGATTGAGCCTGGCATCTGCTTCTTCAGCACGCATCTCACCGTCCGGTAGAGAACTGCTCGTGACTCGCTGGGGAGTCGGCATGACTCGTCAAGGGTATGAAGGGTCGATGGCCACTCAAATTTGGCATTTCAAACTCGAGACCGGTGAATGGAAACAACTGACTCCCACCAATTTGGATCATCGCCATCCTTGCTGGATCACTGACGACCAGTTTCTCATGGTGGAAATGATGGAGGGACGCGGTCAACTCGTCGAAAGAAATCTGTCCGGAGATCAGCGCAAGGTATGGACCGCATTTAAAGAAGACTCCGTTCGATCACCGAGCATTTCCAAGGATGGCTCGATCGTCACCTTTGAAGTGGATATGAAACTTTGGAAACTGAACAGAAACACCGGTGAACTCGAGACGGTTTCTTGGTTTGTTTCAGAAGATCTTCCTATCCTTGGAACGAAGATGTTGTCATACAGTCGAGCGCGATCCGCAAGCCTATCAGCCGATGGGAAAATGCTCGCCGCGAGCAGCGAAGGCGACATCTTGGTTCGACGCGTCGAGGCGGGTTTGTCGACTCACAGGGTCACCTCTCATCCCGCTTCAGATTCAGACCCCATATGGCTGCCCCTCAAAGATGGGGAGCAAGCACAGAGCATACTTTTCGTGAGTAAACGGAGTGGAACAGAAGACTTCTATCGTCTCTTCAGTTCAGAGCAAAACGAGCCTCGTCTCGACCGTTGCCTTTCGACCGCCGTGGAACCCTTCCCCGGCCCCAAAGGTCGAAAACGTTCTCCCTCCGTCTCCCCCGATGGGAAAACTTTGGCATACGTTCGAGGAGATGGAGATCTTGTGGTCCAGACACTCGATGGCGAGAACGTCAGGGTCTTACATACGGGCTGGTCTCCACCTTCTTATTCATGGTCCCCCGACAGTCGCTGGCTAGCCTTCTCCACCCAGGATAATAATTTCAATAGTGACGTATGGCTCGTCCCCGTCGATGGAACCCGGGCTCCATTCAATCTCAGTGCCAACCCCAGGCCCGACATGAGTCCTGTATGGAGCCCCGATGGCAAGAAATTGGCATTCGTCTCTCAGCGTGATGAAAACGGGGGTGATCTATGGTGGCTTTGGCTTCGCAAAGAAGATCACCAGCCCATCGCTGAGGATCGGGAACTTGCGAAAGATCCTCTTCCTGATCCACCTCAAGAAAAGCCCGCCAAAACCAAAGACGAGGACGATTCTGAAAAGAAAGTAACCCCTCAAAAGAAAGACGACCCTGAAAAGGAAAAACTCAAAGTCCTCATCGATCTTGATGGAATACGCCAGAGATTCAAACGTGGGTTCGCCTCCGACGATGGTGTTCGCTCCCCCATTTGGGGTCCTAAATCGAAAAAGATATTTTTCGTCTCCTCGCACGAGAACAGTTCAGGAATCTACGCCATCGATATCGACAAGGGCTCTTCTGCGAAAAAGATAACGACCGGTCGAGATCCTCTTCGGACATGGAACTCCAAGAAAAAGGTCTTTCTTCGCATTGCCAGTGGAACCCCCACAACAGTGACGGAAAGCGGTAAAAGTACACCTCTGAGTATCAGTGGAAGCTTCTCTGTTGACATGAGATTGCGTCAAGAAGCCGTTTTCGACGAAGCTTGGGCCACGATGCGAGACCGCTTTTATGACATCGATCTCAAAGGCCTCGACTGGGACGCCCTTGGAAAAAAATATCGTCCCGTCGCCATCTCACGTCGTGATCGATACGAATTCGGAGTGATCATCAATCGGTTGATTGGAGAACTGAATTCGTCGCATCAAAGGTTTTCGCCTTCAGGGACTTGGTCAAAAACGATTGCAGCGACAGGAGTACCGGGCTGGCAACTGGACTGGGAACCTGGGAAGTCTCTTCATTACAGGATTTCTGAGATTATCGCCGATACCCCAGCCGCTTCTGAAGCGGCAGATATTGAGATCGGTGATCTTCTTCTCGCCATCGATGGGAAGCCGTTGGCCGCAGGAGAGAACGTCTCCATCCCCTTGATGTCAAAAGTCGGAAAAAGGGTCGTCTTCACCCTTCAACGTGGAGATCAAACCCACGACGTCCGATTACGTCCCATTTCCAACAACGTATTGAGACAACGGAAATACGCTGCTTGGCTCAATGAATGTCGAGATGCTGTCCATCGGAAATCGGCAGGACGACTGGGATACTTGCATATCCGAAGCATGAACCAGTCCAGCCTCGACCTCTTCGCTGTACAACTCTATGAAGCCGGTCACGACCGAGAAGGCCTCATCATCGACGTACGCGAGAATGGAGGTGGTTGGACAACGGACCGCCTCCTCGTCTCATTAACTCGTCGCCCCCATGCATTGACGCAACCCAGAGCCGGAGGCTTGGGATACCCCAACGATCGTCTTTCAGCTCCGTCCTGGACCAAACCTGTCGCTGTCATCTGTAATGAAAACTCCTACAGCAATGCCGAGATCTTCTCCCATGCCATCAAGAACCTGAAGCGCGGCCCATTGATCGGGATGCCGACTTCTGGAAGCGTCATCAGTACAGGAAGCAGCTCTCTCCTCGACGGAAGCACCATTCGAGTGCCCTTTAGAGGTTGGTATACTATTCCTGGCGGTCTGGATATGGATCTCAACGGTGCGATCCCTGACATCTTGGTACCTTCTGATCCCCGTGACGAAGAATCCGCCAAGGATCGACAGCTGGAAACGGCCATTGACAGACTTTTGAAAGAATTACCGGAAGCTCCAAGAGCGACCTTCTAGAGCGATTTAGGCGTAAAAATCTGCAAGAATCACTGCTCTTCTGACGGGTCTTGTTGACCCGTTGGGGTTCTGCTCTGTATATTGACTGTATGTCCAATAGAAATAACCGACGGGTCAAGAAGGCCAACCACGGCAAGCGTCCGGCGAATCACAATCGTCGCCAGAAACGCACAGCCAAGTTCAAGAACTAGTTCCTCCTCAGGAACTGGCCCCCTTCACCGTGTTCTGCTCTTGAAATCAATCGACTTGTGCCTCTCGGTGGCACGAGCCTCCCCCATGCTGTAAGAATACTCTTCGAACCTTAATAAATGCGTTCGTTGGTCGTTCGTTGCACGAGTCGTTCGTTGCACGAGTCGTTCGTTGCACGAGTCGTTCGTTGCATGAGCTCAGTGGCATACCCACTCAAGAATAGTTGAAAACAAAGTACCGGAGGTCTCCCATGGACATCGCTTTACTCAAGGATACTGCTCAAAAAATGGTCGCTCGCGGAAAAGGCATTTTAGCGGCAGACGAAAGTCATCCGACGATAGGAAAGCGATTCGCTGCTCTTGGCATAGAAAACTCAGAAGAGACACGTCGCACTTATCGCCAAATGTTTTTTCACAGTCCTGGAATAGAAGAGTGCATCTCAGGAGTCATACTTTTTGACGAAACTCTTCGCCAGAGCGATGACGCAGGAACACCCTTCCCCCAGTTCATGAACTCAAAAGGAATCATCCCGGGAATCAAGGTCGACACCGGAGCAAAAGACCTTGCAGGGCATTCCGGAGAGAAAGTGACGGAAGGTCTCGACGGATTAAGAGATCGCCTCGCAGAATATTTCGAATTGGGTGCACGGTTCGCGAAATGGCGTGCAGTCATCACTATCGGAAAAGATATCCCTTCTGACGCTTGTTACATGGCCAACGCCCATTCTTTAGCGAGGTATGCACGCCTGTGTCAGGAAGCATCCATCGTTCCCATCGTAGAGCCTGAGGTACTCATGGCTGGGGATCACGACATCGACATCTGTGATCGCGTCACCACGAATGCTCTCCACTCCACATTTTCTCAACTGAGTGAACAAGGAGTCCTTCTGGACGGGATCGTTCTCAAACCATCTATGATTATTCCAGGAACAGGATCTCAACCTGTCGACCAAGAGACGGTCGCTTCAAGAACTGTCGATTGTCTCTCGAGAACAGTTCCTAATGAAGTTCCCGGCATCGCATTCCTCTCTGGAGGTCAAAGTGACGAGGACGCGACAGGCCACCTGAACGCCATGAACGCACTGGGCCAACAACCTTGGAACCTGACTTTCTCATACGGAAGAGCTCTGCAAGCCACCGCCATGAAAACGTGGGCGGGGAAACCGGAAAATCTTTCCTCGGCTTCGGCAGCGTTCATGAGAAGAGCTCGCTGCAACTCTGCAGCCTCATTGGGTGAGTGGCGTGCCGAACTGGAACAATCCACAGAGTAAGAATTGTTAAAACCTGTTGAAGATTCCGGGGTTTGCTCTATAGCCCGCAGCTTTAGACATGAACCAATAGAAAGGAAAACGAGATGATCCTTCTCCTTCCTGGTTCCGACAAGCCTCGCACGACAACGTGGCTTTCATGTGCTGCATTTATTTTCTATGCAGTCTTTGCTGTGGCTCCTGCTTTCTCTTCTTCATTCGCAGATGACTCGCCAAAAAATGAAACGAAAAAAGCAGATCCAAAAACACAACGACTAGGGATTGATGGCGCAAGACATCTTCTCGACAGAACCGTTTTTGGAGGATCACCCGATGCCCTCAATGAATTTGCCCAAAAAACTCGAACAGAAGCTGTCGATCATTTGTTGTCGACACTCCAGGTGGAGGCGGTAACCCCTCTTCCCTCATGGTCCCAGCAATCTCCTGCTGAGGTTCGAAAACTTCGCAACCAAGACCGAGCCGCTTTCGGAAAGAGACTAAGACAGTGGCAGAATGAGTTGAGGATTTGGTGGACGCGCGAGTTGCTCTCTTCTCCTTCACCTCTCACAGAGAGACTCGTTCTGCTTTGGCATGGTCACTTCACTTCCGAAATGCAAAAAGTTCGTTCACCTCATGCCATGCTCCAGCAAAACATTCTTTTCAGAACTCACGCAGCAGGTGATTACAGTAAATTGCTACACGCCGTGGCTCTCGATCCAGCAATGATTCTGTATCTCGATACTCAAAAAAGTAAAAAAGGGAGTCCCAACGAGAATTTCGCTCGGGAGTTATTCGAACTTTTTGGTCTCGGTGAAGGTCATTACACTGAAAAAGACATCAAGGAAGCCGCGAGTGCATTTACGGGATATAGGATCAACCCTGATACGGGAAAAGCCCGGCTCATCCTGCGCCAACATGATTCTCGCCGAAAAACAGTTCTAGGACGCAGTGGCAACTTCAAAGCACCGGATATCGTCAATTCTGTACTTTCGAAGAAGGCCTCTTCGGAATGGATCGCTCAAAAGTTCTGGAAGGAGTTTGTCTCTCCAACTCCCGATGAAAAAGTGGTGTCCAAATGGGCGACCCAATTCAGGAAATCAAAGTTGAGCATTCGTTCATTATTAGAAACGGTACTGCTCTCTGAAGCATTCTGGTCACAAGAGTATCGGGGAGCTCTGATCAAAAGCCCCGTGGATTTAGTGATCGGCTCATTACGCCGATTAGATATGTCCGAGGTTCCTGCTGGACTGGCTTTGAGAAGTATTTCCCGTTTGGGACAAAACCTCTTTGACCCCCCCAACGTTGCAGGTTGGCCCGGCGGAACCAATTGGATCGATGCCACGACGTTACTGAATCGAAGAAGATTTATCTCCGAGCAGTTACCGACAGGCATGATTCATCTGATCCGCTCCCAAAACGCCAAATCGGAAAACCCACCGAAGAATCCGGCAAATCCCGACGCGGATGAGGAATCCATGAATCCAGACGGAGTGATGAATCCAGACGGGATGATGAATCCAGACGGAGTGATGAATCCCAAGAAGGATGCGTCGCTGCCCGACGATACGACTCCCGACATCACGACTCCCGACATCACGATGGCCGACGATGCGATGCAAAAAGAACGACCTCAACGGCTCAGGAATCGTGAAATGCGACGTCTGAGACCCCAAGCTTCTGCACGACTGGAACAATTGTTTCAGCATTTTCGTCAACTGTTCATGAGCGACACCGATGCTTGGTTGAAATGGTGGCTGCCCTTCAAGCCGGTCACCGATGCCGAACATGAAGACACAGGTTTTGGTCGTCTAAAAGGCGTTCTCCTCGACCCCACCTTTCAATTGAAATGAGATCACATGACGCTTGATCGAAGAACATTTCTCCATTTAGGAGGCGCTTCTTTTGTTCCGTGGCTCATTCCCGGCGTTGAACTGTGGGCTATGAATGAAGATTCCAGCGACAAATCCGCGATCGGTGCAAGGCTTCAGGATCGTATTCTGATTCTCGTCGAATTACAGGGCGGAAACGATGGGCTCAACACGGTAGTCCCCTTTCGTAACGAGAGATACAAGCAGCTCAGGCCGAAAATAGGACTCAAACCTAAAAACATCATCGAACTCGAATCACATCTCGGAATCAATTCTGCCCTCGCTCCTCTCACAGAGGCTTGGGAAGATGGAGATGCGTGCTGGATCCTTGGCCTGGGATACCCCAAACCCAACCGTTCACATTTTCGATCTATCGAAATTTGGGAAACCGGCTCCGACAGTGATGAAGAGATCGCAGATGGTTGGTTGGCACGAATGCTCAAAGATCATTCAGATCCCCACCGAGCTGCCGACGGCATCGTCATCGGCGGCGGAGATACAGGGCCCCTCTTCGGAAATGATCTCAGGGTTTTGAATATGGATGATCCCGAAGATTTTTCTAAACAAGCCCGAACAGTTCCTGAAGTCGCTCAGGGTAAAGACGCTCGTAAAGCGTTGGAGCATTTGATCGAAGTCCAAAAAGACATCAAGAAAGCGGCTGGAATCATCGACGACAAAATCAAGTCTGGACCGAATCACGGTGTTCGATTTCCAGATACTCGATTTGGTCGACGCTGTTCTGTGGCCGCAGACTTGGTCGCGTCGGGAGTCCCCTGCCCGGTCATCAAACTCTCCATTGGAGGATTTGATACTCACTCCGATCAGTTGAATAAACATTCGCGCTTACTGGCGGAACTGTCCGGTGGGTTATCAGCCTTACGACAAGCGCTCAAGGCGACAGGGATCTGGGAAAGATCACTGATATCCACTTATTCAGAGTTTGGACGCCGAGCCCGTGAAAACGGCAGTCAGGGAACGGATCATGGTACAGCCGCTCCCCACTTGGTGATGGGTGGAGCAGTCCAGGGTGGATTCGCTGGTCGATACCCAGATCTCGGAAAATTGGATAAAGACGACCTTATTCACACGACTGATTATCGTCGACTCTACGCAACTATCGAACAGAAGTGGTTTGAGCTCCCTCCCAGAGAAGATGTTGCTCGAGGTGCCAAACCCCTCGAAATCCTCAAAACAGTCGCTAAATCGCCAAATTCAACATCAGGGAAGTGAAGCTTCTTTCCATTTGCTTCACCCTTTATCTGTACCGGGGTAACCTAGAGGCAGAAATGGATGAATAATGTCACTACTCATACAGAGCATTATTGCTTTTGTTCTCGGTCCCATCACCGCTTCATTGGGCAAGAGGCTGCCCTCTCTGCTGCCGATACTCGATGGGTTTATTCTCATTTCTGTCACCGGGTTGATCGTCATAGAAGTCATCCCTCACTCGATGGACGATGTTGGGCTTTGGGCCATCCCTCTTGCCCTCATCGGATTATTAGTCCCAACGATCATCGAGAAAACCCAGCATAAAAGAGCACGTCGAGCCCATGATATGGCGGCCTATTTTGGTGTCGCCGCCATATTGTTTCATTCCATGATAGACGGAGTGGCGCTATCGCTGGAGACAGTGACAGATGCGAGCCCTGGAATTGCTACGGCTGTTATCCTCCACCGATTGGTTGAGGGAATGGCCATTTGGTGGGTGATCCGCCCTCTCCATGGGCGAGGTGTCGCCAGTTTGTTCATCCTTTTAGGAGTCGTCGTTCATTGCCTGGGGTACTTCGGAAGTCAGGGACTTCAAACATGGTTTGAATCCTTCCCCACGGGTGGGCTTTTGGCTCTATTGGGGGGCGCACTTCTTCATGTTCTCGTGCATTCGACCTCTCCCAAAATTGCTGACCAAAGCAAGGTTCCAATGCTTTCTGCCCTCGGTGCAGTTCTGGCAACCATCTTCCTCGTCACCAGCGTAACGGGCAGCGCGCATATCGATCATCAGCATTCTCATGATGGCATTGGTCAACTGATAAAAAACTTCATCGCACTCGCCCGAGAGAGCGCACCGGCATTACTTCTGGCCTACACCGTCGCAGGCTTGATTCATGCCCTGCTTCCAAAAGCAACGATCGACTGGATGGCGAAAGGCTCACATACACAACAATCGGTGCGCGGAATGTTGTTTGCTTTGCCGTTGCCCATTTGTTCCTGTGGAGTCCTCCCACTCTATAAAAGTCTCGTCGAACGTGGAGTACCGACCGCTGCCGCCGTCACTCTTTTAGTGGCGACTCCTGAACTGGGAATAGATGCCGTCTTCTTATCCTTCACCATGATGGATGGTCCCTTTGCCATAGCACGTGTTCTTTCCGCCGCCGCTTTGGCCATCATCGTTGGCCTTCTCGCCGTGACATATATTCCACCCTTTAAGACCGCCTCAAATTCGAAGGAATCAGAGGAGCCCGATCGCCCACTGGGAGAAAGAATTGCGAAAGGCCTCAAGGTTGGCCTTTGTGATTTAGTCGACAGCACCGCTCCATGGATTGTTCTAGGACTCTTCCTTGCTGCTGGGCTCTCCCCCCTTGTCGAAGATGGAACGTTTCTCTCAATGATTCCGGACTGGTTAAAGGTTCCGGCCTTCGCTCTTCTTGGACTGCCGATCTATGTTTGTGCAAGTGGAGCCACTCCGTTGGCAGCAGTTCTCATCGCAGGAGGAGCTTCTCCGGGTGCGGCATTGGCATTTTTGCTCACAGGACCCGCCACCAACGCTACGACCTTCGGTATCCTGAGTGATCTCCACGGCAAGAAAACGGCCATTCTCTTTGCTGTCTGTGTTGGACTCGGTGCCATCGGGATGGGTTATACCGTCGATGCACTGCTCCCTTCAGTGGAAGTCGGCGCAGCCGCTCACCTCGGACATGATCATGGCGAGGAAGGGCATTCCAGCTTTACTCAGCCGGGTCTCCCCGAAGTAAGCCTCCTAGCCCTGACTCTTCTGTTCACATTAAGTATTTTCCGAAAAGGCCCACGCCCATTCATGACACAAGTGTTTGGAGTTCCTACCGGCTCACCGGAATCGTCCTCAGATGGTTCCTGTTGCTCTTCCGGGGAAGATGAACCTCCTGCCCCAGAGCCTCCTGCCGGTGGCTCATGATGCTCCGGATCATGAAGACCCGGTCGGGTCTGGTTGTCCTCGCCTACTTCAGTGGCTAGCATCCCCAAAAGGGAAGCCTTGAGCCCCCGTACCCCGATCTCCGGAAGGGAGACCGCAATGCCATATCCAGAAGAACTCGTCACACCGATGAGAAAAGAACTCACCGACCATGGTGTCACAGAACTAAAGAGTGCAACGGAAGTGGAAGACTTTCTTTCCACTGACGAAACCTCTTTGGTCATCGTCAATAGCGTCTGTGGCTGTGCAGCAGGTGGAGCACGTCCAGGAGCCGCTCTTGCTATCCAGTCAGAGACACGCCCAGCTCGTGTCGGAACTGTCTTTGCAGGTCAAGACGTCGAAGCCACGCAGAAGGCCAGAGATTTTTGTGCACAGGTTCCCCCGAGCAGTCCTTCCATGGCTCTCTTCAAAGGAAGCGAACTGGTCTGGTTCTTGCCTCGTCACATGATTGAAGGCAGAGATCCACAAAGCATTGCTTTCGATCTCGTACAAGCTTTTGAAGAACACTGCTCCAGTACTGCGAGCTGATCTTGGGAACATTCCACGACCACATGGGAGAACTTCACGGGATTACCGTGGTTGTTCGTCAGTTAGATGGAAACACTTGGATCGGTCGCTGTCACAGTGAAGATTCAGTGGAAGTCATTCTTCACGATGCGGATCAACACGTGTCGCAGGAGAGCGATGAATCTCCAGAAGACTGGCTCAAGAGAGCTCGGCAAATGGGACATTGGCCGAGAGTCTCAACCGTGCGTGTTCCAAGAGAACGTGTAAAGGTACTTGTTCGCTTATCTGATGTTACGAATGGAGGCGAACTGCCGGCATCTTGAAGCCCGCTGTTCGCCTCCATATCAGAGCGTATTTTCTGAACGAAATAGATTCGTTTAAAAACTACACCGGTCAATCTTCTTTCTGACCCGCTGCATCTCTTTGTTCATCCTTCAAGTTCGGGGGTGGCGTCGCTTCTCCAACAAGGAGACGTGTCATTCGCCCCATATCCAACAGCATCGGAACTGAAGGATCATCACTATTGAGAATGACCTCTGGGATTTCTAGGTTTTTCACGGCTTCGAGAGCGAGAAGAATACGTCCCCCAGCACTGTCCAACGCAGAATTCCTCAATTCGTCACGCAAGGCTTTTGATTTCTCAATCGCCAGTTCCCCGGTAGCAATCAAAATATCACGCTCAGAGATTCCTTCTGCACGGGTCTTTTGGTCGTACAACTGGGCTTCAGAATCGATCGTGGCAATCTGAACTTCAAAGTCAGACTTCTTTTCCTGAATTTTCTTTTCCCAGTCACGTTCTTTCGCCAAGACGGCAGCACCTATTTGACGCTTTTGGGTTTGCACCTTTTGATCTTCCTCTGCCTGTGCGGTCAGAGCTTCTTCTAATTTGGACTGTTGACGAAGCAACTGCTTATTCTGCAATTTGTCTTCGTAGTCAGCCTGAAAACTCACGGCCCGAATGAGGATATCTTCAGGCTCAACATGGAACTGTGCGAGTTTCTCTCTCAACACATTCAAAGTTAATTGAGCTCTTTCGGTTCTTGTATCTGTCAGTTGCAAGTCTTCCGAAGTCAACTTGGCAAGTTCAGTTCTCAGAACATCGAGCACCAGTGAACGGACTCGATCGACATAGTCCACTCGCAAGCCGTCTTGAACGAGTCGATATGCGCTCCCTCTGATGATTTTGTACGTCACAGAGACATCCAGCTCCACGTTGTTATTGTCGGAGGTTCTCAGCTGTAGTGGACCTCGCCAATCTTCGATCTCACGAGTTGAGATTCTGCGATCATCGATACGAGCACCACCGGTGAAGTGAAGGAAGTGAGTTTGACGGGGAAACAAATGCCAAATGTGATAACTCGGAAGGGACAGTACTAATCCTGTGGAGAAATCTTCTTCGATCACTCCCTTACCGGGGCCGACCTGGACCTGCTTCACTCCAATGGAAGCCGGTGGAATCTTTGTGGTCAATCCAACTGCCAATAAAACCAGAACTATGAATGCGAGGAGAGAGTATGAAAGAAACTTCATCGGCGATTCCCTTTCAACTCAGGAATTCCCGGAGAATTATTACCTGAAGACGGCGGCAACAAATGCTCAACCCTTACCGGAGATGAATCTCGACGATATGGAACCACGCTAAAACGCACTCGTTGGAAGAGTCTGGACAATTCTTCTCTGACCAAGATCTCGCCTTGCTTTTCGAGTGCCTTTGTACGAGCAACCAAGCCTTCTGCAGCTTTAATGGCGCTATCCTCAAACGCTCGTGCTTCTGCTTCTTTCTTGAGTTGCTCCGCTTTTCCTGCGTTGATTTGAGAAATCTTGTAAGCGTCAGCTGACTTTTCGACTTTTACTTGTTCCTTCTCAGCGTTGATCTTGTCAGCACCGAGAATACCGATGGCCTGCTCATATTCAGAAGCCTTCGTCCGCTCTGTTTCAGCTAACTTTCTATCGAGTTCATTGACCAATTTGGTTTGCTCGATCCGCAATCTTTCAACCTCCTGATTGGCATTTTTTCGATCTTCGATAGCCTTTTCAACTTCAGCCACAAAGATCGGTTTAGGAGTAATGATTTGCAGAATTTCGATACCATGCGGGTTCAAGAACTTGTTCAGGCGAATCTTTGATTCGCTGGTCGCCGTCATGTAGTTACTAGGGTCAGCGATCGCTTCTGAGGAATATCGACCAAACTCATCACGCAATACAGCCCGGGCAAATGCACGAACCCAATTTCGTTTAAAGGATTCTCCTGGTCCACTGTCCTGAAGAACGAGGGCTGCGTCTCCCGGGATCAACTGGTACTGCAAGGACAAGCTGTCAAATCGAAACTTTGACCCGTCAGAAGCTCGAACTTCGAGCTCCTGTACGTGGTTGTAATCGAGGTCTCTCCCCCCCGTCATTTCAAATTCGTTAGGCGACTTGTCCATGACATACGCATCGTTTAGCCACGGAATAAAGAACGCGACACCCGGAGTCCGGATCACTTTTTCTTCACCTGTCATGTAATTGACAATGACAGCCACTTCTGTGTCAGCAATATTGACGATGCCCGCTCTTCCTGTCAGGACGAGGAATAACATCCCACCGACAATGAGACCCAGCAATATCAATGGAACAGCAAACGGTGGAATTTCAGGAATACCCGGAGAACCAGATCCTTGTCTGGGTTTCTTGGGTGGCGGCGGTGGCCAGCTATCCGGAATTCCGTTATCGGAAGGTGTCATGTGAATCCCCAATCAATCAGAAGGAAGTTCTGATGAGGATTCATAATAGAACGGCACCCGACGATTCACAACAGCGACGCTGTTATTCCGACCTCTTAACCGAGGATTTCCTGACCCAAAGCACTCGCAATGATGGCGACTCCTACCTCAGCGGTTCTATTCGACTGATCTAAGACCGGATTGACTTCGACCAATTCAAGCGATCCCATCTTCTGAGTTTCGGCGACCATCTCCATCGCCAGATGTGCCTCTCTATAGGTAAAGCCACCCTCGGTTGCAGTTCCCGTACCAGGAGCAAACCGAGGATCGATGACATCGATATCAAAACTCACATGAAGATGATCGCAATCAGAGAGAACATGCTGAATAGCTTCTTCTAAGATCACAGGCAATCCTCTTCGGTCGACATCCTCCATCGTATACGCCTGAATCTCCGACTCTTTGATGCGACGCCGTTCACCGGGATCGAGATCTCGGAGTCCGATTTGAACGATGCGGTGAGAATCTAGCTTCTGACCGACATAACCAATCTCCGTCAGTCCCTTCGGTCCCTTTCCTAACAGGGAAGCCATCGGCATCCCGTGAATGTTACCGGTTGGAGTGGTCTCTGGTGTATTAAGATCCGCATGCGCGTCAAACCAAAGCACTCCGATTTTGGGACTCGAGTCCTTCTTCTTTGCCTTCAAATGTGAAGCCACACCACTAATCGTCCCTACTGCAACGGAATGGTCTCCTCCCAAAACGAGAGGGAAATGATTCCTGTCGAGAGACTCGTGAACCTTGTCACACAAATTTTGACACGTCGTCGAAACGACATTGAGATAGCGTTGTGTGGGATCTCCCGGATCTTCGGATTCAGGATTAGGAACAGGTATATCGCCGGAGTCGATGACAGGCAGTTCTATTCTCTCCAAGGCAGCTGCCAACCCGGCAATACGCAAGGCTGAAGGTCCCATAGAGACTCCTCGTCTCCCGGCACCATGGTCGAGAGGAACTCCTATTAACTCTATCGGGTCAGCACTCATTTCGAATCTCCTTTGAGTTCTTCTCTCAAACTTGAAAGACGACTACTCATACGATTGATACGAGGTTTCAGATCCGGACGTGATCCAAATGCCCTTCGATAAATCTGTAAGGATTCTTCAGCAACCTTTGGATCCTTTTTCGAAATGGCTCCATCGAAGACCAGTCTCCAATAATCAGAGAAAAGACTTATTCTCGCATCGTTCAAGCGAGTTCCATCCATGTAGAGATCGTACATTTCCAATGAGACGTTCAAATATAAGATCTTCCGACCTTCAGCATCACTCGCGCGCGCTTCTCGAACATAGTTTTGAAGAATTTTATTGATCGGCTGGTAGGCACTCCAACGCTGGTATCTCTCCAAAAGATTCTGATCCACACCAGTGACCTGAGACGCTTTCTTTAAAGCTTCACGTGTCGATTCTTTAATCTCCAAGATGGCTTCCAAGAGCAAGAGACTCGCCTCAGAAGCGGAGGCTTCTGCGGATCCTGGCTCAGCACTTTTGACCCGTGCTCTCACTTTGACTAATTCAGAAGCCACTTCCACAGCAGCCCGAACTCGTTTTTCAGCATCGGGCCGGAAGTTCCCCCCCGTATCATTTCGAAGGATGACCTTTCCATCGGCATCCATCACTACGGTTGTGGGAAACGATCGGGCTCCGATTTCTCTCAACAATTCCTGATCTGGCTTATCCTGAAGACGTGCACTGATGTTGACATAGGGAACGAAATCTCCCGACGCCATCTTTTTCCACCAATCGGACTGGAGAGGACCCCCCTCCAAAACTTTACAGGGCGGTCATGGCGAATAAGAGCGTGTGAAATAAGCCACGATGGGAAGATTATCCCGTCGAGCCCTTTCTATTGCCGCATCGAGGGTTCTCTCCCACTTCACGGCCTTTAAAAACGCGGATTCCTGCTTTTTCTTCCACCGGCTTTCCAATTCTTCCGGGCTTTGCCCTTCGAGCATCGAAGTGGAAATCAGGCTTACAGGCATCAAGATCAATAACCAACACAACCATAAAGGGTTTGATCGCATCATCATTTGGACTCCAATCTCTTCACCGTCCTCGTGTTCCGAGATCGGTGGCAGGTCGCTACAGGTTAGCATACCTTCATAAAAACAGGGCGACATCCACGGGAGGGCCCCAGAGGAAATCGAGGACCGATTTGGTACAAAAACCGAGAAAAAAACGCCCTGGTTTCACGGTCAGGGCTGCCATTGAACGAGATGGCAAAATTCTGTTCCTCAGAGCCCGTGACACGAGTGGATCAGGACCCAATGGGTCATGGCACTTTCTTCCCGGTGGCCATGTCGACCACGGAGAATCACTGGAAACAGCCCTGAAACGGGAAATCCTTGAGGAAACAGGACTTGAGGTGGCATCTCTCAGACCCGCCTTTCTGAGAGAATTCATCGCTGGGCGACATCGTCGCCTTTCCCCAGAAATGCCCTCTGATCTCCATGTGATCGCTCTGATTTACCACTGTCAGGCAAAACAGGGGTCTTTGGAGAAATTTCAGCATGGCATCGACGGGGTCGAGGTCACCGAAGCATTGGAATGGATCTCCCCAGACCAATTTGACTCCCTTGACCTTCGCCCACCCCACCTGAAAGCCGCTCTTCAGGCCCTCGAAACTGGTTTTGAAGGCGGGATCCAATACTGGCCAGAAGAAGATTGACCAGAGAAGATTGAATCCGGGACTGGATGCTTCCCCATCAGGGGCTAGGATTCGATCACGCCCGGACAAGTTAGTCCCTAAAAAGGATGAGGAGGCGGGTTGCCCCCGACAAAATCGCCATCCAGAAAAAAGACGGCCAAAAAAGCCGCTAAGAAAACTGCGAAGAAAACTGCGAAGAAAAAGGTAGCTGGTAAAGCCACCAAGAAAAAAACTTCTCGATCGCCCAGTAAAAAGGCATCGAAAAATGGCCGCAGTAGCAAGGATTCTCATCAGCAGGCTGATCTGTTTTCAAGATCATCGGCTTCAGATAAGAAGAAGTCCACGAGCAAAAAAAAGGTGACTTCAAAAAAGACTCCTGCGAAAGCCAAGAATTCCAATACCACCAAAGCGGAGATTCTTGCTGCGAAGCAAAAAGACATTTCCGTCAGTGAGTTCTTCGCTAAAAACAGACACCTCTTGGGATTTGACAGTCCTGCGAGAGCTCTTCTGACAACCGTCAGAGAAGCCATCGATAACTCTCTGGATGCCTGTGAAGAGGCTGAGATTTCCCCAGAAATCTATCTTGAAGTCACTGCTATCAGTGAAGATCAACACAAGATTATGATCCGGGATAATGGGCCAGGAATTGTCAAAGAACAGTTACCCAAGATTTTTGGTCGATTACTTTACGGATCCAAGTTCCATGCCCGAAAACAAACACGGGGACAACAAGGCATCGGCATCAGTGCGGCAGGAATGTACGGGACGCTCACCACAGGAAAACCGATGACAGTGATCAGCAGAATTTCCAGAAGGAAACCTGCGATCGAAGTCACACTCGCTATCGATATGGCAAAAAATCAGCCCGTCGTCAAAAAAGAGCGTGAAGTGGAAGTCGATTGGTCTCACGGAACCGAAGTGCACATTGAACTCGAAGGGACTTACAAAAAAGGTAAGCACTCCATCGATGCATTCCTTGAGCAGGTATCCTTGGCGAATCCTCATGTCGAGCTGACCTACATCAATCCAGTCGACGAAGAGCCCATCATTTGGAATCGCGTCACCAAGCATCTCCCTGAGCCTCCACTCGAAATCCTTCCCCATCCTCATGGCGTCGAATTGGGAATCCTGATGCAGATGATGAAGGAAACAAAATCCAGGACAGTCAGCGGCTTCCTGTGCAGCGAATTTTGCAGAGTAACCCCAAATGTCGTGAAGAAAGTCCGTGAAGAAACAGAAGCGCTGGGCAAGGACGTCGACACAGACCGACAACCTCGTCGACTCTCTAGTGCAGACGTCAAAATCTTACATAAAGCCATCGAGAACACAAAAATGATGGCCCCCCCTACAAATTGCCTCTCTCCCATCGGAGAAGAACTGATGGCAAAAACGCTGACTCGAAACTTTGATCCGGAATTGGTGATCACCGTAACGAGACAACCGGCGGTATATCGGGGTAATCCTTTTCAGGTTGAAGCCGGAATCGCCTATGGAGGAGAACTCCCGGGTGACGATCTCGCTTCCATATTCCGATTTGCGAACAGAGTTCCATTGCAGTACGAGCAAGGAGCCTGCGCCATCACACAGTCCATCGTGGCTTCCCCATGGAGAAACTACGAAGTCCAACAAGCCAGAGGCGCATTGCCAACCGGCCCACTAGCAGTTCTGGTTCATATCGCCAGTGTCTGGGTCCCCTTCACTTCAGAAAGCAAGAAAGCTGTGGCGGGGTATGACGAAATCTTGAAAGAGATGCGTTTGGCCATCATGGAGGCCGGTAGAAAACTGGCGACTCATCTGCGAAAGAAAAGAAGATTAGCAGATGCTGAGCGTAAAAAAGACTACATCAAAAAGTATATCCCCCAGATCGGAATCGCTCTGCAGGACATACTTGATTTGAGCGATCAACAGAGAACCGGAGCAGAATCAAAACTCGCAGACGTTCTCGAGCGTAGTAGGAAGATGTAAGGAATCACTCATGGCAAAAAAAGTGACTCGCGCATATCTCGACAAAGTTCGTCGGGACAATGCTCGCAAAGACAAAAAAACAATCTCTAGCATCGAAAATGCAGCGGACGAAATCTACAAGAAGATTCTCAAGCGAGGAAAGCCCGCGATGCGCTTTCCCGTTCGTAGTCTGAGCAATGTCTCCTACGACAAGAGAAAAGGGTATTTGGAAATAGGCAAAGCCCGCAAAGAACGCACCCTGACTGTAAACACCGTGAAAGGCTTCGCCCAAACACTACGAATGATGGGACTCTCACGAGATTTGGTGAGAAGTAATGACTTCGCTACAAAAAGGGACGTCTATTATCAGTCAAAGAACTGGGAAGACGCCAAGTTCGAGGACCAGACAGAATCAGACACTGTCATGGATGACATCGAAGCGTTGTTTTCCGTCGACGACGTGAGCAGGGAACAACTTCGATTCGTACCGGACGAACACGGCGGAGCAGTGGCTGGAGACTTGGTTGTCCTCGATCCCGATATTGAATCTGGAGAAGTAGAACGCATCGATTGCACCCGATTCGGAAGCGGCGCTTACACGATTCCCACTTCTGTAGAACATCTCAGCTTTGAGACGAATGCTAAATTTGTCCTCGCCATCGAAACGGGCGGTGTCTTTCAAAGGCTACAAAGTCATAAATTTTGGAAGACGGCCAATTGCATCCTTATCAATATGGCGGGAGTACCCACTCGGTCGACTCGAAGATTCATCAGAAGACTGAGTGAACAGGCGAAAATCCCGGTCTATGCGTTTGTTGATTGTGATCCTTACGGAATCTCAAATATCTACAGAACACTTAAAGTGGGATCGGGAAATGCGGCTCATATCAATAGGTTCTTTTGCGTTCCCAATGCGACATACCTAGGTGTCACCCCCCAGGACATCATCGACTATGAACTTCCAACCCATCCCTTGAAAGATGTCGATATCAAAAGAGCCAAGGACGCCCTTAAGAATGATCCGTTTTTCAAAAGCAAAAAATCGTGGAAGTCTGCCATCGAACAATTGTTGTCCATGGGAGTACGTGCTGAACAACAGGCATTGGCCATGTGGGGCCTGAACTACGTCATAGAAGAATATTTGCCCCGAAAACTGAAGAATCCGGGTAAATTCCTACCCTAAGGATGTCGCACAGAATCACCGAGGCAAAATACCTTGATTGAATCCAGGAAGGACGAGTTCCATGCCGAACAGATTTTCTTTAACAGGACGAGTCATCATTCTTCTCTTGATGACTGTTTTCCCAGCGTTAGTGGGAGCACAGGCTCCTGATGCCACGGAAGCAGAACTCACGGGTTCCATGAGTACTTGGCTCGACAATCTGATTCCGGATGGAATGAAATCCAAAATCTTGTTTCTGGAACAATGGCAATGGCTCCTCCTGGCTATTATCGGAGTCGTCGCAGGGCTGATTCAAAAGATCGCCTCCCATCTCGGTGGCATACTTCTTCAGCCGCTCCTTTCTAGAGTAGGCCAATCTAAAAAAACCACTGAAGTCATCAACTCCATCGGTAAATCACTGGGCTGGTTCGCCTCTGCTGGGATTGTCAATTCACTTCACCCTCTGTTGAAGTTTGAGGGCTTTGGCAACTCGCTCATGGAAGTGGCTGTCAGAGGACTGGCAACTATTGGAGCACTGCTACTCGCATATCGCCTCGTTGACTTAATCAGTTCAAGACTTGAAGAATCCGCAGCCGAGACCGACAGCAAACTCGATGATCAGCTCGCACCCATGATCAGAAAAAGCCTGAAGTTGCTCGTCACGATCGGCGCCGTCATCTACCTGATTCAAAGCACAGGCGAAGACGTGATGCCTCTTGTCACAGGTCTCGGTGTATTAGGAATCGGGGTCAGTCTTGCGGCAAAAGATACATTCGCAAATCTGTTTGGTTCGATCACTGTCTTCGCTGATCGCCCCTTCTCTCTTGGAGATTGGGTCAAAGTCGGAGGAATTCAGGGCGTCGTCGAAGAAATCGGTTTTCGCTGCACCCGAATCAGAACCTTTGAAAGTTCCCTAGTCAGTGTTCCCAACTCAGAGCTGGTCAATGGCGTCATCGATAATATGGGGCAAAGAAATTACAGAAGGTTTAAAACCCTGGTCGGTCTGAGATACGAAACGCCTTCAGAAAAGATTGAAGCTTTCACAGCAGGAATCCATGCAATCGCGGCGTCTCAAAATAAGATCGAAACAGAAACTGTTCGGGCAGCCCTCGTCGACTTTGGCGCATCCAGTCTAGATATTCTCGTCAATGTCAGAATGGTAGTGGCGGATTACCCTGAAGAGCTTCGGGTCAAACAAGACTTCCTTATTCAAGTCATCAGACTGGCTGAAGAACTTGAAGTCGGTTTCGCATTCCCTTCGACAAGTCTTTATGTGGAATCGACACCAGAGCATCCCTTCCCGGATTCAGTGGTCCCTTCCCATGAAAGCTTGTCACAACAGGTCCAGAAATTTGGACCTGGCGGAGAACGGGCTGTCAGCAAAGGGCCATTCGAAAAGCCCTAGTCTGACTTCTACGGATCCAATAGTCGGGGAAGTAGTGCTTCTAACAATTCGGTGGGACGGTCCACATGAAGCCAATGCCCCGCTTCTGATATGCTCGTAAAGCAACTACGCTCAGGATCTTTTTCAGCCGTAGTTTTCATTCTCAAAAGAGACTCATCGGAAACAACGTTCGAACGAGCCCCGACAACAAAGTCTATACGCTCTAAATCGCAACCATCGATGTGCGGCCAATAATCGAGACGATGATGATCGTCCAACAAACTCTCCACACGGTCGAGATCGAGATTGAGTTTCAATCCGCCATCGACTCGCTTGAGATTCTTTCCAACCCAGCCCGCTATCCCCTGTCGAAAACCTGACTGGGCCAATTCTTCAACAAAAGCTTCCCTACTGAGGTAAATCTCAGGCCCATTTCTCAGAGCATCCATTAATAAGAGTACCGGGAATTCTTTGCGTGAATGGCCGGTCATTTGTAATGGAGCGGGATCAGCATCGAGAATTATACATTGTCGAATTTCCGGTATTCTTGTAGCGAGTTCTAATGCCATTTTGGATCCGAAAGAATGACCCATCACGCAACTGGGAGGACAACTCTGCACCGATATTAATTTTTCAAGATCAAGAACGCATGCTTCCACATCATCCGGGGGAGCTCCATTCCCCGATTTCCCATGAAGCCTATGATCAGGAATCAGAACACCAAAATCGGGTCTTCTCTCACATAATTCCCTGCCGAATGCGCCCCAGTTCGAGCCAGACCCCAGAATTCCATGGAGAATCAAAATCCAACCCGTGGGCTCCTCTGGCCCAACACTCCTCGACAAACAGTGTAATTCAGCCCTCATTAGACCTCTTCATGGCTCAACACAGGGTTCCCGTCCTGTAACTCTAAAAAAGTAACACCCATTACTCATCGTATAACTGATTTTTCACCCTCACTGAGAACTCCCGTTTATAATCAGATTATGAGTCAAAACGATCTACCAAACGAAAACAATGTACCTCGTAAGAAGCGGTCGTGGGCAGAACCGGTCCATGATCGACTTCGCCCTTGGTTGATGGCCGTCCTTGGTCTGTTTGCAATCTTGGCACTGAACTCTTTTTATCTCATCTCCGTGACTATTGCAGAAGAAGTTCTGTCGAACCAATTTCAAGATTCTTTCTACCAATGGATGTTCCTCGTTCACCTCATCCTTGGAACGATATTCATCATGCCCTTCGTGATTTTCGGGGTTTGGCATTTGAGAAGATCGTGGTCTCATCCGAATAAAAGAGCTGTGAAAGCAGGACTGGGTCTATTTGCCGCGAGCATTTTCCTACTACTATCAGGAATATTACTGACACGTATCGAAGGAATCCTAGAAATACGGTCTCCATACTGGAGATCTATTTTCTATGTCATCCACGTAGGAACCCCACTCCTCAGTGCTTGGTTATTCGTTCTCCATAGACTCGCAGGAAATCCGATACGTTGGATAGTGGGCACACGCTGGAGTCTCGCTGGAGTTCTCTTTGTGGTTCTGATGTTGGTCTGGCACCAGTTTTCTATTCCAGAAGGAAATACTCCTTCGAATGGAGATCAATATTTCGAGCCCTCTCTCGCTAGAACAAGTGACGGAAAATTCATTCCTGCTCACCGAATGATGCGAGATGAAACCTGTAAAGAATGTCACGAAGACGTTCATTCCCGCTGGTCGGAATCGGCACACCGATTTAGTTCATTCAATAATCCGGCCTATTTAGCCAGCGTAAAAAACACCCGAGATATTCTTTTGGAACGGGATGGAGACGTACATGCCTCCAGATTTTGCGCAGGCTGTCACGACCCTGTTCCCTTTTTTAGCGGTGCGTTCGATGACCCCTTGTTCGACATGGACAAGGATGTCACGGCTCACGCAGCAATCACATGTACAGTATGCCACGCCATAGAAAACATTCCTGGCCCTCGCGGTAATGGCGAATACGTCATCGGGCAACCGGAGTTATATCCCTTCGCAATGAGCGAAGATCCACTTTTCAAATGGGTCAATCGACAGTTAATCAAAGCCAAGCCCGCTTTTCACAAACAGACCTACTTGAAACCTCTTCATGAATCTGCGGAATTCTGCGCTTCGTGTCACAAGGTTCATATCCCCGAGGAACTCAATCAGTACCGTTGGCTCAGGGGACAAAACCACTATGACTCATGGCTGTTATCAGGTGTCAGCGGACATGGAGTGGCCTCCTTCTACTACCCTCAAACAGCCGAAAATAACTGTAATGGCTGCCATATGCCGGCCCTCCCCAGTGGTGATTTTGGAGCCAAAGATATCTCGGGAAATGGAATCCTCTCGGTGCACGATCACCTTTTCCCAGGTGCAAATACAGCCATGAGAAAAATGGTAGGAACCAGTGAATCTTCACTCGCGGTCCACCGAGAATTCTTAGAGGGCTCTATTGACGTGGACATCTTCGGTATCCGTAGAGGAACAGACGTCGACGCCCCGTTAGAAGCCCCACTCGGTGTTCGAGCACCTGTGCTCATGCCAGAAGAAACAATACTGGTAGAAACAGTGCTCAGAACTATGGGGATGGGCCATCACTTCACAGAAGGAACCGCAGATTCAAATCAAACATGGGTATCCATGGAGTTATTCTTAGATGATCAACTCATTGGTTCCAGTGGGCTTCTCGATGAATTGGGCCGTCTCGATCCATGGGCACACATGATGAATGCATTGGTTCTCGACAAAGACGGAAATAAGATCGCAGAGAGAAACGTCGAAGATATCTTTGTCGCTCTTTATAATCACCAAATCCCTCCAGGCGCAGCCGACACTTTGCATCACCGTATCACTGTGCCAAATGCCATGGGGTCAGTGTTAAAAATCCGGGCGAAGGCGCTCTACCGGAAATTCGATTCCCACTTCTTTAGTCTTTTTAATGAAAATGAAGTCAATGATCTTCCTGTGGTCACTCTAGGAGAAGATGAAATCGAGTTCACGATTGGTGGAACAAACCCAGAAACCACTCTTCAAGAACGAAGACCAGAATGGGTCCGGTGGAATGATTACGGGATAGGCCTCCTCAGAAAAGGAACCAAAGGAGCGGTTCGTGGAGAACTCGTCTCTGCCATTTCTGCATTTGAAGAAGTCACTAAACTCGGTAAACCAGATGGTGCACTCAATAAAGCAAGAGCACTTATCAGGGCAGGAAGACTCGACGATGCAGCCTTGGCGCTTGAAAAAGCTTCGCAGCATGTCCCGCCCTCACCCCAATGGAGCCTCGATTGGTTCGGAAGCCTCGTCAATAGAGAGAACGGGTATTACAAAGAAGCACTCACGACTTTGATGAGACTCTATGAAACTCAATACCCAGGAGCTCGAGAACGAGGATTTGACTTCTCCCGAGATGTTCGTCTCACGAATGAAATAGGAACAGTCCACTTCGCACTGGCTCGCAGGGAACGTGGAGAAACTCTTTTATCTGCTCTCATGATCTCTAAAGATTGGTTCGAAAAAACCTTGGTCGAGGATCCAGAAAATGTAGTGGCATACTGGAATCTTGCTCAGATCCATGACTTGATGGCGGCGACAGAGACAAAAGACTCCACTTCCGACCAAAAACAAATACTCAATGAAAAAGCAGCCGGTTATCGAGCTCTGCATGCGAAGTATAAAAAGGACGATGCCGCGAGAGACCTTGCGGTGTCCGCTCACAGAGCAGAAAACCCACCCGCGAATGCTGCCGCCGAAGCCATCGTGATTTACGAACTTCGTCCCCCTTCCGAGAGCAATGAAAGGGAAGAGTAATGACGGAAGATCATTCCCCTGAGAACGATCCGGAAGCCCAAGACGACGAAGTCATTGCCAAGGCCTTTAATTGGAGTCTCAAATTCATTCTCATTGCGGTAATAACAGCGGGTTTTATTTACGCTGTTATTTCCTATGAGCCAGCGGCTGAACCTATAAAGGTCGGTCCAAACATTCCGACTCTACAAAGGGGTGCGAATGACTCTGCCCCACCTCCGGAAATTCTGTTTACAGACATCAACCAATCCTCAGGTCTGAATTTCACTCACGACGATGGTGCTCGTGGAGAAAAACTACTTCCAGAGACCATGGGAAGCGGTTGCGCGTTTGGCGACGTCGATGGAGATGGTGACAGCGATCTCTTTCTTGCAAGCGGCAAACCTTGGCCGTGGACGGGTGAAAAGCCTAAGACATCGACCTTACGTCTCTGGTTGAATGACGGTTCAGGTGGATTTACCGAAGTCACAGAAGAATGGAACCTTAACCTTGACGCCTATTGCACAGGTCTTGCCCTCGGTGATGTCGACGGCGATAGCGACCTTGATATTTTCGTCGCTGCAGTGGGTTCCGATCAGTTACTGATCAACGAGGGTGGATCATTCAAGGTAAAGGTCGATTCAGGTACGAGTGGCGAGTCCTCCGCTTGGTCCAGTAGCGCAGGGTTCTTCGATGCAGACGGAGATCAAGACCTCGATCTCTTCGTTTGCCAATATGTCCAATGGTCTCGCCAAAAAGACATGGACGTCGACTATAAACTCACCGGAGTGGGACGCGCATATGGCCCCCCCACTAACTTTGAAGGCAGTGCATGCCGGCTACATCTCAATGACGGGTCAGGGAAATTCGAGGATGTCAGTGAAACAGCAGGTCTGAACTCAAAAACTTTGACACGACTGAATAAAGCCTTAGCTCTCGTCCCAGCGGATATAGACTTCGACGGAGACGTCGACATCATCGTCGCCAATGACACCACTCGAAATTTCGTCTTCAAGAACCGTGGAGATGCCACCTTCGAGGAAGTCGGCGTTGAGACTGGGCTGGCTTATGACGGCAACGGTTCGGCAACCGGTGCCATGGGATTAGATGTGACCGATTTCAGAAATGACGGTTCTGTAGGAATCGCTGTCGCCAATTTTGCCGCAGAAATGACAGGCCTCTACAGATCCATAGGTTCCTCTGAACTCTTTATGGACGAATCTGTAAATGAGGGCATTGGCCCACCGAGTCGAAAAGCACTTTCATTTGGTCTTCTCTTCCTCGATGCCGATCTAGACGGGCGTCAAGATCTGATTCAGGCGAATGGACATCTTGAAGAAGGCATAGAACTCGTGCAACCCGGACAGAAGTATCGCCAAAAAGCTCAATTCTTCTGGAACTGCGGACTTCCCTCAGGCTGCTTCAAAGAAATCCCTCCCGAAAAAACGGGGGATCTTTCTACGCCGGCAATCGGTCGAGGGCTCTCCTGTGCTGACATCGACGGAGACGGAGATCTCGATTTACTTTTGACTCAAGTCGGGGAGCCAGCGCTCCTTCTCCGAAATGACCAAAATACAGACCACCACTGGATTCAAATCGACACCCGTCTCATTTCACCTGGAAGTTGGATCGAGTGCCAACAAGGCGAAAAGATTCAACGTCAGTTAACAGGTCAAACGCGCTCTTATCTCAGTCAATGCGAAGCAGTCACTACATTCGGCTTCGGATCTGACGATACTCTTCCCACGATCACCATTCGGGAAGTGGGAAAAATTCCCGTATCTTTCACTCCAGATGCTCTCAATCAACGGGTATCCCCGCCTCGCTAATCCTCCCTAACTGTCTAACGTGAACGAAGTCATCCCAAAACTCTTTGGGCTCTCAACTATCACACCCTGAGTGATATACATGAGGATTAGTGATCTCAGACACACGCAAAAACTATTTCTTTCTAGGAGCCTCCCTATGAAATTTGCTACCTCGATAGTGTTGTTCTTTATATCAATGATTCATTGCGTTGGACTTCAAGCTCAATCTGCAAACCTTGAAATCATAGGTGGAGAAGGTTTTGCTGACACGGTGGTGACCGCTCAAATTTTGGCGACGACTGATCTACAAACCCATGGTTTCAGTCTCGGACTCGCTCACGACCCCGCCACTTTACAAATTGAGTCACTGAGTAGCATTCGTGGTGGAGCACTTCTACAGGCCCTCAATGCAAACTCTGGACCTGACTTCTTCGAAGTGAACATGAATCCTGCCAATGGATCAGGTTTCACGGTTGCTTGTATCACCGACTTGTTCAATCCGTTCGATTTGCTCCCCATCATGAATCTACAAGTCTTGTTGGAAATCGACTATCGGATTATCCCCAGTGCAGTTGTCGGCACCATATCGACGATTAATTTCACTTCCGCATTAGGGCAGCCTCCTGTTCAGACTGTCATGGTCCTCGAACTTGACGAAGTCATTCCAACTCTCACTCAAGGGTCTATTCTTGTAACAGAGCCTCTATTCCTTAGGGGAGACCTGAATCAGAGCGGTACTATTTCGCTTCTTGACGGAGTGCTTCTGCTCTATCGGGTATCAGGACTTCAATCTCCGGGGTCATGTAATGACGCAGACGACATCAACGACGATGGAGTCTTAACCATCGGAGATGCGGTCTATCTGTTCCAGTACATGTTCACTGGAGGATCACCGATTCCTGGATCCACAGGTCAGTGTGGACCTGATCAAACCAGTAACGACGGTCTCGATTGCGTGGAGTTTCTCGCCTGCGATTGATTTCCAAAATAAGGAAATCCGGGTTCGATCCATTCTTCTGATATTATCCTGCTCCTAGACACCTCCCGGATGGGAGAAATGTGTCTTCGACTTCTCGTAACCACTTCTCGAAAACCGTAAATTTATGGTTCATCCCCGGGTATTCTGACGGTGGCGAATTTGCCAATGGTCAGCTCGATACAAAAGGGGGAAAACTGTGGTTCAAGATAGAATTCGATATCTTCCCACCGCTCCCATTCCAAAAACTCCCTATTGGCCAGGTGTGAATCAACGAGATCCCGATTTCCACATTCTTCCAAGAAGTGATCAAACCCAATGGCGAGAACATCCCGGATACCTTCACGGCATCGATCTTTTTAATCATGGTTGTTACTGGGAAGCCCACGAAGCTTGGGAAGATCTCTGGTTACCCTTGGAAAAAATCGATCCGGTCCGTATTCATACTCAGGGGCTGATCCAGGCGAGTGCTGCATTATTAAAGATCAGACTTCAGCAACCTCTACCCGCTTCGAGCATTTGGCATAGAGGAAAAGCACGTCTTGAAGAAATTCAACTTCGATTTCCAAATGAGATTTACCGTGGGATTGAATTAGTCGCCTTCTGCAAAAGTATTGATCAAATTCTTAAGGAAGAAAATCCGGATTTCTCACAACCACAAATCAGACTGAGTTCGGCGTCCTAATGCTTCCCAGAATCATTGAAACGAATGAAGAAGCGATCTATGCGTCCAAGCCATCTGGAATGTTTGTCCATCCCACCGATGAACTACGGCGATCAGGAGAAACTTTACTCACTTGGCTCCGTGACCGTGTGGGGCATTATGTATATCCAGTTCACAGAATCGACCGAGCATCCTCAGGGGTCGTATGTATGGGAAAAACGTCTCAATCGGCTGCACTTCTTCAAGAAGCGATTGGAAGCAAGAAGGCGAGTAAGCAATACATCGTATTGGCACGAGGAGAGACTGCTGACGTATTCACATGCGACGTCCCATTGAGTCGGAAAAAGAAAGAAGATCCGGTCCCCGCTTGCACTCATTTTAGAAAACTCCTGAGTCACTCAGGTTTCTCACTGCTGGAAGCCTCTATTGAAACAGGGAGAAGACATCAGATTCGACGTCATCTGGCCCGAATGGGTCACCAGGTGGCTGGAGATAGCACTTATGGCAAAGGCAAGATCAATGAATGGCTCAGAAATGACTTTGGGCTACCCAGGCTTTTCCTCCATGCATATCATCTCGATCATCCTGAGATAAAGACACTGCCTCGTCAGAGCTTGATCGATCCTCTTCCCTCTGACTTGCTTGTCTTTTTACGTCTGTTCACGGGAAACCCGGACCTCTGGCCCAATGGCTGGATCCCCGACACTGAAGGAACCACATGAAACAAGGCGAGTCTCTCAATCGCATCATATGGGGAATTCCACTCTCATTCCTGATCCTACGTATTGTCATGCAGGGGATTCTTTTTCCTTGGGAGCTGAGCGGTGATGAAGCTCAATACTGGGATTGGACCAGAAATCCTTCACTTTCGTATTATACGAAAGGTCCAGGCGTGCCTTGGCTGATCACGGCAATGACTTCATTTTTTGGAGATACGATTCTGGGGATTAGAAGTGGTACTTTCCTATGCCATGCCATCGCAGGCATCGCTGTGGGTCTCCTTGCAAGAACCATCAGTAAGGGACAGAGAAATGTAGTCCTATACTCTTCTCTCGGTTTTCAATGTGTCCTCGCCTATCAGGTATCAGGATCACTGATGACGGTCGACATGATGATGGTTGCAGGCTGGCTTGTTGCGACGGTCGCGGCTGTTGAAACCTACGAAAAGATTCTCTGTCATGAATCCGTCAAAGGTCCTCTCGCATGGATGGGGATTGGACTGGGCTTCGCCTTTCTGGCGAAATACACCGCCCTTCTCGGATTACTGGGGATCGTTCTCGGCTTATGGCCCGTGCGTAAAAAGTTGATCTCAGCCAAAGGTTTCTCTTCAGGGATCACGATGTGTGCGGTCTTTTTCCTACTAGGAGTCGCTCCAGTCGTCATCTGGAACGCCACCCGAGGTTGGCCCACTGTGAGTCACTTACTCGGTCATCTCCATGTGGAAGGTGGCGACAGTGGCACCACCTCCTGGCTCGACTTCAACCCCATGTGGACAGTGACCTACTTTTTGCAAGTTCTCGGCCTAGCAGGGCCCTTCCTTGGCTACATCTTGTTTCGAGGGAGTTGGTCCACATGGAAACGTCGGGATTCTGCACCCGGAAGTGAACATGTTGCTCTATGGAGCGCACTTCCAGTACTGATCTTTTATCTGTTGGTATCCATAAAAGGCTCCACAGAAGGCAATTGGATGGCGGGCGCATACGGTCCTCTGATTCCGTTGGGAGTTTGCTGGCTTCTTCGTGAAACGAAACCAGGACTACAATCCGGTCTTACGAAAATCATTGCAGCACGTTCTCTCTTCACAGGATTTATCCTGCTCTCACTCCCCTTTCTGGGACCCCTTCTGAATGAAGGATTGAAAAAGTGGGATGCCACGCCTTTATCACTTCACCGAATTTCTGGCCATTCAACTTTTGCTACAGATCTCCATCGATTACTGACAGACAATGACCTCCTCGAGCAACCCATCGTCTGTGACTACTATGACAAAACTGCACTCCTTGCGTTTTACTTGCCGAACAAGCCTGCGATTCATTGTGCATCCGTGATTTTAGGCTCTCGCCCATCAGCCTACGACGATTTCGAGTCCACACGCTTTCCACAAGAAAGACATCTGAACAAAAAATTGGTGTTCGTGGGTGCCGATGAATCTCGTTGGAAACAACATCTGGATCTCTCGTCACTGGAACCTCTAGGAATGATTAAACAAAGAAATCGCCCCCGGGAAATCTTTGTCGGAACCCTGAATTCTTTAAAGGGAGGATCACCGTGAAAGACGGATTGAAAGATACACTGACCGTTCAACCCATTCCAAACTGGGCATTCTTCAGTAGCTTCCATTTGATCTTAGGAATCGCAGTACTGGACGCATGGATTCTGAAGAAGATGCCTGTTGATTTTGGCCAACGGGGTGATTTCCAATCCTCACTTCGAGTTTTGGGCTATCTGCCAAATTGGATGGTCCTGTCAGCAATGATCGCCCTGATTTCTCAGGGCTCAGCCGCCTTGAGATTAAAAAGAACCGCGCTTGCGGTCTTTCTGACCCCACTTCTGAGCGGAGTTGCCGCCGCCTGTCTCAAACCATTGATCAGACGGCCTGATCCTGTTATTGGCGCAGAAGGAGATTGGGGACCCGTTCCATGGGGCTCCGAATGGTGGGATGGCACGGATCTCTGCTTCCCCAGTGAACATGCCGCAGTGGCCTTTGGAGCCGCTCTGGCAATAGGGCGACGATATCCCAACATCATGCCGCTCGCCCTCCTAGGAGCCTTTGGCTGCGCCGCTACGAGAGTCTACGAACGGGGACACAATCCATCAGACGTGGCGGCCAGTTTGCTGCTATCCCTCGCTGTGAGTCATGCCATAGAGAAATATCTCGATAAGGGACTATTAAGCCTAAAATCCCTCACTTCAGGCAACAAAAGTAAAAATCGTGACAAGTGTATTCTGGACTTAATTGTAGAGAGAAACCTCCACTCATCGTAGTTATCTTTTGGTGTATGGAAGAGTACAGAAACGATCCACTACCCTTCGATCCAGATTCGGTAAGTGATCTTTTGCGCACAATGGCCCATCCCATGAGACTAAGAATGCTGCAACTACTTTTAGTGAACAGGTTCAATGTTGGGGAATTAGCGAGTGCGTGTAAGATTCAAAACCATATGGCATCGGAACACCTCAGACTCATGCAGAGGTCAGGCCTCCTGTCGAGTCAGCGTGAAGGTCGCAAGATCTATTACACGGTGACAAATACAGGTGTGATCAATCTCATGAACTGTGTTTCGGGCTACGGAACTCAGACCAGTACCATTATCTGATCTGACTGAATCTAGACCGATACCGATATGAAACCATCCTTATTTCGTCACTGGTGACGAAGTGCTGTGATGGGATCTAGAGCTGCAGCTCTCTTTGCAGGGTAAATACCTGATGATATTCCGACTGCTACGGAAATCGTCAGAGCTATGACTATGCTTGAGGGAGTAATGACCGCCGTCCATCCCGTGAATAGGACGAGGATTTGGACAAGGCCAAAGCCCAGCAAGATCCCCAGCACCCCTCCCAGGATCGAGATAGTCGTCGTCTCCGTAAGGAACTGGGCGATGATGTGTTTTCGTTGAGCTCCAAGAGCTCTTCTTACGCCAATCTCCCGAGTTCTCTCGGTGACTGTCGCTAGCATAATATTGGCAATCCCGATCCCACCCACCAAGAGCGAAATCGAAGCAATCGCCACCAGAGCGATGTTGAACACTTGTTGTGTTTTTCGACGTTGGGCCAGCACTTCAAGAGGCACGATGAGTTCGTAATCTTTTTCAGGATGATTCCGGGATAATAGAGCCTCGACCATCTTTGAGACGATAAGGACGCGATCCAAATCTGTGACTTCAATCACAATCTGATTCAGCTCAACATCGGTCGCTTCCCAACTACCAGCACCGCCTGAGAAGGACCGAGTGCCTTGCCGCTTCAATACGGTGTTGTAAGGGACATAAATCTCAGAACTGCGAGCATCTGAAACAAGGGCCTTCTGGGCATAACCTTGGAATCGCTCCTCACCAAGAACACCTACAATCTGAAACTGCTGGTCGTCGATGGCAAGATTGAACCCCAATGGATTTTCATAGATTCCCAGTTCTTCCAACAGGCCAGGTCTCACGATACAGACTCTCGCAAGTTGATCCTCATCCTGTGAACTCAAGCCTCTCCCCAGTTCGATATTGAGGCCAAAGGTCTCTAAATACTCGGGCTCTACGGCAAAAAGTGTACTCTCAAGATAGCGGCTTCCATTCCATACCTTCTTCTTGTTCAAGTGGACAGGAAGAACTTTTTTAATACCAGGAATCGTCTCAAGGATCTGCCGGTGATCTTTAAATTTCAAACCATAGAAATTTATCATGCCTCCACGGCGTCCGCCGCTCGCATTCGTACCTTCCGGTTCTTCTGATTCAACAGAATTGACAATGATGTTCTGGATCCCTAGTCGCCCTATTTCCTGAAGCAACTCTCTCTCTGCGCCAGCACCTAATGCGAGCATGGCGATCACTGACCCGACTCCAAAAACGACACCCAACATCGTAAGGATAGTCCGCATCGGATACCCCAAAAGACTCTGGAGACCCATGCGTAGCATCTCCTTTTTCTTCCTGGATATCATTTTTGCTCCTCCATGATGAGTCCGTCTTTGATTTTGACCTGTCTCTCCGATCGACGTGCCACTTCAAGGTCATGCGTAATCATAATTATCGCACGTCCCTGTCCGTGAAGTTCGTCCATCAACTCAAGAACCTCGTCTCCTGTTTTAGAATCGAGATTCCCGGTAGGTTCGTCAGCGAGTAGCAGTAGAGGATCATTGACAAGAGAACGAGCGATGGCCACCCGCTGACACTCTCCTCCTGACAACTGGGAGGGCTGATGAGTCAGCCTATGAGACAACCCCACTGAATCGAGGATTCCTCGACAGTAGTCCTCTCTTTCAGAAATGGAATGCTCACCATATAGCAATGGAACCTGAACATTCTCAAGAACCGTCAATTGAGGTATCAGTTGAAAACTTTGAAAAATAAACCCAATGTCTTCGTTACGAATTCTTGAGAGCTCGTTATCGGTTTGCTTTGAGACATCACGCCCACCTAAGAAATATGATCCTTCGGTAGGAATATCCAGACAGCCCAATAAGTTCAACAGAGTAGATTTCCCTGAACCGGAGGTTCCAGTGATGGAAAGAAACTCGCCTTTACCGACTTCGAGATGGATCCCTTTAAGGACGTGAAGTCGTGGCTCCACTTCTCCGTAGTATTTGTGGATCCCTTGTAGGGAAACCATCGATTCACTCAAACCGCATTCATCCCATGAGTGACGGGGAACCAAGATGTCTCCATGGCCGAATTCGGATTAGAAGCAGGTTCTGCCCCCGTATCCTCGGGCTTGTAAAGAAGCACGTCTTCACTGCCCATAAGACCATCCGTGATTTCGAGAAAACTCTCGCTGGCACTCCCCACTGAAACAGATCTTTTTTCGTAGGACGATCCCGAACGAACAAAACAATGGAAACCACCGGCTTCGGCATGAACCGCTTGGATAGGCACATATAAAATGTCCTCCAAAGTTCCAGTATTGATCACCACCTCGGCAGAGGTACCTGGCTTCAAATCCAGATCGTCCCCCCGCATTTGGATTTCAACATTGAATCTCCGAACACGATCACCCCAGCGTCGATCCCCTGCGTTAGCGACAGAGTCGATTTTCACAACCTCACCCTGATAGATCTTTCCCTTGCTCACATCCGATTGAATCTCAGCAGTCATACCTTCTTTGATCTTGTCGATATCTGATTCATGAATCTTAATCAAGACCGCCATTTCACTGGGGTCCGGAATCGTCAACAACGTTTGATTAAAATGAGCATCTCCACCCGCACGGATTCCATCCCTGTCCCATGGACGGTCGGGATTCCCATAAAAGACGATCCCTTGGGTAGGAGAAAAGACCGTCATCAATTCCAAGTTGGCCTTTTCGCGATCGAATTCCTCGCGTGTTTCCGCCAAGCCTCTCTCGTATTGACTGACACGAAGCTTGAGATTTGCAAGTAAGGTCGCCGCACCACGGGTTTCCATTTCGACATTCCGCTGCGCTTCTAGAACACCCGCATTTTTTTGTTTTTTGGTAAGCGGTTTCTCGTACGTATCGTAGAGCAACTGATTCTGCTCGGCAGTGACGAGAGCTTCCCTTCTTTCTTTCAGGTTGATTCTTTCCTGCTCGAACTGGTCTTGAGTCACGAACCCTTTCTCTAGCATCGTGGGCATATCTTTCCACAAGCCTTCAGAACGTTCTAACTCAGAGGTGGCTTTCTCAATCGCAAGGCTTAGCTCACGTTCTCTTCGGGGAATATCCCCTAAAATCAATTTCTCCAACTCAACCTCGGCGACCTCGAGATTCAACTTTGCTTTCTCAAGAGTGGTTTTATTCTTATCTTCCTGAATTTTGAGGTCGTTGATGGCAGAGTTCAGAGATGTTTCAACTGAAATGAGTTCGTTCTCAAGTTGATCAATCCTCCGTTGGACCTCTGTTTTCTCCAACTCGACAAGAATGTCACCTTTTTTGACCACTGTGCCCTCGTCCACGAGCCACTCGATTCTTCGACGTCCTCGAACAACCGAACGAATATTGGTGGCATTTCGTGTGGTCAAGGTTCCACGCTCTGAAAGCGTGAGAGAGAGGTCTCCGCGACCCACCTTCACAAATCCACCCTCAACCTCGTTCCCTGATCCTCCAGACCAAAAGGCTTGGTAAAGCAGAAATACGAGGACGAGAGCCAAAGCTATTGATAAATTTCGGTTCATTTTCATTGAACGATCATTCCTTCTTCAGAGACAAGGAGTAGCCCCATCAATTTGTAGAGTTCGAGAAGTTGAATCTCATGATCCACGATCCGATCCAATTGAGCATTCTTTGCGTCCGTCAGCGCACTTTGCGCTTCGACAACATCTCTGTTGGTGACAGTGCCTCGTAACTGATCAATCTCAGCCTTCTCCACCGTCGAAGAAAAAGACTGAATCGATCGTTCACCAATTTCGATTTGAAACTTGAGCTGAGCCAATTGTCTTAATGCGCCCTGAACTTCCAAGGTGACTTGCTGTGACTTCAAATCGAATTGACGAACTTCACGATCAAATGCGATCTCGGCATTTCTAAACGAATTCCTGCGAGCGAGTCTATCGAGGGGAATCTCAAGATTCAGCCCCACGGAATAAGATTCGGAATCTCCAAGCTCCAGGTCATTAAAATCAAACTGGTCTGAGGAATCGGATCCATAATTAATGTTCAGGTTCAAATCTGGAAGCAGTCCGTTCCTACTAATATCAAGCTGTCTTTCTACGTCCTCTAACTGATCCCTTGAGGTTTGAAGGTCAAGGCGATTCTCTCGTGCGGACAGCAATGCATCATCTAAGACAAAAGAAGCCTCAGAAATGGCGGGGAATTCCCCCGTCAGGTCAATCTCACTCTCGATCGGGATACCCAGATCGATTTTGAAGTTATCAAGAGCCACCTTGTACTGTTCGACGGTGTTGGATTGGTCATTTTTAGCGAGAAGTAATGCCTGCTCAGCACGAAAGACGTCGAGGCTGCTTCCTGTTCCGATTCGAAAGAGCGCTTTGGCCTGATCATAAGCAAACTGTTGCCCACGGACATTTTCTTCCGCGTTCTGCAATTTCTTTTTTTGACTGAGTAAGTCATAGAACTTTTGTGTGATCTGAATGGCAAAGTCTTGACGAAACAGCTCAAAACTTCGGGTCGTATACAAAAGGTTTCTCTCTGCCTGAGTTAAACCCTCATAAGGTAATCCCGGCCCGGCTCCACGTAACAGTGGCTGAGAAATGGATGCGCTGAAGTTTCCAGAATAGATCTCTGGAAGACTCTCACCATCATCATTCAGGTTACTGCCGACCCCCACACTCAGTCTTCCACCCGTAAAGAGATATTGCTGGCCATTGAGAGAAAGTCCCGACACCGAGGACACTTCTTGACCACTCCCCCCAGATAAAGTCGAAGAAATCGATCCCGAAAAAACGGGACGAAGAAAATCACGTCGAGTGACTCCCAAAGCCAATGCCGACTGAAACAAAGATTCTCGCTGGCTGATATAATTACGATTGTGGAGAGTACTCAACCTCAATGTGTCTTCAAGACTTAAGGTTTGATTCAACACTGGTACGTCACTGTTTGTTGATACGGATTCTAGTGGCAGTGTCTCTTGTTGCTTGACGAGGATTCCTTGTCGAACTTGCGCCAAGACCTCTTGGACAATCTCTTCTCCAGCTCGATCAGCCTTTGCATGATCGGAAGTGGCGCAACCGCTGCCGGCAAAGCATATGGCAAAAGTGAATGCCAGATTTTGACCGACCTGGAATAGGCCTGAGGTGTGTGCTTTGAGAGACAGCATCGAAGTGGTCTCGATTCCGTAAACGGGAATGACGGGTCAATTGCGGAATGAATCATCTGCTAAGAATTGTCGTAACAAATGATCTAGGACGCGAGGATATTGTATACCGCTCAAAGACTGCTTCTCGACGGCATTACAGTCTTTTTTGAAAGAGAAGATCACTTCTGCAATATGAAACTCAGTGCTGGCTTCTGAAATGATCGAAATAGCAAAAAAAGAGACCGCCCCTGTCCTGGAGGGACAAGAGCGGTCATGGCTCCCCGGGTTGGACTTGAACCAACAACCAAGTGATTAACAGTCACCTACTCTGCCAATTGAGCTACCGGGGAAGAACTGTGTGTGAAGAAACTTATCCCTAGCAAGAAGAACTGTCAATCATTGCTGGATATTGACTCTATTTGCAGACCAATTTTGCCCGATTTTTTGGCCCTCAAGGACCACTCTCGGACCCATTCCACCTATTGACTTTAGTCAATATTGTGCGATTTTCCAATCAGAGGAGGTGGGAAATGCGATTATATGAAGAAAACAAAGCTTCAGGGCAGGGAAGACGGGATCTGACACTCTCAGAAAGAGAAAGACTCCGGAGACGCTTTCCTGAATTTATCGGAAATACAGAAACTTTATTTTTTCTCCTACAAGATCTGGAAAGAATCTCCTCTTCTGAGGCCCCTGTCTTGATCCAGGGCGAAAGCGGAACAGGAAAAGAGTTGGTAGCGCGGGCTATCCACAGAATCAGTCCCAGAAGGAGTGGGCCCTTCGTAGGGGAAAACTGTGCAGCGATGGCCCCCCACCTTCTCGAAGACGAATTGTTTGGCCACGAAAAAGGGGCCTTCACGGGTGCTCGTGGAGAAAGGGCCGGTCTCGTCGAATCATCTCACGGTGGAATTCTGTTTCTCGATGAAATCACAGAAACCAGATCCGATTTCCAGTCGAAACTCCTTCGCGTCATCCAGGAAAAAGAGATTCGCCGTTTGGGAAGCAACCGACCTCGCTCTGTCGATTTCAGACTGATCACTGCAACCCATCGCGACCCTGAACAAGAAGTGGAAGCTGGAACCTTCCGAGAGGATCTTCGTTACCGCATCGATGTCCTTCGACTTCATTTACCCCCGCTCAGACAGAGGCGTCAGGATATCCCCCTTCTATGTCAGTTTTTTTTGGGGATTTATTGCAGAAGATTAAAGAAGCCGACTCCACGGATTTTAACGGATGCGATGACGGTTTTAATAGGAGCACGCTGGCGAGGAAATATTCGTGAATTACAAAACGAGATGGAAAGGATCGCCCATCAATCAAACGCCATCATTCACGCCGATCATCTTTCTCCGTCTCTACAGCAACAGGGAATTCCGCACCCGATCGCCTTGAAACTTCGCGCTGAAGTGGGAACAGATCTCAGGAAATTAGAGAAAATCGTCCTCGGAGGAATCGTACGAGATGTTCTCCGAGAAACGGACGGGAACAAAGCGCAAGCCGCAAGAATTCTCGGGATTCCAAAGACCACGCTTTATCGCCGACTCGACAGGTATGGCGTGATGCGCTCATTTGGATCCCAGTCACACGACGATACCATTTAGTCTGTCATCACGAACTGGTTTGTTGATGAACCTGTGCAATGTAAGGCAAGTTTCGATAATAGCCTTGCCAATCAAGCCCGTATCCTACGACAAAATCATTCGGTATTTCGAAGCCGCAATAATCAATGTGAGTCAATTTCACATTGTTCCCCGGCTTGTGAAGTAATGTGCAAATTTGAATAGAGGCGGGGTTTCGGGATTCCAAATTCGATTGCAGGTATTTGAGTGTGAGCCCTGTATCCACGATGTCTTCGACAAGGAGAACATGACGATTGGAAATGGACTGTTGCAGATCCAACTCCAACTTGACCTCACCACTGGTCACAACAGAATCTCCATATGAAGAAGCTCTCAGGAAATCAATCGTGAAGGGGAAGTCTAACTGGCGAACCAAATCGGCCACAAAGACAAACGCTCCCTTGAGGACACAGACCACAACGGGGTCTTTGTCGCCCAACTTCTCGCGGATTTCACGAGATAACTCCTGAATCCTCTGTCGGATTTCCAACTCTTCGTGAAGAACTTCAAGACGGTGCCCAGGCAAAGGTGGCTCAGGCTGCAATCTCATATGGGATTGATTCATCTCACTCCTCTAACTAGAACTCAGTATCTTGATCAGTATCAGATCCACGAGTTGTTGATGATTTCACCGACGCCGCCGGCTCCTGGAACAATGTAGTCGATTTCGTTCAATCCACATTCTCTTCGATCACTTCCCGGAACAGAACTCAAAATGTCATCCGGACTGTTTCCCCGGTCGAGTCGAAGCGCCCAAATTCTAACACCAGGATTCGCCTCAAGCATATTCCAAATGAATTCCGGGGTCACGATGAGGTGGGCAGAAATAATCGCTGCCGGGCTTCCTTCTACATGATCTTGATAATGCTGAATCACCCTAGAAAGCGAAGATCCGGTCGCGCCCATTGGATCAGGAAAAATAAGATGTGCACCATCCACATCTCCACCGATCTTGCTCCCGTGCAATGCTGCTCCTGTGACCGCACCCTTCTCATCAACGGTTCTTTCCATGATGACATGATCCTGACGAACATTTTCAGGAGCGATCACTTGATGAAGAACATTTTGACAAAGATGTGAAGGAATCGTTCCAGCTCGCGCCACATTGACCGTGACTGCTCTGGAATCGGGATCGACAACTTCACCCCGAAAGATGCCTTTGGGTGTGGTCGATACCATATTGGTCTCACGTTGAATCAATTTCCGAGGAAACTCATGGCTGACGATGCGTTGCACCAGCCCCCTGTAGAGTGTTTCCAGAATCTGATTAAACCGAGGTTGCTGCGTTCCCGGATCACCCAACTCTGCAAGGAGCCCCAAAGTAAAGGGTTCCGCGAGGATGTGAACACTCGGGCCATATTCATGTTGGAGACCGTTCTTCTCGGGTCCCAGATTTTCGTATGCCTTTTCCATCAGTTCTTCATCCTTCTTTCGAATTCAGATCCTCGGGGCCAAATGCATGGGGAAGGAGTTCTGCCAATGAGATTATGGAGAACTCTGAAGGAGTTCCAGTGCAAACCTGAAGGTTTCGAGAATCCGGGAGATCAGAAAGGACTTGTCGGCAGGCACCGCAAGGCATCGCCGTTGCAACGGAACCATCCGGTTGACGAGCGACGACAACGATCGCCTCAGGTCGTCCGGGAGACCCTGCAGAAGCCCAATGCATCACAGCCGATCTTTCCGCACACAACGTCAATCCATAACTGGAATTTTCGACATTGCAGCCGGGGAAAATCTGACCGTCACTCCAAAGTGCTGCGCCCACTCGAAATCCTGAAAAAGGAGCGCGAGAACACTCTAGCTGAGATTCGGCGACGGCGAAAAGTCGTTCAACGGGTATATCATTCAAGGCCTGATGGTCCATGACTCTCCCTTTCGGCGAGAATCATACCACGAGAAGAGATTTCAATCCTCCCCGGCTCAAGGATCAGGGGGAGGGAATCGCCTCCAGCAGACCTGTACAGGACGGATCTTCCAACCACAGGGTAACCGTTGTAGATATCGCCAATCGATCACCTCTCAAAACTTCGTGAAGTTCTCTGGTGAGAGGACTCTGATTCCCCATTAACAAGACTTCAGAGAGCGCTCCTCGTGCGGGAGCAAGAGGGATATCTTCCGAGAAGAGCGACAAAGCAGCGATCAATGTCACGACGTCCTCTTGATCGGGATCGTCTTCAAGGAGAAGCCACAGTTTCTGCAGAAATTCTCCGGAAGACTCGCCAAGGTATGCGATATCGTCCCAACGCAGAGCAAAGATTCCAGGCTCTAAGCTGAGAGCACGCTCAAGGTCTAGACTGGCAGCCGAGAGAGCACCTATTCTCAATTGGGAAACACCTCGAAGAAAGAGCGGAATCCCCTGCTCCGGATCCAGAGCGAGAACCGTATTCAGATATTGAAGTGCTTTTTCGGGTTGGTCAGACCGGAGTGCCCCCCACGCATCGCAAGTCAGGGTTCTCACCTGGTCGAGCGACCCCCACGCCTCTTCTTCTGGCTCAGCAGGGGTTTCTACAAAAATGATCTCCGACTGTGGGAAGGGATCATAAGTAGAAATCCAACACACTCGCTGGGAGTCATTTCGCCAGTACCCATGATGCCACCAATAGTAGGAGTATCCGCTTTGGTAAGCCCACGGCAGAGACCATCCATGACACCACGCCAAAGGACTTTGGTAATACCAAGGAGAACACCAAACTCCTGCACCATATCCGGTCCAGAACAACCCACTCGAATAGTAAGCACCATAAGTGGGCCCAGGAGAACAGTACCAAGGAATCGGCGAACACCCCGGATAGCCCGTACCCAGTACGATGCCGGTCGAGGGTACCGGAGGATAGACTGAAGTCGTCGGCAGATGGACCGTTCCCGATGGGCTAATACGCACAGAGGAAGAGCTTCTCAAAAGGGAATTATTTCGACGGACCGAAACTCCCGATCTTGAGAGTTCCGAAGTTCCCCTCCGTTCCAAGCGACGCATCATATCTTGGGTAGGAGTCCCTATCGAAGAGCCTCTCTCGTCCGAAAAAACGTTTCTCCCTTGATTTTGTTGCTGCGCAAGAGCAGGAAGTTTCTGCGTGGGAAGAGAGGACGGCACCTTCTCGGGTTTGTAAGCGCTGATCATTCGAGAAGTACTCCGGCCCCCCTGACTCGAAGGACGAATCACATCCTGTCGAGGTGAGAACCGAGTCCCCTCTCTCGCACGATCGGGGCGAAGAATCTCCGGATTCCGAGTGATCGGTCTGCGGGTCGTCGGCTTCGAGATGCTGGGCTTTCGAATCGTGGTCCGCACAGGTGGATTTATTTGCGGTCTCGCCTGTGGACGCACTTGCGGTCTTGTCTGCGGACGCACTTGCGGTCTCGTCTGTGGACGCACTTGTGGTCTCGCCTGCGGACGCACTTGTGGTCTCGCCTGCGGACGCACTTGTGCTTCGATCACTGTCGATCCCAAGACCAGAAAGAGGGTCAATACCCATTGCCCCCATGGAAACTTCGGACTCCTTGCGGTGGAACTCAGCCAGTGATTCATGATCCATCTCCTTGATCAGTCATAGAGTGGGCCTGCCGCCCTCTATGATGCCGAATAAAACCTCACAGAATCCCAAATGAAGGACAAAGGTCCTCCTGACGATCCCATGAGGGAGATCTCTCTATCATACTCCACGCTCCCTCGCTAAGGGAGGCTCGAATCGCCAACCCGCAGGCCAGCATGTGACAATTCGGGGCACAATATCCCGTTTCAACAGAAGATCCGCTCCGATGACGGATTTCAGTGAGAACTATTCAATAATTTATATCAGGATTGTGAGTGCGGGCTAAAGCGAAGAACGAGAGCGGTGCCGACAGCAATACCGATCAGATCCGCCATGAAATCACTTCCAGAAGGGGTGCGCCCCGGTATGAGCTCTTGGACTCCCTCGTGAAGAGCCGCGAAACAAATCAGAATCACGAGAGCACCCGGAAGCCACTTTTCTGGGGAAATATAAGGCCCACGCCAATAGCGAAATCCCAGAGTGAGGAACATGAATCCGATGGCATGAACCACCTCATCACGACCATCTTTCAATATAAAATCTGGAACGATTTCACTGAGAAACGAACCTGGAATCGCGGCCATCACCAATGCCGAAGCCAGTAGAATCCAAGGGAACCACCGCATGCGAGATGGCTTCTTGAGCTCTCTCACTTCAGCCCCTTGAGCCCCAGCGATTTTTCGACAAGAGCCATTCGTACATAAACCCCCGCTGACACCTGATCTAAAATTTGAGACCGGGGTCCATCCGCGACACCACTACTGATCTCAACTCCACGATTCATAGGACCCGGGTGGAGTACACAAAATTCACTGTTCACCGATTCCAGCCGTTTTTCGTCCAACTGGTACTCAGAAATATAATCGGAGAGAGGGAGGCCCATTCCTCCTTCGATACGTTCATGTTGTATTCTCAAAACCTGAATCGCGTCCAAGCGGGGCAGTTCGGCATCCAAGTCAGTACTGACGGAAACACCTTTAGGCCAACCTGTTTCACTGAGAAACTCTGGAGGTCCAATTAGTACGACTTCCGCTCCCAGTGCCGTAAATGCAACGGCATCGCTTCTGGCGACACGACTATGAACCACGTCTCCGAGAATTCCGATTCTCCGACCTTCCAAATTCTCAAAATGATCCAACAATACTCTGGCGTCTAAGAGGCCCTGACTCGGATGAGCTTTCGTTCCCCCACCGGCATTGAGTACTCCCGCACGACAATGCTCTGCCAATCCGTCGATCACTTCATCGCTCTTGTCACGCACAACGATGGCCCCCGCCCCCAGCGCTTCCAGCACTTGAGCCGTGTCGAGCATCGACTCACCTTTCAGAAGGCTGGATCGATCTGCCGGAAGCTCGACGACGTCGACTCCTAATTCTTGGCAAGCCACTCGAAAGGAGAGCGAGGTTCGGGTGCTGGGTTCAGAGAAGAGCAAAGCGACACGAGGACGCGGCCCACCCATTTCGCGAGAGTTTGCGGACTCCGCTGCAAGACCTTTACGGAATTGAGCAGCACGATCGAGCAGGTCCTTGATCTCTACAGCAGAAAGACTGGAGAGTTCTATCAAATTCCAAGGGCTGGTATCTTTTGTTCCTAGCAACGGTTCACTCCCTCCAAATAATCCTGAAGACAGACCTGGCCATTATCCCCAGAATCTAGGGCAGAGACCAATCTCTCTAAAAAGATGACATGCTCGTCAAGGAAGGGATAGGGTCCCCCTTCCGGAACGGTCGATTGACCATACAAAACTTGAAGGATCTGATCTTCCAATAATCCCAGTCCCTCCCCAGTCTTTGCCGAAATAGCGAGGTCATCGTTCGGTGGCAATGGGGTCGACAAAAACTCATCACATCTGCTCAGAACCCGAATCACAGGCACATCTTCCGGGAAAACGAATGCACTCTCTGGGATCGACGAGACTTCTTTTTGAGAATCATCAACAATCATTTCTTCCAGTCGAGCAGGCGGTATCAACTCCACGACAAGATCTGCATTTCGGATGGCTTCTTTCACTCGCAACAATCCTTGCTCTTCAATAAGTCCAGGTGATTCTCGCCAACCAGCACCATCGACAAGGGTCAGGGGGAATCCGTTGATCTGAGTAGATGCCACGACCAAATCACGAGTCGTTCCTTCTTCGGGCGTCACAATCGAGCGGTCTTCTCCCACCAAAACATTCAGGAGTGTACTTTTCCCAGCATTGGTCACTCCAGTAAGAACGACCACCGAAGATTTCATGACAGCTCTGCCAAGAAGCCCCCGATCCAGAACCTCTCGAACTTCATCAATGGAAGGCGCTTGTCTCTTCCATTTCTCCACCACTCCCGCAAAACCTGATGGAGATGCTTGCTCCAAAAGAAAAGAACAAGCTTCGGGACTGATGACTTCTGTTAAACGACCCAACGCTTGGCCCAGTACCTTTTCAGCAACAGCCTCTTCAGGGACTCGGAAAATCTGATCTGAATCCGCACTATGAACAGCGCCCAATTCGACACAGCGGTGGATCACTTCTTCCAAAATGAGAGGACTTCCGTGGGTCGTTAACACAAATTGAAAGGGAGGATCCGGCCAAGAAAGACAAAGGCCGTCATCGATGGACTGCCCGGATGCATCGAGGAATTCGGTATATGTGGCTCCACCCTTTAAAGGTTGGGAAAGCAGATCCTGCAATAGACTTTCACACTGAGAGCGATCACCTGCGAGCCCCAATGCATGAAGCGCTGAGGTTCCTGGGCCAGAGAGGGAGCAAACAGAAATACTCATTACAGTTCCTTGTCACGAAGACAGGCTTCCAACCCATCTAAGACCAAGCCTGGTACCCATTCCGTCTCACTGAAAAGACCTTCGAGCAGAGCTGCATCTCCTCCAGTGATCACGGTCACCGGATCTGAGACCCCCTCTTCAAACCAACCTCTCTTTATTCTTTCATGAAGTTCCTGAACACCTCCACGAAACAAACCTCGTATTCCACCTTCGATAGCCACCTTGGATTCTGTGGCCCAGCCGAATCCGGGATCAGCCACTTCACTTCCAAAAGGTAATCCAGGTGCACGGTCATGGAGAGATTGGCGAACCGCCGCCCAACCTGGAGCGATCCAACCACCGAGTAGAACACCATCCTGAGACACCGCATCCACAGTGACTGCCGTTCCAGCATCGATCACGATAGCAGCATGGGAACCGGGACGATCACACCAAGCTTTGGCACACAGAGCCCTATCAGCACCGGTATTTCCGGGTTGATCAGTACCTACATTTTTAGGGAGATCTGCGCCACTCAGAATCCATATCGGCTGAGGGGTGGACAACATGGACAGTTCTCGAGCGAGAGTGTCTTTGAGATCAGGTCGAAGACATGAAACTGCAACGGCCTCAAGACCGCCCGGCAACTGATTTAATTCGTGGACGAGATCGACGAACGGGTTCTCATAAGAACCATATCCCTCGATAGAGTTATCCGCCGCGACTCTCAGTCGCCAATGAATACGAGTGTTCCCCGAATCAACAACCAGTGTAGGCAAGGTATCCTCCCTAGAAGAGGATACCTGTAACCGAGGCTCGACCCCAGTAACTCGTGCCTAGTAATCGAAGTCGAAATCTCCCATAGCATTCCCTTTGACCACCCCACGCAGTTCCAACTGGAGTTCTTCGGGAAAGTCGGAGAAGGATAGAGCATCCTCAAGAGTGATTCTGTCGGCTCTGTAGAGATCCCTGAGGGACTGATTGAAGGTGTTGGAGCCGTAATGCTCGCCATCGCGAACAGCCCCATGCATCTCATGGGTCCGTCCTTCACGCAACAATTCTCTGATCGTCGGACTGTTGATCATCATCTCTAAAGCAGGCACTCTTCCCGAACCATCAAGGGAGGGTATCAGTCTTTGACAAACCACCCCTGAGAGAACCAATGAGAGCTGAAGTCTAATTAAGTCATGCTGATGAGGCGGAAAGAAATGGATGATGCGTTCCACAGTCTGGACGGCATTGACTGTGTGCAATGTAGAGAGCACAAGATGTCCTGTCTCTGCGGCAGCAATAGCAGCTTCCATCGTTTCTCGATCACGCATTTCACCGATAAGAATCACATCTGGACTCTGACGTAATGAATGCCGCAAAGCCGTAGGGAAAGACTCGGTATCGATTCCGATCTCTCTTTGATCGATGATTGATTTCCGGTCCCTAAAAGTAAATTCGATGGGATCTTCAATAGTCACAATATGACGATTCGCAGTTTCGTTGATGTGATGAACCATCGAAGCCAAAGTCGTCGATTTTCCAGATCCTGTATTTCCGGTTACAAGAACGAGTCCTCGCTTCTGCTCCGCGAGCTTCGTCAAAGTGTCACTGGGTAGTCCGAGATCATCAAAATTTGAAACGTTTTGAGAAACGTGCCGAAAAACAAAACCGAGCTGCCCCCTCTGGTGAAAAATATTCACCCTGAATCGCCCTATTCCTGGGAGATCATAGGAAGTGTCAATGTCTAGTTTTTGAGGCAATGCATCCGGTCGTGAGTCCTGAATAATCTCTAGGAATTCCTGAGACTTACGAGGAGAGATCTCTTCGCAGTCGAGAAATTGAACAGCACCGTCGACACGAAGAGAAGGTGGGCAACCCACCTTGATAAACATGTCTGAAGCATTCTCAACAACCATACGACGCAACAACTCGTGAAATTCCATAATTTCTCCCAGATGGTAGGAGGCCACGTCCCCCCTTCTTCGCAGGGGAGTCCACACAAGAATACGATGGAATCATTCACTCTGTCGAAAAAGCCTCTTAGGACTCTTCTGGGGGGTTCAGGAGAACCCAGAGCTTTTCTAGTACTTCACGGATCCCTTGTCCGGTGACGCCGGAAATAACAAGAACCGGGGCCTCTAATCGATCCTCTAAACCGCTCCGCAATTGATCCAACTCTTCTTCGAGCATCAGATCTGATTTGTTGATCACTGTAATCGTCGGGCGACTTGCTAACTCTTTGGAGTGAGAAGAGACTTCTCCCCTTATGACAGAATGATCCGTGAGCAATTGATCAAGATCTCGATCATGCGGATCCAAGAGATGCAACATGACTCGAGTTCGTTCCAAATGCTTGAGGAAGCCTATTCCTAATCCCACACCATCTGCCGCTCCCTCGATGAGACCGGGAACGTCTGCCAACACGATACGTCGAAAGATGTCGAGTTCAGCAATACCCAACTGGGGACTCAAAGTCGTAAAGGGATAATCTGCAATTTTTGGATGCGCACTGGAGACACGAGAAAGAAACGTACTTTTGCCTGCATTAGGAAGACCAAGAAGCCCCACATCGGCGATCAATTTGAGTTCGAGATGAACCCGAAATTCTTCACCTTCGATTCCTGGAGTGATCTCCCGTGGACTTTGATGAGTTGATGTAGCAAAGCGGGCATTACCTCGCCCCCCCTTGCCCCCTTCGGCAATCACAAACTCTTCCTCGGCAGTCGTGAGATCGACAATCAATTCACCCGACTCGGAATAAACCATCGTGCCGACGGGAACCGGGATCCTGAGATCTTGGCCCATCCGTCCCGACTGATTTTTACTGGAGCCGGGTCGTCCCTTTTCCGCTTTGTGAACGGGACGCCCAGTGAAATCGAGGAGAGTTTGAACGTGGACATCGGCAACGAGAATCACGTGGCCTCCTCGGCCTCCGTCACCCCCGTCAGGGCCTCCGCGAGGAATATACTTCTCTCGTCGGAACGAACTGCATCCATCTCCGCCCTTACCGGCGTAGACGTTGATCCAGACCTCGTCTACGAAGCGGATACTCAATGGAAGTTCGCCCGACTCAGAGAATCAGGAAGTGACGGGGTCGATATGAACCCGCCTGCGGGTTCCAAAACGAACCTTACCTTCGATGAGGGCGAAAAGTGTGTAGTCTTTGCCCATACCAACGTTGTGGCCCGGATGGAATTTGGTTCCGCATTGCCTAACGATAATATTTCCAGCGATGACATTTTCACCACCGTACTTTTTGACGCCACGATTTTGGGCATTTGAGTCGCGCCCGTTACGTGAGGCGCCCTGACCCTTCTTATGTGCCATTTATGAACTCCTGTTTCGGTTTCCCTACCCTGTTTTCACAGAGGTAGAAAATCAACTAGCTGGCGATCTTGCCGATGCGAACCTTGATGTACTTCTGGCGGTGACCCTTGCGACTATGTGAATTTTTACGTCTACGGAAACGATGGAAGATAATCTTAGGACCCTTCACCTCTCCGATAACTTCAGCCTCAACAGTTGCACCCGCGACCAGAGGAGTTCCGCAAACGAAATCTCCACTGCCCGGTTCAAGAGCAAGAACATCCGAAAACTGCAGGGTACTTCCTGCTTCTGCTTCACGGAAATCCAGGAAAAGGGTTTCACCCTCCTCCACACGGTATTGACGACCACCGTCGCGAAAAATCGCGTGCATGGCTCCTCTTTCTTCTCAACGACCCCTAAGGACCGATCCATTGATCAAGTAAAGTAATACTACACAGGGCCAAAAATCCTTCGGATCATCGGCTTCATCCCTTCACCAGGATGAGTCGGGCTCTGGCAGATCCCTAACGATACCGGATTGCCCAGCATTCTGGCGACCAATCTTTCCCAGATTCTAGGATGATTCTTGTTCCGGTCTTTTCCTCAAGAGTCAGCAATTCGTCCCCCCGCATCTCCCGGAGACGATCTTTGACGCCCTCTTCAACGGTCACGATGGCCTCCAGAACCCCTTCAATCGCCAATCCACGGCCTAACTCGCGAAGAAGGCCCGGAGCCACACGGTGCTCAATTCGCACCGTTCCCCGTCCATTACAGGTTGGGCAGGAAATTCGCCCCTGACGATTTTTTGAGGGGCCGAGTCGCTGGCGAGTGATTTCAAGGAGTCCAAATCTCGATATCGGGGCATACCAGATCTTTGCTCTGTCCTGCCGAGTCGCTTCCCGGAAGTGATTTTCCAGTGCATCTCGGTTGGATTCTTCCAACATATCGATGAAATCACAAACGACGACTCCACCCAGATCGCGCAATCGGATTTGACGAGCGACCTCACTGGCAGCCTCAAGGTTGGTCGTCAAAGCCGTTTCTTCGAGATCGACGGCGGACATCCCACGGCCCGAATTGACATCGATCGCCACCAAAGCTTCCGTCTCTTCAATGACGATCGCTCCCCCACCGGCTAATCGAACTGTTCGATCATAGATGCTATCGATTTGATCCTGCAGTCCTCTATGACGAAAGAGTGAAGTCTTACCTCTGTAGAGATCGATCTTGAAATCATCCTGCAAGTTCCAACGGCATAATTCATTTTTGAGAAGAGCACCCTGTTTTTCATCGTCGATGAGTATTTCGTCGATGTACGGCAAGAATAAATCTCTTGCGACCTTCCCCATCAAATCATCTTCCTGATGCAATTTGACCGGAGCGGATGCGTCCAACGCCTTAGTACTCAATTGATTCCAAGTTTCCCCTAGCGTCATCACTTCATGCGTCAATTCCTCGACGTTGGTCTCTAATCCCGCAGTCCGAACGATCACACCTGCACCAGCGATCACAGGAAGCTGTCCTGCAAGATCTCTCAATCGATGACGTTCATCTTCATCTTCAATACGACGAGAAATACCGGGTTTCTGAGCACCGCCCAACAGCACAAGGTTTCTGCCGGGAACAGAAACATAGGTCGTAACGCTAGGCCCTTTTTGACCAATGGCATCCTTTGAGACTTGAACGACCATCAACTGCCCAGGCTGAACGCAATCTTGAATGTTGCCGGTTCCCCTTCGCCTTGGAAAAGAATCGTTAAATGCCTCAAAAGGTAATCGAGATCCACCGTCGTAACCGGGATGGATATCTGAAAAATGAAGGAAAGCAGACCGACGCTCGCCGATATCAATAAACGCCGCCTGAATGGCGGGCTCGACATTCAGCACCCGTCCAAGATAGATATTCCCCAACAGGACCGGTTTATTGTGCTGTCCCTCACTATGATATTCCCATAGTTTTCCGGAGCTATCCGTCAGAGCGACTGCTTTCCCCGAGTCTTCTCGGGTTTGTATCATAAGTCGCATCTCTTACCGCCAGAATCTTGCTAGGTGACACCTTCACTCTGACAATCAGAGCGTATCGAAGTGTTAACAAGATACCCTCATGAAAGTCCCCGTCCAGTGGAGCGAAGGATGTCCTATCACTTCCTCGCTTCCAGAATTGAAAACAGGCCCCCGCAGCATTGCTACGGGGACCTGTAAAATCTCGTCATCAGTTATTTGATTGCGATTAGCGACCTTCTTCGGTGGTCTCAGCAGGCTCAGCCTCTGCTGCCCCAACTGTATCGCCTTCTTCATCGTTATCGATGGTCGGTTCGCCGTATTTCTCCTTGAAGTAATCCCAACGCTCTGCCTCTTTAAGGGCATTACGGTAGATCTCTTCACTGACGTCACTGCTTTTGATGATCCTCGGAGTCACAAGAATGAGCAGGTGATTAACATCTGCCTGGCGACGGCGCCACTTGAAGAGTTCTCCGAGATAAGGAATATCGGAGAGCCCAGGAATACCCGACTCGATCTCAACCTTACGCTCAGTATGAAGACCACCAATGACAGCGGTCTGTCCGTCGCGAACGCGAAGGTAGGTCACGACTGTCTGGCTGCTTTCACGAGGAAGGTCGATGAAAGCACTGGTGCCACTTCCCGGGTCACTAAAACGGAATCTGTCAAAACCAGGAATATCAGAAGTATTACCCACCAATGTCGAAACTTTCGGAATCACATTCATGTAGATCATGTCAGTTCCAGGAATCACATGAGGTGAAACGTAGAGAGTAAATCCGACATTGACCGGTGAACGATCATTCTCGTCGATAGAGACGGTGACGTTACCATTCTGATCCTGCTGAACATTCTGTACAGCAAACGGAACTTCTTCTCCAACAAAGATTGTCGAAGGATAGTTATCTAATGTCGTCAAGAACGGCTGCTGAACGATCTTTGAGTTCTCGTCATCCTTGATCATGGAGATCAATAGTTGAGTCTGCGTAAAGTCGAGCACTCCGAGAGCCTGATAAGGAACACCAATGCTTTGCATGTTACCGATATCAAAAGGCCAAGTACCTCCATTAGAGACAACCGATCCGTTGTAGATAGGAACCTGTGTACCCGCATCCTGAATCACTCCGAGACCAGAAAGGTCGGCAAAGTTAGACTGTGGGGAAGCTCCTCTTGCACTCAATCGGAATCCGTCACGACCGGGTGTGTTGGGATTGTCCAACTTCAGCCCTGTTTCAAGGATATCGTCATTAGAAGTCGAGATAAACTTGACCTCGACCTGAACCAAAGCAGGCTCCACGTCGATCTTGGCGATGATCTCACCGATCTCATCAAGCCTAGGAGCAATATCTTTGACAATGAGGGAGTTCGTCTTAATGTCGAAATCCATATCTCCACCAGGAGACAACGCTCTTCGTAATGCCTTGAGAAGTGTGAACTCCACTTCAGAATCAGAAGCGGAGTTGGTCCCCAGACTTCCTGCCTGCTTCTCGATGTCAGAAATGATGGCGACGTACTGCTCTGGAGGTCTGATGTATCTCAACTGGAAGATTCTGGTTTCCTGCTGCGCCACCAACTGATCAGGAGAAACTATACGCAAGATTTCACTCACACCTTCACGCTCGCTAACAACCACGTATCCAGCGGTTTTAACGATCGTATTGAGAGCTTCTCTCCAAGGTACATCTCTCAGGGTCAAACTGACCTTGCCCTGAACTTGTTCCGCAATCACGATGTTTGCACCGGATTGTTTTGCCAGCAGTTCGAGAACTACTGCAAGTTCCGCATCCTGAAACTCTATATTGATGGAAGGAGGTTGTGTGAATCTGATCAATCGATCACTGATTTCCAACACTACACAATTTGTCTCTCGGGCAAGAATGTCCAGCCCCTGACGCCAATCGATGGCATCCAGAGTCAGAGTGACCGTTTCTTCGATCTCGGGATCCGGAACAATATTGACACCCACCTGGGTCCCAATCTGTGCCAAAACCTCTTTAAGATCCTTGTCACGGACATCTATTGTCACGAGGTCGACGACTGTGCTTCCAGACTGATAAGCCTGGATTCCGTCGGTCGTTAAAAGAGCGACACAAAGGGTCGCGATCATTGTCAGTATTCTCATTATCGATTTTCCTCCCGAATGGGACAGGATTCCTGTTCCCTGACGCAGTGTCAGGTTTTCCTGTTACTTCTATCGGCCTCCGAAAGTTCAATCTTGAGCAGATCTCGGAGTTCTTTGGATTTACATGGGCATTTATCGGCCCAAGTGTTAAAAACGTCCGAATCTTCGTACGATGAGCTCCCCCTCGAAGTTAAACACGAGGCGATCTCGGTGAACTTCTTCGAGGACTGCTCCTTCGACATCTCCACCTTTAGCGATCCATTCACCATCGACGATGGCGTAGGACCCTTCACCAGAGATAACGACTCCATCAATCTGGACTGTTCTCGACAAAAACTGCTGTACCACTTCACTTCTCTGGCGCATTTGGCTCGCGGCCATTCCGACCAAAGTAGAAGTTGTTCTGTATTTGTCTCCGACATCCTGGATTTCAGATGCGAGTTTTTGAACTTCACTGTAGAGCTGATTGACAGTGGCGAAGTCCTGTTCCTCAAAGGCTCTTTTCATAGAATCTAAACGAACACGGGATTCTTCGTAGAGATGTCTCACTCTTACTTCTTCAACGCCCTGTTCCAATTCTTCAATTCTGTCAACGATAGCCTTCAATTCCGCAGCCAACTCAGGCTGGTCAAAGCGCTTGGCCTCGTCACTGATATTCATCAGAGCCCTGTACGCTTCGGTCGCAGCATCAAAGTCGCCGTTTCGTTGAGCGAACTCTATTTTCGCAATTGCAGCACGAGCTTTGAACAATGAGTCTCTCTGCTCGGAAACGGACAAATAAGTGAACTCTGTGGTTTCGTCCATACGATTGCTGGACTTCCATGGCGCTGTGAACGGATCTCTTCTCAGATCGTCCTCAAGTGTGTATCGCTCAAGTTTGAGCGCCGATCTCACAAAGCGAGTGTCATCAATGTAATTTCTCAATGCTGGAAATTGCTTAACGGCACGAGCGATATTCATTCCCTGAAGAGCGGCTTCTTCCAGAAATTCATACGTGGATTCCATATCATTCGAACTGGCACTCGCTTCAGCAAGAAGCAAAGAAGCGATCGCTTCCTCACCACCATACTCCACATACTCAGAGAATTTTTTCTGCGCTTCGTCGAGGTGTCCCTGGTTGTCTTGGCTCTCTTGAAGACGCCTATGGACAAGTCCCAAGGTCAAATGGTAATCGGCGTTGTAGGGTCTCAAATTGACCAATTCGACGAGACTCTCGTGCGCTCTCTTCCAGTTGGCACGACGAAGATCATTACTGCATTTCGAGCGCAATTCTTCGATTCGTTGGTCCTGCACCAGCTCTGCCTGTTTCTGACTCTCGTCTTCCCCAGGCCCTGTAGCTGGAATCACTGTCGAAACGACTTCTTCGAACGACTCGGTCGCAGTCTCTTCAAATTCAGAATCAACTTCGGCCTCGAACTCTTCGACTGAAACCGTTGCCGTTTCATGACTCAACATTGAATTCTCTTCGGATTCTTCCATAACTTCAGAATCGTCAGTGACTTTAAAGTCAACGTCTTCCCATTGGTCAATGACCTCTGGGTTATCCACGCTCACAGTTGCAGAAGCAGTATCTACTGATCCAGAACTAAAACTGTAGAGCAGAAGAAAAACAAAAAAGAATCCAGCAACGCTGGTGGGAATCACCCACTTGTTCTCTTGAAGATATTTTTTCATTACTGGATCTCCTTAACCGAGACCTTTACCTCGTCATAAACATAGGTAGAGATTTCGATGGCCAATCTTTTCTTGGGATCTGAGGCTGAAGACAACCCCTCACCCTGATCTAACGGATAGAGTTCAACTCCATCCACTCGCAGGAATCGAGGATGACTCTCGACGCTATTAATGAATCGGTGGAACTGAGAAAACTCACCCTGCATTTCGAACCGATACTTGTGTCTCTGAAATGGTGGGTGGACGGCAACTTGTCCTGGAACCGGACGGACCATCCTGGAAGACTTACGAACCTCTGTACTTACAGGAACAGCCTCTAATATTGTCAGCCCACTGTCCTTGCAAAGCGTGGTGATGGTGTCCACAAATGCATCTCTGCGAACTTCGTCGATTTCAGGAAGAATCGCGGTGTAGTCGCTGACAATCTCTGAAAGATCTGCTGCTTTTTTACGCATCTCAGGAATCGTATTCAGTTTCGTCTGAGCAGAAACTTTCCTTTTTTCAAGTTCCTCGAGTTTGGTTCGGGTTATTGAGTTTTCAGTGCTCAAATTCCAGCCAACGACGAGTTCAACACAGAAAAACACTCCACAAACAACGGCAAGGGTGATGAGTTGTTTCTTTTCGTCCATATTCATCGCTGATCCCCCTTCTTTTTAGTGATGGGTTGAGGGGGGTCTTGCAAAGGTTTGAGTTCAATCCCGATCGTGGAACGGAAATGCTCCGGAGTCTCTTCGTCACTCTCGACTTTTTCCCATGAAAGAGGAGTAAATCGAAGAAAGTCACCAAAGAAGGAATCCGGGAGCGCACTCACATCGACAAGATCTCCGTAAAAACGATGATCTTCACTCAATGCTTTACGAAATCTTGTCAGTGCACCTGGGTCAGAGCCGACAGCGACACAATCCATAGTCAGGGTGCCACCTGTCTGAATCTTTCCTGATTCCCAGCGATAGTCGTCCTCTTCCAGAACATCGACCGCGAGAGAAGTAATCCAAAGATCGTCGGGGACCTTTGAGACCAATTGATCAAGCTTGGGAGCCCATAGGATTCGACTCGTCTTGATTTTTACGATCGAAGCTTCACGTTGGCGGTAGTAATCGATATCAGATTGAATCCGATCTACCTCTAAAGCTCTCTCTTCGAGTGACTTGACCTCTGCGACCTGAGTTTCTGCATGAGCCTCCATTGTGCCCTGAGCAATCCACATCCAAATAAGACCTATGGCGCCTAATGCGACGGCCGATACGCTACCGAGGACGGAGTAAAATACCGAACGCGGCGTGTTTGCCGCTTTCTGTAACTCCTGAGGTAGCAGGTTGATCTTGATCAACTTGAAATTCCTTTCCCGTGCGCCTAAACGCAGTCCTGAATACGAGATCCGAGGCCGAGAGCCACGGGCAATTGAACGAGGTGCTCAGAGAGCGCCTCGACATCAACGAGGTCCTCTCGAACCTTGATCGATACCAGTGGATCCCACGTTTTGACGTCACGCTCGAAGACCCTCTCGAAGGTCTCCTGCAGCCCAACCGTCTGGCTTGCACCACCACTGAGAAAGACTTCCTCAACGGCGAAATCGAATTGGTTTTCGAAATAATCAAATGACAACTGTATTTCTCCAGCGATCTCGTCGAGAACCGGCTGAACGGCATTAGCAACCATCTGCTCATTCCCTTGGGGATCACACTTGAGATCTTCTGCTTCGGCTTCGTCCAGATGCTCGCGTCTGGAAATCGATTCTGTCAGATCCCTTCCTCCGAGATAAATCTCACGGGAGAAACAGGAAGTACTTCCTCTGACGATGTGAATGTTGGTTTTAGTCGCACCGATGTCAACGAGAGCGACCGCTCGCGGGCTATCCTCTTCCTGAACGCCTGCTTCTGTGCGCAATTCAAAAGAGTTACCCAGAGCAAATGAATCCACATCGACCACTGTTGGAATCAAGCCCAGTTCTTGAACTTGATCAATGTGGTCCTGAAGCAAATCTTTTTTCACAGCAACGAGAATGCTTTTCATCTCTTCGGAGGAATCGTCCTCAGAATCTGGTGAAGACAGCTGCTGTCCGTCAATGCAAACTTCATCTCGATCAAATGGGATGTACTTATCAGCCTCAAGTCGCAATGTTTCAGGAAGTTCGTCAGCATCCAGTTGTGGCAAGGTGATGTATCTGACAACAACAGACCGTCCAGATACGGAGGTCGCCACCTTACGGCAACGGATACCAGATTCTCTAAGAACAGATCTGACCGTATCCAAAGTCTCTTCAGGCGAGGGGATTTTACCCCAACCAAAACCTGTGAGTTCGAGTCCATCTTGCGTACGGGTTAACTCGACAACTTTGACTTCGTCGGTTCCGATATCGAGTCCTACGAGCGACTTTTGGCGTGAAAACATGCCCTGTTCCTCTCAGCCACACCCCCTGGGTGTGCTTCGGGTTTCGCTTCGATGACGGGCGAAGCAAAACCGGATCGAGTTCCCGAATTCCAGACACTGGAACGGGAGGGCCTTTCTTTAAAGGTCCCGAGAAGACTACGACGGTGGGAAAAATGGGGCAAATCGCCCCTATGGCAAGAATCGGCTGAATAGCCTAGATCAAGCGGGAGGCGACCCCAGGGAGGTTTTCAAGGGCCCAGAAGCGGAGCTCTCTAGCGATACTCTCCCCGTCTGACATATCCATACAACGGGCTGCAAGATCTCGGACCTCATAGTCGACCAAATGCCGGATAACTTGCTTCACTTCTGGAATCAGCTGAGGCGTGATAGAGAACTCCCTCAACCCTAATCCAACTAACAACGGTAGGTGAACCGACTCAGATGCCATTTCACCGCAAAGGCAGACACGGATGTCATGGTCTTCCCCCACTTTGATCAAAGTAGAGATCAATTGAAGCACTGCAGGGTGAAGGGGGTCGTACAAATCAGCAACTTGTTCATTTCCACGGTCTACAGCGAGAGTGTATTGAACCAAGTCATTACTTCCAACACTCAGAAACGAAACACGATGTGCGACATGACTGGCGATAAGTGCCAGTGAAGGAACCTCAACCATCACTCCCACAGGAATGTTTTCGTCGAAGTCGACACCTTCTTTTCGAAGATCTTCACTGACTTCGTCGATGATCTGAAGACTTCTATCCAATTCCGGAATAGTGGTGATCATAGGAAGCATCATCCGTACCGGCCCATGTAAACCAGACCGAAGAATAGCCCTAATCTGTGCCCTAAAAGGTTTAGGATTCGCAAGACACCAACGGATGGAGCGGCACCCTAGAAAGGGATTCTCTTCTTCGAGAGAGCCTTCGGGTAACTTGTCGCCACCTAAATCTAATGTTCTTATCGTCAGCGGTAATCCATTGAGTGACTTGATAACAGTCTTGTAATGTTCGAGGTGTACTTCTTCGCCACTCTCAGGTGCTTGAAGATGAATAAACTCTGTTCTGTAGAGTCCAATTCCAGCAGCACCCCATTCGACAGCAGAATCGACTTCACCCGGTAGTTCGATATTGGCGTGAACTTCTATTCCATGTCCATCAATCGTCTCCGCTGGTAATGCGGCCTGACTTCTGAGGTGCAACGAGATTCGCTTCATCTCTTCTGCACGATCTTGATATTCCTCGATTTGAGAATCGTCAGGATCGATGATCACCAATCCACGATAACCATCGATGATCAACCGGTCACCACCGATGACAGTCGTCGAGATATCATCGATCCCCACCACTGCAGGGATTCCCAAAGCTCTGGCCATAATGGCTGTATGAGAAGTTTTACCTCCCAGATCGGTGGCAAATCCCATGACTTTCTCAGGATCCAACTTTGCAGTCTGAGCAGGTGTCAAGTTGTGAGCAATCACAGCGACTTCTGAACCCAGGTTTGAAAGTGTTTCAATACGCTTTCCAAGCAGAGTACTGAGCAACATCTTTTCGACATCTTGCAAGTCGTGAACACGCTCCATAAGAAGTGGGGAACCGGATTCCTGTAACTTCCTGACATAGCGATTCATCACACGACTGACAGCATGTTCTGCTGTAAATGACTTGTCTCGAATCGATTGTTGAATTTCGGAGTGAAGTGCCGGGTCGGCGGCAAGATCCTTATGGACAGATAAAATTCTTGCGTGGATTTCGACTTCGCCCTCAAGCCGCTGAATCTCCTCTTCGAGAATTTTATTGGAGTCTTCTACGGCCTGCTCAAAGCGAAGTATTTCCGATTCGACGTCTCCCTTGGAAACATATCTCTGGGGAATACGGATCTCCTCAGAGTCCAGAATAAGAGCATCGGCGATAGCGATACCTGGGCTGACGGCTATGCCGCTTTTTATCTCCATCATTCCTCCGGCTCAGACTCCGTGGAAATTCTTGCGCACCAGGTCCGACAAAGCCTCTAAGGCTTCCGACTCGTCCGCTCCTGAAGTAATGATCTCTATCTCATCTCCGAGTTGAGCACCCAGCGTCATGACTGAGATAATACTTTTCCCGTCCACTTCGCCTCCTCCGACCTTGCGTACCCTGATCGAGGCTTCAAACCTTTGAGCCAATCTTACGAACTCCGTCGACGCCCGAGCGTGCAATCCGGAAGTATGTGTGATTTTTAGCATTGCAGTAGAATCACTCACAGAATGAATCCAGTTCTTGTAAGAGCCAATTCGCCAATAAGACGTCCCGTCAAATCAGCGCGGTGATGGGCACTCGTTGCTTCATGATCAACGAAATCACTCGTCGTCACTCTTACTCCACGACCCACGAGGTCTCCCTTGTAAATCACAGGTTGAGATCCGATGCGGGAGTACCTCTCCAACATTTCCTCAGAAAATGTACCGTCATGAGCCAAGACATGCTGAATAAAGCATTTCCCAGCATGCTTCTCTAATGAGTCTAAGTGCTCAGCCAGACCCATGTCGTCGGTTTCCCCTGCCTGAGTCATGACATTTGCCACATATATCTTCAGAGCATTACTTTCCACCACACGCTTTCGGATGCCTTCAATCAAGAGAGGCGGAATCACGCTGGTGAAAAGACTACCCGGACCAAATACCAATACGTCCGCTTGCTCGATCGCCGATGCCACATCTTCAGCGGGCTCTTCCACCCGAGGTCGAGATTCAACTCTATCGATGGGCTTGCCACTACGAACGATTTGCTCTTCACCCGTCGACTTGGTTCCATCAGGGTGATAAGCGATCAAAGTTAATTTTTCACCGTTTGCGGGAAGTACTCGACCTTTGACCCGAAGCAGTCGGTTCATCTCGCGAATGGCACTATCAAAGTCCCCATTCAATCGAGTCAGCGCAGTGATGAGGAGATTCCCCACCGAATGACCTTCTAATTCAGATTCTTCGAATCGGTAGTCGAGTAATCGAGCCCAAATCGGTTCCTGACTGGAGAGGGCCAAAAGGCAATTTCGTATGTCTCCTGGAGGAGCGATATCGAAATCTTTTCTCAATCGGCCTGAAGATCCCCCGTCATCGCTGACTGAGACAACGGCTGTGACTTCTACCGGCTGTTCTCTCAAACCAGAGAGCAAACAGGACATACCAGTTCCACCCCCGAAGGCCACAACCCTCGGAGTCGGATTTTTCTCGGGTGTCGATCGCTCAGACTTCAATGCAGAATCCTTCCGTGGTCATTCCCTGAACATGTCAGGGAAAGGCAGATTCTTGACACTATTTCATAACATGAAGGCAGATATTGTTCCACGAAAGGGAGCGTTGAACCGCAAGATACGGCCTCAATCGCTGATTTAATGGCTTCTGAAGTCCGGATATGACGGAAGAAGTATATAAATCTTCACTTTCCAAATACGGACAAAATAGACCTCAGTGTTTGAATAACGAATCTTCATCCCGGCATCTTGGAATATTATCGGGATCATATGAAACCTCGGCCAGAAATAATCCTTCAGGTGGAGCAGCCATACCCGCAGCTGTGCGGTCTTGAGCGGCAAGGATCTTTGGGACTTCCGAGGCCTCCTTCATTCCCCGCCCCACTTCGACAAGCGTCCCCGTCAAATTTCTCACCATCCTGTAGAGGAATCCATTTCCAACGACCTGAATCAGGACATGATCTCCATTTCGCTGCACACGAAATTCATGAATGGTTCGGACAGAATCTTCGGGCTCATCTTTCGATCGAGTTCGAAATGAAGCGAAATCATGCTTGCCCACAAAGCATTGAGCGACTTCATTCATCGAATCCACGTCTAGCTGAGAACGAATCCACCAACTCGTATCAGACCCAAAGAGAGATCTACGGGGGCCATTCCAAATCCTGTATAAATATCTTTTGGCAACAGCATGAAACCTGGGATGCCAATCTTTAGTGGTACGTTCGCAAGAGATGATTTCAATATCATATGGAGTGATTCCTTGAAGAGAGTTCAAGAAATACTCAGGATCAAGATCCTTATCGATTTCGATCCTGATCATATGTTGGAGTGCATGAACTCCTTTGTCGGTGCGACTGGATCCCTCGACACGAACAATTTGATCCGCGAGAATTTGAGCAGACTCTTTAATAACGCCTTGCACAGTTTGAACTTCATAATTGTCTAACCAACCATGATATTTCGACCCGTCATAAGCCACTTCGAATCGATAGAAGTATCTCTCGCTGTTCACTGGAGACGACTCCACTGTTCAGCAATCTGAACAGTATTGAGAGCAGCACCTTTGAGGACTTGGTCCCCCACAACCCACATCTGAAGACCATCGCTGAAGGGAGCACGAATCCTGCCGACGGCAACCGCATGTTGCCCTGAAAGAGGATCCGGGGTTGGAGGCTTTTCATGGTCGCTATGGTGAATAACTCCAGGAGCCTTATCCATAGCAGATATGGCTTGCTGTAATCGATCTGGATCTTTATCAGCAAAAAGCATCGTGACAGCAAGGCTGTGACAACGGGCCACAGGAACACGAACACAGGTACCTTGTATAATTATCTGGGGATCTCCGAGTATTTTACGACTCTCGTCGAGCATTTTTCGCTCTTCGACTGTCACCCCATCTTCATCCACATCTCCAATGGCCGGGAATAGATTTCCATGAATAGGGAAAGGAAATGGATCCCCTTCTCGGAATTCTCCGCCAGCAGCTTCTCGCTCCAAAGCTTCTAATCCTGCGACACCTGCTCCGCTGACCGCTTGATAAGTATCAACAATCAAGCGTTCAGGTTTCAAATCCCAGAGAGGTTTCAGTGCCAGAAGAAGAATTATCGTTGAGCAATTGGGATTGGCAATCACAGCGGGCCCACTAGGAATCGCCTCGGGGTTTACTTCCGGGACAACGAGGGCCACATCTTCTGACAAACGAAAAGCGGAGGAATTATCTACGACTGTGATTCCCGCTTCTACGAATCGGGGTGCCCACTCTTTAGAGATCGATCCCCCGGCAGCAAAAAGTGCGACGTCGATCCCTGACAAATCCAGGGAATCTTCGAGAGCTTCCACCGTGACTGTACCGTCGCGCCACGGAAATTTTTTCCCGGCACTACGGGAGGAAGCCAACAACCGTGGCGTTTCTGTACCCAAGCAGGAATCCTTCAAGAGCGATAGCATCTCTTGTCCCACAACACCGGTCGCACCTACGATCGCTGTTCTCATCTTTTCTTCTCTTCCCGGCTACCCAGCCAACTGAGTACTGTGGGCAAAAAAACCACGAATAGCAGTATGAGAACTGTGGTGAAAAACTCCCATAAACTCACAGAAAAGAGCATTACTCACTCTTCTCTGCGCTTGCGGGCAATCGTTTATGCTGAATCTCATCCGTGATTTGCTGGAGAAATTGATCGAGATCAATCGCCCCGATATCTCCTATACCGCGCTGTCGCACAGAAACGGTTCTCGCTTCCGCATCTTTACCACCGACAACGAGAAGATAGGGAACTTTTTCATCTGCGGCGACTTTAATCTTGGCGTTCAGGCGTTCATTAGAATCGTCTAATTTCGCTCGAACCCCCAACCCTTTAAGAAGACCGAGAACTTCTTCTCCATATTCCACATGCTTTTCACTGATGGGAAGAACTCTGGCCTGCTCTGGGGAGAGCCATGTCGGAAAGGATCCTTCGAAGTGCTCGATCAAGATCCCAATAAAGCGTTCGAAACTACCAAAAGGTGCGCGATGAACCATGACAGGCCTATGGGAAGCGTTGTCAGCTCCTGTGTAACTGAGATCAAATCTTTCCGGAAGATTGTAATCCACCTGAACAGTGCCCAATTGCCATTCACGGCCGATCGCGTCCGAAACAACGAAATCAATCTTTGGACCATAGAAAGCGGCTTCTCCCTCTTCTTCAGAGAAAGGAACACCCAAAGTAGTCGCGGCATCTCTGCATGCTTGCTCTGCTCGATCCCAACGCTCAGGGTCGCCCGTGTATTTCGTGGAATCCTTATCACGCAGTCCGACTCGTACTCTGTAGTCTTGTAGACCCAGAGTGGTCAAAACTAATTTCACGAGATCGAGACAACCTCGAATCTCGTCGGCAACTTGGTCTTCGGTACAGAACAGGTGTGCGTCATCCTGAGTAAATCCTCGGACACGAGTCAGACCATTCAATTCTCCGGACTGCTCCCAACGGTAGACTGTTCCAAATTCGGCAAGGCGGACCGGGAGATCTCGATACGATCGGGGTTCAGCGTCAAACACTTTAATGTGATGCGGACAGTTCATCGGCTTGAGCATGAAACCGTCCACTTCCCCCTCACCAATTCTGCTGGACAGTTCTGCACAACTGCAGCCCTCGTCAGCAACAGCCTCAAGGAAATCGCCATTGATCAGAGGCGGGAACTGACTCTCCCGATAGTATGGGAAGTGCCCGCTCGTACGGTATAAGCCCAATTTTCCAACATGAGGGGTGTAAACCATGTCATACCCCGCAGCGATCAGATGCTCCCGAATAAACTCTTCGAGTTCACGACGAATCACGGAACCATTGGGCTGCCAAAGTACGAGCCCCTGGCCCACCGAATCGTCAATCTTGAAAAGGTTTTGACGACGACCTATCACTCGGTGATCACGCCGCTTGGCCTCTTCTAATCTTTCGAGATGACGATTCAGTTGTGCGGGGAAGGCAAAGGCGGTTCCGTAGACCCGGGTCAAACCATCGCTATCCGCATCTCCGTGCCAATAGGCACTGGCAACACTCATCAATTTGAATGCGCCAATTTTCCCTGTGCTCGGAACATGAGGACCTCGACATAAATCTTCCCAGTTCTCTCCTTTTTGTCCTGAAACATACCAAGAGAGTTCCGCAGATCCGGCCTCGATGGCTCTTTCAGCATTATCGATCTTGTACTTACTGCCTTCACCTCGAACTTTTTCAAGACCCTCTTCGACATTGAGTTCATATCGAGTGAAAGGGCGATTCTCAGAGATGATGGCACTCATCTCTTTTTCGATGGCAGGGAAATCGTCACTACTCATCGGATGATCTTCAGGGAAACGAATATCGTAATAGAAACCTTGATCAGTCGGTGGTCCATACACCAATTGAGATCCAGGGATCACTCTTTCGATCGCCTCAGCCATCACGTGGGCACAGGAATGACGAATCAAGGAGAGTGCCTCTAGAGCAGGTTCTTCTTTTTTTGACCCACTTGTAATGATGGAGACGGAAGCGTCTTCAGAGATCGTCGAAGACAAGTCTCGAATCTCTCCATCGACGACAATCCCGATAGAAGCCTTTAGTAATCTCTCTCCGATATCTCCGGCCAATTGCTCACCGGTGACGGGGGAATCATATTCTCTTTGACTGCCATCGGGCAGGGTGATCGTGGGCATGGTTATTCCTCTCGGTTGGCATTCTAGCCATGAGGCTGGCTTTTCGCCATCGGACCGGGATCTTGACCTCCGTCTGCTATCGAGGACTATTTCATATGAAAAGGACGTCCCGTTGACCCAGAGCCAGAATCGACAGCCCGACCAGAACCCTCAGGAAGCCGAAAATCGGCAAGATCCCCGCTGGAAGGTCATCCATGCCGACATGGATGCCTTCTTCGCCTCTGTAGAGGTGCTCGACGATCCTTCCCTGAAGGGTTTACCGCTGATCATCGGTCACCCTGGCCCGCGGGGTGTCGTATCCACCGCGTCTTATGAAGCTCGGAAATTTGGAGTCCACTCTGCCCTACCCTCTACGGAAGCTCTGCGCCGTTGTCCAGAGGGTGTCTGGCGATCACCACGAGGCGGGAGATATGGAGAGATTTCTCGCCAGGTGATGCAAGTTTTCAGAGAGTTCACCCCTCTTGTAGAACCATTATCCGTGGACGAAGCATTTCTCGATATCGAAGGATCCTTGAAGCTCTATGGCGGAGCGATCGCCATCGCTCGCCAAATCAGAGAAAGGGTTTTTGAGCAAACGGGTGGCTTAACCGTCAGTATCGGAGTGGCCCCAAATAAGTTCCTCGCAAAATTAGCGAGCGATCTCGACAAACCAGATGGATTGACCGTCGTCGATCCTGACGGGATTCAAAAACTTCTCGATCCATTGCCTGTCCAAAAAATCTGGGGCGTGGGTCCAAAAACCACTCGCCAATTGAATGACTTCGGCTTGCATCGGATTGAGGATCTACGAAATGCAGGACTTGAATTTCTGATGCGAAGATGGGGAGAAAGAAGCGCTCAGCATCTTTGGGCATTAGCCCACGGTCGAGACTCCAGAGAAGTTCATGAACCGGAATCTTCAAAATCGATCTCGACCGAAAATACATTTACCGTTGATATCATGAAGGGCTCCGACTCTGACAAATTCTTGCGTAATGCCGCTGAAGAAGTATGCCAATCGATGCGACAGCAAGGATTCAGAGCTCGCACAGTTCGGCTTAAGGTTCGAGCTTCTTCCTTCAGGACTCTGACAAGAAGCAAGACCTTGGATACGCCCTTTATAGACGCCGCCACTCTCTACAATACCGGGCGAGAACTACTCACCCATGTCGATCTGGAAGCCGAAGGTATAAGACTCCTGGGGTTGGGGGTATCGGGATTGGTCCAGGCGTCGCAGCCGATTCAAGGACAAATGTTTGTTTCAGAACTTGAACCCGCTAGAGATTCAACGGTCACAGGTTTAATCGATCAATCTCGATCTGATTCTAGGGTTCCTCCGTTGAAAAGAGGATCTCTACTATCTCCCCCTCCGGAAAAATCGGGAGGTGGAAAAGGTGCGGCTATCGAGAAACCTGATCGAGATGAAACGCTATAGCTTTTTCTTTCGGGCAGATCGAACCTTTAGATTGATACCTTCGACGACCGCAGAAAAACCCATCGCAAAATAAATGTAGCCCTTTGGAATCTCAAAGTGCCACCCCTCAGCGACCAATGCTAAACCGATGAGCATCAAGAATGACAATGCCAACACTTTCACTGTGGGATGTCGATCCACGAATCGCGAGACCACTCCACTGAATGCCAACATCACCATGACCGAAATAATGACCGCTAAGACCATCACCGCGATGTGCTTTGCCATTCCCACAGCGGTGATCACGGAGTCGATGCTAAAGACGATATCCAACAACCCTATCTGAATAATAATAGACGTGAAGCTGACAGCCTTGACCTCTTCTTGTACTTGTGCGCCTTCACCTTCCATCTTTTCATGGATCTCGTGAGTGGCTTTACCTAGCAAAAACAATCCCCCAGTGATCAGGATGAGATCTTTGCCGGAAAAACTATGATTCATGATCGAAAAGAGGCCATCTTGGAGAGTCAGTAACCACGAAATCGAGAACAGTAATCCGATCCTAGACACCATGGCGAGGATCAATCCCAGACGTCGGGCGTTGTCTCTTTTTTCTTCGGGAAGTCGTCCGGCAAGGATGGCAATGAAGATGATGTTATCGATCCCCAAGACAATCTCCATGACGGTCAGAGTCGCCAGAGCCACCCAGGCATTGGGATCATGGATCCAACTCATATCAAACATGCAATCTCCTCCCGAGGGTCATCATGGCAAACAAACCATCTACGCTTAAACGCTCCCACGAACCTTTGCGAGAATTTCGTCAAAAACATTCTCTGCTGTCAGTCGCTTCTGATCTTGCCCCCATGATCGCACAAGAACAGGTCCATTTGCCTCTTCTTCGACGCGACGACCATGACTCCCTTTGACTTGACGAGGATCGGTAGAGATCACATCCATGAGATTTCGGAAACCTAACTTCTTGCCTAAGAGTTTGAGTCCCACTTTGAGAGTAGGCCAACGTATCTCCGGATCCAAAAACAACTCAGCAGGGTCGTATCCCGGTTTCCGGTGAATATCCACAGTACGAGCAAAGTCCGGGGCTCTCGACTCATCCAGCCACCATGGGTACGCGAACCAACAGCCCGGCTCAGCGATCAAAACCAAATCGCCGCTGCGGGGATGATCTAAACCCTCGACTTTGAGTGCTTCATGGTCGAGCACTCTATCAACACCCTCGACTCCTAAGAGTTGCTGACGAACTCTCGAGATATCCGACGGGTCAGAGACATAGACATGAGCCAATTGATGATCGCAAACAGCGAACGCTCGACTCCTGTGCACATCGAGAATATCTCCATGGGATGTGATCTGAACTTGGAGGTCGCCGCTCTCGGCCAGTTGACGATTCACAAACACGGGTTGCTGAACATTTTCAATTCCATATTCAGAGAGGACCATCGCCTCTGCACCTTTTTCCCGGCAACCTTCAAGGAGTCGTGACAGTTCGACATCGAGTTCTTTCCTAGATCGCTGTCCTTCTGAAGAATCGGGGCCGAATCGCTGATCGTCGTAGTCGAGATGGGGCAAATAGACCACAAGAACGTCGGGGTCACTGTCTTGGGCTACTTTCAATGCGGCATCGACAATCCAGCGTGTCGAGGTGATACCGGCACGCGGTCCCCAAAAATCAAAAAGCGGGAAGGTTCCGAGTTGATCCTGAAGATTCACGGGAAGCTCAGGGGGTTCTCCATAAACGGAAGGAATTTTTCGCCCATCAGCCGGGTACTCCGGCCGAGGAGTCAAACTCCAACGAGCCCCACTTCCCATGTTGAACCACCAGAAAAGATTGGCGACCGTGTAGCCTTCTGCCTGTAAGACATCAATGAATGTCGGTGCTTCAATCAAGGTTCTAGCCTGAAGCCAAAATCTGATCTCTTTTGTATTTCTGTGATACCAGCCATTACCCACGATGCCGTGCCGCGCTGGAGTCTCTCCCGTCAGCATCGATGCTTGAGCAGTCGTGGTGACAGCAGGCAATGGAGACGTGATGGAAGAAACCGACCCCTGATTTAAGAAATCGTTGAGGCAAGACATTTGCGGAACGTCTTTATGGCGCATGCCAACAGCGATGGCGACGACCAGTTTCATCGTGGACGATTTTTCAAGAGCAACTTTCCTCCTGCAATCCCTCATCTTCTTCGAGGGCACCCACCTCTGCATGAGTGGGAAAGAGTTCAGCAACGATTCGACGGAAATCTTCCGCGTCCTTCGCTACTGTGATTTCTGAACGAAATGCTCTGGCTCCAGGTATCCCACCCAGATACCGGGCTGCGAATTTCCGCATCAATACGGTTCCGAATGGATCTCCATGGAGTTCCACCAGTTGTCCATGATGCCGCAGAAGTTGTTCTTTCTGTTCCTCCAGTTCAGGAGGGGCGGGAATCGGTTCTCCACGCAGGGCTGCCGTAATCTCACGGAACACCCACGGGGCACTGAGGCATCTTCGTGCCACCATCACGCCAGCCGCACCGGTATTTTCCAGAGCCTCTAACGCACTCTCCGCAGATGAGACATCTCCATTGGCGATGACAGGTATCGAAACCGTTTCAACAACTTCTCGTATCCTAGAATGATTGACGGGTATTCCGTATCCATCTTTCGCCGTTCTTCCATGAACGGTAAGACCGACGGCACCCGCACTCTCCACTGCTCTCGCCACGTCACAAGCAGTGATCAATTCTTGTTGAGGACCCAATCGTATTTTTGCTGTTACGGGAACCTCTCCGGCCCCTCGAACGGTCGCTTCTACCATTCTTGCAATCGTCGCAGGATCTCTCAGGAGCGTTGCACCGGCGCCCTGCTTGCCCATGATTCGTTTTTTGGGGCAGCCAAAGTTGAGATCGATGATAGAGATCCCCAGATCAACCAGACGTCGTGCGGCTTCTTCGACCATCTCCGGCTCACGATCCCAAAGTTGCACTCCCAAAGGGCGAGGCTCATCTTCGACTCCAAAGAGACGCTCCGGAGAAATAGTCCCTTTGACCCAACCCCCCGCAGAGACCATCTCTGTGTACATCAAACCACACCCACCCAGTTCACGAACCAATCGGCGAAAAACGAGATCGGTAAATCCAGCAATCGGCGCTTGAAGAACCGGTGTCTCCAATTCCAAAGATCCCAGTTTCAATTTCTGGGGCCATGTCTGGACTGTCCCCTCTTCAGTGGAAGAGGGCGACGTACCCGGCGGTAGTGAAGGAGGAGTTACGAGATCTGTCACCGATTCAACTTTCATTCCTTGGTTGGTCGACCTGCGTCCATGAAGTTTGGCTGTTCATGAAGTTAGGGGTTCTCCCTAGAGGGTATCGATTTCTGAGCCCCAGTGCCAATCACTGTTGAGGAAGCTTCGGGTAGAATTCTGCGACATTCTCGACCACCACTCTCGAAGACTCCACGGTTTCGTCCTCGCTGATCCTCGCATGGATTCGAGGGAGCACCTCCCTCCCTGCTCAGCCCTCATTCATGAGCGGCTCCGGCCTATCCGGTGACTTGTTCCGACCTCAGAGAAAGCGCCTCCAAGAGTTCAGCCTCACCGATATCTTCTTTTCCTGCCAAATCTGCAATTGTCCGGGAGACTCTGAGAAATCGAGTCCAAGAGCGGATAGAAAAGACATTCTCAGACTCGATCTGACGTAAGAGACTTCGCCCTCCAGAACTGAGACGCAGCCAGCGATCCCGATCTGCCCATTCCAAAGATCGATTGGTCCCCGGTTGTGCCCGACGAGTCATTTGCTGGCGAGCCTCAAGAACTCTCTCCAGAATCTGAGCGGAAGATTCCGCTGCTGTGGAAGAAAGTCCATCTGCCAAAAAGGAAACGGGCTCCCTCTCCAAAACCACACGCAGATCAAATCGATCCAAGAGCGGCTCCGACAAACGTCGAGAATATCTTTGATGGTCAGCGGCTCGACAACGACACTTTTTGCGCCCCCCTCCTCCACAAGGACAAGGGTTCATCGCGGCGACCAATAAAAACTCTCCAGGGAATGTGATCGTTCCACTCGCTCGAGACAAAGTGATGCTGCCCTCCTCGAGAGGCTCCCTCAATGCTTCAAGAGTTGCGGCAGAAAGTTCAGGAAACTCATCCAGAAACAAAATTCCCCTATGAGCTCTCGAGATTTCTCCAGGAATAGGAGGGGATCCCCCTCCTATTAATCCCGCCGCTGTGATGCTGTGGTGAGGGGAGCGAAATGGGCATTTCGTATTTAGAAATGTCGTCGATATCGCTCCCTCACTCCTCTCATTGCCCCTCTCATCCGAACACTCTTCAGAAGAGCGTGGAATCGTGCTCGACGGTTGAGATTCATCCCACGATGATTCATCCCACGAAGATTCATCCCACGAAGAATCTCCAGACAGTTCTGTCACCTGAAAAACCTCGAGGGCATGTTCGCGACTCAACCTCGGCAGGAGTCCCTGTAATCGGCGAGCCAACATCGATTTTCCACAACCAGGGGGGCCCACCAATAAGAGAGGATGCTCTCCTGCAGCACAGATTTCGAGAGCTCTTCTTCCTCGTAACTGTCCTTGAACCTCGGACATATCCGGAAGTGAAGACAAGTCCCGCTCCTCGCGCTCGTGATCACTCCCCACAGACTCCGCCCTAGAAATAGGATGTTCAGTCTGTTGGAACTCTGTACTCGTCT